>Ga0075030_100000769_pt1 | contig 28454 bp, 26 predicted proteins | sample LitLauG_LLR_2012_FD_71393 | JGI IMG/M metagenome (GOLD analysis project Ga0075030, IMG submission 71393) | Freshwater sediment microbial communities from Pennsylvania, USA - Little Laurel Run_MetaG_LLR_2012 | ecosystem: Environmental > Aquatic > Freshwater > Creek > Sediment | place: USA...
GTAGGGACCGGGCCGTCGCGGGGAGGCGGGTCTCGGTCGGGTGGGGCGGCGATCTCTGCATGGTGACCGGCAGGGAGAGGGTTTTTCGCGGGGCAGATGCAGGTGCAGATCGCCGCGACATCAGGTCGACGGCCCGCTGGCGGTGATGGCCGAGCGGCTGAGGCACCTGATTGTCGATCAGGACGAGGTGGGATCGACTCCCATTCATCGCGCCAGTTTCTTCGGGGCCGTCTTCTAACGGCAGGATCTCTGATTCTCAGAACGCTCTGTGGCCGCGAGGAAGACTGCCCGGACCGGATCTTCCGTTGCCGACAATGCGGCTACTCGCAATCGATCGCGTTGGATTCCTGCCCCGCATGCGGCGCCGGCTGGGAGGCCATCGACGTGAGCCACGGTCCCGCATGTCCCAGGCACCTGATCGAAGAAGCGTTCGATACGCCGAACGGCGTCCTGGTACGCCGGTGCTTCCGGCTCCTGAATGCGAAGGCCATGGGGCTGACGATCACACTCGAAGACATCACGGAGGAGGAATTGCGCGTAATGGAATTGATCGAAGCCGAACGCCAGGAGCAGGTCGCGGACGAAGATAACGACGCCAAGAGCTTTCAGGAACTGGCCGTTCAGAACGTCGGAGACATACCCCCTGGACTTGAAACAGCGGCGCCAGGTCGGCTTGCTTCAACCCGCGCTGTTCCATCAGGTAGGCCAGCATTTCAGTCCGACTTGGGTCAGGCAGGGGGTGGTGCTTCTCCTCGTAGTCCTGGATCAGGCGGACCATCAACTCCAGCGCGGCGTCCTGCTCGGGCGTGCGCCGATCACCCTTGTCCCTGAGTTTGGTCGGCGTCCGGGAAGTGTTGCCGGACCTCCTTCAAGTCGCGCCAAGTGCTACCATATTGCTTCGAAAAGAAGTTTTATGGACCACATTCTCTCAATTGTCCTGTTTACCCCGCTGGCCGGCCTCGTCGCGCTCCTGTTCATTCCGTCGGCGAATGCGCGCGCCATCCGTCTCTGGGCCAACGGGGTGGGTCTGCTGGGGTTTCTGGTCTCCCTGCCGCTGGTTTTTTCCTTCGACGCCACGAAAGATTATCAGTTCGTCGAGAGGGCCCCGTGGATTCCCACCCTCGGCGCCAGCTACCACATCGGCATCGACGGCCTCGGCCTGCTGCTGGTCATGCTGACCACTCTGCTCGGCTTCCTTTCCATCCTCTCCAGTTGGAATGCCATCCAGGTGCGTCTTAAGGAATACTACGCCCTGTTTCTCCTGCTCCAGACCGCCATGCTCGGGGTCTTCATGGCGCTCGACTTTCTGCTGTTCTTTATCTTCTGGGAGACGGTGCTGGTGCCGATGTATTTCATCATCGCCATCTGGGGCGGTCCGCGCCGCGTGTATGCGGCCATGAAGTTCATCATTTACACGCTCATCGGCTCCGTACTCATGCTGCTCGGCATCCTCACGCTCTATTACCAGCACTACCTCCAGTTCCAAACTGACAGTTTTGATATCGCCGACCTGCTGCAGACACGCGTTCCCCTGGGCATCCAGTGGTGGGTGTTCTGGGCCTTCTTCCTCGGCTTCGCTGTGAAGGTGCCGATGTGGCCCTTCCATACCTGGCTGCCCGATGCACATGTCGAAGCGCCCACCGCCGGCTCGGTGATCCTGGCAAGCGTTCTATTGAAGATGGGCACGTACGGCTTTTTGCGCTTTTCCCTGCCACTGCTGCCCGATTCCGCTAAGAACCCCGGCATCATCAACGTGATGGCCGTCCTCTCGATGATCGCCATCGTTTACGGCGCGCTCGCCTGTCTCATGCAGAAGGATTGGAAGAAACTGGTGGCCTACTCGTCGGTGAGCCACCTGGGGTTCTGCACGCTCGGCATTTTCGCCTTGAATCCCGCGGGCATCGCCGGTTCCATCATCCAGCAAATCAACCACGGCATCTCCACCGGCATGCTCTTCCTGATCGTGGGGGTGGTCTACGAGCGGCGCCACACGCGCGAGATCTCCGAATACGGCGGTCTGCTGCGCATCATGCCGGTCTTCACCATGGTCTTTGCGATCGCCGCGCTTGGGTCCATGGGGATGCCGCCGCTCAACGGCTTCATCGGCGAAATCGCGATCCTCGGCGGCGCCTACCAGATGTCCCTCAACTGGGCGTTCTGGGCCGTGGTCGGAATCGCGCTGGGCGGGGCCTACCTGCTGTGGCTCTTTCAGCGCACCATGCTCGGCGAAACCAAAGAAAAGAACCTGAGATTGCCGGACCTCTCGTGGCGGGAGATCGCCGTCTTCGCCCCGCTGATCGTCTGGTCCTTCTGGATCGGCTTGAGCCCGCAGCCGTATTTCCGCGTGCTGGAGCGGCCCGTCGCGCAGATTGTCGAACGCGTGCGCCCGGGCTATTACGCCGAGCGCCACTTGGTCAACCCGCTGGAGACCCCGGCTCTCGCGCAACGGTAAAGGGCTAGCCGGCGGCTCGCTCTCCCCGGCCGCCCTCGAGCATCTGCTCCAGTTTCCCCAGTACTTGCATTGCCGTATGGCACTGCCCGACGCTGGCGTTCGGCTCGCGCTTTTCTTGGATGGCGGCCAAGAACTCGCGGTCCTGCAACTCGATTCCGTTCATCGACACAGCGACCTTCGACAGGTCGAGCTTGTTCTGCTCGCCATCTACCAGATCGTCGTAATAAGCCTGATAGGTGCCGTTGTCGCAGATGTACCGGAAAAACGTCCCGATCGGTCCCTTGTTGTTGAATGACAACGATAGGGTGCAGATCGCTCCCGACGGAACCTTCATGACGATGCCCACATCCATGGCGATCTTCAGCTCCGGATGCTTGGGGCCCTGCACAGCGTAACATTCCGAAACCAGCTCACCTGTCTGGTATTGGAACAGGTCCACCGTATGGCAGGCGTGGTGCCAGAGCAGATGATCGGTCCAGCTTCGCGGTTTGCCGGCCGCATTCATATTCGTACGCCGGAAAAAGTATGTCTGCACATCCATCTGCTGGATCTTGAGCTCGCCCTTTTGAATGCGCTGGTGAACAAACTGGTGGCTGGGATTGAAGCGGCGAGTGTGGCCGCCCATGCAAATCACGCCGGCTTCCTTCGCCACCTTCACCAGGAGTTCGGAATCGGCCACCGTATCGGCGATCGGTATCTCGATCTGCACGTGCTTTCCGGCACGCATGCACTGCACGCCCTGCGCGGCGTGCACTTGCGTCGGGCTGGCCAGGATCATCGCTTCCAGGCCGGGCTGTTTCAGGCTCTCGCCGAGGTCGGAGGTCCAATGCGGGATGCCAAACTTCTTGGCCACCTCCTCGGTGCTCGCCGGACTGCCGCCAGCCAAGGTGATGACCTCGATCCCCGGAATGTTTCGCATCCCTTCCAGATGCTTAATGCCGAAAGCGCCCTGTCCCGCAACCCCTACTTTCATGGTTACCTTGCTACCTCTTGCTGTTGCTGCTGTTCTTTCTCTTTACGTAGACGGCGCGCTTCCGCCTGCACCACCACCAGGCACATCAGCAAGCCCAGCGGATGAGCGCCCAGTTCCACCAGCGGATGCGATTTGAGCGTGCGGAACACGTCGATGCTTTCATCCGCCAGCGTGTCGATCTTATCCATTTCCGCGGGACTCAGGCCATAGTCTTTGGCAACCGCCTTGGGATTTTCCAACAGTTCCAGCCGCAGCCGTTGCTTGTGGCGGAGATCGTAGATCAATTTGTTGAGCGGATAGGAGGAAGGAGCGGGGTGCTTGTAGAACTGAAACCCGCCCAGATTCTGGAAATCCCAGGTGGGCTTGGGCGCGTCGCCTTGGGGAGCGGTCGTGCGCGTCGGAATGAAGCGCATCACACCGTGGCCGTGGTGCCAGGTCGGCTGGTAGCTAAGCAGTTCGCCCGGCACTCGGCCGATGGCGCCAAACATGACGAACCACGGCAGCATTTCCGTGTTGCCGACCTCGTCCAGTTGTTCCACGCTCAGATTCAGCAGCGCGTCCGGATTCGCACGCTCCATGTGAGCGATGGCCCAATAGTCGAAATCGAAAGCCGGCTGCGAATACTTCCACGTCCCGGGATAGTGCGACATACCGCCGCTGGCGATGACCGCCACTTTCTCCGGACGGGCGTCGATGACTTGGCGAATCGCCTTGCCCAATTGTTCGGCACGGCGTGCCGTGGGAAGCGGCGGCAGATAGGTGTTTACGAAGATCGCAACCACCGGGATACTGCGTCCTTCGATCACCCATTCGAACACCGAGGCGAAGGAATGTCCAAGCTCGGCATCCTGGGAGTAGGACATGTCAAAGCCATTGCGGACCAACTCATCCAGGAGCTGTTCGGCAAAAGGCAGATGAGTCGGGAGGCTGTAATTGCGCCCGGCGAAAGCCGAAGTGGTGCGCTCGCCCGCGATCACCGCGAAGGTCGGCACCGAGGAGAGGAAAAAGGTTTCCAGGTGGTCGCTGCCGACGATGATGGCCAAATCCGGTTTAGTCTCGTCCAGCGTCTTGCCAAGCTGGCGCATAGCCGCAATATCGGCATCGAGCTGCGCCGGGTCCTCGCTCGGAGGGCGTGTAAATAACTGCGGTGCGTGCACTGTGGCCATGGCCGCTACGATTTGTCCCATAGTTTGTTACCTCATTGCGCTCGCTCACGCTCGCGGTTCTGTGCCGGTACTGAACCGCGACCGTCAGGCAGCGAATTTATATCCGCCTCATCCACGAACTCGACCCCGAGTTCCGCCAGTTTCGCGCGGAGGCCGTAAAAATCCAAGCCCAGCTCTCCCTTGCGCAGGCGCTCGCGGCTCTTCTCTTCTTTGGCGATGCGTTCCTGGCTGGCCTTGGCAACCTGCCCGGCGGCTTCCCGCGCCACCACCACCACGCCGTCCGCATCCGCTACAATTACGTCTCCCGGATTCACCAGGACTCCCGCGCAAACCACCGGGATGTTTACGTCCCCGGGCACATTCTTCACCGTGCCCTGGGAGGAGACTGCCTTGGACCACACCGGAAAATTCATCGCCGCCAGCTCGGCCGTGTCGCGCACACCCGCTTCGATGATCAGGCCAGCAATTCCATGCGCTTGGCACGAGACTCCCAGCAACTCACCGAAATAGCCGTCCGTGCACTCCGAGGTCGGCGCGACCACCAGCACATCGCCAGGTTGGCACACCTCGATGGAGGCATGGATCATGAGGTTGTCGCCGGGTGGGATCGAGATGGTAACCGCCGTTCCAGCAACCCTGGCTGTGGGATAGATGGGCCGCATGCAGGGCCGCATCAGCCCGGTGCGTCCCTGGGCTTCGTGCACCGTGGCCACGCCGGCGATCCCCAGTGCCTTCACAGCTTCGGCTGCGGCGCGTGCAATGCGCCGAATAATTTTGTGGCTCATGCCAACTGATCCGTCTCCTAAGGATAAATCCGCTGGAACGCTTCGGCGGACTTGAGAGGTCGCTTGCCTCCATTGCGGACCGCCTGCACGCCGCGGCGCTCACTTAAACCAGTGTAATACCGGACCAGGTGTTCCCGCGCGGCCATCGATTCCATCGCCCTCAGCTTTCGTTCCCGCCTGTGTGCGTGGAGCGCTATCGCCGGCACGCCACACGAAATCGGCCGCGTGGGCGCTAATCCCCGTAACTGGACCTTCTCGTCAGCCATGTCCGCGGTCTTGGATGTGACTCTTACTCGACCAGCGCCCCCGAATTGACGACCGCCATACACTGGATTTCCTTGATGCTGAAGCCGCCATCGAGCAGCGTCTGCGCAAACACGGCGAAGCCTTCGGCTACCGGCGGGTTGATCGTCTGACCCAAATCGGTGGAAAGCAGGCAGCGCTCCGGACCAACCGCGCGGATCGCCTCGATGACACCCGACCACGACGCTTTACCGGTGTGCATCGTCGTAAAGCAATGCTCAATGTAGGCGCCGGCATCGGCCAGCTGCGCCTGTTCTTCGGCGGTAAGGTTCTGGGACGGGAACTCGGCGTGGGTCACCAGCACCTTGTTGACCTTCATTTCGCGAGCAGCCTTCACCAGCGGAAAGATCTCGTGCCGTCCCAGGTGACCGGTCGCCAGAACCATATCGTGCTTGGCGATCAGCTCGATGCACGAGCGCGTGGCCTGCGAAATCTGGCCGCTGCCATCGAGTACGGTCATGCGCGGCGGCGCAATCCCCATGGCGGAGATTTCGCGTTGAATTTCCGCCCAAAACGGCAGTTTCTTGTTGCCACCCGTGGGCAGGCCAGCGGTCTCATTCTCGGCGTCCACTGTGGGAAACCATACGATCTTCGCGCCGGAACGGCCCGCTATATCTACCGCCACCGGATTTAGCCCGCCCACGGAGTGGTTCAGAGTAATCGCTCCGTACGCCTCGATGCCCGGCACTGCGGCGGTAACCACCTTGGCCCGCTCGGCCGTGGACATGTAGTGCGATTTCAAGACGAAACCCTTCAGGCCGCGTTCCAGGAATTCCCGGGCAAGTCCGAGATCGTCAATGCGGCGGGCAATAATGTCCGGCGCCACGTGCACTTGCAGATCGTAGGCTCCCTGAATCGCTTCCCAGGCTTGGCTGGAGGCGGACGCAACCGTCTCGGTCACTGCTCGAGTAGTCATAGTGCTTGAAACCAAAGCGAAATCATTCAGTTTGACAGGTAAGAAGAGCCGCGTCAAGGAAGACGGCAAAGCTGCAAAAGAGGCTGTCCAAAAACAAAAGCCACTACCCGAGGGTGGAAAAGCTACGGCGACCGTCGAAACTAAGGTAGTTTCCCTATAATTGATAGAACCTTTGGAACCAAATACGCCAATTGGGGAGCCTGGAAATGAACCGGATCCCCAAAAAACGGCTCCTCGACCCATTGGCCAGGGAGCCGCTTTTGTTCGACCGGTGAAGTCAACGCCCAAAGGCTCTGCCGGCAGTCATCGGCAGTCCCTTGGTCTTGGATGGCACGGGCGTGCCCGCAGTAAATTTGAACGTGCCGGAGTTAATTAAGAGATTCCCAATGTCATTGCACGATTCATACGCGGCCCAGGTACTATTGGACCAGGTTAAGATGAAATTGACCATGCAGTCCGAGCCGAACTGCAAGGCCTCGTTATCGGTCAGGAAAGCACCTGGGCCGGACGTGCCAGTAAGGTCTCCCGGCTGGTTAGCATTGTTGCCGGCAGCGGGGACGTTGCTGGCATCGCAATTGGTCGCCAGGTCGTGGGTCCCGCCGAGCGTATTGCCTTTGGTGTTGACCGCCAGGAAGTCGCAGTAGCCATCGAAAGACACACTGTAGGGACCTTTGGGATAGGAGGAAGCCGTAGTGAAATCGCTGTCATCCGGTACTCCAGCGCCCTGCCATGCAGCTACGCCTCCGAAATGAGCTTTGGGTTGGCTGTTGGGAGTAACTGTAAATGTTCCTCTATTGAGCAGGGTCTCCGGAGTCACGCCATCGCAGGAAGTATAGAACGCCCACCCGCTGTTCTGGAAGTCCAGGTACATAACGAGCGGGCAACCGCTGCCGAGCATCACGAGCACATTGTCCATCAGGACGGCGTCGGAACCGCCCTTGAAGCCGGCTGGTTTTACTCTGGAAACCGTCGAGACTACGCCCGCCAGAAAGGTGTTGCTGCCGGCGCAATCGTAGTTATTGTGGCTTCCCCTGATGAAATCACCACTTAAGACGATGGTGGCACCGTCGCAGAAGCCGTTAAAGGTGATAGTTGTCGATCCCTGGGGCGGTTGGGCGCCGGCCGGCGCGATGAACAGCACCAATCCCAGGAGTGTGAGTAGCAACGTGAAGTGTCGCAAATCCGTTCTTCCTCCAGTACAAGAAAATAAAAAGTGTGAATTTAAGTGGTGATCGTATGAACTTTTAACTGAATGAAGATTGTAGACCCAATCGTCCTGAAGCCATAGATCTAACAGTACTTAGTACTAAAGATGGTTTTGGGGCAGAGCGTGGAACCGGGAAATTTCAAAGGTAGGACGCCCATACGAATCGGAGATGATCGAGAGTATTTCGCGCCGGTATCCGGCGGCTTCGGCATACTGCGTCAGTCGGGCGCTTAACCCTGGGTAGAATTCGAATTCTCTCGTATGCGCGAGGAATAAGTGGTCCGGCTGGGAAATCATCTGGTCCAAGGCACGGCTGTCTTCGGGCGCCAATGTCTGCTTGGAGATCTGCACGCTCCCCACACGCAGCGGCAGCCTTCCGTTACTCAGCACCCGCAGCGTATCCAGGTACCCCCAATCCAGGCAGAACAACTCTTGCGCCGGGACCTTCTCCAAGTAGCTGGAGAGCGGGAAGACAGCGTCGGTCCAAGCGACAGCACCCCCGTTACGGACCACCTGCGCATAGTACTCGTTCATTACCGCCAGGCCCGATGCGAGCAACACAGCCAGGGTAGTTGCCAGCAGCGGGACCCCGGCACGGCCGAGGCGTTGCGAAGCCGCCGAAAAGGAAATCCCAATAACGGCTTGAGGGAGAGGCCACAGCAGGAGGATATGATGTGCGCCGCCGCCGGCTCCTGCCGTGAAGGCCATTTGGCACCAGGCGACGATCATGGCTACGGTCGCCAACAGGATCGCGCGCAAAGCGGCGCCGCGGGCCAGGGGCGCGAGCAACAGCGCCGCCAAGAAGGCGTAAAGCAGCAGACTGTGGCGTGGATGACCGGACCTCTCAGCTACGGCGGCCGATGCGAGTTCCAGGCGGCTCCGCGGGGCGTGAGGGTTTTGGGTTTGCCAGTTTTCGGGCGTAAGCCAGCCGAAAAGCAACGACCCGCTGAGACCGCGTTCGAGTGCCCGGGCCTTACTCCGAAGGTTACTGGAGTCGAAGGCCGCAGTCCCCTTCAGGGTCCCCATATCGCTACGGAGGTTGTACACGATCAGCGGAAGCGCCCCGAAGGCGAGCGCCAGAACGGCGACGGCCACACGGCGGAAGGTCACTCTGTCGAAAATTTGACGCGGGATGGTGAGAAGTGCCGCCACACCCAGACCGCTCAGGACCCAGATCGCTATAGCCTTGTCCCACAAAGCCAGGCCGAACAGAAAGAAGCCCAGAGCCAGAGCGGGTTCGTTGCGGTCTTGCCAAAAGCGAACCAGGGACAACGCACCTCCCAGGATCAGCAGATGCTGCAACGCCACCGGGCCCCAGTCAAAGCAAATGGTTAGCAGGTACATTGCATCCACCGACAGCAAGCCGCATCCAATTAAAGCGGCCCTCTCTCCGGCCACCCGGCGCAGCAACAGGTAGAAGAGCCAAAGGGTAGCCGCGCCAACCAGCAGCACGGGGAGGCGCATGGCCTCTACGCTGGTTCCCCAAAAGTGTAATAACGGGCGATAGATCCAGGATTTTAGAGTGCCCAGGTAATGGATGAGCATCAAAGGCAGCCGGCTGTGCCCCAGATGTACGATGTATTGTTCACTATTCGCCGGCAGATAAAACGCTGTGGCAAAAAGAGCTTCGTCGTTTTCGATACCGAGGCGGGGAAGGAAGGCGGCCCCCGCCAAAACGAAAAAAATGCTGACCGCCAGGGAAAACAACGGGCCGTGGCGTAGTGGGATGCGTCGCTGCGACAATTTTGGCTGCAATTTCACTTGAGATCGTACCATTCGGGACGATAAGAATGGGCAGGTAGCTAGGGGCCGCGGCCTGGCCGCAAAAAGGGCTGCGGCAGGTTTGGCAAGCGGATTGCTCGTACTGCGTCTCGTGCGAACTCCGCTGGGGCAAAACACGACGAAGGATATGGCCCCAATGAGGGGGGCCGAAGAGATGAAACTTTTGCGATGATCTATCGTCTATACTGATGCGGCGGAATCGCGCTAAAGATAACAAAAAAAAGCAAAATCGGTGGATGAAGGGAGATGGACCAATGAACCAGACCGAACTTGAAAAATATAAAACAGCCCTGGAGACCAAGCAGTCCGAACTGGCGGCGGGTCTGCGGAACCGGGACGACATCGCTATTGAAAAGACCCCCGACGCCATTGACGAGGTGCAACTCGCCGGCGAGCGGGAACTGGCGATCCGCAACCTGGACCGCGAATCCAATCTGCTGCGTAATGTGCGCAGTGCCCTGAGCCGGTTTGCCGACGGCAGTTACGGCATCTGCATGCATTGCGAAGAAGAGATTAAGCCGAAACGCCTGGAAGCGGTGCCGTGGGCGAAATACTGCATCCGTTGCCAGGAGGCTGCCGATCGCCAGGAATTCGAGACCGAGTCCGGCGACTCTATCAACGAACTTCTTGCTGCGTAATTTTGGTACACCTGGGGGCGCGGAAGCAATTCCGCGCCCCTCGTGTTTCTGGGTGTTGCGGAATCCCGAGGTGGGGAATTTAACCCTTTAAGAGGTGAAATTCCTATTTTGCGCTCAGCCTCGAGGAGAGGCCCTTATGCCAGAGCCGGCCTCAGCGGCTTTTGTCGGCTGTCCTAACGCTACTGCGTCGGATTCACCAACGGGAAAGTCACGATGTTGCTGATGTAAATGTCCTGGGCGATATAGAGGTTCGTCAGCGGGTCGGTAGGCATGTCGGAATTGAGTTGGAGGACGACCTCAAAAGTTCCCGGCGCCGAGCCGGCCTTGAGACTCGCCGACAGAACGTTGGCGGTTTTGCCGCCGGCCAGCGACGATACGAAATTTACCGGCACGGTGGTGGGGGCGCTCGGGGGGTATTGGGCGCCAGTATTGATGAAGCCCCGATTGTTATCATCCAGCACAGGCACACCGAGGCCCGTGGCGTAAACCAGGATCGTCTCGCCCGGAACGGCCGGATTGTCGTTAGTTATCGGGCTGCCGGCGATATTGGCGCAGCACAGCACGGTGTTGGTCGGCGTCATCACCAGTTGTGGCGAACCACTGGCATTAGTAGTGGTGGCCGCAAAGGGGATGCCGTTACCGTCCGGCCCGGGAATGCGCGCCCGGATCTGGACATTGCGGGCGAAAGTAATTCCGGCGCTGGCGCTCACCTTGGGGTCCTGATTGATCTGCGCCACGAGCGCGTCGCGGATGGTATCGAGCGTGTCGGAAGACTGTACGGTGTAGGTGTATTGCCGGTCTTCAATGGTGACCGTGGCGACGTCATTGGCGTTGACAGTGCCATCGATCAGGATAACTCCCATAGCCTGGCTCGATCCGTGCAAGATCACGCCGGGCTTAGGGTCCTGATCGGCGGGATACGTGAAAATCCCCGGATTCTGCGTCACGATGCTCACTGCGATCGGGGTGGTTACCATGAGACTGCCATCGCTCATCACCGAACGCACGTAGACGTTGATGCTGGTGGTATCGAACAGTTCCCAGGGGATCTGGGCGTTGATCTGATTGGGCGACACGAAATACAGGGGCGCGGCAATCCCGTTCATGTAAACCTGAGTATTCCCCAAAGCGGTCGGCAATTGAGGTTGCGTCAGGTCGGCGGTGACGCTGTTGGCCGACAGATTACTACCCAGCACCGAAACCGTGGTTCCTGGCCCCAGTTTGCTGGCATCGCCCCCGCCCGTCAGGTTCGCGCCGGACGCCGTGGCCGTGATGGTCGCGCTCGTCGATACCGTAGGGCTGATCGTGACGTTGTTGCCATCGCTGCCTTCCGCCTTGGCGGTCATCAGGACCGCTTCGGTGATGTGATCGGGGTACGCAAACACGTTGGGATCGCCGTTGCCGGCGTTGATCTGGTTAACCAGAGCAGTGACCACTGTGTCTAGAGTGTCGGTGCTCAGGATTTTGTAGGTGTAGGCGTTGCCGCAATTGGTGGAGGTGGTGCCGGTGTCGGTCGCGGTGGGAGCGGTGCAAGTGGAGGCATTGGTGGCCGAGTTACCGATGGTGATGGTGACCGAATTATCGGCGGTGATGGTACCGCTCATCGCTACATTGCCGAGGGCGTAGATTTTCAAGCTGGCCGCGTTGCGCACACCGGAATACGGGACGGTATTGGCGCCCACGGAGTATACCGTGATGCGGCGGTTGAAAGCGTCGCTTACATAAAGGTTGGTGCCGTCCCAGGCAAGCGACATGGGGCTGCGGAGCGAATCCGCGGCATCGGAGGCCTGGTTAATGTCGCCGCCGAGCTGCCCAATGACGTAATCCCCCGCCTGCGCATTTTGCACCGGAATCTGGTTGAAAACGAGCACCCGATCGTTGCCGCCGTCGGCGATGAACAGCCGCGTCCCATCGGAGAGAGCAAAGCGGGGAAAACTGAGTGTGGAGTTGCAATGGGGCGGGTACGTCGGATTGCCGTTGGTGTCGGTGCCGTTGGACTGGGTGCAAAGCACGGGGTGCTGGACCTTGTTCGTGTCGTTCGGGTCGACGCTGTAGGAGTTGTTGGAAAGCGAACTGACCATATCGGGCTGACCGACGACCACGTCGGAGGCAGCGCCGTTCCTGCTGGGGATGCTGTTCCAGATGAGGACGCGATTATATCCGAGGTCGGCGACGAACAGGCGCACCCCGTCTGAGGTCACCGAAACAGGATTGAGCAGGTTGCTGGCTGTCGCGTCGGTCTTTTGCTGGGTTAAGTCCGGTTCCACGAAGGTGGTGAAATCGGGCGCGCCCAGGACCAGATCCGCCGCCGCTCCATTGCTGGTGGGGATGCGGTTGTAGACCAGCACGCGATTGTTCTGGGTGTCGGCCACGTAGAGTTTGCCGTTCTGAATCCAGACACCCTGTGGGCCGCGCATGGACTTTTGGTTCGGTGTGTTACCCGGAACGGTGGCGCTTTGAAAATCGGGCTGCCCCACGACCACGTCGGCGGGCTGATCGTTCGTGGCCGGGATGCTGTTCCAGATCAGCACGCGATTGTGGTTGGTGTCGGCCACCACCACGTGAACGCCGTCGGAAGCTACGGCCGTGGGCAGGCGCAAATTTGCCTGCGTCGTCAGACTCGGCGCGGCTGGTTCGGCCGTGGTGGTGAAATCCGGCTGTCCGAGCACCACCGAAGCTTGGCCCACACAGACGGGGCACTTGCGGTTATAGTCCAACTTGGCGCCCGGCGCCGGCAGCATGTTGGAGATATTGTTGAACAACAGGACGCGGTGGTTGATAGGCGCGGCGGAGACCCGGTTGGAGTCGGCGACGATCAGCGCGTCCACACCCGGCGCATATGCCAGGCCGCTGACACCGCCGAGCACGGTATTGCTCGGCTGGTCGCTCTGGGCGGTGAAGGTCTCCTGTCCGATTACCGCCCTGGCAGCCTGTCCGGTCGTGAAATCGGCGGCGTATACGATGGCCGCCCCCATGAGAAATAACCAAATACACTTCATGCGTGATATCAAAGGTCGCGTGGCAAAACTGACTTTAACTCTCAATTATAGCAAGGGCTTACGCCCGTGTTCCCAGCTGGCGGTGATGCCCCGGCGACACACCCGTGAGGCACCGGCACTCCGGCCGGCAACCGGGCCGCGACGCCAACTCCTGATCCTGCATGGTCATCCCTAACCATCCCGAGAACCTCGCCGGAGGATTTGCACGGCGGTTGCCAGGGTGTTGTGGTAGGTTCGGACATATGCACTATCGCAGACTTGGGAAAAGTTCGCTGGTGGTCTCCGGCCTGGGGCTGGGATGCATGGGTATGTCCGAGTTCTACGGCGAATCGGATGAGCAGGAGTCGGTGGCCACGATTCAGCACGCGCTAGACCGCGGCGTTACCTTCTTCGACACCGCCGACATGTACGGGATGGGGAAGAACGAAGAACTGGTGGGCCGTGCGTTGGAAGGGCGGCGGTACCAGGCGACGGTGGCCACCAAGTTCGGTAACGTGCGCGGCGCGGACGGCGCGTTCCTGGGAGTGAACGGGCGGCCGGAGTATGTGCAGCAGGCCTGCGAAACGAGCCTGCGGCGGCTGCGGATGCCCACGATCGACCTTTATTACCAGCATCGCGTCGACCCCAGAGTTCCGATCGAAGAAACCGTGGGGGCGATGGCGCGGCTGGTGGAGCAAGGCAAGGTGCGTTACCTGGGCCTTTCCGAGGCGGGCGGGAACACCATCCGGCGGGCGCACGCTACCTATCCGATTACGGCGCTTCAAACGGAATATTCTCTTTGGACCCGAGACCCGGAAGAGGGGCTCCTCGCCGTGTGCCGGGAGTTGGGAATCGGATTTGTGCCGTACAGCCCCTTGGGGCGCGGGTTCCTCACAGGACGATTCGAAAACACCGGAGACCTGGCGGACCCGAAGGATTACCGGAAACACCATCCCCGCTTCGAGGGCGACAATTTCCAGAAGAACCTTCGCCTCGTAGAGGCGATCAAGCGACTCGCGGCCGAGAAGCGTTCGACGCCGGCGCAGCTCGCGCTGGCGTGGGTGCTGGCGCAGGGCGACGATCTCGTGCCCATACCGGGGACCAAGCGCCGCAAGTATCTGGATGATAATCTCGGCTCGCTGGATGTGAGGCTCTCAGGGGAAGAACTAAGGCGTCTGGATGAAATTGCGCCACGTGGGATTACATCGGGTACGCGCTATCCGGCAGCGCACATGGGAGCGGTGGGGATTTGAAGGGCGTCTCCTACCAGCCGGCTTTGTGGGCGATGTAGGTCTTCAGCGCCAGGCCGGCCATCAAGATCCAGATGGCATAGCGTAGCGTGCCATCCAATGTGAATCCAGCCAGCGCGGCGAGCGCGCCGTACGATGCCATCGCCCAAATCAGCCGCGAGTTCATCAATATTTAATTCTGACACGAGCAACTTTGCCTTCCGGCGCGCATTTACACCGTTAGAAGGAGGAACAAAGCAATGACGAGTTTTCAAAAGATCTGGATGACGGCGATGATGGGGAGCGCGCTGACCCTGGTTAGCCTGAACGCACAAACGGTGAATCAACGGCGTGAAAATCAGCAGGACCGCATCGCGCAAGGCGTGCAATCGGGTCAATTGACCGCTGGCGAAACGGCGCGCCTGGAAGGCAAGGAAGCCCGGCTGAACCAAGAGATCCGGCGCGACCGCCTGGATCACAACGGCCATCTCACGCAGCCGGAGAAGGCACAAGTGAATCGCCAGCAAAACCGGCTCAGCCGCCAGATTTATCGCGACAAACACAACGGCCGCACGCAGTAGGGTCCAAAGAGGGCAGACGCTAGTGCATCGTCCCGTTAGTTGGCGTCTGTCCCCTTTTAACGCCGCGGCACGTTGTAGGCGAAGTTGAATTGCAGCACAATGCGGTCTCCTTTGTACTCGGAGGGGAGCGGGGGGAAGGGATTGGAGGCGCTGATTCCGGCGACGGCCGCGCGATCCAGGGCGTCGGTTCCGGAATTGGAGACGATCACCAGTTTGGGCACCGATCCCGCCCGGGCGATCGAAAACTGAATTCCCACTCTTCCTCTGCGCCCGAGCTTGACGCTTTCCGGAATGACGGCCAGCCAGTTGCGGCGCACGGCGGCGAGCACCTGCATCAGGTAGGGCCGGAAGTCCACTCCCTGCGGATCGCTGAGCAACTCCAGATTACTTCCCTGCGAACCAGGCGCCGGCGGAAGATTGAGTCCCGGTCCAGCTCCCCCGGGACCGGTTAAATCGAGGTCGCCGATCGTCAGTCCGCCCGAAGGCGCGCCGCGGACCGCTTGCCGGACCGCGTCCGCCACCGATGCGTTCGGAATCGCTATGCGGCTCTGACCTGGCGCCGGCACAGGAGGCGGAGCGGCCGGGTTTTCCAAGGCCAGCTTGGGTCTTTCGACGGCCTGGATCTGCGGCGTAGCTTGTGCGATCTGCGGCAGTTCGACTTGGGGGGGCGCATTTTCCATTTTGGGCGCCTCGGGCAGCGGCGCGGTAGGACGCACCGGCGCGGCCTGCGCCGACTCGGTGGGACGGAAGGCGTGCGGGCGCGTGGTGGAAGGCGCGCCGTTGGGGATCTGAACCTTGGGGCGCTCCAGCGCGTCGACCACGTCGAATTCTTTACTGATCTTTTGTTTGTTGGGCGCTCGCTGCGTCAGCTCCGGAGGCGGTGCGACCAGCGGGGTTACGCGGTGCGCCTCGGGCGCGGGCCGCGGTTCCACGACGCCGGGAGGCACCACCGCCAGGAAAGCAATCAGCACGACATGGCCGGCGATGGAGTAAACTGCCGCGTGCCGCCGACGGGAACGGTCGCTATAAACGTTCCAATCCGTAAGAAGATTCAGTTCGGTATCAGGCGGAGGTGAAGCTATCGATTCCATCCTGCTGCCAGCGTTTGGGAGACCACTTCCGAGTGCTCTTTAATTTTATCAAGAATCGCCAGGGCGACTCCTAAGCTTTGACGCGCCGCGAGGCCGGATGTTTTCGGCGATTTTCGTGTTTCGACGCTATCCAGGAAGGCTTCCAACTGCAGGCGGAGGGGTTCCGATTTATTTACCGCGGCCTGTTCGAACCCGATCTGACCGCCGTCGACCGAGAAAATGGCAAGATCTTGGCGGCTGTAATCGACTGACAGGTATTGCCGCGGCTGGAAGAGGCGCAGCTTGCGCACACGTTCGGTGGAAACACGGCTGGCGGTGAGGTTGGCCACGCAGCCGTTCGGAAACTGCAAGCGGACATTGGCGATATCCACCTTGGGCGAGAGGATCGAAATGCCGGCGGCACGGATCTCGGACGGCTCGGCGCGCGCCAGCGCGAGCACGATATCGACATCGTGAATCATGAGGTCGAGCACCACATCCACATCGAGACTGCGGGGGCTGAAGACATTCAGCCGGTGGATCTCGAAAAAGAGCGGCAGAGTGGCCCTATGTTCCATCTCCACGACGGCGGGGTTGAAGCGCTCGAGGTGTCCGGCCTGGAGAATGCGTCCGCCCTTTTCCGCGGCGTCGATGAGGCGCCCTGCCGAAGGCAGATCCGCGGCAATGGGTTTTTCCACCAGCACGTCGATGCCGGCATCGAGCAGCCAGCTGCCGATTTCAGCGTGAAGCGAGGTGGGCGCGGCTACGATAACGGCATCCACGCGGCCGGCCAGTTCGTGGTAGTCGGTGAGGGCGAGGGCGCCGTGGGCGGCGGCCGATTCGGCGGCGCGGGCGCCATCAATATCCACTACGGCCACGAGTTCGGCTCGCTGGCATTCGTGAATGACGCGGCAATGGTTTTTGCCGAATTGGCCGGCGCCGATGACGGCGAGTCGGGCTTTGCTCACTCCACTCCCTTCGGGCGCGGCTCGATATCCAGTCCTACGATCGCGATACCGGCCTCGTTGGCGGCTTCGATCATCTGCTGCTTGTCCAGCATCAACGTCCGCCCGGCTTCTATGGCTAATATCGTGGTGGCGGTCTGGCGCATCACCGGAATCGTGGCGAGGCCGACCACCGGGACATCGAACAGCAGGTGCTCGCGGCGGCGGGCTACCTTCACCAGGGAAAGGCGGCGGCCGTTGACCAACGATGCCGCGCGGCGCAGCATGGCATCGGTTCCTTCCATGGCTTCCAAGGCCACGCAGGCGCGCTCGCAAATGGCAACGCTCTGTCCCACGTCGAACCCCGCCAGCGCGTTCGCCACGCGGCGTCCGTAGTCGATGTCGGTGCTTTCGTCCTTATCCGGCTTGCGGCGGGTCAGCACACCCGCGTCCGACAGCATGGGCTTTAACAAGGCGGTCGAATCGCGGAGGTGAATGCCTTCCTGTTCCAGGATGCGGATGACGCCGCCGATCAGGCCGTCGGTGTTCTTCGAGGGCAGCGTCGCCAGCAGCTTCACCAGTCGCCAGTCCGGCGCGATCGAGGAAAAGATTTTGGCATGTTTCACCTGGCCGGCCATCACCACTTCGGTGATACCATCCTGTTTGAGGATGTCGATGAGTTTGCCTATCTGCCCCAGGGAAATCCAATGGCAGCGGGGCGCGGCGGCCTGGACTTCGGGAGAGGCTTCTTCCTGAATGGCGATCACCGTGACGTCGTGTCCCAGCCTGCGCGCGCTCTCCAGCGCCAGGAGCGGAAACCGCCCACTGCCGGCGATGAGGCCGTAGCGCATCATTTTACAATGCCGCGCTCGGACGAGCGAATGAATTCGATCAGCTCGTCCACCTCGCTGCAAGGGGGCACCTCGGCGCGAATGCGTTCGATGGCCTGCGAGGTATTGAGTTGGGAGCGGGTGAGCAGGCGCAGGGCGGTCTGCAGCGATTCGATGGCGGCCGCATCGAAACCGCGGCGTTCCATTCCGATGCGGTTGGCCCCAAAGACCTTGGTTTCGCGCTCGCTGACGGTGTTGGAGAACGGCAGGATGTCCTGTGTCACCACGCTGTAGCCGCCCACGATGGCGTGGCGGCCGATGCGGCAAAACTGGTGGACGCCGCTCGAGGCGCTGATCACGGCCCAGTCCCCGACCACTACGTGCCCGCCCAGCGTGGCCGCGTGTCCGAGCACGATGTGATCCCCCAGGTGCACATCGTGCGCCACGTGGGTGTAGGCCATCAGCAGATTATCACTGCCGATGCTGGTGAGCAGACCTCCGCCTTGGGTCCCGCGGTGAATAGTGACGAACTCGCGGATCTTGTTGCGGTGGCCGATCTGCGTCTCGGCGCGTTCGCCCTGGTATTTGAGGTCCTGGGATGCGACCCCGATGGTGCTATAGGGATAGAAAATGTTATCCTCGCCGATCCGCAGGGGGCCGTCGAGGTAGTTATGGGCCATCAGGCGCGTGCGCGGGCCGATTTCCACTTCCGCCCCGACGATCGAGTAGGGGCCGACTTCGGCGCCCTCCGCGATCCGCGCCCCCGGGTCGACGATGGCGGTCGGATGAATCGGCATGCTACGAGGACGCCGCTGGGGCGTCCGGAGTCTCATCCTGATCGGCGAGTTTGCACATCACTTCGGCTTCGGCCACGAGTTGGCCATCGACGGTAGCGCGGCCGGCCATTTTGGCAACGCTGGCCTTGCGCTTGAGGATGCTCATCTCGAGGTGGAGCGTGTCACCGGGAACCACCGGCCTGCGGAAGCGGGCGTTTTCGATGGCCACCAGGAGCACCAGCTTTTTGTGGCGGTCGGGGATGCCTTGCAACACCAGAACGCCGGCGGTCTGCGCCATGGCCTCCACGATGAGCACGCCGGGCATCACCGGGAAGTCGGGAAAATGGCCGGCGAAAAAAGGCTCGTTGCGCGTGACATTCTTGATGCCCACGATGCGCTCCGGCTCGATCTCGATGATGCGATCGACCAGGAGAAACGGGTAGCGATGCGGCAGGATGCGCTGAATCTCGTTGATATCCAAGATGGGCATGAAAGCCTGTATTATAGCAACCGTGGATTCGTTGCTTTCCTGGATTCGGGCGCGCGAGCCCGAAATGATTGCGCTGATCGGCCAGTTCGTGGAATGCGAATCGCCCAGCGACGACCCCGCGGCGGTAAACCGTTTCGTCGAATTGGTCAGCGACACGGTCGCGGCTTTTTCCACGGTTCGGACCTTCCGCGGCGGCCGCTTTGGGAAGCAGTTGGTGTGCCGGATGCATCTGCCGGGGCGCAGGAAATCCGGGCGGATCCTCGTGCTCGGACACTCGGATACCGTGTGGCCTTTGGGTACGCTGCGCAACATGCCTTTCCGCAAGGAGGGTGGGCGCCTATGGGGACCTGGCGTTTTCGACATGAAGGGCGGAATCGCTTTCTTCGTGTGGGCCGTCCGTGCGCTGCGCGAACTCGAGATTCCCGTCCCCTCGAAGGTGCTGCTGCAATTGAATTCCGATGAAGAGGTGGGCAGCGAATTGTCGCGAGCGCTCACCGAAAAAAATGCCGCCGGAAGCAAAGCGGTGCTGGTGCTGGAGCCGGGCACCGGCCTCAAAGGCAAGCTGAAGACTGCGCGTAAGGGTGTGGGCGGTTTCCAGATTACGGTGCGCGGGAAGGCGGCGCACGCGGGGCTGGACTTCGAGGCGGGGGCGAGCGCCGTGCTGGAACTGGCGCGGCAGATCGACCGAATCTCGCGATTCACCGACTTGCGGCGCAGAATCACAGTGAACCCGGGGGTGATTTTCGGCGGCACGCGACCGAATGTAGTGGCCGCCGAAGCGCGGGCGGAAATCGATATCCGGGTGCTGCGCGCGAAAGACGCGATTGCGCTGGAAAAGAAGTTCCGGGCCCTCCGTCCACGCGACCCCCGCTGCTCGATCGAGGTTTGCGGGGAGCTGAATCGCCCGCCCATGGAGCGATCGGCTGCCACCGTGCGGCTGTTTCGAACGGCGCGGAAGGTAGCGCGTGAGATGGACGTGGAACTGGAGGAATCGCTCAGCGGGGGCGGTTCCGACGGCAACTTCACGGCCGCCCTGGGAATACCCACGCTCGATGGGCTGGGCGCCGTGGGCGAGGGCGCTCATGCCGCCCACGAAAGCATCCTGATCCACCGGATGGCCGACCGCACGGCTTTGATCGCCAGGTTGTTGGCAGCGATTTAGTTCCCGGGGAATAAAACGGCCGTTCCGGCAATATGTATCGAGGGGGCTTGCGTCTGACGGAAAGGATGAGGCGCGCGCGGTTCGAAGCAGCCATGCTGCCGCATCTGGATGCCGCCCATAATCTGGCGCGGTGGCTGGTCGCCCATCCCCAGGACGCCGAAGACGCCGTCCAGGACGCTTTTCTGCGGGCGCTCACCTATTTCGATGCGTTCCATGGCGAAGATGGCCGGGCGTGGCTGTTGGCAATCGTGCGCAACTCGTGCTACGCGCGATTACGGAAGAATCGCCGCCGCTCCGAAGTGATGGAGCCCGTCGACACGCTGGAGTTGGCTGCCGACGGTGGGGCGAGTCCCGAGGCCCTCCACTTGCGCCAGGCCGATCGGCAGAGGGTTCAACGGAGCCTCGAATGTCTTCCGGCGGAATACCGGGAGGCCCTGGTACTGCGGGAGATGGAAGGAATGTCGTACAAGCAGATCGCGCGCATTACCGACGTGCCGATGGGGACGGTAATGTCCCGGCTGGCGCGGGCGCGGCGGCGGTTACAGGAGATGCTGGCCAACGACCCACAAAAGGAGAAGGTATGAACTGCCATGAAGTAGAACCATGGTTGAGCCCCTATATCGACCGCGAGCTCGATCTGGAGCGCTCGCTGGAAGTGGAAGCCCACTTAGCGGAGTGTGAGCGCTGTTCCCGCGCCGTGCGGAGTTTGGAAGAAGTCTCCGCGTTGGCCGGCGCGGCGCCCCTCTATCCGGCCTCTCCGGCACTACGTGAGCGGCTCGGCGGGCGCCGCACCCCAGCTTCCTGGCAGGCTGCGCCGTGGCTGGTTACGGCGGCAAGTCTGGCGCTGGCGGCGCTGGCCATCTGGAGGTTCTCACCGGAACCGGTCCGGCCGGCCGCGGATTTGCTGGAGAGGGATATTGTGCAGGAGCACGTGCGCTCCCTTCTGGCGGACCATCTGCTCGATGTTCGCTCCTCCGACCGCCAGAAGGTGAAGCCGTGGTTTAACGGAAAACTGGATTATGCGCCCGAAGTTGCAGACCTTTCGGGTCAGGGGTTCGAGCTTACGGGAGGCCGGCTGGATTACCTGGGGGGCCGGGCGGTGGCGGCATTGGTATACCAGCGCAGCCAGCACGTGATCAACGTGTTCGTCTGGCCGGAGGCGGGGCAACCGGATCGCGCTCCCGCCGCACGCTCGATCGAGGGCTTCAATGTGGTGAGTTGGCGCACGAAAGGAATGAACTGGTGGGCGGTTTCCGATCTCCATTCGGTGGAACTGGAAGAACTTCCTCTCTGTCCTTGTTTCATGGCGCCGAATCGCACGCTGCACGCCTCTGTGGCGGCCAGTAGGCCGCGCAACCCGAGCTGAGCCCCCACGCACGGCCGCTTTGGCCTCTTCAGGTTCCGTTCTGTGATCACCACGCACGAGGATATACTTGTAGACTCCGGCCCGTCCGCCGGCCGCCGATGCGGATCCTGACATGACCTTCTCCATCACAAGAAGGATGTGTAGTCGAATGTTGATGGGAACCGCGATCGGCGGCATCTTCCGCCGGGACGCGCCGGCGGACAGCACGGCGGCCGATCGTCTCACCTGGGGAGCGGAACCCGTGACCGGGACCCTCCGGGAGCAGCGGTATCGCGCCAACGCCCAGATCCTGGTGCTATCGCTGCCAATCCTGCACTGGGCCGATGTGGGAGGCGGGAGCGTCATCTGGCGTGAGTCCTCCTCCCTGGGAACCGGCGTGCTTCGGTTCCTGGAGTTTAGCGGATTCTCGAGTCCGGAACATGCAGGCGGCCTAAACCGGCTGGGTTTCCTTCGGGAGTTGTCTCGGGTGACCGAAAATGGCGCCTCCGAGTCTCTCTACTTCGGCCTCATGACCGCCTCGCCGGAAGAGACCGCGGAAGAAGCCCGTAGGGCGCTGCATCCGACCGCCAAAGGAGTGACCTATACCACGATTGATGGCCGCATAACCAAGGGGTCGGTGGAAACCGTGGTCGCTCACTTCATTGCGCCGGCGCAGTGGTCGGCGAAGAGCCGGAACGAACTGGTGGAACGCGCCCGCATGGCACTATCGGCGAGTTCCCCCAAGCCGCCCGAATTCGACACCCGTGGCGTGGAGGCGCGGCCGTTTCTCCAGGTGCTGGCCGATATCCTGCGGCAACGGGACCGCGCCGATTCCCACTTCGTGTATAACGGCAGGCTGTATCATCTCTGGCTGGAGAAGTCGGCGGACCCCAAGGCCACCGCGTATTTTCGCAAGCGAGGCTTGGTTTCCGCCGGCGCCCAGGTAGTCCGCGCGGCAGCCAGACTGCGGCGCGAAGCCGGCGGAAGAGAATCGGACTTTCGAGTGTGGGTGGACGAGCAAGCTACGCAGCCGATTCCCTTACGGATTGAGTACCAGGCCAAGTCGTATTTACGATTGATCTTTGAGGCAGAGTGATCGCTTGCCGCCAGTGTTTCCGGGCCGCGCCTACGAGAATCTGGAAGACTGGGACTGCTCGAGAATGACGATCTCGACGCGCCGGTTTCGTGCCCGGCCGTCCGTCGTGTCGTTCGGGCTGTTGGGATGGTAGGGGCCGTAACCGGCAATGGAAAGGCGCGATTCGGAAATCCCATATCGTTGGCTCAACAGTTCCAGCATCCGGAGGCTGCGCGTCATCGAGAGATCCCAATTGCTTCGGAACCGGGGGTTGTGGATCGGCACTGCATCCGCATGTCCCACCAGTCGCACCTCGTTGGGAAGATCCCGCAGGACACCGGCGATGTGGGCAATGACTGGAAGGGCCTCGGGGCCGATACGGTCATCTCCCGGAGCGAACAGTACCGCCTGGGGAAGGCTGATCACGAGGCCCTGCGGGTCCATTCGCAAATCGAGCCCTGGTTGCTGCAGACGCTGCTGCAAGCGGAGAAGGGACTGGCGTGCCTCGGGAATTGGCGGTGTGGGCGCCGGTTGGACGTGGGGCGCTGCTGCCGGCGTTGCATTCGTCTGGAGATGGTTCTCGCTTTTTGCCGCAACGAAGAGGAAAAAGATCAGAAGGATGGTCACTACGTCCAGGTAGCTGACCATCCACCGGTCGCGGTTCGTTGTCGAAGTCTGGTAGTACTGGAGAGTCATACCGCGGTTTCTGCTTCCACCAGGCTATCCTTCCAATGGTGAACTCACAACCGTGGCGAGACGAACGCCCCGGGGGCCGGTTTCCCGCAGGAAGCAATCCAGCCGGTGTCTCATCAGCCTTGGATGGATCCCCTCGAAGAGACACAAAATGCCTTCCACCATTAGTTCCTGGGTCTCAATCGTTTCGGCGACCCGGGCCCGAATGCGATTTGAGGCCGGCAGCAACACCAGATTGGCCAGGGAGAGTCCATAGATCGTCGACACGAATGCGGCGCCCATTCCGTAAGCCACACCTGAGATCGCTGTGAACTGTCTCAGCACGTCGATCAGCCCGACCACGGTTCCCAGCACTCCCATTGTCGGAGCAAATCCCCCCGCAACCTCAAAAGTCTTTGCGTCGGCTTCCCCCTGCCGCTCGATCGACCGGAGACTGTTCTCGAGCGCCGTTTGCAGTTCGGAACGGTCCTTTACGTCCATCGCCAGCAGCAGCGCGTCTCGGAGGAACGGGTGGCTCACCTGATCCAGGACCGGTTCGAGGGCAAACAGGCCGCTGGTCCGGGCGACCCTCGAATAAGAAACGATCTCTTCGATGAGGTCTTTTCGGCTTGGATTCTGCTGTGGGAAAAACAGGTCGAGGACGCAACGGGCGGAGTTCTGCAGCGCGGTTCGTGGCGTTGTCAGGATCATGACTCCCACGGTTCCCACCACCACGATGAGGAGCCCGATCGGCTGAAAGAAGTAGCTGACCCCGATTCCGGTTTTGGTAATCGCCGCGGCAATGCCTACCACCACGATGCCGATTCCCGCGAAGAGCGACATGTCAAGCCGCCTGCCGAAGCCGGCAATGCCTGGCATGGTGCGTCTGCAATCGATGAAACCCTTAAGCGGCGCCGCGGAGGTAGACACGGTTTTCCTGCAAAGCAATCCGGGGGCCAAGAGAGGGAACCCTGGGAGAGTGGAGGAAAATCAGCCGATTTCCGCCGGGTTCAGTCCTCTGCCACACGTCAAACCTTTGACTGGTGGGGCGACTGTCAAAAATCGGGCGTCCCCCACGGCGCACTTTTTCAGTACGCCCGTCCTGATACAATCCGGGTTATGCTCAAAGGCCTCGAGCACACGCTGATCGCATCACCGCTCCCGTAGGTTCATGCGCGATGTGACCCGATCCCTCGAACCGCTGCACTTCGCGGGCTTCCGTTGTCTGGGAGCCGATTGTGAGGATACCTGCTGCGATGGATGGGCGGTCCCCATCGACAAGCCGACCTACGAGAAATACCAGCTGTGCCCCGATCCGCAGTGGCACGCCTCGTTCCAGAAGCTGATCGCCATCAACACGGCCAACGCCACGGATCATGACTACGCGAGAATCCAGCTCTCCACTACGACTTGCCCGTTTCTTTCCGAGGGCCTTTGTTCCATCCACAAAAACTTGGGTGAGGAGTATCTGTCGGTCACGTGCGCGAGCTTTCCCCGCGTTGGGAACGTGGTGGATCAAGTTTTGGAAAAATCGCTGGATCTGGGCTGCCCCGAAGCGGCCCGCCGGGCCCTTCTCGGTCGGGAGCCCATGGCTTTTGAGGAAAGCGCGTTCCACGGCCAGTATTTCAGCCCGGCCCGGATCTCGGCCATAGACACCGGCAGCGGCTTGCGTCCTGAGAAACCGTACCCGCATTTCCGCGCGGCGCGGGAGTTCGTCGTCTGGCTTCTACAGAATCGGGCGCACCCCTTGTGGAAGCGCGTCCTGATCCTGGGCTTCTTTTGCGACAAGTTGGAGGAAGCGGGGGCCGGCGCCGCCGGACCGCCGATCCCGGAACTGGTCCAGGAGTATCAAGAAGCTGTTTCCAGCGGCCTGTTCGAGCATACTTTGAATCAGTCGCCCTCCCAGCCGGCCGTCCGGCTCGAGACGGTGCTGGAGTTGATCGTCGCCCGGATCACGTCGGACTTCACGAACCGGCGCTTCCTCGGTTGTTACAAGGAGTTCATGGACGGCATCCAGTGGAGCCCGGATTCAAACATGGACGACATTTGCGTGCGATATGGCGAGGCGCATTCGCGGTATTGTGCGCCCTTCTTGATTCGACACGAGTACATGCTGGAGCATTATCTGGTGAACTACGTGTACCGCTGCTTGTTTCCGTTCGGGCCGCAGGAGAGTACCTGCAAAATCCGCGATTCGAATATCGAACGGTCGATTCACAACCAGTTCACGCTACTGGCGGTGTATTTCTCCATCATCCAGACGCTGCTCGGCGGCATGGCCGGCCTGCACAAGGAAGCATTCGGCGCCTCGCAGGTGATCCAGTTGATCTACACATTTACCCGAACCTTCGAGCACAGCCTGACCTTTCCCCAGCGCGTGATCCAAATGCTGGACGAAAAGGGCCTAAATAACCCCGAGGGGGTTGCGATGCTGATAACGCCAACTCGCGGGTAGGCCGGACCCCATACGCTATCCGGGAGGAATCCTTGCTTTCCATTCAAAACATGCATCTTAAACGAATTCGCGGAACGCGCTCCTGGCGGCTGCTCTTGATCCTGGCAGGCCTGGGCAGCGCGTTCGCCCAGACGCCCGCCGTGCTCAACCTGTCTCACGACCTGGTGGCGAACGGGATCGCCGCGCAAAATATGACGCCGGATTTGCCTGGCCTGGACTCCCGGCCCCTCTTCCAGGCGGGCGTCAACTATGCGTCGGCCAACCATATTCCCACCGTGACGGCGGACCGCGGCAAATACTATTTCCTCAGCCAAAACAGCCCCTACCAGCACGTGTTCCTCAACAAGATCGCTAACGTCGCTGTGGATCTTCAATACTCCGATCTCTACTTCGCGCACGGCAACATCGTCGCCATCCAGGCGTCGGGCGGCTCCAACCTGACCCTCAAGAACTTCACCGTCGACTACCTGCAACTGCCCTTTACTCAGCTCACCGTCACCGGAGTCAATGCAGCAACCAAGACGGTGAGCTTCAAGCAATCCGGCAGCTATCCGCTTCCGCCGGCCTTCAACTCGGTGACTGTGCCTGCCACGGTCTATAACATCGATGGGTATTTTCTGTTTTGCTTCCGCAACGGTAAGCAATTGCGGACGACGGGGCGCATGGAGGCCACCGCTCCCTTCAGCGACAGCTCGATTGTGATCTCCAGCACGGGCCCCGGAACGGAGACTGCCGACGTAGCCACCATCCAGCCGGGCGACACGCTGGTGCTCACGTTTCGTGCGGGACTGTCCTCGATCGACGTGAACACCACCACCGGATTCACCTTGCAGAATGTATCCATTTATGCGTCCGGCTTCATCGGAGTTGGCGCGTACCTGAGCTCGGCCACCACCATTGACCATGTGCAGGTGATTCCGCGGCCTGGCACGGACCGCTTGATCGCCACCAACGCCGATGGAATCCACCTCTCGCAAGCGGGCGCCAACAACAGGATTACCAACAACACCGTCCGCCGCGGCTGTGACGACGGTATCGCCATCGACGGCCAGTGGTACGCCATTGTAGCTGCGCCCAACAGCGGAGCCAGCGTGCAGGTGAAACGCAATGTCGTCCCGCCGCTAGCCCTCGGCGCTTCGTTCGATTTCATCAACATCACCAACGGGACGGTGGCCGGCACGGCGAACATTCTGGCCGAGGATCCGCTGCCCAGCCAGCAGACCGGTGCGTCCGGTGAATTGATCACGATCACGCTCGATCACGTCATCAACGGCCTGCAACCCAACTTCGGCGTGACTCCGGCCGATCCGGCGCTGCGCGGGTCGGGAACCCTGATCAGCGGGAATCTGGTTCAGGAAGAGAATTTCGTCCGCGGCATCTACCCGGCCGGAGTCAAGAATGTGACTGTCTCCGACAACATGACGGAATCGACCAATGGGCCCGGCATCCTGGTTGAGCAGGACGAAGCGCTGGCCTATGGCTACAAGACCGGGCCCTCCTCGGGCATCGTCATCAAGAACAACATCGTGGACAACGCGCTGGCCTGGGGAGCGGCGAGCGGCGGCGTCGTGTTCGCCGGCGGCGCCATCAACGTGGTGGCTTACGATCAAAACTTCCAATGGGTTTCGGCGTCGCCTTTGTCCAACATCTCCATCACCGGCAATTTTGTAACGAACACCATCCGCACCGGAGTCCGGATGGAGAACGTAACCGGTGGGCAGATTACCGGAAACACCATCTTGAACTATGCGACCGCGCCCACCGATTTCGTGTACTACGTGCCGGTGTGCTGCGAGTCGCAGGCTCAAGTGGAGGCCGATTTCACGCAGCCCGTGGTGGTGGCCGTGAGCACCAGTGTTACCAACGCGAACAACACCACCAGCGGGTCCTGGGTGGTGAATGCCTCCGATGCCGACGCCGGTTTTCGCCTGGCGCCTGAGTCGATCGCGTTTGCATACGGGTCAAATGGGGCATCGGCCACTACACCGGCCAGCGGATCGACTCTGCCCACCACGCTCGGAGGCTTGAGTGTAACGGTGAAGGATAGCGCCGGAGTATCGCGGCCCGCGGGACTGTATTATGTCAGTCCCATCCAGATCAACTACCTGGTGCCCGCTGGCACGGCCCCGGGTGTGGCGACCGTGACTGTCGGGAAGACGCCCAGTGCCGCGCTGATTGCTGCCGTGGGACCGGGATTGTTCTCGGCCGATAGCAGCGGAAAGGGAGTGGCGGCGGCCTTTGCAATCCGCGGCGCCGCGGATGGCTCGCAGGTTCCGGTGGCGGTGGTCCAATGCGGATCGGGCGGATGTGCCTCTGTGCCGATGGATCTCGGTCCTTCCAACGCCACTCTGGTAGTGGAACTATACGGAACCGGGATCCGCGGGCGCAGTTCCCTTTCCAACGTGGCCGCTCAAATCGGCGGCGCGCCCGCCACGGTGATTTACGCGGGAGCGACGCCGGAGTGGGCCGGCGTCGATCAGGTGAATGTGATCGTCCCCCGCAGCCTCGCCGGCGCCGGCGAAGTGCCCGTGGTCTTGACCGTGGACGGCTTCACCGCCAACGTCTTGACCATCAACATCAAGTAATTGGCCGGCTCGGCGAGCGATCGGCTATTTCAGTTCGGCG
>Ga0075030_100000771_pt1 | contig 28424 bp, 24 predicted proteins | sample LitLauG_LLR_2012_FD_71393 | JGI IMG/M metagenome (GOLD analysis project Ga0075030, IMG submission 71393) | Freshwater sediment microbial communities from Pennsylvania, USA - Little Laurel Run_MetaG_LLR_2012 | ecosystem: Environmental > Aquatic > Freshwater > Creek > Sediment | place: USA...
GAGGCTTCCACCAGCCAGCCAGTGATCCGCCGGGACGCCATCCGCCCACATCCGAGTTACGCCTCGGATGCATTCGAGGCTGGAACCGGGCTGCCTTCCTGGACCGGGTCGTTCACCCACGGGGGAAAGACGTACAAGTACGTCATGGTCGGAACCGATCCCGCAAAAGGCGCGGTCAAAACCAGCGTGCCGGTCTTCATTGTTCCGCTCAAACTCACTTTTGAAGACACGGGCACGGTTTTTGACGCCAGCGTGCCTATGATCGGGTTGAAGCAATCGGTGGTACAGGCGGTAGAGGCCTCGCCGATCATCAGCACGACGAAGTGGACGGCGGGAACCGTTAATTTGGGTACGACGCAGTATATCGACGCTTTCCAAAGGGGTAATTTCTGGACGCATGTCGGTGCCGCCACCTCGAACTATCACGTTCTGCTGGCTCCGCCGACCATTCTGCCGACCCAGGACTACAAGGTGCCGAAGAATATCGGACAGACGATTGCGGGCGTAAACGGCCATAAGCGCGGCATTCTGGACCAGAACGGCACCTGGATTGACGCGAACATCACGGCCAAGATATTCAAGGACTTTCCCCAAATCACACCGGGCGCGCTGACGATCTTCCTCACTTACAACGTCTTTCCGGGGGGCGCCTATGGATTCCACGATGTTTACGGCACGTCGCCGCTCACGGACCTGACCTACACATATGTCTCCTACCTGGAACCCTACAAAGCCCTGATCGACGCCGATATCAGCACGCTGGCGCACGAAATCGCGGAGTGGGTGGATGATCCCTACGTGAACAACAACACTCCATGCGGCACGTTGCTGGAAGTGGGGGACCCGTTGAGTTCGACGATCTTCAGCGTGAAGTCGAACGGACAGACTTGGCATCCGCAGGACCTGGCGATGCTCGGGTATTTTTCCTACAACTCGTCCCAGTCCGTGAATAAGTGGTTGACGTTCAGGAATACCATCACGAAATCGTGCCAGTAGGCGGTTGTAAGCGATGGACGCGGGAGTGCGAATTTTCTTTGACGTTGTTAGCATTCCGCGTTTGCGCGACGTCTCACCCATGTAAGTACGGTTTCCGGCTCTCGCTCATCAAAGTTCCTGTCTGCTGCTGCGAGAATCGGTGCGGCGAGAAGGCTATCCGCGGGGGAGCCTTCTTGCCGTTAATTTTTGGAGGGGCGGAGCTTTTTGGCGCAGCCATGGGCTTGCTAAGTGATTGTAACTTAAGGATCTTGTAGCGATTTCCGCCGTTTGACTGGCCGACTGGCGGCGGATACGATCAAGAGTCAAGTTGGTGACGGAGCAGGGGTGTAGATGCTCCGCGCCGGAAGATGGCCATGCACGGTGAACGGGCAATCCCGCGACCTGAACTGTTGAGCCTCGGCGCGCAAAACCGCCGGGAGAACTCAACAGAAGAGGATGTTGTTCGGTTGTATGCCCAATTGAGACCGGGACTGCTCGGCTATCTGCGGCAGATTGTTGGATCGACCGGGGAAGCGGAAGACATCGTGCAGATGGCGTTCCTTAAACTGTTCGATCAGATGCAGAAAGGCAGTGCGATCGAAGATTGGCGAAGTTGGATGTACAAAGTATCGCGCAACCTGGCCATCGACTATTTGCGGCGCACGGACCGGGGAGAAGTGGCGGCCGCGGAATGGATGGTGGAGCGCCAGCGAAGCGAGGCCATCGCCACGGCGGAAGAGCGAATGGGCCGGCGCGAGCAGGTGGAGATTTTGCTGAGGGAACTGAATGAGCGGGAGCGCCATTGCCTGCTGCTGCGGGCGGACGGCCTGAGTTACGCGGAAATCGGCGAAGCGCTTGAAATCAGTTCCAAGTCGGTGAGCGTTTATCTGGCGCGCGGACTCAAGAAGTTTCGCAAGCATTCGCACCCGGGTCAGGAAGGCCGGGGCTGAAACGACGTATGCAACCCGGAAAACATATCGGAACCGCGCACGCGACTGACGACCAGTTGCTGGCCTATCTCGATGGCGAGATGAAGCCGGCGGCGCGGCTTACGACGGAAAAGCACCTAGCCGGATGCTGGGCCTGCCGAGGCCGCGTGGAGGAACTTTCGGGCGAGATTCAGGCTTTCATGCAGGCCCGCGAGCAGATTCTGCCGGCACCCGAGGTTCTTGCAAACGCGCCGATCGAGCAGTTCCGCGCGCGTTTGCAGCGTCATGCGGCCCAGAGCGAGACCCAGCGCCCGTTCGCGGCCAGGCTCGCGCTGGGGTTGCGGCGCTACTGGGCGCAGGCCGCGTCCGGCGTTTCGCAGCACCGGCGAGCGACCCTGGCTGTGGTCACAACCGTGATATTCACGGCGGTCGCGCTGCTGGATGTGTTTACGACCCCCTTGTCGGCTGAAACCGTGCTGTCGCGTTCGCAGGCTTACGAGTCGAGCCATGTGCCAGCCCCCGGCCGTGTGCGCATCTCTTCAGTGCGTGTGGAGAAGATCAGCCTGAGCGCACACGCCGGGGCTTCGCTGGGGATGTTACAGGTGGCACAGGATTCGGCGAGCCCTGAAGTCGCTTTTGGGTCCGCCACTGCGACAACGCCGCGAGGCACGGTCCGTTCGCTGATGGCTTCCGCTCTCGATCCCGTCGCTGAGACCGGCGGGTTGCTGCGTCGCGATCCGGTCACCGCGTCGCTGCCTGAGCCGGTTCTTTCTTATCTGAGCGCCGAACACTGGCTGCCTGAAGTCTCGGCGCGAGAGTTCCGCAAGCTGGTACAGGATCGTCACAGCGACGCGACCAGCAGCAAAAAGCTTGACCGTGAAATTGAACTTCGCTACCCGTTTGCTCCAGGTCACGTTTCCGGAATTACCGAAGCCATTCTCCGCGTGGATCGGGAGACCTACGCGCCACATGCCATGAGCATGCGGACATCGGAGTCCACCGGCAACTGGGAATACCGATTTACTGCCGTGGACGATTCCACGGCCGAGCGTACGCCGCAGTGGGCAGGGGTTTTCGGCTCCCTGCCAGCCCTGGCCGAAAATATACCTTCGCGACGCGACGCCCCGATTCCTTCGCTGCCTCCCGCGACCCCGCTTTCCTACGCTCAGTCGACCGCGACTGAAAAAGAAATTCTCGTGTCGGAGACCCTGCATCGTCTCGATATCTGCCTCGGCGAGGAAGCTTACGTTCTGCCGATGTCGGACGGTTCGTTAATGGTGCAGGCCATTCTTGACCAGACATCGAAGCGCGATGCGCTTCGCGCGGCCCTGCGGCAGTTGCCGTTCCCGGTGGGGACCCGGCTTTACCTCACCAGCGAGTTGCAACGCAACCCACAACTTTTCGATTCCCCGTTTTCCACTGGGCCTGGAGCCGCGGCGACGAGTTTGACTGCTCCGGTCACCCTCGCCGATTTTTCCAATCAGCAGACGGTGATTTACTCCCGGCTCGCCCAGTTGTTCACGAAGCAGGGTTTGCCAGCTGAGGAAGCGGACCGCAAGGTCGCCGAAGTATCGAACGAGATTGTGACGCTGTCGCGCCAGACGCTGTTGCATGCCTGGGCGCTGCGCCGGCTGAACCAGGAATTCGATGCGCGCCGCACTCTCGGCTTGCCAGTGGAGACATTGCAGCAGATCGACCGGCTGCGGGCCGACCACCGGAAATGGATTGCCAGCCTTGCCCGCCACCAAATGGAAATGCTGGCGGGACTGGGAGAGGGCCCGGCGGTGCCCGCCGGTGTTTCCAGGCCGCTGGCCGACCCTGAACTGATAGAATTGGCGGGGCAGCTGAACACCGCGGTTCGATCGCTGTTTGCCGTTTCTGGCGGCCCGTCCGGAGCCGATCCTGGTTTGCAGAGGCTGGTCGCGGTTCTGCAGCAATTAGAACGTTAAGCCATCCGGGACCGTTGAGGTGGCCAACTCGCCCCGCAATTTTCTAGTATTTTGGTTTCTTCTCAGTGTTCAGGCTGCGGTTGGGCAGCGCGCAGCCTTGACAGGCGACGTTCGCGATCCCGCCGGCCTCGGAATTCCGCAGGTCCAACTCACCGCAGTTGACCTCGACCAGGGATTCACCCGCCAGGCCCTTTCCGACTCCGCCGGCGGTTTTACCTTCCTATCGCTGCAGCCCGGCCGCTACATCGTGCAAGCACAGAAGGCCGGCTTTGCCGCCGCCGAGGTCAGCGACATTGAGCTGCACGTCGGCGACAACCGCTTCCTGCGCATCGTGCTGCCGCTTGCAAGGGTAAGCGTCTCGATCCAGGTCACCGATCACCACGAAGACGTGGACACAAGTCCCGGCCTCAGCTACGTTGTCTCGGGCGACATGATCCGCCAGGCGCCGCTGATCACACGCGATGTTCTGGATCTTGCGCAGTTGCAACCGGGCGTGCTGCCAGTCAATCCGGACGGCATTTCCGGCGGCGCCAACTTCACGATCGCGGGCAATCGCAACGATTCGATCACCTTTCTTCTCGACGGCAGCCACAATAACAACCTGCTGGACAACAGCATCACATTCGATCCGAATCCCGACACGATCTCGGAGTTCAAGATCCTGACGACTGGATACACTGCGGAATACGGACGCAACGGCGGTGGAGAAATCAGCCTCCTGACCAAGTCGGGGACGAAATCGCTGCACGGCTCGGTCTTCGAGTACCTGCGCAACGATCTGCTGGATGCAAACAGCTATTTCAACAACGCCTACGGAGTGCCGCGCGACGTCTTGAAGCGCAATCAGTTTGGGGCGACGCTGGGAGGCCCGGTGTTGCTGCCAGGAGAGCAGCCGGCAGGAAGGCGCAATCTGTTCTTTTTTCTCTCCTACCAGGGCACGATTCAGGACGCAACCGAGACGGTGACGACCAGCGCATTTACGCCCCTTGAGATTCAAGGGAACTTCTCGCAGTCTGCCGTCTCTCCGTCCGGCCAGAGTATCCCTGACCCGGGGGTCGTCAGTTTTCTCCAGAGCGACCCCGCATTGCAGCCTGATCCGGCGATGGCCGCGCAGGGCATCATCGCACACGGAGCGATCAGCCAGGTTGCGGCGGCGTATATCCAAAGTGGATTCATTCCCGCGGCGGCCAGCGGGGCGGTGAGATATCAGGCTGCCGATGTCGCGCGTATCCACGAGTTCACGGCGAAAGTCGACTGGGAAGCCAGCACGCGGCAGAAGATCTCAGCAACCCTTGGCGGCGACCGCGGGTCTGACGCCAGCCCGTTCGATTTCGGTGACGGCTCAGTGCTGGGATTCCCCACGAACAGCCGGTCGGGCGACAACTTTCTGAACCTTACCCATCTGCTCACCTTGAAGCCAAATCTGCTGAACGAATTTCGCCTGGGCATACAGAGGAACTTCAACAACTCGCTGCTTCCAGCGAACCAGCAACCGGGTGCGGCAGCGCTGGGAATTCAGATCAATCAGGACGCGAATACGGGGCCGCCCAATCTGTTTTTCGACTCGGGTTTGGCGGTCGGCTATAGCCCGGTGGGGCCGCAGCGGATTTTCAACAATACTTTCTCGTATTCAGACGTGCTCTCGTGGGTGCAAGGGCAGCACAGTCTGAAGTTCGGCGCGGGAATTTCGGCGTTTCAGAACAACATCAGCAACTTCGACTTTTTCGTGAACGGGGCGTTCTACTTTTCATCGGTGAACAGCGGCTATACCGGAAATGAGCGGGCCGACTTCCTTCTCGGCTTTCCGTTTTTTTATCAGCAGGGGCCGGCCGCGCAGTCGAATATTCGCAGCAACGCCAGCTACGTCTTTGCCAATGACGAGTATCGCGCGCGCTCCAACCTGATCATTACAGCGGGCCTCCGCTACGAATACAACACTCCGAAGACCGACACCAGGAACCGGCTATTCTCTATTTTGCCGGGCCATCACTCGGTCATTTTCCCGAACGCCCCGGTGGGCATGGTTTTTCCGGGGGACCCGGGCGCGCCACGGGGCGTGAATTTCCCTGACCGGACGAACTTCGCTCCCCGGCTTGGGTTTGTATGGAGCCCCGATGCGGAGAGAAAGCTCACCGTTCGGGCTGCGGCCGGGCTGTTTTTCGACATTCTCAAAGCTGAGGACAACTTTCAGTTCAACGGGCAGGAACCGTTCTATTCCTCAGCGGGCTTGTCCTATCCCGGTTTCTCCCGGCCCTATAGTTCGACCACCGACCCGTTTCCTTCGCAGCCTCCGACTGCGACCACGAGTTTTTCGAATTTCCTGCCCATCAACTCCTTCGGCAGCGTCTTCGTGGTCGATCCGCATCTGCGGACACCGCGAATTTACCAGTACAGCATGGGAATCGAGCGGTCGCTGGCATGGGAAACGGTGGGCAGTCTGGCCTATGCGGGATCGACGTCGCGCGGTCTCACGGCGCTGGTCGACATCAACCCGTTTCAGCGGGGTAGCCTCAACCGCTTGCTGAATCCCACTTACGGAGGCAATCAGACGCCTTGCGACGGCAGCGCCGGTATGCCCTGCAATTTTGCCTCGCTGCCCCAGTTCCGCAACGTGGCCGGTGCCAACTTCAACAGTCTGCAAGCCAGCCTTCGCAAGGTCGCTCACTCCAGCGAAAACCTCGGCCGCTCTTATTTCACACTCGCCTACACCTATTCGCACAATATCGACAACGCGTCGGGCTTCCGCAATCGCAACTCACAGGTGCCCTCTTACAGTCCCGATCTCTTCCGCGCGTCGTCGGATTTCGACTTGCGGCACAGGGTCGTATTCAGCGGCGGGTGGGACTTGCCGCTTGCCACCTGGGTCCCCAAAGCGCCACACGCTGTGACTTCCGGTTGGAGCTTTTTTCCGGTTGTATCCTGGCGAAGCGGCTTTCCGCTGGATGTGCTGGCGGGGCTCGCGCCGCCTTACACAAGTCCCGGCCCCTCAGGTGCCGGCGATGCCGGCCTGGTGCGCGCCAACCTGATCGCTCCCCTGCACTTCTTCAATGCGCACAAGGTGCAAACCATTGGCGGGAACTCCGGCAACTATTACTTCGCCCCCGCGAGCTTTGACAATACGCAATATCCGACCGATGCGGAGGTCGTCGCCAATCCGTCCCTGGCCACTTACGGCACGCTGCCCCGCAATGCATTCCGTGGGCCCGGACGCTTCAATGTGAACCTCGCAGTCGCCAAGACCTTCCCGCTCTACGGCGAGCGCATGCGCGTCGAGCTGCGGTCCGACTTCTTCAACCTCTTCAACCACACCGAGTTTTCCGACCCGGTGACCAACATCGGCGACACGCCACAGTTCGGCCAGATCATCGGGACGGCTCCGCCGCGCATTGTTCAACTCTCTGCCCGCGTCGTTTTCTGACACCGTTGCCGGGCCCGCGCAGGGTTGCATGAGGAGATGCGGGACGGTTGAGCAAGCGCTGGCGTATGCTCTGAGGGTTTATCCTTGAGCGCAAGCTGCACCTGAGGGGGGAAAAAGGTGAAACGGTCGTTACTTTCTCGCTTCGTCGTATTCATCGTTGTCATTGCGAATGCTGGCATGGTCACGGCGCAAACGGTGCCTGAAACGATGTTCCAGGAACTGCGCTGGCGCATGGTCGGGCCATTTCGCGGCGGACGCACGCATGCGGCTGCGGGTGTTCCCGGTCAACCCAATGTTTTCTACGCAGGCGCCGTCAATGGAGGCGTCTGGAAGACCGATGACGCGGGTCGGACGTGGAATCCGATCTTTGATGATCAGCCGACGCAGTCGATCGGTGCGATTGCCGTTGCCCCATCCGATGCGAACATCGTTTATGTCGCGAGCGGCGAGGGCCTTCATCGTCCCGATCTTTCCGTCGGCGACGGCATCTATCGTTCCGCCGACGCTGGCAGAACATGGACACACCTTGGACTCCGTGATGGACGCCAGATTCCTGGCCTCGCCGTCGACCCCCGCGATCCGAACCGCGTATTTGCCGCAGTGCTCGGGCATCCCTACGGCCCCAGCGAAGAGCGTGGGGTCTATCTCTCCACCGACGGAGGGAAGAACTGGACGAAGGTCCTCTCGAAGAACGAGAACACCGGCGCCTCTTTCGTCGAGCTCGACCCTGCCAATGCTGACATCGTCTACGCGGGAATGTGGGAGGCGCGGCAGGGCCCGTGGGAAGACAACAATCTTTTCAATGGCACGTCCGGAGGGCTGTTCAAGTCGACCGACGGAGGCAAGAACTGGAAGGCGCTCACCAACGGCCTGCCGAAAGATCTGACGCAGATCAACATCGCGATCGCGGCCAGCAATCCGAAGCGCATTTATGCCTCAACCGCGCAGGCCTCGGGTCCGCTGGGCATCTATCGCTCCGACGATGCCGGCGAAAGCTGGACTCGCATTACCGACGACGCCCGGCCCGCCGGACGAATCGGTGGCGGCGATCTCTCAGTGCCCAAGGTTGATCCGACGAACCCCGACATCGTTTACTGCGCCAGCACGGTTACCATGAAGTCCACTGACGGCGGCAAGACATGGTCGGGATTTCGTGGCGCTCCGGGCGGCGACGATTATCAGAATCTCTGGATCAATCCCAGAGACCCGAACATTATTCTTCTGGTCAGCGATCAAGGCGCTTTGGTCACGGTCAACGGAGGCGCCACGTGGAGTTCCTGGTACAACCAGCCGACTGCTCAGATCTACCACGTCTCAACGACATACACCTTCCCTTACAAAGTTTGCGGAGGGCAGCAGGAAAGTGGCTCCGTCTGCATCTCTTCGCGCGGGAACGACGGGACCATCGACATTCGCGACTGGCATCCCGTCGGCGTTATTGAATACGGCTACGCCGCGCCAGACCCGCTCGATCCCGATATCATTTACGGCGGTGGCCGCAGCGAAGTCTCCCGGTTTCACTTCTCTACCGGACAGGTCCAGAATGTCTCTCCGATTCCGCTGCGTTCGAGTGAATTCCGAACAGACCGGACCGAACCGCTCATGTTTTCTCCCGTGGACCCACACACGCTCTACTACGCCGCCAATTTTCTCTTCAAGACGACCGACGGAGGCTCCACATGGCAGACGATCAGCCCGGACCTGACACGAGAGAAGCCGGAAGTCCCAGCCAGCGTGGGGACTCTGATCCCAAAAGGCGCGGAGAAACAACGTGGCGTCATCTACGCGCTGGCTCCTTCTTTTAAGAATCTGAATATTCTTTGGGCGGGGACGGACGACGGCCAGGTGTGGCGTACCAGCGATGCCGGCAAACACTGGACCAACATCACGCCGCCCGATCTCACCGCGTGGAGCAAAGTCACCCAGATCGCTGCATCGCACTTCGACGATGAGACCGCCTACATTTCGGTTAGCCGCTTCCGCATCAACGACACTGCTCCTTACCTCTACCGGACGCGCGACGCTGGCAAGACCTGGACAAAGATCACGGCAGGCCTGCCGGATTTCGGCCCGGTGGACACGGTCCGCGAAGACACGGTGCGCAAGAACCTGCTGTTTGCCGGAACAGAGATTGCCGTATTCGCGTCGTTCGACGCGGGTGATCACTGGCAATCGTTGCAATTGAACCTGCCGCACACGTCGATGCGTGACCTGTGGATCCACGACGACGATCTGATCGTGGCCACTCATGGCCGAGGGTTCTGGGTTCTTGACGACATTTCGCCGCTTCGTGAAGCCGCCGAGACCTCGACTTCCCAGACCCACCTTTTTGTGCCTTCCGCGGCGTACCGCGTCCAGCGTGACACATACACCGACACGCCCATGCCGCCCGACGAACCCATGGCCTCAAACCCGCCTGACGGCGCAGTCATCGATTATTACCTCCCGCAAAAGCCGAAGCCCACGGCTGTGTTGGAGATCATGGACGGCGCGGGGAACGTGGTGCGCCGTTTCGCCAGCGACGATAAGCCGGAGATCTCCGCGGAAGAGCTCAAGAAGCAGCTGATTCCTCCTTATTGGGTCTTGCCGCCGCACCTGCTCTCCGCAGAACCCGGCCACCATCGTTTTGTCTGGGACCTTCACTACCCGGCGCCGGCTTCGTTGAATCACGAGTATCCGATCTCCGCCGTGCCGCATCGCACGCCTCGCACTCCTCTTGGGCCCACGGCCCTGCCGGGGCAATACTCCGTCCGGTTGACGGTCGACGGGCAGTCTTACAATGCGCCGCTGTTAGTTCGCATGGATCCGCGAGTACACATTACGCCAGCGGCTTTGCAGAAGAAATTTCAGGCGGAGTCGGAGTTGGCGAAGCTTGCGAGCGACCTGTCACAAGCCACACTCGAGGCGAACTCGCTCTCCAAGCGCATTGAACGACTCGGCGCGTTGCCCTCCACTGCAGCCCAGGAGCGCGTTTCCGCGTTTCAGAAAAAACTGGCCGAGATCGCTGGCAGGCGCGGGCCGGGCGCTGATCCCGATCTGCCCAGCTTGACGCGGGAGAGCGGCCGCGCCGCAACCCTTTACGGTCAGGTATGGCAGGCAGACGCAGAGCCTACGGCCGCACAGTTAGCAGCACTGAATATCGTTCAAAAAAATGGCTCCACGCTTCTCGATCAGTGGCGGGCCTTGAAATCGACAGATCTTCCTTCCCTCAATGCAATCCTTCAGAAAAATGGTGTGCCGGCACTGGCCGTGGAATCGACCACGTTGGATATGGACACGAACGAGGAGTAGCGAAACGTGACGCCCGGCCAAAGTCGCAATTTCTTGCGACGTTCGCCGAGAATTGCGCAGTTTTATCGCCGCGCTTTGAATCGCGATTGAACCGGGTTATAATCACGGCGATTCTTTCTTCTTCCTGAAGAACAAGAGAATCCCTATCCCCTTGGCGACGGTCTCCCCGCTCCAGAGCCACGTTTAGGTGGTCAAGAATCTGTCGAGGTGAAGTGCATGAAAAAGTTCCGCATTCTGACCCTGGCCTCACTGGCCTTCGCCGCTGCAACCGCCGCCTCCTCCCAGGAAGCATTTGTCGCTGGGACTTGGACAAAGGTAGTTGCCGCTCCGCCTTCTGCGGTCGCACACATGTTGCTGCTGACCGACGGTTCGGTTCTGGTGAACAGCAATTTCAATACTGGCCCCGATCCTTGGTATCGGCTGGTTCCGAACAACAAAGGCAGCTACGTCAACGGGACGTGGACAAGCGCTGGCACGCTGCCCTCCGGATACAACCCAGTCTATTTCGCATCGGCGGTACTGCCAGGCGGCAATGTCATCGTCATGGGCGGCGAGTACAACAACAATGTCGCCACCGAAACAACTCTCGGAGCCATGTACCACTGGAAAACGAACCAGTGGACGCACGTCCCCGCGCCGTCGAACTGGACCACGGTCGGCGATGCCGACAGCGTCGTACTCCCGAATGGAAAGTTTCTGCTGGCCAACTGCTGCGACGCTACAGAAGCGCTTCTAACCAGCACGAGCCCTATTACCTGGACGGCCACCGGTGCAGGCAAAGCGGACGCGAATAGCGAAGAGGGCATGGTGCTGATGCCAAACGGCAAGGTCATGAGCGTGGACGTCGTCAACGGCGCCAACCCGTCTACCTATGAGATCTACAACCCCGCGACCGGTACGTGGACAAGCGAGGGCACACTGCCGCTTCAGTTGCAGAACGCCTCGCAAGCCGAAATCGGCCCGATGGTTCTGCGCCCGGATGGCACGGTGTTTGCCGGGGGCGGACGGCCCGTCAACGCGGTCTACAACACAACGACCGGTATATGGAATACTGCGCCCAGCTTCGGCGGAGGGCTCGATATGGCGGATGCGCCAGCGGCCCTGCTGCCTGACGGCAATGTGCTGCTCGACACCAGTCCGGGTGTATACAACTTTGGCGTGAAGTTCTTTGAATGGGACGGCTCCGCCATGCACGCCGTGCCCGGCCTGCCGGACGCGGCTAGTACCTCATCCTATTACGGCAACATGGTCTGCCTGCCTACCGGCCAGGTGATCTTCACAGACTTCTCGGCGAACGTTTACATCTACACACCGAGCGGTACCTACAAGACTGCATGGCAGCCCAAAATCACCTCCGTGGGCGCGACCCTCACTCACGGTACCGTGAACAACTCCATCAAGGGGACGCAGTTCAACGGCCTGTCGCAATGCGCCGCTTATGGCGACGACAACCAGGCGGCCAGCAATTTTCCGCTGGTCCGCATCACCAACAACTCGACCGGACATGTGTTCTACGCCCGAACTCACACCTTCAGCACGATGGGCGTGGCGACCGGCGCAACGGTCGTTTCCGCGCAGTTCGATGTTCCGTCTGGCATCGAGATTGGAGCCAGTACACTGGTCGTGGTCGCCAACGGGATTCCTTCCCCCGCGGTAAACGTCACCATCAATTAGAGTTTTCCCCTTTGGGAAAGCGCCGCGGAGGATTCCGCGGCGCTTTTGCTTCTGTCCTGAATCCACTGCTCGCTTCACCGCAGTTGAGCGGCGTCCGTGCATTTGGGCACCCCGCTGCGATACTCTGTAAGCCTCATGTTTTGCCAGCCCCACGCGAAGCCGTTCGCGCTCACGCTGTTTCTCCCGCTGCTGGCTCTGGCCGGATGCGGACCTCAAGGTCCGGCGTCGCAATCGCAATCCGCGCCCCACGCGCTGGTTCAGCAAGGGGGACGCCACGACCTCTCGCAGGACGAGGCTGCCGGCGGGCACACCCTGCGCAAGCACGTCGGCCGCACCGACGATCAACTGCGCGAGCGGCTACAGCACGAGCGCGAGATCTCAGCCGCTTCGACCTGGAACGACCGCGATGCCGCTGAGACCGCCATCGGCGCCGCGCTGGCGCAACAGAGCTCTAAAGTTCAGCGCTGGCTGGAGCGCGAAGGCGGGCACGCGAACCTTGTCCTCGATTACGACGGCGATCCGGCCCACCCGTTCGGCCGGACTCTGCCGCGCGGCGCCGATCAGGTTCAGCCCTGCGCGCACGCGACTATTGTCTTGAAGTGGGACGGCCCCAATTCCTATCACGTCCTCACGGCCTACCCGGAGTGCCGCGGATGACCCATCGCGACGGCAACAAAGATGTTCCAATCTCGGCCACTCAATTTCCAGCCCTGCGCGATTTTCTGCGCGGCTACCTCCATCAGGACATGAAAGACGAATATGGCTCGGTCCCTGATGCAGTTCGCGCATTTTGCAAGGACGCCGGTCCCGACACCTTTAAAGCCGTAAGCGTCGAATGGTCTAGATTCTCCGCGCTCACGGCGGAAATGACTTTGGAACAGATCAACCAGATACTTACCGGCCCATTGGGCGGCTCCTTTGCGATCACGAAATCTGACCTGGGAGAAATCTCCTCGATCTTAAAGGTAGGACACAAGTGAGGCTGACATTGCAGACACGCGTCACGCTCGGTGTCTTCTTTCTTCTTATCGTGACGCCATCGGCCATGGGTTCGCAGACCAGTGCGCCAGCGGGTTCGTGGTCCGGCACTTTGGTATCCAGCGCCTGCAACGCCGACGAGGCCTTCAACGAGTCGCCCGAATGCGCCAAGAACGTCCCCGGAGCGAAACTCTCACTCTACGACGATACAACGAGAGTCATGTACGCACTCGAACCGCAGAAGTCAGTCACCGCCAACTTGGGTGACAGCGTGACGGTGCGCGGCACACTCGCGGGCGACACGATCCAGATCTCTTCGATTGGGCCTATGACCATCGGGCTTGCCGTTGGTGACAAGGCCCCTGCGTTTTCTATTCGCGACCAGTTCGGCAAGGTGCAGACACTCGACACGCTGAAGGGGGCGAACGGTACGGTGCTTCTGTTTTTCCGTTCCGCCGACTGGTGACCATTCTGCAAAGGGCAGCTGGTCCAGCTGCAGGCTGCATTCCCGCGATTCGAAAAACAAGGCGTCAAACTCGCCGCCATGAGCTACGACTCGGCCGAAATTCTGAAGTTCTTCACCGACCGGCACAAGATCGAGTATCCGCTGCTCGGTGACCCGGACTCAAAGGTCATCCAACAGTACGGCGTGCTCAATCCGGAGGCGACCGGGATGCAGAAGGGCTTCGCTCGTCCCGGACACTTCTTCATCGACGCGAAGGGAATCATCCGCGAGAAGTTTTTCGAGGCAAAATATCGTGAGCGGCTGACCGGCAACAGCATGATCGCGAAGCTGTTCCCGGAACTGGGGCAGGAAGTCACCGAAACCGTCGACTCGCCGCACCTGCAACTGGCGCTCGAACAGTCCGATCACATTGCCGTTCCCGGTACCCGCATCACGATCGCCGCCGAAGTGCGGCTGCCCCCGGATATGCATGTCTACGCGCCGGGCGCTCAGGGATACAAGCCGATCAAGCTGGTGCTCGACCCCGTCCCGCCGCTAAAGCTCATGCCGGTTGTGTACCCTCCGTCCAAAATTCTCTACCTGCCAGTGATCCAGGAGAAGGTTCCTGTGTTTGACGGAACCTTCCGCATCAGCCAGGACGTGCAGGTCAGTACCGGAGCGGAGTTCTGGGGATCACTGGGAAAGGACGGAAAGGTCTTCACCATTTCGGGCGAGCTTCTGTACCAGGCTTGCGACAAGACGACCTGCTACACACCGGCGTCGATACCGGTGAAATGGGAGCTGCAAGTATTGCCGCTGGATCGCACCAGAGCACCGGAGGAGATTCGGCACAAATAGAGCCTAATCCCGCCCCACGCCCAGCGCGTCCGCCACGCGATTGATGTAGTTGAACCACGCTGCGATCAGAGTAATCTGCAGGATGGCTTGGTCGTTGAATCCGGCTGTCCGCAAGCGATCAATATCGGCGCGCGAGACTTTAGTCGCGTCTTTGGTGAGTTTCACCGCGTGATCCAGCATCGCCCGCTCCTGATCGGCGATGGGAGCGCTTTTGTAATCTGCCTCCAGCGCCTGCACTAACCCGGCATCCAACGTCACGCGACGCAGAAACTCTGCGTGAGACTCGATTCAATAATGGCACCGGTTGGTGACTGAGACCACCGTGGTGATCATCTCGTGGTGGCGCCGGGAGAGCGGTAGATCGGGAGACATCAGGGCGCCGAACGTGGCGAAAGCGTGATAGAGCGCGGACGGGATCAGCGTATGGGACGCGACGATCGAAGAGCCGGCCGACTCGTCCGGATGCACCGGATCGCCATATTCCTTGGGGTACAGTGAACGTTGTCCTTCCAGTGCAGCCTTGAGTTCAGGCCCGGCCTCAGCTGCGGGAACAGTCTTGATCCAGGTCATTTTCTCGAAGGTCCTCAGTTCTCGTTTTTATATCAGAGATGGTGTCTTGCGCACTCTTTTTGAGCTACGCCCCGCCGGAGAGTTCCCAACGTAACCCGGTCGTACACTCCCTTTCGGTAACCCTTAGTAACCATGCGGTTCCGCACACCCGGACGTACAATTGGCCTTGTCCGAAGGGTCAGTGCTCGGTTTTGAGCATCAGGCCAATCGGGCGTCATCACTGCGATTCCGACTTTTGCCCTTGCGCGGTAAGACCAGGTTCTGGGAGTTTGCGCGATTATGGCCTTTGGGTTCGGGTTCAACAAACAGAAGGTGCTCAGCGCTGCGGAGAAGTATGTCCAGCAGGGCAAACTGCAGAATGCCATCTCTGAGTACGAAAAGATCATCAAGAATGATCCCAAGGACCTCACTGTCGCCAACACGGTCGGCGACCTCTACGCGCGACTGGGCGATGTTGATAAAGCCACCGAATCGTTTAAGGCCGTTGGCGACGCTTATGCCGGGCAGGGCTTCACCGTCAAAGCCATCGCGATGTACAAGAAGATCAGCAAGCTCAAGCCAAACATGGAGAGCCTGCTGAAGCTGGCCGAGCTTTATACCCAGCAGGGCTTGTTCAACGATGCCCGCGCCCAGTATCTGCAGGTTGCGGAAGAACTGCTTAAGGCCGGTGAACTCGAAAACGCCTCCCGTATCTTCCAGAAAATCCTGGAGATGGATCCGGAAAACACCACGATGCGGATCCGTCTGGCGGAGGTTTACGTCCGGCTGGGAAAGAAGAACGAAGCGTGGCAGATTTTCTCCGCCGCGGCGGAAAGCCTGCGTTCCCGCGGCTCGCTCAGCGGCGCGGAAGAAGTCCTGCAAAGGATGCTCACGCTGGATCCGGGCAACAGTTACGCGCTGATGATGCAGGCGCGTATTCAACTGGGCTCGGGTGATGCGGCCGCCGCCATCGCATCTTTTGAAAAAGTCCCCGATCTTGACTCCAACCCCGAGGGCATGCGCGATCTGCTCAAGGCTTATCTGCAGACCGGCAAGCTTTCTGAAGCCGGCACCCTGGCCAACAAGCTGCTTTCGGTCCACAACGATCTGGATGCCATCTTCAGCCTGGCCGACGCGCTGATGGCTGCAGGCCAGCACGAAACCGCCTTGCAGGTCTACGATCAGCACTCCGACCGCCTGCTTGCCGAAAATTCCGAGAAGGTGATCACCAACCTTCACAGCATCATCGGCCACGTGCGCGACAATCCCGCCTCGCTGGAGAAGCTGCTCGATCTTCTGCAGAAGGCCGGCGAGACCACCCACATTAACGAAGTAATCGAACTGCTGGCGCACGCTTCGGTGCAATCCGGCGACATGGTCCGTGCCCGCGATCTTTATCAGAAGCTCGCTGCCGCCGAGCCTCAGAACGCGCTGCACATGAAGAATTATCAGCAGGTCGTCAGCCAGCTGAGCGAAAGCACCGGCGGCAAGCTGATTAGTTCTGAAGAAGCCGCAGTCATGGTCGACGATCTGGAGGCGAACGCTCCGTCCGTGCATCAGCATTACCCGGATGCCGTCGCGCTCGCCATCCGTTCTGCGCTGACGGATGCGGAGCTGTTTATCTCCTACAACATGCCGGCCAAAGCTCTCGGCCCCCTGGTCACCGCGCTTCCTCAGGCTCCGATGGATTTGCGTCTGAATCAACGCCTCGCGGCTTTGCACACCCGCGCCGGACGTTTTGCCGAGGCGGCGGTGTGCTGCCGTACCCTGCAGCATCTGTATTCCGACGCCGGGTATCCCGAGGAAGCCACGCGTTACAACGAGCTCGCGGAGCGCTATGAAGAGCGCTCCTCGATCGCACCGCACCCGCCGTCCATCGAGATCTCCGTAGCTCCACCAGTCCAGCCTCCGGTGAGCGTTGCCAAGCCTAAGGCGGCTGCGGCCTCAGCGTCGCCATGGCCCCTGGCTCCGCCGACAGCCCACCAGGAACCAGCGAGATTGGAAGAGACGGTGCCCGAGATGGAGCTCACCGTCGCTCCCGTCGAAGAAGCCATCGCCGAGCCGGCCCCCGTCGAGCTGGAAATTGAATCTCCTGCCGCTGAGCCTGAAGCCGCGGCGGTTGATTCTTCCTCCGAATGGGAACAAACTCTCGCCGTCGAGGAAGAGCCGCCCCTGGAGTCGGCGATCACGGAACCCGCCCCCGAGGCATCCGGTGAGGCTGCTGTTGATGCTGACATTGAAGTCTCTTCCGCGGGCACGCCCGAGGAAGTCATCGAAGAGCTGCGCTTCTACTTGAGCAGTGGCATGCCCGAGCAGGCCTGGGCCGCTCTTGCCAAGCTTCAGTTGTTGACCCAAGACGAGAACCTGCTGGAAGGTCTGCGCGCTGAAATTGACGCGGCCAGCCAGCACGCCGTCGCAGAGGAGTCAGTCGAGGCCACGATCGAAGAGATTGAGCCCGACGATATTCCAGTCGCCGAAATCCCGATTGCCGAAATCGAAGAGACTCAGCCCGTGGTCGAAGCTGAGTCTGCCGTTCCCGAAGTCACCGAGGCTGTCGAGATTCCGATCGAAATCGCTCCGCCAACGGTCGTCGAGCCGGAACCTGCCGAAGCCGTCGCGCATCAGGACGGTCATCTGCAGCAAGTCGCCGCGGAACTCGACGCGACCCTGCAAGGTGAATTCGCACCCGAAATGATCACGGCGGACACCGTGGCCGAGCCAGTCGCAGAAATCGAAGCAAACCCTGCTCCAGCGGCTGTTCCTGCAGCTATGGTCGCCGAGACGGCTCTCGCACCGGCAGATCAGAAGTCCACGCTCGGAGATTTTGTTTCCGACCTCGAAGCCTCGTTGGGCGACGACTTCCTGAAAGGCGCGCCCGTTCCAGAGACTGCAGCGCCGACGCTGCCATCCGTGCCAGCGCCCGCCGTGATGCGCGCAGCGGCCGCCGCTGCCGCTTCCTCCGCGCCTCCGGCGGTCGCTCCCAGCGTTGCCAAATCTCCCGCAGCAGCCCCGGTTCCGCCGGCGCCCGCTGCCAAGCTCTCGCCCTTCGGCGACGAAGCTGGAGTGGACCTGGCTGAAATGTTCGGTGAACTCAAGCACGATCTCGAATCGGAAGCGGCCCCCACAGAGGAAGATCCCGAGACGCACTACAACCTCGGTATCGCCTTCCGTGAAATGGGATTGCTCGACGAAGCGATTGGCGAGCTGCAGAAAACCTGCCAGTCGTTTGATCGTGGCCGCCCTTTCCCGCAGATCATGCAGACTTACACCTGGCTGGCCCAATGCTTCCTGGACAAGGGAGTGCCCGAGGCCGCCGTCCGCTGGTATCAGAAGGCGCTCGCCGTCGTCGGCATCGATCAGGAGACACGCGTTGCGCTCCACTACGAACTGGCTTCCGCCTACGAGTCACTCGGAGACAAGCCATCGGCCCTGAAGCACTTTACCGAGGTGTACAGCAGCAACATTGACTATCGCGACGTTGCCGAGCGGCTCAAGGCCCTGAAGTCGTAAAATATCTCGATGCTCAAAACCCAGGTATTCTCTGGCCTCTGTTCCGGACGACTGGCTTTTTGCATGTCCGGCTGCAGGAGGGCGGATTGAGTCCCGACCCTGACGTTTCTCTGGCCTCGCGCGACCCTGAGAGCAAACAGATTCCTGCCCCGGACCGCGGTTCGTCTCCCCCGCAGTCGCGGCTGCATCTCTGGACACATCGCATATCCTTTCTCATGTTCGTTCTGATCAGCGCAATAGCGGGCGTTCTACTCGTTATTCTGCCGTGGACGCCGGAGTGGACTGACAACTATCTGCTGCTGTCTTATCCGTCTCTCCGCGCATTCGTGGCCAGCCCGTTTTTTCGTGGCTTCTGCAGCGGCCTGGGTCTGCTAGATATCTGGATTGGGTTCTCCGAGGCAATCCACTATCACGAACGCAGTTAGACGGGGGTCCCGGCTATCCATTCCCGCTGCCGTGACTTCTCCAGTATTCTGTTTTGAGCCCCGTCAGCAGGGAATCGTCAAAGGAGTCGCATGCCTGAGAAGTCAAGAATTGCTCCGCTCGCCTACCAGAACGAAGGCTTCCTTAAAAGCCCCGACGGCCGCGTGTTGCGTCTGCTTTCCGAGTACATGGAACCGCTCAGCCGCTTTCGCCACGAGCAGATTCAGGACACTGTGGTATTTTTCGGCTCGGCCCGGTTCGGCAGCCGGGAAGCTGCCGATCGCAAATTCGCCGCAGCAAAAGGCGAAGCGAACCCACGATTGCGTTCCCAACTCGAGCAGGACCTCAAGCTTGCGCAGGCTGCGGTCGACATGGCCCGCTACTATGAAGACGCGCGCCGCCTCGCCTTCCTGCTCACCAAGTGGGCCATGGACATTCCCGCCCGCCGCCGCCGCTTTGTGGTCACTACCGGCGGCGGCCCCGGGATTATGGAAGCTGCCAATCTCGGAGCGTCGGAAGCCGGCGGCAAGACCATCGGCTTCAACATAAAACTGCCCTTCGAGCAGGAGCCGAATCCCTACATCACGCCCTCGCTCAATTTCGAGTTTCATTATTTCTTCATGCGCAAGTTCTGGTTCGCCTACCTGGCCAAAGGCCTGGTGATTTTCCCTGGCGGTTTCGGCACCATGGACGAGCTCTTCGAAATCCTCACCCTCGCTCAAACCGAAAAGCTCGCCAAGAAAATCCTGGTCGTCATCTACGGCAAGGAGTATTGGAACAAGATCGTCAACTTTCAGTCGTTTGTCGACACCGGCGCGATTTCGGCGAAAGATCTCGACCTCTTCTCCTTCGTCGACACCCCCGAGGAAGCCTTCGAGCAGTTGAAGAACGGGCTCACGAAACACCATCTCGGAGGCATCAAGCGCCATGGTGAAACGTTGCCAGAGATTGCCAAGACTCGGCTGTGAACGTCGAAAAACCTGCTCGCCAACCGATAATGCAAGATCTGATAACTGGCGACCAGTGATCATCTACTACATCACCGACCGCTCCGCCTTCCCCGGCGCCGAAACTCAACGCCGCGATCGTCTGCTGGAGAAGATCACGGAAGCCACCCGTTGCGGTGTGAACTACATCCAGCTCCGCGAGAAAGATCTCCCCGCGCGCGAACTGGAATCGCTGGCTCGCGAAGCTCTGCACAACATCCGCGAAAACCAGCCGACGAAGACCGAAAAACACGAAGCAAGAACCGAGAACTGGGAACCGGGAACTAGGCTGTTAATCAATTCCCGAACTGATGTCGCCCTGTCCACCGGCGCAGATGGAGTCCATCTCCGCTCGAATGACGTATCCCCCAAAGACGTCCGGCAAATCTGGTCACAAGGAGCGGCGGGCGACCCCGCCAACCCAAACCGGCCAGCAGATCCGCTGATCGCAGTCTCCTGTCACACTGCTGAAGAAGTCCGCGAAGCGGCCGCTCGAGGAGCAACCTTTGCCGTCTTCGCCCCAGTTTTTGAGAAGGCTCACTCCACCAAGTCAGCGACCGGACTCCAAGCCCTTCGCGAGGCTTGCCGCGCCCCAATCCCCGTCCTCGCCCTCGGCGGCGTCACCCTCGACCATGCGAAGTCTTGCCTCGACGCCGGAGCCGCCGGAATCGCCGCCATTCGCCTGTTTCAGGAGAACAATATCGCGGACGTCGCACATCACCTGCGCTCCCTCTAGCCCGTCCACTTCGTTCCCGTCTTCAAGATTTCCATCGCCTTCGCCAATCGCCGCGCCCGCGTTTCCTCCTGTTTCGCCTCTGCAATCCAGCGGGCAATCTCTTTCTTGTGCGAGAACGACATTTTGTCCCAGTTCGCCTGTGCTTTTTTCTGCTTGGCCAGCGCTTTCTTCAACTGTGGCGGAGCTACCACCGTTCGCTCCTCCAGGTCCCGTTCCATCACGACTTCCACCCTGTCGCCCGCCTTCACGCCCGCGCCTTCGCGCATGCTCTTGTTCACCGCCATCATGTGGCAGCCGCCCATCGGCATCAGCGACGATCGAAACGCATAACCGTTGATCGTCCCGCGCACCGGTACCCGCCCGCGCGTCGCAAAAAAGTCCACCACATGCTGCGGCGCGATGATGCCCGTCGCCTGACTGTCCTCGGCTTGCACCAGGTCCGCCTTGAACTCAATCCTGTTCGCCGCCATGCCGCTTCTCCTTCGCGCAAAGACTTTATCAAACCGCCGCGCCCCAGTGCTTTCCTCCGTGTCCCTCGGTGCCCTCTGTGGTTAAAATCAACTCCGGCCTCTTAAGGAAAACAATATGTTCACCAGCGACCTTCTCCGCAACAAGCGCATTCTCATCACTGGCGGCGGCACCGGACTGGGCAAAGGCATGGCCCAGCGCTTTCTCGAGCTCGGTGCGGTTGTCTATATCTGCGGCCGCCGCGAAGATGTCCTGCGCAACACCGCTCGCGAACTTTCGGCTGCCACCAAAGGCAATATTCACGCCCTCCCGTGCGACGTGCGGGATCGCGATTCGGTCGAGGCCATGATTGAAACTATCTGGAAAGATGGCCCGCTCGACATCCTGGTCAACAACGCCGCCGGAAATATCCTGGCTCGCACCGAGGAGCTTTCCCCACGCGCCTGGGACTCCGTCCTCGGCATCGTGCTCATGGGCACGCTGCATTGCACGCTCGCCTGTGGACGCCGGTGGCTGCAATCCCCTCATCGCGGCACGGTGCTCAGCATCTCCGCAACATACGCGCCTGTTGGCTCTGCCTATGTGGTCCCGTCCGCAGTTTCCAAGGCGGGAGTTGAGGCGCTCACTCGCAGCCTCGCTGTCGAGTGGGGCGACCGCGGCATTCGCATGAATGCGATCGCGCCGGGCCCCATCCCTACCCAGGGCGCGTTCTCGCGCCTGCTTCCGCGCCCCGAACTGGAAGCACTCGCCCTCGACCGCAATCCCCAGCATCGCTTCGGCACTGTTGAGGAACTCGCCAACCTCGCCGCGTTTCTAGTGAGCGATCATTCCGGCTACATCAATGGCGAGGTCATCCGCATGGATGGTGGCGAATTTTTGCAGGGCACGGGTGAGTTTACCGCGCTGGGCCGGGTCTTGAAAGAGGAAGACTGGCAGGCCCTAAAGCCGCGCAAGGAAAAGTCCAAGCCTGAATAATGTGTAATGAACTGTAACTGTGCGCGGCAGCCAACGACTTTAGCCGGATTTCGGGGTTCGCATAACTGAGGAGACATTCCATGCCATCCGCCACGTTCCGCACACTCACAACGATCACCGTATTTCTGCTCACGGTTTCCGCCTCGCAGGGCCAGAAAGCTTCCGAGTCCGCCCCGCCGGCCGCCGCTCCGGTGCCGCCGCAGATTCTCAGCGCAAAAAGGGTCTTCGTCGCCAATTCATCGGGCAATAACGATGTGCGCATCGCCAAATATGTCGGCGGCCCCAACGGCATCTACAATCAGTTTTACGCGGACCTGCAAGCCTCCGGTCGCTTCGAACTCGTCTCTTCCCCAGCGGAATCCGACCTGGCTCTCGACGTCACCATCGTCCCGTTCCCCATCGCGCCCAGCTACCCGGGATTTCGGCTCAGCATCCTGGATCCAAAAACCAATGTGCTGTTGTGGGCCATCACCGAGCCGGTCGATCCCGCATTCCTGGCCAAAACCGCCCGCAAGAATATCGCCACATCTCTCGGGCACCTCGCGGACGACCTGACGAAACTGTCGACCGGAAAGTAGTTGCCTACTTCTCCCGGTCAGGAAACACCAACCACTTCAGAATCATGTTCACCAGGCTGATCAGGATGGATCCGATGAACGCGGCCAGAAATCCATTGACTTGAAATCCTTTCACCAGCGCCGCGGCCAGCTCCAGCATCAGTGCGTTGATCACAAGCCAGAACAGCCCAAACGTCACAACCGTCAGCGGGAAAGTCAGGATTTTCAGCACGAACCCGATGGTCGCATTCACCAGGCCGATCGCCAATGCTGCGATCAGGGCCGCCGTCGGCCCGCTCACCGAGATTCCGATACCGATATGCGCCACCACATACACCGCCACCGCGCTCAATAGCCAGTTCAAAAGCAACTTCATCTCAGTCTCCTTTGCCCCTGAATATAACCGAATTCGAAGCCCTGTCCCACGGTCACACCCCGGAAAAATTCACGGCCACTTTCTCAACCTTCATAGGTCCAATGCATTACACTACGCAATTCGACTTGCCAAGGAGAACATTCATGCCCGATCCCAGCCTCAGCGGTTCCGACTTCAAAAAGCAGCTTCGCGCCGGCGAACCAAAGCTCGGCCTGTTCCTCAATTCGCACAGCCCCACCGTCGCCGAGCAGCTTGCCCACAGCGGCTACGACTGGCTTTTGGTGGACACCCAGCACGGCCCTATGGGCTACGAAAAACTTTCCGCCATGTTGAGCGGCATCTCCAACGGCGGCGCCAAGTCGCTGGTTCGCGTCGGCGGATACGACGATCGCCCCGGCATTCAGCAGGCCCTTGATATGGGCGCCGACGGCGTGCTCGTCCCCTACATCAACACCGCCGAGGAAGCCCGCCAGGCCGTCAGTTGCATGAAATATCCCACCGTCGGCACGCGCTCCGTCTACTTTCCGCAGCGCAGCATGAACAAAGGCGGACTGCTCGGCTACGCCGGCAACTGGAACAACGAAGGCATCGTCGCCCTCCAGGTCGAGACTGCTGCCTGCATCGAAAATATGGTCGAGATTGCCGCCGTGCCCGGTGTGGATATTCTCTTCCTCGGCCAGAACGATCTCTGCATGTCCATGGGCCTGTACAACAAATACAAATTCCCCGACATGTACACGTCGCCCGAACTCGACGCGGCCACGAAAAAACTGATTGAGAATGCGCGCAGGAACAACGTCATCCTCGGCATCTTCCTGTTCGGCACCTCGCGCGTCGGCGAATTTCTCGAAAAAGGCTTTACTTTCATCAGCGTCGGCAATGACCTGCACCACGTGCTCACCCAGGCCGGGGCCTATGTCGCCGACGTCGAAGGCATCGCCAAGAGCAAAGGCAAATCCTGGAAACGCCGCCCCACCGCGCTGTTCTAGCCATCGAGATAGAAACATCGAGGGTGCCCCACTCAAGCCCGCTTTTGGCTTGAGTGGGGATTTCGGGCGTCATTTACAACATGTGTGGCTTCTTCGTCTTAGAATCGTGGTGCAATGTCCCCCACACTCACTACCGTCGAAGCCCGCGTCCTCGGCTCCCTGATCGAAAAAGGCATCACCACGCCTGACTACTATCCTCTTTCGCTCAACGCGCTGGTCAACGCCTGCAATCAGAAAAATAATCGCGAGCCGGTGATGCAGCTGAACGAAGACGCAGTCCGCACCGCGCTCTCATCGCTCCAGGAAAAACGCTTTGCCGGTCCGGCAAGCGGAGCTGACAGCCGCGTCACCAAATACGAGCATCGCCTGCAGGAAGTCTTTAATTTCGACCGACGCGAAATCGCCGTCCTTTGCGTCCTGCTTCTGCGCGGCCCGCAAACTCCCGGCGAACTTCGCGGCCGTACCGAACGCATGTACAGCTTCGAAACGCTCGACGATGTCACCTCCACGCTTGATCGCCTCAGCAAGCGCGAGCCGCCTCTGGCGCGCGTCTTGCCGCGCCAGCCGGGAACCAAGGAATCTCGCTACACGCATTTGTTCTCCGGCGAACCGGAGATTGCCGACAACAATTGGGAAACCTCCGAGGCGACCGCTCAGAACGCTTCGCATCGCCATGAGCACCGGATGTCGCCGCTTGAACATCAGATAGCGGTCCTAGAACAACGGCTGGCAAGGGCAGAACAGGAAATCGCCGATATCCGCGCACGGCTCAGCGATGAAGAAGACGGCTAAGCGTTCTGCTTAAACTCAGCGACGATCTCGATCGATCCTGAGATATTCGCGTTAAACGTCTCCAGGTCTGCCGCGGGGATCCAATACTCGCGATGCGCAGAACTTCCCACCGTTTGCACGTTATATGCGGAGAGAAAATCCGTATTGACCTGAAACGCGAGAACGTAGCCCACATATCCTGAGGCTTCATCCTTAGTATTCCAATCGCGCGCAATTTGAGCAGCATAGTCAAACGAGACCACTGGGTAGAAAAATGGCTGCTCCGGGAGGCGCGGCGGAAACGCGCGGAAGCCAGTCGCTCGGATCAGTTCCAGCTCTTTGGCGCCAACCGGGCGATAGAGAGAAGTCAGCCGAGTCATCGTCACAGCATATCGCAAGCCATGTCGTGTCTACGCTCACACGGTGTGTCGCAAAGCGGACTCCATCAGTTTTTGTACAGACCGTTAAACCCAATACTCTCAGTGTCTTGTGCTTTGGCCTCTACCTTGCATTTCCCTTTGCCAGCTGCCACGCAGCAAGGGGGAAAAACCAACATGACTCGCATCAACGCCAACTCGATCAATCAATTTATGGCCTGGGGAAAGTCCGCCAGTAGCGGCATTCGCGCCGTCGCGGCCAATCTGAAGACGGCGTCGCTGGCCACGCTCACCACCACCATCGCGGCGCTGCCGCTGTTCACCGTCGGCTGCTCCAGCGACAAACCCAAAACCATCAGCTCACTCGGCCCTGCGCCGATGACGCAATCTGTTACCACTCAACCCGTTGCCGTCACTTCGTCCATGATGGCAACCACGGCGCCAAAGCCCGTCCGCAAGCCACGTCCGGCCAACGTGACTTATACTGACAAAGCTTCCGGCGTATCGTTCCAATTCCCGCGCCGGTTCGCGCTGAAGACCGGTGAAGACGCCGACAAGCTGGTCACTTCCATTCCGCTGCCCATGAACTTCGTGCAGCCGGGTGGAGTCGCACTCGCTGCGGTTGAACTGCCCGCATCCGCTTATAACGGCAACAATCTGTCGGCGGCCTTTTTCGACGTCAGCGTTAACAAGAGCCTGACCACCGAGCAGTGCTCGCAGTTCGCCGCCACGTCCGCCGCAGTCACAAGTGACAGCACCGCGACCGCGGATACTCCGCTGAAGCTGGTCGTCGGACACCTCGATCTGGTCTCGACCGAGATGCTCTCCAGCCAAAACGCTCTGCTTTCTGACGGCAAGTACTTCCACGTATATCAAAACGGCGCGTGTTACGAGTTCGCCCTGCACGTCGCTACCGGCGGGGAACAGACCGCCACCAACCTGAAGAAGATCGATCGCGACCAGGTCTTCAGCCGGCTGGAGAAAATCCTGACGACGGTGAACGTCGAGAATACGACCGAGCAGGTGGCCAAAGAAGTTCCGGCGTCGACGACAACCACGGTAGCGCCGCAAACTGCGCAATAGTGAAAAAAAGCTTCGGCCAGAAAAAGAGAAAGAGCCGCAATCCCATTGCGGCTCTTTCTGATTTTTCTCGAACGTCTCTTCGGGCGAACTACTTGCCCTGGTGCTTGTCCTTGTAAATCGACTTGCTGATGCGGTTTTGCCGCGCGTTCAACTGGCGCTGCTCCGCTTTGGTCAGGTGGCCGCCGTTCGCAGCCATGTCTTTCTGTTCCTGGTTCTGAACGCTGGCCTCGCGCTTCTCAATGTTGGAAGCCTGCTGCGCGTTCATGGTGCCGTTCTTCAGGCCGTTGGCGACGCGGTTCTGCTGGTTCTGCTCGCGCTTGTTCACTTCGTTCACGCGCGGATGGCCAGGGTCGACCACGCCCGCGCCCGCTCCGGACCCGGTGTTAGAGGACTGTTGCGCAGCGGCGGTCATCATCAACCCGCTCACCGCAAGAATGCCGAGCGAAAGAGTAAGTTTGTTCATACAGAGTGAAACCCCCAGCCAGAAGCTTAGTCTCGGCCGACGGGCGACTTGAAGTTACCGAAGGGTAAGGTACTTTGGTCACAGCGAGTCCGGCGCAATCCCGCAGCAGGCTTAATTTCTGCGACAATCGTCATTCCATTTCGCCCAAACAGCCGTTCGCATCCGCGATGACGCAAGCGCACCCACCCGACGCAATCGCACGCTGGCTTCGTTATGCGATGCTGCTCGGTTGCGCAGCCTTCCTGTTTCAATCCATTGCCTATAGCTTCGTTGACATCGACCTCTGGCACCAGATGGCGCTCATCCGCGAAAGCCTCGCAGCCGGTCATCTACTCAGCACCGACCCCTACGCCTACACCTCTACGCTTCGCCCCGTGATCGATCACGAATGGGGTGCGGGCGCAATCGCCTATTTCACCACCGCCTGGTTCGGCGGGCGTGCCATTCTCTTTCTGAAATTTCTTCTCGCCTTCGCCACGGCATATGCCTGCCTGCGCTGCGCTAAGTTGCGCGAGGCAGATTCCTGTCTGCTCGCCCTTTGCGCCCCCGTCGCCACCTTTCTCGCTCATCTCGGATTTCTCGCGGCCGTCCGCGCCCAAGACTATTCTTTCTGCCTGACCGCGCTCTGGCTTCTCTTGATCGAGCGAGACCGCGCCGGCAACCGCCTCTGGATGCTCATTGCGCTCTGCATTTTTCCGCTCTGGCTGAATCTGCACGGTGGCTTCGTCGTTGCGATCGCCCTCACCGCAATCTACGCAGTCGAACAGGCGCTTCGCCGCCAACCTTTTCTTCATCTCATGCCGCTGCTGGCCACGATGTTCCTCGAAATTTTCTTGAACCCCTACGGTGTCGGATACTTTGTCTTTCTGCGTCGCGCTCTGCTCATGCAACGCCCCTTTTCCACGGAATGGGGGCCAATCTGGGGCCTCGGCTTCGCGCTCACCGCGATCTTCGTCGTCGCAGTTCTAATCGCGCTCTACGCCGCCTCCGCGGGATGGCGTCGCGGCCCGGGCGTCCTCATCCTCGCGGCGACTGCAGCCGAGGCCGTTCTCCATCGCAAGTTGCTGCCGCTCTTCGCCATCGCCTGGATCTCCTACGTTCCCGCTTACCTCGCGCCCACGCGACCCGGCCAGTGGTGGATCGCCTTCTGCCGCCGCAGATCTTCATTTCTTTCCGCCGCTTCAACTGCCTTGGCTTGCCTCTGCCTGCTCGCCGCGGTTCGCTCCCAGCCCTGGCAACTGAATGTTCCGTCCTTCCTCTATCCGGTCGGCGCGCTCCGCTATCTCGACGAACGACATTTCTCCGGCAACCTCATGACTCCCTTTCGCACCGGAGCCTTTGTTTCATGGAAGCTCTACCCTGCGGTGAAGGTTTCGCTCGACAGCCGCTACGAAGTCGCCTATCCCGACTCTGTGGTCGAGCAAGTCTCGGCCTTCTACCAGGCCCGGCCGAACTGGCAAACGACCCTACGCGACAGTCGCAGCGACGCCGCCTTGATTCCGCTCGACGCTCCGGTCGCCCCGGCCATGCCCTCCAGCGGATGGCTTCGCGTCTACCGCGATCCCTACTTCGAAATCTACGCCCGCCCAGGATCGCCGCTCCCTCCCGACGACCGCATCTCCTCTCCGATCGAAGGAACATGTC
>Ga0075030_100000772_pt1 | contig 28423 bp, 22 predicted proteins | sample LitLauG_LLR_2012_FD_71393 | JGI IMG/M metagenome (GOLD analysis project Ga0075030, IMG submission 71393) | Freshwater sediment microbial communities from Pennsylvania, USA - Little Laurel Run_MetaG_LLR_2012 | ecosystem: Environmental > Aquatic > Freshwater > Creek > Sediment | place: USA...
CCAAAGTGCGGCTCTCCGATGGCCAAAGCGTTGGCGATCCGTTCGCGCCTGTGATCGAGATCGTCCCGGTGCAAGCCGCCGCGTGCGCGCTCGCGCTGCATCAAGGCCTCGACCCGGGCGATTTCCGCTACGCCACGCTGGTGACGGCCACCGAGACCGGATTCAAGCGACCGCGATGACCGAACGCATTGCCGGAGCCATCGACATCGGAGGGACCAAGATCGCCGTGGGTATTGTTGATGCCGCGGGCCATATCCTGGCGCATGCGGAAACGCCCACCGCCCCCGAACTGGGTTACCAGGCGGCACTCGGCCGCATGAGCGGCATCCTTCGCTTGTTGCTGAAGGACTGCGACCGGGCGATCGAGGGGATTGGAGTCGGCAGCACCGGTCCTATTGATGCGGACGGCGTCTACGGCGAAGTGGGCACACTGCCCGGCTGGAAGGGAGCGCCGCTGGCGGCGGATCTGGAGCGTCTGTTCGGCGTCCGCGCGGCGGTGGAAAACGACGCCGATGCCGCCGCCTTGGGAGAAGCCAGGTGGGGCGCGGGCCGCGGCAGCCGCAGTCTCATCTATGTCACCGTCGGCACCGGCATCGGCGTCGGGATCGTTCTCGACGGACGTCTTTACCGGGGCGCGGGCGGCGCGCATCCGGAGATCGGGCATCACATCCTCGACCCGAGCGGCCCCGCTTGCTACTGCGGATCGAACGGCTGTTGGGAATCGCTGGCCAGCGGCACCGCCATGGAGTCGTGGATGCGCGCCCAGGGCGGTGATTCGTTGAGTGCGTCGCGGATCTGCGAACTGGCTCTTCAGGGCGTTCCGCTAGCACGTAAAGCGGTCGAGCGCGAGGCTCATTATCTGGGCTTGGGGCTCGCGAACCTGGTCACGATTTTCTGTCCGGAGACGATCGTCATCGGCGGGGGCATGATGCAGAGCGCCGACCTGCTGCTGGCGCGCGCTTGGGAGGTCGTCCAACGAACGTGCACGCAGGTTCCCGCGGCTCGGACATCGATCCTGCGCGCCAGATTAGGCAGTCAGAACGGCCTCTTGGGCGCAGCCAGCATCTGGTTCCGGCAGAGCCGGGAATAGAACCCACACGCCCGCCTAAAATGGGAACAGCGCCGATGAAGAAGAAAGTGCGGCCTGCCGTCGCTTGTCCATATTGGCTCCCATCGTGGACACGTTTCGAACTTTTGTGGTTTGCCCGCCGATGGCGATTCTCGTGGCTTTCCAGCAGATGCGGCGCGGCGATCGCCATGGCGGATTTTCAACGGCGCCCGGCCGCCTGCGATTGGCTCCGATTGCGCCGCTGACCGGCCGCCCGCGGCTTCCGCCGCAGGTATTTGACAGGTCAGTCGAAGCGCAGTAGAGTTTATGGAATAGACGGGCGTGAGACCAAGCGCCACCCGCTCCCCATGAGGAAGCCCCCATGACCGCATATCGAAAGCGTTTGCCTAAACTTCTGGCATGTCTAGCGTTGGCTTTGCCAGCCAACGCGCAGAACTCTGGATACTATCGCCAGGTGGCCCCACAAAAGCAGGCGAGTCCTCCTTGCGGACACATCGGAACACCGCCTTGCCCGTTCGATCCCGCCAAGAGCGTCGATCTTCCGCCCGGCGCCACCGCCGAACAACTCGTTGAGTATTCGAACGAGCAGTTTCGCAAGGGTGATAAGCCGGGTGCGCTGCGCAGTCTGGAACGTGCCGCCGCCATGGGGAACTTGACCGCGATGCGCGGGGCGGGCATGGCGCTTCTTTACGGCCAAGGCGTCCCGAAGAACTTGGAGCGCGGCATGAGGTACCTGGAATCCGCTGAGGCAAAAGGAGACGGAGTAGCAGCGTATCACCTTGCTCACGCCTATGAAGACGGTGCCGGGGTGCCGGCGGATATTCCCAAAGCCATCCGGTTGCTCAACAAGAGCGCGGCGAAGCAGTTTTGGCTGGGGGAATTCAGCCTTGGCTTTGACTATGCCATCGGCCGCGGCGTGGCGCGCAGCAACGCCACTGCGATTACCTGGATGCAGAGGGCAGCCACACATACGAATAACCAGACACCGGGCGAATTTGTCTCTTTTCTGCGCCGTTCCGGGGCGCGGCAGTTCAAGGATGTGGAAGACCTGACACTGGCTTTTCAGACCGACTACATACGGCAGCGGACGCCGCAATATGTACCCTCGTCCGGGAATTCCGCTGGCGGACCGATTTCGCCGAACCGGCAGTATATGCTAAACAGGCTCGGTGCGCCCGGCAACACCTGCAACCGTCCGGGCGTCACGGGTTGCCAGTAGGGCTGCCCGGCAGGTCTTTTGAGCCGGATGTGGTGGGGCACAAACATTTGCTCGCGGCTGGGGCACTCTGAATCATCGAACAGCGGGGCCAGTGGGCTCCGCACTACGGGATGTTTCGTGCGAAAACGCGCCGCGGTTCTGTGCGTAGATGCTATCGGGTTTACTGACAACCCGTGACGCCCGGACGGTTGCAGGTGTTGCCGGGCGCACCGAGCCTGTTTAGCATATACTGCCGGTTGGCATTGATGGGGCCAGTAGGAGTAAAGGCCGGGGCGTAGTCGCCGCTGCCGCCACCGTTGCCGGCGTACTGCTCGGCAGGTGGTACTGAGGCCGGATACTTATTCGGGTCATGAGCAACGGCTCTGGCGTACCATGAGCTCACCTGAGCCGAATCCCTGGGCAAGCCGCCGCGGCCCAGTTTATAAAACAAGGCGATGTTGTTTTCCGCGTCGGCATCATTTTGTTCCGCGGCCTTGCGCCACAAAACCAACGCCTGCCTGTCGTCCTGGGGCAGACCGCCGCGGCCTGTCGCATAATAAACCCCAAGGCTCGTCTGGGCGCCCGCAACATCGTGGTCCGCGGCCTTGCGCCACCAGGCAACAGCCTGCCGGTCGTCCTTCGGCAGTCCGCCCTGTCCATTCTGATAACACCTGCCGAGGTTGTTTTGCGCGTAAGGCTCGTTCAGTTCCGCAGCCTTGCGGTACCACGCTGCGGCTTGCCGGAGATCCTTGGGCAGTCCACCGCGGCCATTCTCATAAAACACGCCCAGGTTGTTTTGCGCGAAGGGGTCATTCAGATCGGCGGCCTTGCGATACCACGTTGCCGCCTGCCGGTCATCCTTCGGCAGGCCAGCGCGGCCACGCTCGTAAAAGAAGGCCAGCTTCGTTATCGCCGATGGCACGTCCTGGTCCGCAGCCTTGCGGTACCAGGTGGTGGCCTGCCGCTCATCCTTCGGCAGTCCGCCCCGACCGCTCTCATAAAAAGTTGCCAGGCGGTCTTGGGCATTGGGCTCATTCCCTTCCGCAGCCCTGCGGTACAACGGCGCCGCTTGCCGGTCATCCTTCGGCAACCCGCCTTGGCCAATTTCGTAAAACCTGCCAAGGTTGTATTCCGCGTACGGCTCGTTCTGGTCTGTCGCCTTGCGGTACCACGTCGCAGCCTGCTTTTCGTCCTTTGGCAGACCGCCCAGGCCATGCTCGTACAACCAGCCCAGGTTCGTCTGTGCATATGCCTCATTCTGATCCGCAGCTTTGCGGTACCAGGCCGCCGCCTGCTTTTCGTCCTTGGGTAGCCCGCCCCGGCCTTCCCGGTAATAGCTGCCCAGACGCGTCATAGCCAGTGCCTGATTCTGCTCTGCAGCCTTGCGATACCAGGTGACGGCCTGGCGGTCATCCTTCGGCAGTCCCCCCAGTCCGAACTCGTAAAATGCTGCCAGATGGTTTTCGGCATCCGCGAGGTTTTGTTCCGCGGCCTTGCGGAACCAGATGGCAGCCTGACGTGCGTCACTGGGCAGTCCGCCTCGGCCTGCCTCGTAAAACCGGCCCAGGCTTGATTGAGCCCATGCGTCATTCTGCGCTGCCGACTTCTGGTACCACTCCACAGCCTGGCGCTCATCCTTAGGCAGACCGCCGCGGCCCTTTTCGTAGAAGTAGCCCACGCTGTTTTGTCCAAGCGGTAAGCTTTGATCGGCAGCTTTGCGATACCACAGGAGAGCCTGCCGGTCGTCCTTGGGTAGCCCGCCTCGGCCGCTTTCGTAGTAGTTTCCTAGAAGCAGTTCGCCTCTCGCATTGCCGTGCTCGGCGGCCTTGCGGTAAAGCGCGGCCGCCTTGGCCTCGTCCTTCGCCAATCCGCCGATGCCACTCTCGTACAAAGCCCCCAGGCTGTACTCGGCGGGCGGGTAGTTTTGGTCGGCCGACTTGCGGTACAAAGCAGCCGCCTGGGCAGCATCTTTCGGCACTCCGAGGCCAGTCATGTAGCGATATGCCATATTCGCTTGCGCGTCCGGGTAATTTTGCGCTGCGGCTTTGCGGTACCAGCTGATCGCCTGCACTTCGTCCTTGGCGACACCGGGTGCGCCATGTTCGTAATACCAGGCAACCATATTCTGAGCGGACGGGTCGTTCAGTTGGGAGGCCTTCAGCAGCCATACCATCGCCTGCTTGTCGTCCTTCGGCATGCCTTCCCCCGAAGCGTACATTCGGCCGAGGGCGATCTGCGCCGAAGCCATACCCTGGTCAGCCGCCCTGCGATACCATTTAGCCGCCTGCGCGTAATCCTTGGGTACGGCGAACCCTTTCTGGTACAGTTTCCCCATGTACTCCTGCGCAGTGGCCTCCCCGTGCTCTGCCCCCCTCCGGTACCAGATGGCGCCGGCCGCCGCGTCGGCCTTCACGCCCTTACCCTCCATGTAGATGAGGCCGAGCATCCTTTCTGCCCGCGCATCGTTCTGGTTGGCTGCCAGGGTGTACCATTTCAACGCCGCCGCGAGGTCTTTTGGCGCACCGTCGCAGCCGCCATAATACAGCGCTGCAAGTTGCCTCTGTGCCACGGCATCGCCGTTTTCCGCTCTGGTAGCGACAATGGCCCGTAGCCCGGCACAGTCTTTTTTATTGATACGCTCGCTAACCTCCTCGGGCGTCTGGGGCCACATGGGAACCGTCCACAGGAGAGGGATCGTCAGGAAACGGACTCTCACGAAAAAAGTCATCGCTTTGCTCCCACTGCAGTTTAATCAGTATCGACCAACCTATGATGACCGCGGGGGTCGCTTGTGTCAACTCAGCCGCCTGCAAAGGAAACCCTCAGTCGAAACGTTCAAGACGGTGCACCTCATTATGGATTGGCGCCACAACGAAAGTCTGCCTTGCGATCGTTTCGCCTTTGAGTGGTTGCTGGAGCGCGAGAACCACTCTGCTTAAAGCTTACGAGAGAGGTTCGGAAAGTTTCGGCGCAAGTGGATGAGCTTGAAGTCGGCTAACGCATCGTGGAGAATGTCTCCAAGCAACGCCAAACGCCCCCTGCTTTTGCGCCGCAGAGCCCAAGCCGGACGGTTGCGTAAACCAAGGCCGAAAGTCCTAGACCAGTCTGATCGAGAGGGACAAGCCGTTAACCAGTTTCAGGTGCTCTACGGCCGTGCGGAAAAAGGTGGCCAATGAAGAATGGAACGTGCTCACCGAAGCGGAAACGCGATTCCTTCGGAGATGGCCGGCGGAGAATTGAACTACCGCGAAGAAATTGGCTCTATTGGGCTTCCGTGCCGGTTAAGTGGGCAGGTCGAGGGCTTGGCCCGCGTTAACCATTGCGGAAGAGAATTTAGGTCTAAAAAACTTGGCTCCCCGGCATGGATTCGAACCACGAACTTGACAAGATTTTGAAGTATCGCAACTTACTGATTCTACAAAGTCACTAAAGTCGTCAAAAGCCTCAAAAGCAAGGTCCTGGTACAAAAAGTGTACAAAATCTTTTTGACCTTGACGAACGTACTCATGGATCAGCGTGTGGCATGACAGCACATAGGTTCAACAGGCTCGACCCGACCGTCGATGTTCACGACAACATGCCGTTCGCGGCGCCACCGGCGAGGAGACGACGGGCGATCTACTCGCCGATTCCTGATGCTCCAGAATGACCACTCTTCCGGCGAAACTCTGTCGTTTGATTGCCGCGAGGGGCCAGTAGTAGCGCGCTGCAGCTCCGGCGCGGCCTACCTCCGGCGAACAGCCGTCAGAGGATCACACAAAATCGAGGACCTGCTTTCGAGACACACCCTGGGCGGCGTTCGACGTTGCCTCCCAGGCTTCCCACAGGGCCAGCCGCTCGGCGAAGGCGGCGCGGACCACTGGCATGCCTTCCGTGCCGAGGAAGATGCGGAGCGGCGGTTGTTCCGCGTCGATTACCTTCAACACGGCCGGCAAGGTTGCCTGAGGATCACCGAACTCGATCTGTGCGCCATAGGCGAACAGCTGCGCCCGGATGCCGGCGTACGCGTCCAGTCCAGCCGCGATCTTGAGCGATGACTGGCTGCTGAAGTCAGTGGCGTAGGCTCCGGGTTCAATCAGGGTCACCTTGATCCCAAACCCGGCCACCTCCTTCGAAAGGCCCTCGTGCAGCGCTTCAAAGGCCCATTTGGACGCGTTGTAGAAGCTCATCACCGGCCCAGCGGAGACCCCCGCGACGCTGGATACGCCCAGGATATGCCCACCGCCCTGCTTGCGCAACAGCGGCAGCACCGTCTGGATCACCGCGAGTGCGCCAAAGAAGTTCGTGTCGAATTCCGCGCGGACCTCCGCCTCAGTCGCCTCTTCGACCGCGCCCAGCAAGGCATAGCCTGCATTGTTAATCACCACGTCCAACCGCCCGAAGTGGGCGTGAGCCTTCGGAATGACGGCCTCCACCTGTTCACGCTTCGTCACGTCGAGCGCCAACGGCAGGACAGCATCGCCGTACTTCTTGGCGAGCTCCGAAAGTGACTCCACGGAACGGGCGGTGGCTACGACTTTGTCGCCCCGCGCCAGCGCCCCCTCCGCCCAGATGCGACCGAAGCCGCGTGACGCGCCTGTGATGAACCAAACTTTTTTGGACATAAACGTTTCCTTTCTGTTGCCGACAACTTCAGTCGGCCTTTCTTCAATGAGTCTGACTGCGAGAAACTGGTTTAAAGCGCGCTTTGGATTTCGCCATTTGGCGTTCAATCATCCGGAACATCGCGTCGAAGGCGCGGTCGGAAAGAACGCGGCGCATGAACAGCATTGTTCTCGCCAATCCGCCGGTCACATAACGGGTCTTGGGGTTGCGCGCCTGAACCGCTTGAACGATGGTCTTGGCGACAACACTTGGCGGCGCAGGAATTGACCCTTTATGGCCTTCCTCCATCATTTCCGCGTGCGCGGAGGCGACCTTGCCATAGGGGCCGTGCCCCGAATACTTAATCAGACTGTCCTGGGCTATCTTGGCCCATTCGCTATGGGTCGCTCCCGGCTGGATAACGACGACATCGATATCGAACGGATGCAGTTCCATACGCAAAGAATCGCTAAGCCCTTCCACGGCAAATTTGGTGGCGTGATACCAGCACCCAAAGGGTTCGCCGAACTTTCCGCCGATGGAAGATACGTTGACGATCCGCCCGGAACGTTGCGCCCGCATCGCTGGCAGTACAAGTTGCGTGAGGCGGGCGAGGCCGAATATGTTGACATCAAATTGTCGGCGGGCTTCCTCCGGCGGCACATCTTCAAGCGCCCCGTAGGAACCGTAGCCTGCGTTGTTGATCAGCACATCGATATGTCCCGTTTCTTGCATCACCGTTTTTACAGCAGCGGTCATTGAGCGATCATCGGTCACATCCAAAGCCAATAGACGCGCACCCGCATCGGCTAGGGATTTCATCCGGTCAAGTCGCCGCGCCCCGGCATATACCGTGTATCCCGCCGTCAGAAGGCGCTTGACGGTTTCCTCGCCGATGCCCGATGACGCGCCCGTGATGAGAACTGTTTTAGCCAAATTTCGCCTCCTGTTGGACTATTGACAAAAATCGTCTATATGTCCAGTATTGACAAATAGACGACGTTTGTCAATAGTCAATAGATGGACGTGGCAAAAAAAGACAAGGTACTCGCAGCCGCTCTCGACGTGTTTCTTCGTTATGGGTACAAGCGCGTAACGATGAACGACATCGCCGAGGCTGCCGGTATTTCAAGGCCCGCGCTTTATTTGGTCTTCGAAAGCAAAGAGGACATATTTAAGAGCGTATACGAGCATTGGGTCCAGGCGACTCTGATTGAGATCGAAAGCAAAATAGGTCAACTTAAGAAGCCCGAGGAAAAGCTTCGAGCCGCTTTTGAGCTATGGACGGTTCGTCCTTTTGAAAGGATGCGAGCTTCCAGTGAAGCCGCGGAACTCCTGGAAAGCACTTTTGGATTCGCTCAAGATTCTGTCAATCAAGGCTATCGGTCCTTTGAGAAGATTCTTCTGCCGGTCCTTAAATCACACGCCAAATTTCAGAGCGCTAGAACAAAAGTCTCCGCCGAGAAGACGGCGCGCGTTCTCTCAGGCGCCGTTCGTGGATTTAAAATCGTAGCGAAGGATGTTCCCGAAATTCGGTCGCTGATCGAGGAACTTCTAATTCTCTTGTTAGATGGTTAATCCTCTCTATTACACGCACTTTATCGAACGAAGATTCCCGCAATCCAACTTGCCGTCGTTACTCAGAAAGGCCCTGGGAAAGACTCCGCGACAGCCGCGGCATGGATTTACATGTTTCAAATCCATGCTCATCGCTTCTGTCTTGAAAATTCAATACGTTCTGCGGGTCCAAAAAATGCCCAAGTACAAAATCTGTACAAGAAACGCTAGCTGCGCTGCTAAATCTTTGAATCTAAAGGTTGGCTCCCCGGCATGGATTCGAACCACGATTCACGGCTCCAAAGGCCGCTGTCCTACCATTAGACGACCGGGGATCTGAGGGCGGGCGCTTCCTCTCTAGTGTACCAGCGACGCCGCGCCGTCACCACTCGGAGTAAGGAGTGCCTTCCAGGCTTTTTTGATCCGACCGGCTGCGGACGTCCCAGATGCCCGGCTCGGTCTGGTCCACCGCGGTGAGCGAATCTTCCATGATGATCACCCACTGGTCGTTGCCGGCGATCGGGTCTGCCGGGACCGCGCGCAAGTAACCCGCGGTGACCAAATCCTGCAACTGCTGCGGAGCTTTTTTCTTGTCAAACGTGTATTCATCGATCACCGTGCGCAGCGTGAACAGGTTGTTCTTGAGCAGGCTCTCTTTGGTGCGCGTGATCGATTTTTGATACAACGGCACCGCAATGGCCAGCAGGATCGAGATGATCGCCATGACGATGATCAGCTCAATCAGCGTGTAGCCGCGAGATTTACCAGTCCGTGTAAGGCGTACCATCGCGCGCGCGCTCCGTGCTCTTGGAATAGACGTCGAAAACACTCTGCCCCCCCCAGCTTTGGCTGGTGGGGTCGTCCTGCATGCTGCGCTTGCCCCAATCGGTCTGGCCTGTCATGGGGTCCTTGGGGATACGGCGCAGAAATTTGATCTTCTTGCCGTCCGGCGACTGCGCCAACTTCACGCCTTCCACCAGAATCTCGAGCGTTTCCGGATACCCTTCGGTGCCCAGCTTCACTTCGATCTTGCCTTTGTCGGAGGCGTCCTTGTAGGCGTCGATTGCCTGGCGCATTTCGCGTAACACGTAGCGCAGTTCGCGCTCCTTGTCGCGCTTCACCTTATACGCGGCCAGCGGCAGAGCCATAGTGGTGAGCAGCGTCATGATGGCCACGCTGACAATCAGCTCGATCATCGTGAACCCGCGCTGGCCCTGCCTCTTCATACTTCTAATTTACCTTCACCGGCAGTTCCGCCGGAGCCACAGCCACCGGCTGCAGCTTCGAGTCTTTCAAACTGAACTCAGGCAGAGAAATGGTCCCGCTGCCCTTTCCGACCGCCGTGAAATTCAGCATCAGGACCGCGCCCGTTCCCGAAATACCCGCCGCCCCCGGGGCGCGCGTGACGGTCAGCGTCGCTTCGCCCACTTCATTTCGAATATCTTTCACCGAGGTGATACGCACGCCATCGCGCGTGAACAGCTCACCGGGCGTGGCGTCGTTCAAGCGCAGCAGAGCGGTATCGTATTTAATGCGCATCGGCGACGCGGAAAACAAATCCGCCGCGTTGTCGATCTGCACGCTCACCATGACCGGGGCTCCTGGCGCGGCTTCAATACTGGCGGGAGCGAATCTCACGCGAGCCCGGCCTGGCGCCGGAGGAGTTGGAGGAGGAACCGGAACTCCTAGTTGCGGCGCCGTTACCGGAGGAGCCGTTACCGGGATCGCCGTCGCCGGAGGCAGCACCGCTTGCGGAACGCCCGCGGACGGAGCAGGGGCGCTTGCCGCCGGAGCCGGCCTCTCATAACTCATCTTCACCACTTGGTCCGACCCGGCGTAGACGCCGCGCAGGTTCTCCGCCGAATAATCCGGCGTGCGGACGATATGGGGAATCAGCGCGATCATCAGTTCGCTGGTCTGCTTGTTTCGGGTCGAACTGCCGAACAGGAACTGGCCCAGAATCGGGATGCTGGTCAATCCAGGCAAACCCGCCACCGTGGAGGCGTCGGAGTTCTGGCTCAACCCGCTGAGGATGTTGATCTCGCCTTCCTTCAATCGGATGTCTGCGGTGTTCTTGGTCTGCCCGATGACCGGCTGCGAGATGCCTCCGATATTGACATATTGATCTACGCTCGAAACTTCCACTTCGACGTGCATGGTTAGTTCCGATTGCGAGTGAATCTGCGGCGTGATGGACAGGTTCAGGCCAACGTCGGCGTAGTTGAACTGTGTCGAGACCAGCGGGCTGACGCTGGACGCGACGGACACGCCCGAGGAAAAGCTGCCCGTGGCGTAAGGGATTCTTTCACCGATCTTCAGTTCCACCTTCATGCCGTCGGAGGCGCGCACCTGCGGCTTATTCATCGTTTTCGTCCGCGCGTCGGACATCACGGCGTTCAGCAGGGCGCCAGGCAGCGACGTCGAAAACTGGTTGATGGAAATGTGCGGAATCTGGTTCAGCGTCACGATTCCCGTGCCGGTGGTCGGCGTGGTCCCCGTACCCGTGCCGGTGCCAGTCCCAGTGCCGGTCGCGGCGGTCGAGGTAGAGCCCCCGGGGCCGTTGAACGCAATGGCCTGTTGCAATCCGGCCGTCCCTCCGCTGGCGATGGTCGCCGCCAGGCTGCGCGAATACGTGCTGTTCACCTGCAGCACGATCACATCGATCACGACTTCAGACTTGGGCTTATCCAGATCGTGAATCAGCTTCTCTGCCAACGCCACTTCGTCGCGCTTGCCGCGCACGATGATCGCTTTCTGCGCACCATAGGTAAACACCCGGCGGATTTCCGCCACCGTGCGGATGGCCGTGGCGATTTCCTGGAATTCCTGCACCGATGTCACGTTGGTAACGTAAAACACCTTCACCACCATGTCCTCAAAATCGCGGCGCTTGGTCACGTTGTCTTCGGTGACGAAAATGGTGTTCGCGGACATCGGCTTCCAGAACGTATGCGTCAGCATGGCCAGATAATCGAACGCCTCTTCGATAGGCATGTTGGCTATGTCCACGTTGGAATTGCGCGACGGCGCGCTGTACTGCGGATCGAACACCACGTTGATGCCCGCCATTTTGCCGATGGTTTCATACAGCACCTTCGGCGGCTGGTTGTTCATCTTGATGGTCTGAATGGTGCCCACGATAGGCTTCAGTTCCGGGGGGCCTTCCATCGACTCTACTTTCCGGTCCAACTGACGCCGGGACTTTTCCGCTTCCGTCAGCCCCACCTCTGAAGGATTCTCCGGCTTGCCGCCCGTCTGGTCCAGCATCACCTTGGTTCGCTTCAATTCCTGAATCGCAATGGCCGAGGAGGGGTCGGCCACGATGGCGTGCTGAAACTCCGCCATCGCTTCCTCGACTTTCCCGTCGGCGCGCAGTTTCTGCCCTTTGTTAACGTGCATCTGCCCGGCCTGGAACCGAGCCCGGCGCATCCCAATGACGTACGCCTGGTTGTTCGGATTTTTGTCCATCGCGGACATATAAAGGTCCAGCGCGTGGTCCCAATCCTGCCTCACCGCCGCCTCTTGAGCAGCCTTAAAGTCCTTGTCGCCCTTGTCGCGGGCATAGAGCATGGACGCAAAGGCCAGCGTCAAAAGTGCGACGAGCACAAATAAGTGTTTTCGGTTCATCATCTTACCGGATAAAGCCCTTAGGGGCCGTGCTACAATGAGCATTCGAGCCTCATAAGCTTCTGACGCAATTCGGGTTCCTGACGTGGAATCAAAAATCAAAATCCTTAGCGACAATCGCTCCGCCGGGCACAATTACTACCTCTCAGACCACCTGGAGGCCGGCCTCGTCCTCTCCGGAACCGAGGTAAAAGCCGCCCGCGACGGCAAAATCCAGCTCAAGGACGCCTTCGCCGAGGTCGCCGGCAATGAAGCCTGGCTCTGCAACACCCACATCGGGCAGTATTCGCACGGTAACATCATGAATCATGAGCCGGTGCGCCGCCGCAAGCTGCTGCTCCATCGCCGCGAGATCGACAATTTGCACGAAAAAATCCGCGAGCGCGGGCTGACGGTGGTCCCGACCAAGCTTTATTTGAAAAATGGCCTGATCAAGATCGAACTGGCCATCGGAAAGGGCAAAAAGCTGCACGACAAGCGCGAATCCGAGCGCGAGCGCGAAGCCGACGCCGAAGCGCGGGCTGGAATGCGCCGCAAACAGAAAGAATAATCACATGGAAAGCAAACTTCTCTATCAACCCCTGGCCCAGGTCGAGGCCGATGCCGCTGCCATTGTCCTGTTTGAAGACGAAGCCGCGCCGGCGGATCTGAAATTCGCGGCTTCCTGGCTGGAAGAACTGAAAGCCTCGGGCGAATTCGCGGGCAAAGCGGGCGAGCTGGCCGTGCTGCATCTGCCTCAGGGCATCAAAGCCAAGCGCCTGGCCGCGGTCGGCGGCGGAAAGAAAGCCTCGTTCGATTCTGCCGCGCTCCGTAAAGCCGCCGGGTCCACCGTGCGGACATTGAAGCAAAAGGGCGTAAAATCGCTGGCCTGGATCCTCGAAAGCCGAGACGCCGAAGCGGCCGTCGAGGGCGCGATCCTGGGCAATTTCGAGCCGGATCAGCACAAGACCAAATCGGACTGCAAATCGCTGGAGTCCTTTTTGGTCGTCGCGTCGGCCAATGGAGCCGAGATCGAGCAATCCTTCGCGCGCGGCGTGATCCTGGCCGAATCGCAAAACTTCACGCGCGAGCTGGTGAATGAGCCGGCCAATCTGCTCACGCCCTTGGTGCTCGCCGCCAAGGCCGCGGCAATGGCGAAAGAATCTGGCCTCGACTGCGAAATTCTGGATCGCGACCGCATGACGCAGTTGGGCATGGGATCGCTGCTGGGCGTCGCCCAGGGCAGTGCCGCTCCGCCCGCGCTGATCGTGGTTCGCTATAAGCCGGAGGGCGGCCACAAGACGACGGACCATCTGGCGCTGGTGGGCAAAGGCGTGACATTCGACACCGGCGGCGTTTCCATTAAGCCGGCCGACGGCATGGAAAAAATGAAGTACGACATGGCCGGTGGCGCAGCCGTGCTGGGCGCGATGAAGGCGATTGCAAAGCTCAAGCCGTCGATTCCCGTCACTGCGTTCGTCCCTGCTGTCGAAAATATGGTTTCGAGCAACGCGCAGCGTCCCGGCGACATTGTGAAATCGCTAGACGGCAAGACAATCGAAGTGCTGAACACGGACGCCGAAGGTCGCCTCATCCTGATCGACGCGCTCACCTACGCCAAGCGCCTCGGCTGCACGCACTTGGTGGACGCCGCGACGCTCACCGGCGCAATCGTCGTCGCGCTCGGCCACGTCAATATCGGCGCATTCACCAACAATGAGGAGTTCCTCGGCCAGGTAATGGCTGCCGCCAAGGATCAGGGCGAAAAGATGTGGCACATGCCCTTGGACGACGATTATAAGGACCTGCTGAAGAGCGCCTTCGCCGACCTCGCCAACATCGGGGGCCGCTGGGGCGGAGCCATCAGCGCCGCCTGGTTCCTCCGCGAGTTCGTGGACGACACGCCCTGGGTGCACCTCGATATCGCAGGCACCGCATGGCTCGACGACGCGAAGCCCTTCATGGCCAAGGGCCCCAGCGGCGTGTGCGTGCGCACCTTCGTGAAGCTCGCGATGGGCTGGTAGATCTGGCTGGTAAATAAGGTCTGCCCAATTGGGACCTGAATTGGCGTGAACACCTCGAGCGAGTGCCAGGGGACCATCCGTTGCGGCCGATTCTGGCAATGGTGAACCGGCGCTCGCGAACATCGACGCGGCGCTCTGACGGCTCGATCGCGGTGTAGTCAACTCCGATGACCCGAATTTCGGTCTACAGATCAGAAACGGGTCTGAGCGGGCTATAATACGGCCGATGGCCGAATCCCCGTTCCAACGGTTTTTGGAGTCCCTGAAACCCCCTGTTGATCCGTACCGTGCTCCCGAGCCTGCGGAGAAGATTGCCCTGCGCCGCCGCCAGCGAAAGCTGGTCACCGGCACCGTGGTCGTGGTCGCGGTCCTCGGCGCGGGCGCATTCGTGTGGAGCTACATCGCCAGCGCTCCGCAGCGCGCCGAAGCGGAGTTCAAGGAGGGCATGAAGTCGATGAGCCCGAACCGCTATCCGGGCGCGATTCAGCATTTCAACCGAGCGCTGGAGATCAATCCGCAGTATCCCGAAGCTTTTCTGGAGCGCGCCAACGCTCATCGGATGTTGGGCGAAATGGACGCGGCGCTGGCTGATTATCAGGCCGCGGCCGATTTGAACTCCTCAGTGGTGGCGGCGCATAACGGTATCGCCATGATTTATCTGCAGCGTAAGGACACGCGCCATGCCATGGAGGAATTAACCAAGTCGTTGAGCCTTGCGCCCAGTACGGACGCCTATTATCAGCGGGGCCAGATTTACGAGGCGCAGGGCGAGCATCAGAAGGCCATCGACGACTATAACCACGCCATCGCCGACGCCCGCGACGCGCCGTACATCTATCTGGCGCGCGCCACGGCGCGGCAGAATCTCGGCGATACCGAAGGCGCGACTGAGGACCGCCTGCAAGCCGCCCGCATCATGCGGCACTTCTAGCGCGGTTTCAGATACAATCGATGGATTCGCACAGAGCGTCTTCATTGAACCATGTTTGTTCCACTTACTCCCCTGCGGTGCTTGCATCGCGCCATCGATTTATTTGGCTCCAAGACGGGCGTCGTCTCCGGCGAGCGCACCTTCACCTACGCGCAGTTCGGGGAACGATGCGAGAAACTGGCCACGGGGCTGCCAAAATACGGCATCGCGCCCGGCGACCGCGTCGCGTATCTGAGCTTCAACACGCACCAGTTGATCGAAGGCTATTACGGCGTGGTACAGGCCCGCGGCATCGTGATGCCCTTGAACGTGCGCCTGAGCGAAATGGAGTTGACCAACATCCTGAACCACTCCGGCGCAAAGATGCTGCTGTTCGAAGCCGATTTCGCCGCGATGGTCGAGAAGCTACGCCTCAGTTGCCCGGCAATTGAAAAGTGGGTGGGCCTGGACGGCGCGGGTCCCGGTGCGGATATCGCGTACGAAGAAATCGTCAACGCGGGGCACGCGGAACGCGCCGATATCTTCACCTACGACGAAATGGCCGTAGCCGAACTGTTCTACACCAGCGGCAGCACGGGCACGCCGAAGGGCGTGACGCTGGCGCATCGCACCCTGTATCTGCACGCGCTCGACGTCGCCACCATCTGCAAGGACGTGGAAAGTATGGTGGACCTGCACACCATTCCCATGTTCCACGCCAACGGCTGGGGACGTCCTCAGATGTCCACCTATCTGGGCATTCCTCAGGTGATGGTGCGGCGCTTCGAGCCGCAGTTCGTGCTCGACCTGATTCAGTCCCAGAAGGCGACCGACATGTGCCTGGTGCCGACCATGGCCAACGCCATGATCAATTTTCCGGGCCGCGAAAAATGGGACACGTCCAGCATGCGCCGCATCATGATCGGCGGCGCGGCAGCTTCGCCTGAACTGGTGGCGCGCGTCGAAGCGGCGTTCCCCTCGGCTGAGTGCATCGCGGGCTATGGCCTGACCGAATCGTCGCCCGTCCTGACGTCGTCGCGCCACAAGGTGCCGTCTTATCCTTCGAATGAAGAACGCCTCCGGCGTCAGGCGATGGCCGGATGGCCCGTCCCCGGCGTCACCGTGCGCGTCGTCGATTTCGATATGAAAGACGTCCCGCGCGACGGCAAGGCCATCGGCGAAGTGGTGGCCATGGGTGACCACATCATGGAGGGCTATTACAAGGAGCCCGACGCCACCGCCGCTGTCATGAGCGGACACTGGTTCCACTCGGGCGATATGGCCGTGTGGGATGAGGACGGCTATATCCACATCGTCGATCGCAAGAAAGAGATCATCATTTCCGGCGGCGAAAATATTTCGTCCATTGAAGTGGAGCGCGCGATTTTCTCGCACCCCGCGGTCTTCGAATGCGCCGTCGTCGCCGCGCCCAGCGACAAATGGGGCGAAGTCCCCGCCGCTATGGTCGTCCTGAAGCCCGGCGAAACCGTCACCACCGACGAATTGATGGACTTCTTGGAGGAACGCCTCGGCAAATTCAAGCTCCCGCGCATCATCGAATTTTCCGACGAGCCGCTGCCCAAGACCGGCACGGGCAAAATCCGCAAGCTGATCTTGAAAGAGAAATTCTGGGCCGGCAAAGAAAAACGCGTGCAGGGCTAACCTTGCAACTACTTGCCGCAGGAAAAGCCGCACGGGCGAAGGGGACAGCCTTCTGTGTCCCCAATCCACAGGTGGTGCGACGTCCTCAGAACAGCGGACACAGCGGGCTGTCCCCTTCGCTCACGGGATGCCCGACTGGAGCTCAATGTGTTCAAAGTTGAGTCCAACCTCGACCTCCTGGCCGATCTCTACGAAGCCGGCACCCTCGGCGTCATCGAGCATGACGGCTGGGTGGAAGCATTCTTCGAAGACTACGAAACCGCGTCACGTTTTGGCTCGCCGCTCGAGGCTCCCGACGTCGATTGGGTGAAGGAGACCGAGGACGCGTGGCCTCCAGTCCTGGTGGGCGAAAAGTTTTTCTTAGTCGCGCCCTGGCGTACCGAGCCGACGCCCGAAGGCCGCTTCAGACTGGAAATCAACCCCGGCATGCAATGCGGCACAGGTCAGCATCCGTGCACGCAAAAATGTCTCGAAGCGATGGAGCGCATCGTCAGACCCGGTGATTCGGTACTGGACGTCGGCAGCGGCAGCGGCATCTTATCCGTAGCCGCGAAACTGCTGGGCGCAGCGAAAGTAATCTCCTGCGACATCGATCCCGAAGCCAGCGCCGATTTCGTGGGCAGCGTAGACGCCGTCCGCGACGCCTCCTTCGACGTGGTGGTCGCCAATATCAACGAGGAAGTGATCGGCAAGATGCTCGCGGATTTTCGCCGCGTGGCGAAACACCGAATCTTGTCCGGCTTTCAGAACGACGAAGGCGAATGGACCTGCGTGGTCGACTGAATGTTGAACAGCATTACACCCTTTTTTATCGTTGACGATTTGCCCGCAACCCTGCGATTTTACGCGTCGCTCGGCTTCCGCGTGCTGTACAAAGGCGGCGACGCACAAGGCGACTTCTGGGCGATGGTCGGCAGAGACCAGGTCATGCTGATGTTAAAGGCCATCACACCGGACATCCATCCCCAGCCGAATCCTTCGCGCCACGCATGGGCCGCGTGGGACGCCTATATCTATACCGACGATCCCGATTCTCTCTTCGTTGAATACGTTGCCAACAACGTCCCGATCCGCCGTCCACTGGCGAACACGAACGATGGCCTCCGCGCCTTCGAAATCGCCGACAACAACGGATACGTCCTGTGCTTCGGCCGCCCCGTGTAGCGCACGCCGCCCGCGCGCTGCGTCAGACAGCCGGGTCGACGGCCCGCGTGCAGTGCCTGCTAGCCGGGGTTCTCCGGCCACTTATGTCTAGGATACCGACGCGACAACTCCCTCCTAAGCTGCGGATACAGGCGCTCCCAGAATCCCTGCAAATCCGAAGTCACCTGCACCGGCCTGCGACTCGGGGCGAGAAGATGCACGACCACCGGCGTCGACCCGATGCGCGGCGTTTCCCGCACCCCAAAAAAATCCTGCAATCGCGACTCAATCCACGGAGGCTTCCCAACCTCGTAATGTACCTTCACCTCGCGCCCGCCTGGCAGTTTCAACCGCTCCGGGGCCATATGTTCGATACGCGCCGGCCTCAGCGCAGCCAGCAAATCCGTAATCTCGGCAAAGCTAGTGCGACCTGCGCACAAGCGTAGAAGCATCACGGAAACATCAAGCGACACACCGGCAAACGCCGCCCGCGCCAGCAACTGCTCCAGCGCCTCGCGATCCGCGAATCGCCCGATGTCCACGTCCAGTGCCTTCTCCGCCAGCAGCCTCGACGCATCCTCCGACGGCGGCGCAGGCGCGCGCGTCTCTTCAATCACCAGCTGATCGTAAACCAGCGCCGAAACCTGTTCGACGCGCTCCGCCGCCCGATTCCACTCCAATGTCACGCGGCTGACGGCTTTCTCCAGCAGCCACTCCGGCTCGATCGCCGCCGCCAGGCGCACCAGCGGCAGCCCCTTATCGCGACGCTCTTCGATATCGACGGCGACAAGAAACTCATGGCGGCAATCGGGCAGCCGCGCCGAGCCTCCTTGCGAAAGCAGCAGTTCCCCATCCCGACGGTGTCGAGCCACACGATCCGGAAACGCTGCGAGCACTGCTTGCAGCACCACCGCGTCATCGCGAGTTTTGTCGCGCCCCGGAACCAAGCGCCGCAGTTGGTCATAAACCCGCCGCGTCTGCGGCTGCCAGTTGGATTCTGTGAGCGCCAGCAAGTCAGACGGCCCGCGTTCACCCGCGCTCAATACTGCGGCAACCGCGCAGCCTTTTTCCGGGGCGCCCAGCCTGGCGGCCTCGGTGACAAGCTTCCCCAATCGCGGAGGCAGCGGCAGCGCGGCCATCTCCGGCGTCGCTCCCAACACATCCAGCAACTGGTTCGCAGCGCACCATGCCGCTTCAGGAGGCGCGTCCAAAAACTCCAGTGCATCGATCTTCATCGCCCTGAGTTGCAGCGCGACTTGCGACAATTCACGCCGCACAATCTCCGGCGGGTCGGCGGCAGGGCGCCGATGAAACTCGTCGGCGGTGTACAAACGAATCACGCGCCCCGGCGCTGTGCGTCCGGCGCGGCCCGCTCGCTGCGTCGCCGACGCTTTGGAGATGCGCTTCACATCCAGCATCGGCAACCCAGTCCAGGGCGAATCCGCTGCAACCCTCGCCAGACCGCTATCGATCACCGCCGTCACGCCCTCAATGGTCACGGAACTCTCCGCAACATTCGTGGACAAAATGATTTTTGGCCGCCCCGCCGGTGTAACAGCACGATCCTGCTCTTCCGGAGGCAAATCGCCGTGCAGGGGGACCACCAACCCGTTCGATTTCTCCAGCGCCCGCATCGCCCTCCGGATTTCTGCCGCGCCCGGGAGAAAAACCAGGACGTCGCCATCGAGCTTACCCAGCCGTTCCACTGCCCCGCGGACCTGTTCTTCCAGCGTCGCGCTGGAATGCGGCGTGTATTCGATGGTCAGCTCATACAGCTTGCCCTCGCTGCGCAGAATCGGGCAGTCACCCAGGAATTTCGCAATCGGCGCAGCGTCCAGCGTGGCCGACATCACAATGATTCGAATGTCGGTACGCTTCAGCAGAGCCAGCGCCAGATCGCTATCCAGGTGACGCTCATGAAATTCGTCGAGGATCACAATACCGACCCCTTGCAGCTGTGGATCGCTCATCAGCCGGCGCGTCAGCACGCCTTCGGTCACGAACCGTATGCGCGTCTTCGGACCCGAGATATCCTCAAACCGCACCTGATAGCCGACGGTTTCGCCGAGCTTCTCTCCCAACTCCGACGCGACGCGCCGCGCGGCCATGCGTGCGGCAAGCCTGCGTGGCTCCAGCACCACGATCTCTCCGCGCGCGATGGGCAGCAGCGCCGGAGGCACGCGCGTGGTCTTCCCCGCCCCGGGAGGCGCTTCGATCACCAGATATTTTTCGCGCCGCAGCGCTTCGACCATCTGTGGCAGCAGCGCGTCAATCGGAAGCTTCAATCGCCCCATCAATCGATGACCGCTCGGATGGTCTCCGGCGCGTTCCCCTCGAAGCGATTATTCACGAAGATGTACGCCGCGCGCCTTTCTTCCCTCATGCGCTGAATCAACCGGCGCAGCGCATCGCGCCCCTCGGGATTTTCGTCCTGGATTTTCGAATACGGCGCGAAGGATTCGACTGCGGTTTCATAGTTTCGTCCAGCGCGCAACAGCGCCCGCGCGACGGTGAAATCCGTGGTGACAGCACCCGGCAACGCGATCTGCTCCTGCAACGGAGGCATCTTGGTCCACGCATTGAACACGTGCGCTGCGCGATGCTCCGTGAGCGCGGCAAAGTACGTGTCGATCAAGTATTCGCGATTGCGCACTTCCACCGCGTAGCGAAACGTCTCCGGCAACTGATCGAAAAATCCCGCGAGCTTCGCGATAAATGTTCGAGGCGCGGTGCCGCGCGCGCCGAATTCGAAAATCAGGCAGGCGATACGGTCGCGGTACGGCTCCAGCGGTTCCAGAAATAGCGTCTTCAGCCCATCAGCGTTAAGGAACGCCTCATTGTCGCGTCCCGCGCGCGGACCGTAGCGGGGATGGCGCGGAAACACCTCCACCGTGACTTCCTCAGGCACCTTCAGCGCGAATTTCAACTGCGGCGGAGCACCCGTAAAAAGCTTCTTCCAGAATTCCGGCGCGGGAAATTGATAGAACGAAAAATCGCCGCAGACGATCGGAAACACCTCGGCGAATTCCCGTAAACATTCGGCCTCAAACTGCTTCTGCGAAAATTTGCCGCGCGTCAGGTACCGGTCGCGGGTGTAGATTTGATTCAGCCAGCCTTCGTATTTCCAGGAGCTCGTCCCAATATACACGCGCTCGGCGGCCAGTTGCCTCAGCCGCCGCGCCAGGCCCTCCTTATCAAAGGATGAAGGAGGCGCGTCAAAAAGAGAGAGGTTCACCACGCATGCGCGGACCGGTTGTAGAACGGGTCCGCGCCCGCTTCGATCACCGCGCTGGGCAGCACCTTGATCATCACCGGAGCCGCTCCGTTGTTGTAGCGCGAGCGGTTCTCCACATGATGGCCGCGCGCGGCCAGCTCTGTCGCAACGATCGCCGGGATACGTTCATCGAGCAATAGATCGCCGCGGTTCCAGGCATGATTGTCGAAGCTCGAAACCAGATGGCGCGTCTGGAAGCGAGGTGCCTCCACTGCGTTCTGCGCGTTCATGCCGAATTCCACCACATTCAGGAACATCTGAATCAGCGCCTGATCCTGATTGTCTCCGCCGGGCGTGGACATCGCCAGATATGGCTTGCCATCGGCGTGCGTCACAATCGTCGGACTCAGCGTCACGCGCGGACGCTTGCCGCCCGCCAGCTCATTCGGATTGCCTTCCACCAGAACGAACTGCTGGCCGCGTTCAGTCAACGGGATGCCCGTATCACCGGCGATCACGCTGGGCAGCCACGCACCGCTGGGAGTGGCCGAAAACACCATGCCGTCTTTGTCGATGGCATCGACGCAAGTCGTATCCTTGGCCATCAGCGCGTCGTCGATTCGGATACTCGCGATTTCCGATTCCGTCGGATGTTTGCCGGTTTTGCCGTTGATTTTGCCGGGAAGAAAATCCTGTGACGCTTTTTGCGTGATCAACTGCCGCCGCTCATTCGCATACGCCTTCGAGAGCAGCACGTCCGCGGGAATCTTGTTGAACTTCGGATCGCCGTAATAGGTGTCGCGATCCGCGTAGGCCAGCTTCAACGCCTCATCCGCGCGATGAATATATTCGGCCGAATTCATGGGCGTCGAGTGCATGTCAAAACCTTCCAGAATATTCAGCGCCTCGATCATCGCCGGACCCTGGCTCCAGAAGCCGGGCTTGTAAACGTTGTAGCCGCGATAGGTAGTGGAAACAGGCTCTTCCACGCTCAGCTTGAACGCGGCCATATCTTCATACCGCAGCAGGCCGCCGTTGTCTTTCGAAAACTGGTCGATCTTGCGCGCGATCTCTCCGCGATAAAAATAATCGCGCACGGCGTCGATGGCCGCTTCTCGCTTCGCGCCCTTGGCCAGCGCTTTCTTTTCCGCATCGGCCATGGCGCGCAGCGTGCGCGCGGTATCAGGCTGACGGAAAATCTCACCCACCCGAGGCGTGTGCCCCTCCGGCATGAAATGAGCCTTCGATGTAGGCCAGCGGTCGAAAAACGGCCGCGAGCCGTCGATGGTCTGCGCACGCATCTGATCGATGGCGTAGCCGTCGGCCAGCTCAATCGCCGGTGCGATGATCTCGCTGAACGATTTCGTGCCGTACTCGCGCAGAGCAAGAAGTCCCGCATCCACCATGCCCGGCACCAGCGCGGGCATCAGCCCAGCGACGGGGATCATACCGCGCAATCCGCCCGGCTCCATGTCCAGCACTTCGTAAGGCTGCAGGCGGCGTGTGCGGAAGAGATCCGCCGAGGCGAGCTTTGGCATGGTCCCGACGCCCGCGATCGCCACAACCTTCCCTTCCTTCGTGCGAATTAGAATGGGCGCTTCGCCGCCCAAGCCGAAGTGCGAAAGCTCCGTCACCGATGCTGAGAACATCGCCGCGACACCCATGTCCACCGCATTGCCACCGCGATAGTAGGTGCGCATGGCCGCCTCCGTGGCGTATTCGCTGCCCGCCGCGATGGCCGCGTGCACGCCGCGCGTCGCCTGCCTCACCGGCCGGTCGAATTCCTTGCGGATTTGCCCGCTGGACACCAGGGCCATCTCCAAAGCGAGCGCAAATACCAGTATTTTTCGCATCGGTGTCTTCATTATACTGGTGAACCCGAATCAACTCGCGGAACTTCTGGAGGAACTGGATTTTACGCCCGCCGAAGGCATGTGGAAAGCAGCTCGTGGGGCGGGCTATTCAGCCGGCAGCCGCTTTTCAAGCGGCTTACAGCAGAAGCATCACGTTAGCGCTTCGTGTTCTTGTAAACCGTCCCCGCCTTCATCACGAACATCGCCTTCTCGACCATGTGAATATCCTGCGCCGGATTCCCCGGCACCACCACGATATCGGCCCACTTGCCCGTCTCCAACGATCCCGTTTTTTCAAAAACGCCGAGCAGCTGCGCGTCCACCGACGTTCCGGACTTCAGCGCGTCGATCGGCTTCATCCCCACGCGGACCATCTGCGCGAACTCCTCCGCATTGCGGCCGTGCTCATAGACCCCCGCATCCGTTCCCAGCGCGATTTTCACCTGTTTCGCGATGGCATTCGCCACGGTCTTATCCAGTGCTGCCATAGCCGCGCGCGCCTTGGCTGCGATCTGCGGCGGCACGTAGCCTTTTTCCAGAATTTCGCGCAGCCCCTCGGCCGCCATCATCGTCGGCACATAATACGTCCCGCGAGCCTTCATCATATCCAGCGCTTCATCGTCCAGAAACGACCCGTGTTCGATGGAATCGATCCCCGCTTTGATGGCGCGTTTCGCGCCGGACGCACCGTGCGCGTGCGCGGCCGTTTTGCGCCGCAAGGCGTGCGCTTCATCCACCATCGCGTCCAATTCGGCCTGCGTTAACTGCGGCGTATCGACGTCGTCCGTCAACGAAAGCACACCTCCGGTGGCGCACGTTTTGATCACGTCCGCGCCGTATTTGATGTTGAAGCGCACGGCCAGCCGCATCTGCTCCGGGCCGTTTGCCACGCCGTCCCGCACGCCTGATTCGTGGCTGAACAGGCCATAATTGAAGCCCGCTGTGTTGTCGCAATGGCCTCCCGTCGCGCCGATAGCGTTGGTCGAAACCAGCATGCGCGGCCCCGGAACCTTACCCGACGCTATAGCGTTGCGCAGGCCCACGTCTATAAAATCTGCCGCCCCGACGTCGCGCACGGTGGTGAATCCGGCCATCAGCGTGACACGCGCGGTGGCGCTGGCATCCAGGGCCCGCTCAGCGACGTTCTTCGTCAGAATGTCCATCTGCTGGCGTCGATAATCGGTGTCGTAAGCCAGCGTCAGATGCGTGTGCGCGTCCATGAAACCGGGCAAAATCGTCGCGTCGCCCAGGTCGATCACGTCGCTGCCGGCGGGAATCTCCGCGCCAGGACCCACGCCGCGTATTTTTTCGCCCAATACGACCACCAGCCCAGGCGAAACAACCCGATCGCTGACGCCGTCGAACATCCGCGCGGCCTTAATCACGATGGGTTTGGACTGCGCCGCCGCGATCCCCGCCGCCAGCACAAATGAAATGATTCGCATAAGTGGTTATTCTAACGTGAGATGACTTCTCGAACCCGCGTCGCGCTCGGAGCGCTTCTGCTGCTCTATGTGTTGTGCGCGCTCGCGTTCGTCGGACGTCCTGGCATCGAAGCCGACGAGGCTCTGGTTGCGAATCCCGCCGTGTTTTCGCTCGGCCCGATTCCGCTCATGGACATGAGCTATCTGGGCGCGCTGAAGCAGTGGTTCTACCTGGGCTGGTTCAGCGTCGTGAAACCAGGCCCGGCTGCGCTGCGGGTCCCGACAGTGATTTTCGGCGCAGTCGCGCTGTGGTTGTTTTTTCTACTGATCGACCGCACCGTGGGACGCCGCGCGGCATGGATCGGCACCGCACTGCTCGCCACCGATTCGATGTTCGTATTGTTGGAAGCTATCGATTTTGGACCCAATGCCCTGCATTTTGTGTTCAAGCTGAGCGGGATGCTGTTGCTGGTCCGCTTCCATCGCGATCCACGGGCGCGCTTCCTTGCCGCTGGTTTTTTTCTATTCGGCGTGGGGTTGTGGGACAAAACGATCTTCGCCTGGTGCCTGTTCGGCATCGGCGTCGCGACGCTGGCCGTGTTTCCGCGCCAGATTTGGGCGCACCTCAACGTGCGCAATCTCGGCATCGCCACGGCGTCGCTGATCCTGGGCGCGATGCCTCTGGTGCTTTACAATATCGCGCATCCGCTCGACACGTTCCGCAGCAACATACGTTTGAATAACGAGCCGCTGGCCCACAAAGTGGACCTGCTGCGATACACACTTGGGGGCGAGGCCCTGTTCAGCTTTTTCACCGCGGTGGACCCTCCTCCGCATTCGGGTGAAGCGTCCACCGCCATCCAGCGAATCTCGCAGCGCATCTCCGAAACCGCACATCATCCGCTCACGCACTTCGCGATTCCCGCGATGTGCCTTGCCTGCCTGGGCCTGTTCGCGCGCGCGGCGCGCAAGCCGGTATTATTCGGGCTGATTGCCTGCCTCGGAACGTGGATTCCGATGGTGCTGACCAACGGAGCCGGAGGCGCGGCGCATCACGTGATCCTGCTCTTTCCGTTTCAATATTTAGCGATCGCCGGCGCGCTGGCCGCGATTCCCTGGCGCATCGCATCGGCCGCCGCCACGCTGGTGTTGTGCGCCGCCAGCCTCGCCGTCATCAACGAATACTACTGGGAAATGATCCGCAACGGTCCGGCCATTCGCTGGACCGACGCGCTGTATCCTCTGGATCGCGAACTGGAGCGGCTGCGCTCCCCTGAAATTTACATCGCCGATTGGGGCATTTACGAGTCGCTGGTGCTGCTCGGCGACGGTGCGCTGCCGCTGAGCGCAATCGATACCACCAATCCAGCGGCGCTCAAGAAAGCCATCGGCGATCCGCGAAATGCGTTCGTCGCGCACACCGCGCATTTCGCGTACTTCCCGCAGCAGCGCACCGCGATTGAAGACGCGGCGGCGAGCGACGGCTACGAAGAAGTGCCCATGGAAACCATTTACGATCGTAACGGGAGGCCGACCTTTGAACTTTTCCGGTTCCGGAAAATTCCTCTGTAATATCTGCGGCGCCGAGTCTGCACGTCCTGACGGCGGCTTCGAGCGCGAGGGCGCAAGCTGCCCTAAATGCCACTCCTCTTCGCGCGTGCGCGGGGTGGTCGCGCTGCTCTCGCGGGAACTGTTGGGCGCGCACCTGACGCTGCCTGAGTTTCCGGCGATGAAGAGCATCTGCGGCATCGGCATGAGCGATTCGGCCGAGCTTGCCGAAAAGCTGGCGGAGAAGCTTGACTACACGAATACGTTTTATCACCAGGCGCCGCGCTTCGATGTGGTGAATCCTGATCCCGCCGACTTCGGCCGCTACGACTTTATTTTGACCAGCGAAGTGATGGAGCACGTGCCTCCGCCCATCGAACAATCCTTCGCTAATTTGTTCCGGCTGCTGAAGCCCGATGGCGTGCTGATCATGACCACTCCCTACACGCTGGGCGGAATAACGCGGGAGCATTTTCCCGAATTGCATGAGTTCGCGCTGGCCTCGCCGGGCGGAAAAACGGTGCTGATTAACCGCCGCCGGGACGGCACGCTGGAAACGTTTGAAAATCTGGTGTTTCACGGTGGCCCTGGCTCCACAGTCGAAATTCGCGTCTTCACCGAGGAATCGCTGCGTGATAACTTGCTCAGTGCGGGGTTCTCGTCGGTGCACATCGCGTCGGACAACGTGCCGGAATTCGGTGTGGAGCATGCCGAAACTTGGTCTCTGCCCATTGCCGCGCGCAAGCTGCCGTATCGCGCTCCGGTGGGCGAGCTCGCCCGTGCGTACGTCCAGATCTGCCGGAGAAATAAACATCTCGAGGAAGACTTGGCGCGCCTCCAATCCGACTACGATGCCTATGTCCAGAGTCATAACGACTTTGCGGAGAAACTCACCGCAGAATCGAAGGAGCGGCTCGACTGGGGAACCTCGCTCGAGCGGGAATTGACGGCGCGCACGGAATGGGCGAAAAGGCTGGACAGCGAAATTGAAGCGCTGCGCGCGCGCCTGGAAGCCGTGGGTGCGGAGAAAGCGGCGACCGAGGCGCGGCTGTGGACGAGGATCGGGCGAAAATTGGGGATGATCAGCTAGCCAGTTGTGTTCCCCGTGCCGAGAGTTATACTCTCGAACGAGATGGTTAAACTATTTGCCGAGGTTGGATAGGTGCCCAAAAACGAAGACGGCGAGTTTGAACTGATTCTGGCCAACCGCCAGTTGTTGAGCGTTTTCTTCATCGTGGTGATCCTGCTGGGCGTCTTTTTCACGATGGGCTATATCGTGGGGAGGAATTCCGCGCCCGTGCCGGTGGACGTCGCCTCCGCGCGCAAAACCGACGTGAAGCCGATGGTGGTGGAGTCGCCCGCCAAGCAGGATACGCCGGCGACCTCCTCCCCGTCTGCACCGGAATCTCCAGCGCCCACGGCCACTGCGCAGCAGCAGCCTCCCGCCGAGGAACCGAAGCCCGATCATAAGTCCGAACCCGCGAAGCCTGAGCCGGTAAAGAAAGAGGCTCCGGCCAAGAAGGAATCGAAGAAGGAAGCCAAGGCGGAAAAACCCGCGCCCCCCAGCGCGACGCCGCAGGCCGGACAAACCTACCTGCAACTGGTAGCGACGGCCAAAGCGGAGGCCGACGTCATGGTGGACGTGCTGCATCAGAAGAAATTCAGGGCCGTCGCGATGGAGATACCCGAGAAGCCTGGTACGTTCCGCGTGCTGGTGGGCCCCTTGGCCGATGGTTCGCTGAACAAGACGAAGGCCGATCTCACCGCGTCGGGCTTCCCCGGCGACAAGGCGATTAAGAAAGTTTTTTGATGGACCTGGTGCAGCTTGAGCCTCGCGCGCCGCGCCTGCCCGAGTGGCTGCGCAAATCGCACACGCATCCGGAGGCGGTTCATAAACTGAAGGTGGAACTGCGCCGCCGGCGTCTGCACACGGTGTGCGAATCGGCGCGCTGCCCGAACATCCACGAGTGCTTCCACCGCAGCGCGGCGACGTTCATGATCCTGGGCAATTTGTGCACGCGCGGCTGCGGATTTTGCTCGGTGCCGAAGGCGAAGTATCCGGGGCCTCTCGATTCTGAAGAGCCGGAAAACGTCGCGCGCATGGCCGCGGAGATGAAGCTGCGCTACGTGGTGATCACCAGCGTGAATCGCGACGATCTTGCCGACGGAGGCTCGGCGCACTTCGCAGAGACGGTTCGCGCCGTGCGCGCAGCACTGCCGGATGCGCGCGTCGAGGTGCTGACACCTGACTTTTGCGGCGATCTTAGGGCGGTGGCGCGCGTCCTGGACGCGGGGCCGCACGTCTTCAACCACAACATGGAGACCGCGCCGAGGCTCTACAAAACGGTGCGTCCGCAGGCGAACTACCGGCAGTCGCTGGACGTGCTGCACTTTGCCAAGCAGCACCGGCCCGAGGCGCTGACCAAATCCGGAGCAATGGTCGGTCTGGGCGAAACGCGCGCCGAGATCGAGCAGCTTTTGCGCGACCTGCGAGAAGCTGACGTGGACGTCGCAACGCTCGGGCAGTATCTGCAGCCGCAGCGCCGCAATCTGGCGGTGGCGGAATACGTGACGCCTGCGCAGTTCGACGCCTATCGCGACTACGGCCTGTCCATCGGCTTCAAGATGGTC
>Ga0075030_100000774_pt1 | contig 28397 bp, 33 predicted proteins | sample LitLauG_LLR_2012_FD_71393 | JGI IMG/M metagenome (GOLD analysis project Ga0075030, IMG submission 71393) | Freshwater sediment microbial communities from Pennsylvania, USA - Little Laurel Run_MetaG_LLR_2012 | ecosystem: Environmental > Aquatic > Freshwater > Creek > Sediment | place: USA...
GACAGTATCTACCAACAAGCACCATATCAACCTATCACTAAGGAAGAATATGATAAGTGGTTGGCTAGAACACCTAAGGTAGATTGGAGTAAGTTTAATGTGAATGAATACCAAGACAACACCACAGGTTCACAAACCATGGCATGTTCTGGTAATTCGTGTGAATTGATTTGACAGTAATTCTGGTGCCTGCTATGGTGGACACCATTCTGCGTCTGTAAACCCATACATTAAGCACATAGCGTCTGGGTTTACAGACAATTTATCATGGAGGTATTATGAGTGACAATGAACAACTTCTCTGGGTTGAGAAGTATCGTCCTACCCGTGTATCCGATTGTATTCTTCCTGATGCACTCAAGACAACATTCCAGGAGTATGTCAACAAGAAGGAGATTCCCAACCTCCTTCTTTCTGGCTCCGCCGGCGTGGGCAAGACAACCATCGCCAAGGCACTATGCAATGAAGTCGGCTGCGATTTCATTGTAATCAACGGATCTGACGAATCTGGAATCGACGTTCTCCGTAACAAGATCAAGAGTTACGCATCATCCGTCAGTCTTGCTGGTGGTCGCAAGGTCATCATCATTGACGAAGCCGACTACCTGAATCCCAACTCCACTCAGCCAGCCCTTCGCGGAGCCATCGAGGAATTCGCATCCAACTGCTCGTTCATCTTCACCTGCAACTTCAAGAATCGAATCATCGATCCTATCCATTCGCGTTGCACCGTGATCGATTTCAAGATCAACGGATCCAAGGCGAAGATGGCATCCGCATTCTTCAAGCGTGTCGAATGGATCCTCAACAAAGAAGCGGTTACATATGACAAGGAAGTAGTGGCAGCAGTTATCACCAAGCACTTCCCTGACAATCGCCGCATCCTCAACGAACTTCAGCGATACGCCGTTTCAGGATCAATCGACAAGGGAATCCTTGCACAAGTCTCTGATATTCAGATCAAGGAATTGATTCAAGGTCTGAAGGAGAAGGACTTCACCTCGGCTCGTAAGTGGTGCACCAACAACCTTGATAATGATCCCGTTCGAATCTACAGAAAACTCTATGATTCAATGAACGAACATCTGAAGCCCAATTCGATTCCTCAGATGGTCCTGATCCTCGCCAGGTATCAGTATCAGGCAGCCTTCGTTGCCGATCAAGAAATCAACTTGGTTGCCTGCCTCACAGAGATTATGGTGGAATGTGAGTTCGTATAATGGCGGACCTATTCAAAGAAGTCATTCCGTCCATCATGCAATCCAAGAAGGACGTATTGAGGGACGAGGTTGACGAGAAGGAATATCAGCCTTTCCTTGTCAACCGTGCCTTGTCCTATCATGTGGATTGCGTATTGTACGCGAATCAGATGAACCTGTGCCCCCAGGTCGATAAGAGACTACAATACCAGTATCTTCTCAACACAATCCGTCCAATGAAACGGAAGTTTCAACCATGGCAGAAAGCCAAGGCATTGAAAGATTTGGATAGCGTAAAGATGTATTTCGGTTACTCAGATCAAAAAGCCAAAGAAGCGATGAGGATTCTTTCCCAGGAACAAATAGATGAGATTGTTCGGTCGACTAACACTGGAGGAATGAAAAAGAGACCTTGAAATGATTTTCCTTATAAATAAGGAAGTATATATCAAGGAACTATTATGTGTAACATGATAAAGAAAAATCAATATCCAGATAAGTCAGAGTTCGAATCATTATATGCCAAAATGTCGCAGATTGAATTGGCAAAATATTATCAGTGTAACAAAAAAAGAATTCATAAATGGATATTACATTTTGGACTCGAACTAAGAACTCCGGGAGGAGGTAACAATAGGAAATATTCACTGAACAAGGACGTATTACAAGAACTTGTTGAGAAGCATTATACAAACGAGGATATCATCAAAATTCTTGGTATAAGAGGAAAATCATCACTCAATAAATGGCTCAAGAAGTATGGAATAAAAAGAGTATATAATAAAACTGAATACCAAAAATACAAAAGGAGAGTCAGGTATCTGACAGAATCGGAATATTCTAAATACCATGTGGAAATCAATCCAAAAAATCACCCACGAACTTTATGCGGTGTTGATGGTGGATATCAGTTGGATCACATAATGGGAGTTTTTGAATGTTTTTATGGAGGAATTTCTGCTGAAAAGTGCGCTTCCAAAGATAACCTACAAATGTTGCCCTGGTCTGTGAACCTCAAAAAGAGGGTGTATTCAAAATATAATAATAAGGAATGATGATGGATAACCGATTTGAACTTGATGTTGAGGTAACATTGGTTACCAAGGATGACTTCCTGAAGATCAAGGAAACTCTCACCCGCGTAGGTGTAGCATCCAAGAAAGAGAAAGTCCTATACCAATCCTGCCATATCCTCCACAAGCAAGGTCGCTATTTCATCGTCCACTTCAAACAATTGTTCGCCCTTGATGGTAAGCCAACCAATATTACCGAAAATGACCTTGCCCGCCGAAACACCATCGCTATACTCCTTGAGGACTGGGGCTTGCTGAAACTGGTCCATCCCGAAAAGATTGAACAACTTCAGGTAAGTTTGTCTCAGATCAAGATCCTGGGTTACAAGGAAAAAGAGGATTGGATGTTAGAGAGCAAGTATACCATTGGTAAGAAACTGAAGAAAGATTGACACTAAGTATAAGTTGTGTCATAATCAATACTATGAATAATTTGAAGAGATACCCCCAAAAAGAGAAGCCTGTCATGCTGAAGGTGCGCAACCGCATCAATCATGATGACGTGTTCTATACACTTTCGACTTGGGATGCCCGTGAGATTGACGGAGTATTTTTCGTGCCTGTCATCAAGAAGCCTGGCATCCGTGAAATTCCGCGCCTCATGCGCAAAGACATTCTCGAATATATAAAGTAACAACAGATACACGTCCGCCGATGGCCCGGCGCCGAGTTTCCTAAACTTGGCCGCGAAGGTTCGATTCCTTCCGGACGTACCATGGAGACATTATGAAAAAACTTGCGTTTGCTTTATTGTTTACACTTGGAGGATGTTCCACTCTGGGTGATATCTGGAACCCACCCAAGTTCGACAATCAGGAATATGCAGCGATTGTGACCTTGCGCCAAGCCGTTCAACACAAGGAAATGTGCGCAGCCGAAGAACAAGCCGGCTTCGCCAAACTTCTCATGTTCAAGTTCGAATGGCTCCAAGAATACTCCGAATTCACTTCGCACAATTCGGACGTATACAAGATTTCCACGACCATGAAGCAGGAGTCCGAGGCACTTCTTTCCCGTGCTGAAACGAATCCGAGTGAAATGTATTGTGAGGGCAAACTGAAGGTCATGGAACAACAACTAATCATTCTCCAAAAAGCCGTTGCGACAAAGGGATAACATGAACGTACTCCAAGAAATCAACACGCTGGACGGAAACAATGATCCTGTCATCGCTGATACCGTAAAGCAGTCGAATGAATTCCTTGCCCAATTCAAGGCAGGTCAACTCACTGAGGATGAATATCGTGACCTCATGCGTGACCTGAAGAATACATTCGATATCAATTCACTTGCTTCCGACCTTGCGTTGAAGAATCAACTTGGTGCTTTGCTTGACCAAGCCATTCTGCTAGGTCAAAACCTGTTGACACTGTAATCATGAGAATGTCCTGGGATGAGCATTACCTGGTGTTGGCGAAGCAGATGGCTTCAAGGTCCAAAGATCCAAGCACACAGACTGGTGCTGTTATCGTTGGGCCAGACAAGCGTGTAGTTTCAATGGGCTTCAATGGATTCCCATCCAAGATGCCCGACAATCCAGAATACTATGCCAACCGAGAAGAAAAGTATTCACGCATCGTTCATTGTGAAATGAATGCGCTGTTATTTGCAGGGAAGAGTGTCGAGGGATGCACGTTGTATACATGGCCTTTCATATCATGTGACCGTTGCATGGTTCATATGATTCAAGCCGGCATCACCCGATTTGTAGCACCAGCACCTACCGCCGAACAGTTGACAAGATGGGGTCCAGCATTTGAAAGAACACGTAGATACGCTGCGGAATGCGGTGTAGAACTCGTGGAACTGGAAATTTCGTTGTAAATCAACGAATTATACACGAATATCGTCCATCCTAAATAAAAGAGGGGTAGCAAACGAACCAAGGGGGAGGACCCTATGGAAATAAAGGTAGCCAATTGTAAGGATAAACGGCTTGAGAATCTATCTCGTAATGCATTGAAGTATTTCACCAAAGAACTAATAACCAACACCAGAATCAGAAACAACTGCTCCGTCACCCTAGATTACACGAAGGATGTCCGAGAAGAAGGATTGTATGATGGAGATTGCGGCATCGTCTCCTGCAACACCCGTAAGAAGCCACGCAAGTTTTTCATCCGTGTGTATCCATATGCCCGCGTCAACGACCTTCATTACCTGGGCGTTATTGCACACGAAACTGTCCACATGAAGCAATTCGCGTATGACGAACTGGACGACGACCTGACTCGCTGGAAGAGCCGCAAGGTCAATATTGAACGTGTCAGATATGAAGATTGTCCGTGGGAAATTGAGGCCAACCGCCTCCAGGATGAACTGGTAGTCGCATTCCTGAATTCCCTGAACGAATAAGTCATTGATCCATAAAAGAAAAATACACTTTTCGGTAAAGTTACAAATTGTTACACTTTAGGTCTTGACCTTCTCCGGCAGACCTGTATTATGTGCGTTGTCGGTTGCTCTAAAGAACTGACCTGTATTATAGGTGTCAATAAGGATGCATTTCGTGGGTGGCGCCACCTTCGACCGCACGCTGGCTGGAAACCAGCAATCCGAATAGACCGCCTCTTCCAGGAGGAATCAGGGATGATGCCGTTACCGGCCCCTGGCAGGTCAGGTCTTTAGAGCAACTGGCTCATATAATGAGGGGTCTTTGGAGATAGATATGCGATGTAGCTAATTGACTATGATGAATAAATTAGATTAGTGTAGGAGTATCGGTTCATGCCCTATGATCTTGGACGTATGTGCCATGCAGGCAAATGAACTGACAGCCTCCAAAAGATATAGAGTAGTTTTGGTATAGTGTTACGGGTTTCGGTGGGTTGGCCTGATAGAGCAGTATCAACCCACCACAAAATTTCACGGTAATCATGAAAAAAGTGGTTGCCAAGGTGTCAAAACGCATATATAGTGGATGAACGTAATTTCAACGCACAAGGATATACAGGTACTCAAAATGTTTTCGATACATAAACCCGCCACAATTAGTCTGCCATCGGAGTATCGCCAATCAGGCGATATGAATTGGCTCACCACGGGGGTTAGTGTCTAACAGATAGTACCACACCAACACAAGACACCAAACCCCCGAAATCGAAAGAAATCGGGGGTTTTGTTTTTGTAGGGTTGTATCGGGAGATTCGCGGAGGCCGGCAGTGTCCGGTAAGCCCGCCCAATCTCAAACGACAGAGAATCGCGTCCCGAGTAGTAAAGATTTCGTTGCCATGCGGCGAAATTTGCAGTATGCTCATTACACAATTTGGAGTTTTTGCTGCCTCATGGTGAAATGGTATCATGACGGACTTTGAATCCGCGGTTCTCCGTTCGACTCGGAGTGGGGCTGCCATATAAATGGTTACTACCCGGTCGCGTGGGCCGACTGGGAGGGACGTGTATACGCTCCGTTAGTGACCATCTATATGGCGACATGTTGGGGTGTCGGATAATGGCAATCTGCCTGGCTCTGAACCAGGAAACGAAGGTTCGATTCCTTCCACCCCTGCCAAAAGATTTGGAAGGTGATGCAGTGGCGTTGGTGCCGCGACCAGCCTTGAAAACTGGGTCCTGCGAAAGCGGGTGGGGTTCGACTCCTCCTCCTTCCTCCAGTCCACAAACTTTGGGTGGTGCCTCAGTATCGCACTGAGTACATATCTCAAAGCGTAAGACAAGACTGAAAATCTCCGAGGAGATTAGAAGTCATAGCCCACCCAACGATATGGGGTGCCTGTATACGGTAAGCAGGACGAATTTAGAGGACGGGCAGTGCGGCAAATGCAATGACCTGCTAAGTCATAGGTTTACGAAAGTAGGCCGCTGGGTTCGACTCCCAGGTCCTCTGCCAAGTTTTGGAGTGTACGCCTTATGGAGGGCCTCCGCCTGTAAAGCGACAGGATGCACAGCATAGTTGGTTCGATTCCAGCACACTCCACCAGTTTCGCTCGGTTAGTTAAATGGTATAACAATCGACCGATAATCGATCATCGCAAGTTCGATTCTTGCACCGAGTACCAGTAAAGTTTTTTGCGTGTGTGGCTGAAAAGCATGGGAAGTCCAGGGCCGGTGCACCGGGTTCCTTGGAAGAGGTTCGAGTCCTCAACACGCAGCCAAGTTTTTGCTCCCATAGTTTAATGGCAAAACACCCGGCTTATAACCGGCACATGGCTCTAGATGAGGGCACGTTCTAGGTTCGAATCCTAGTGGGAGTACCAGAATACATGTTGGTGTGCCCGAGAGGCCCAAGGGAACAGTCTGCAAAACTGTCAAACCGTCGGTTCGAATCCGACCGCCAACTCCAAGTTTTTAGTAGTGTTCTTTAGGCTGTAAAGTTGCTGCTTTTCAGCAGGCGAAGTTTAGTCAGGATATGCAAGATATGGAATCCAGCAAGATTCCCGAGACCCTTGCCGTGACCCCTGATAGGATGTAGTATAATGGGAGTACGCCGGCATCGTAGCCGGAAGCGAAGGTTCGATTCCTTCCATCTTCTCGTAAACTATAGCCTAAAGAACATTATACTCCGTTGGATTTCTGGTGAGATCCTTGGCCCTTCAAGCCAATGAGGTCGGTTCGATTCCGTCACGGAGTACCAGTATTTCAGGGTCTATGATAGTGGTAGTCGCCGGGTTTTGGAAGCCCGTAGTCCGAGTTCGATTCTCGGGTCCCTGACCAGTTTTTCAGTCTTTCAGTGCATTTCAACGGGCGCTGAAAGACGCAGGTAGAATGAAATTTTGCCCCCATGGACAAATTGGCAAAGTCGTTTCGCTTAGAACGAAAAGTTGTGTAGGTTCGAATCCTACTGGGGGCACCAAACATGGTAACTTACCACTTCTCTGGTTCTTTACCGAAGAAAGTGGTTGACAAGGAGTAAGGAAGGCGTAAGATACGAGTTCGAGAGGGGATATGGCGTAGTGGTAACGCAGCGGACTTTTAATCCGTCAGTCTAGGGTTCGAACCCCTATGTCCCTACCATAAACAAGGAGACCATGATGGGAGTGGAAGATATATTGAGTGTGCGAGGCATTGTCAAAGCAATCACCTACAGAATTCTCGCAACGATATCGACCTTCTTCATTTCGTGGATCCTGACAGGACACTGGATCGTGGCATCCAGTATCGCCCTCCTAGAAATCGTCATCAATACAGTGATCTTCTATTTCCATGAACGAGCGTGGAAGAAGATTAGGTGGTTCAAAAAGAAGGATGTGAATTCACAGATTTTCAAGTAGTATATTCCGGGGTAACTCAGCAGGTAGAGTAGCGCACTGTTAATGCGTTTGTCGGGAGTTCGAGCCTCTCCCTCGGAGCCAAACATATGTCTTACATAAATATCATGTGGTTTTTCGATTGAAATGACACTGTAGGACGCGCGCCAATGAAAACTCAAAAGACAGGACTCGACCTCTACAAAGAACGAGGCGAGAATACGGCACTATTCGCAGAGCCTACGAATGTCTTGAGTAACATATCATTTTTCGCGGCAGGGTTGACAGCACTACCATTTTGTAACGGATGGGTTTCAGGACTACTAGCAGCAGGTTGCATCCTTGTCGGCATCGGATCAACGTTGTATCATGCATATCCCAAGCCCCTCACGAAACTTTGCGATGTTTCTGCAATCGTCGCCTGGGTTCTGTTCTATCTGTTTTGTTGGTCGCACTATTTCATGGGTTTGAACTTCCTGTATTCAGGAGGAATCATTATAGGATTTGTTCTGGCTTCTTTGCTGTTTCTCCGCAAGTATTCAGGACTACTGAACGGCTCTTCGGATTATTTGCCTGTCATCGCAGTCCTTCTTTTCAGCGGTGCAGCAGGTTGGTATAAGACGGGACACCCGCACCTGATTATTGCGTGTATCATCGCAGCAATCTCGCTGGTGTTCCGAGTCATCGACAATGATGTGAAGTTGAGTAGCGGCACACATTTTCTTTGGCATATCATGAATGGTTTTCTGATGGCGCAGTTGACAATCTTCATCGCCATCAATGTGTTGAACTAATTTGGTCCTATAGTATATCGGCAAGTACGGCGCCCTGTCACGGCGTTAAGATGGGTTCGATTCCCATTAGGACCGCCAGTTTTTCGTAGCGTCACATGGAGCCTGGTCCTCTGTGATTGCGAATATATGCCAGGACCAATGCATCGCAATGGGAATGTTCGCGTAGACTCTTCCCTGACGAGGTGAAAGAGCGCCTGACAGATCGGAGAGTACGGTCAAGAATTTGGGCTGCTAGTATAACGAGTATTACTTCCCGCTTGCACCGGGAGAATCAGGGTTTGACTCCCTGGCGGTCCACCAAGTTTTGGGTTCATCGTATAGAGGCCATTATATCAGACTCTTAATCTGCATGACGTAGGTTCGACTCCTACTGGACCCACCAAGTTTTGCTGGCTGTCAAGTGGTGTACGTTTGGCCTTCCAAGCCGAAAGAGGCGAGTTCGAATCTCGCAGCCCGCTCCAGTTTTGCCTGAGGCTGAATCGACGGATTCTTGACGGAGAACGTAACTCGCCGGTCCATTCCGGCCCTCGGACACCAATTTGCCTCTTTAGTTCAGTGATAGAACATCGCCCTCGTAACGCGGAGACGACGATTTGATTCCGTCAAGAGGCACCAAGATTTGCCCTTATAGTATAGTGGTATTACGATGGATTTGTAACCCATCTACAGAGGTTCGATTCCTCTTGAGGGCACCAGAATTCGGAGTGTAGCGCAGCCCGGTAGCGCATCTGCTTTGGGAGCAGAGGGTCCAAGGTTCGAATCCTTGTACTCCGACCAAGTTTTGCGGGGGAGTGTGGTGGTGCATTTCAGGCTCATAACCTGGAGGACCGGTTCGATTCCGGCGACCGCAACCAAATAAGGTGATATGGCAGAGCGATTTATGCACCTCGCTCATAACGAGGGCCAGAGTGGTTTGACTCCACTTATCACCACCAGAATCCGTCCGTAGTTCAACGAATAGAACCAGTGGCTTCGAACCACAAAACGCGGGTTTGACTCCTGCCGGACGGTCCAAATGAAAGAATACATACGTCCGTCGTTCAATGAATAGGACATAGCCCTGCGAAGGCTAAGACGGTTTGGGTTTGATTCCCCCCGGACGTGCCAGATTTACCTCCACCGATGGAACGGCAGCGAGACTTCTAATCTTGCGTGTGAGGGTTCGATTCCTTCTGGAGGTGCCAAATAGGAGATTGTTATGGGAAAAGGAAGTAAAGCAAGACCCTACAGTATTCCCAAAGAAGAATTCGATTCCAACTGGGAACGAATCTTCGGTAATAAAGAGAAAAAAGAGGTTGACAAACCTCAGGAAGTAGACGATAATACCAATAATATCTCGGTGGTGTAATGGTAACATGCCGGCCTCCAAATCCGTGCGATTAGGGTTCGAATCCTTACCGGGGTGCCATAAATATGAAAGGAGTCTGAAATGACTGAATCACGTAAGATGGATATCGATGCGGTTCGCGCCTTCATCATTGAACAGAGCGAAGAAACGCGAATCTATCTTGGCGCGGACTCCGAAAGATACAAGTTGGCCGGCGTATGGTATGCCGACTACGCCGTGGTTGTAGTGGTTCACAAGGACGGAAACAAGGGTTGTAAGGTATTCGGTGAAATCACGACCGAACGCGACTACGACCAACGCAAGGACAAGCCTGCACTCCGCCTGATGAATGAAACATATCGCGTAGTTGAGTTGTTCCAGAAGTTGAAGGATGTTCTGGAAGACCGTTATGTTGAGATTCACCTTGACTTGAACCCTAACAAGATGCACGGTTCATCATGTGTAGTTGAACAAGCAATTGGTTATGTGAAGGGAACATGCAATGTCGTTCCTATGGTGAAGCCCAAGGCTCCGGCTGCATCTTTCGGTGCAGACCACCTGAGCCAAATCATCAGCCACCAAAAAGCAGCATAAGGAGACATAAATGTTTTTTCTATCACTCGATTTTTGGCTAGGTGTTGTTCTCGGAGCCGCTTTTGCTCCTCTTTGGATGAAGTTGTTCAATTTCGTATGGAGCAAGTTCGCCAAGAAGAACCCAGTTGTAGCCGCCGAAGTTGCCACCGCAGCCAAGGTTGTTGAAGCTGTAGCAGCACCAGTAGTAGCCGTTGCCGAAGCAGCAGTTCCTTCTGCCAACACGGCACAGTAATAGTTTCGCGGGATTAGTTTAGTGGTAAAACCGGACCTTGCCAAGGTTCAGTTGAGGGTTCGATTCCCTCATCCCGCTCCAGATTCCTCTCGCGCTCAATTACCAGTCTGACGCGCGGTTGTATAATGACTGGTCGCGGCTCCCGTGGCGGTCGAATCTACCTTTCGGTGTAAGCGTAGAATGAATCGGGAGAGACACCCCAATTTCTATGGTGACCATAGTGTAGTGGTCTGCACCGTCGGCTGTGAACCTTCTAGTGAGAGTTCGATCCTCTCTGGTCACCCCAAGGATATATCATGAAAGAGCCTCTATTTTCCATCACCGCCAAGGACTGCGATTGGTCCTACACCAAGGGCACCGGTTCTGGCGGACAAAAGAAGAACAAAACCTCTTCAGCAGTACATTGTATGCACCGCCCAAGCGGAGCCCATGGTTATTCTGAGGCATCAAGAAGCCAACACGATAACAAGAAAGAGGCTTTCGACAAGATGGTTGCGACGAATGAATTCCAAACATGGTTGAAGATGGAAATCATGCGACGTTCCGGCGATAAGGCTCAGATTGAAGCCTATGTGGAACGAGAATTGCGCAACATCAAGATTGAAGTAAAGAAGGAAGGTGTTTGGACGCCAGTTTCGGAAATTGAATTGACACACTAAGGAGTTATCATGCATCTACGCCCAATGAACAAGAATGTGGTTGTTGAACGAATCGCGTCCGAGAAGGTCACAGAATCAGGAATTATCCTGAAGTCTGCACAAGGTCCAGATTTCGCCAAGGTTCTCCATCACGGAAATGTCACCGATGTAAAGGCTGGTGAAAAGGTTCTATTGGATTGGAACAAGGCAACCAAGATTGAAGGTGATCGTTATCTCATCAGCGTAGATAGCATCATCGGCGTTATTGAATAATATTTGCCCCGGTAGCTGAGAGGTTCAAGCGCCCTCCTTACAAGTGGGAGCATACTGGTTCGAGTCCAGTACGGGGTACCAACTATGATTCGAGTCTGTGTCTGCGGTGGTCGTGATTACATGAACGAGGAGAAAGTCTTTGTGACTCTCGATAAACTCCTCAACATACGAAGCGATTTCACCATCATACAAGGGGGTGCCAGGGGTGCGGATGCTGCGGCATTTCGCTGGGCAGCCCTTCGTAATATTCCATGCGAAACATTTCACGCAGATTGGAATAAATATAAACATGCAGCAGGACCGATTCGCAACAAACAGATGATTGACTCCGGAATTGATTTGCTGGTCGCCTTCCCTGGAGGGAAAGGAACCACGAACATGATTGAACAGTGTATATATCATGAAATTCGAACAATGATTATTGCCGACTAAACTAATCTAGTGAAAGTGCGGGTCTGAAAAGCCCGAAAGGTTGGAGCGTAACCAACAGTCGGCACCAGTTTCGCCCCTATAGTATAGTGGTTATTACATTGCTTTGGTAAAGCAGTAACACAAGTTCGATTCTTGTTGGGGGCACCAAGGACAAACATGCGTAGAGTATTCCTATATTCTGATCCCCATTTCTATCACAAGGGTATGACCGTTTTCACCGATGATGACGGTAAGAAGATTCGCCCGTGGACCGATCCTGAGGAAATGACGGAAGACCTTATTCGGTGGTATAACGAAACCGTTACCCCCGAAGATAAGGTATATTTCCTAGGTGATGTTTGCATGACCAAGCCGCAACTGAACAAGGTCATGCCGAGACTGATGGGAGATAAGGTCCTCATCAAGGGAAACCACGATACTCTGGAACTGAAAGAGTATGTCAAGTATTTCCGAGACATTCGAGCCTACCACATCATGGATAAGGTGTTACTGTCTCACATGCCAGTTTCGTTCGATTCCCGCGCTCGTTTCATTGCAAATGTCCATGGGCACACACATACCAATGATGTGAGGGATGAACACCGACACCTGGTTCCTTGGTATATCAACGTATGTGTAGAAAAGACGAATTACCGCCCAATCCTTTGGAACGATGTTCGTAAGATGGTTGACAGCAGAATCAAAACTTGATACAATGCCCTCTTGGTGCAATAGGTAGTCGCAAAGGTCTTAAACACCTTACAGTGTGGGTTCGAATCCCACAGAGGGCACCAAATATTACCGCCCCATTGACGCAATTGGTAGTCGTGCTACTCTCAAAAGGTAGATGTTGAAGGTTCGAGTCCTTCATGGGGCACCAAAGGCTATATAAGGATATGCTGCCGTAGTTTAATGGTTCAAAACATTCAGGTCCACTGAAAGATGTTGGCTGCCAACCCAACCGGTCGCTCCAGAATTCGCGGGATTAGTTTAATGGTAAAACCAGTGCCTTCCAAGCATTAGTTGAGAGTTCGATTCTCTCATCCCGCTCCAAACACCATTATCATGGAGTCACTATGAACGTTCAAGCATTCAAGCTAATCACCGGTGAAGATATCATTGCGGACCTTGAGTCCGAATCCGAAACCGAATTCGTATTATCCAATCCCCTCGGCATCGCCGTCATGCGCAACCCACAAACGGGTCAGCCGCAAATCGGCTTCGCACCTTTCCCTATTCATGGGCAAGAAGATCCCCAAAAGACAATGATGTTTTCCAAGAAGCATGTGGTGTATAGCTATACGCCTGGCGACGATTTCGTCCATAACTACGACAAAATCTTTGGTGCGGGACTCATTGTGCCCAAGGCAAAGCAAATTCTCGTAGGATAAACATTGTCATTCTATACAAACGTACTTGTATTCGGCAATCACATACTGTATCGTGGAATTGATGATAAGGGAAAGAGAATCAAGGAGAAGTTCGATTATGCTCCTTCCCTTTACGTCAAAGCCAAGCGTGTAACGAATACGACCTCACTCGATGGTGAATACCTTGAGCAAAAAGAATTCAAGGACATTCGCCACGCCAAAGACTTCATCAAAAAGTATGATGGAGTATCCAACGCGCCTAAACTCTATGGCAACAATCGATTCGAATATGCCTTCATAGCCGATAATTTCAAAGGCATGGTGGAATGGGAACAAGACAAAATTCTCATCGCCGCAATCGATATTGAAGTTGGTTCCGAAAACGGATTTCCCGATCCGTATCTTGCAAATGAACCCATCACCGCAATCACGATTCGATACTTCGGTGGTCGAACCGTAGTTTTTGGTTGCGGAGATTATTCACTGAAAGGTGATGAGACTTACATCAAGTGTAAGGATGAATGGACTCTCTGTAAGAAATTCCTAGACCTGTGGGTCCGCAAGTGTCCCGATATCATAACAGGTTGGAACATCAAGTTCTTTGATATTCCATATCTCCATAACCGCATGAAGAAGATTCTTGGTGACGATGATGTTGCCAAGCTATCGCCATGGCATTATGTGTCTGAACACAAGACGAATTACAATAACAAGGAACTGACCGTATATTCCATGCTTGGTGTGTCTACGCTGGATTATATGGAACTGTATCAATGGTATGCTCCTGCCGGCAAGTCACAGGAGTCCTATCGTCTGGACAACATCACCAACATCGAACTTGGTGAACGCAAGTTGTCCTATGATGAATACGATTCCTTGCATGACCTATACAAGAAAAACTTCCAGCTATTCATAGAGTATAACATACGCGACGTTGACCTCATCTTCAAACTTGAGGACAAGTTGAAGTTGATTGAATTGGCTCTCACTCTCGCGTATGATACGAAATCGAATTACGAGGACGTATTCGCCCAGACTCGTATGTGGGACTCGATGACGTATTCATACCTCTTCGAAAAAAACATCATCGTTCCTCCTCGCATCGTACAACACAAGGACGAGGCATTCGAAGGTGCATACGTAAAGGACCCTCAAGTAGGCAAGCACGATTGGGTCGCCTCGTTCGACTTGAATTCCCTATATCCTCACCTGATGATGCAGTATAATATCTCACCCGAAGCACTCATCGAACCCGAAAACTATTCAGATGAAATGCGTGAAATCATTTCGAATGGTGTTTCCGTGGAGAAGTTGCTGGATAAAAGCATTGATACCTCAAAACTCCAAAATTGCACCCTTACCCCTAACGGACAATTCTTCCGCACGGATATTCGCGGTTTCCTTCCACAGATGTTGGAGGAAATGTATATTGACCGAAAGAAATACAAGAAGTTGATGTTGAAAGCCCAACAGGAACTTGAAAACGAAACAGATGAGGACAAGAAAACCGAAATCCAAAAGAAGGTTGCACGATACAATAATCTTCAGTTGGCGAAGAAGGTGTCCCTGAATTCCGCATACGGCGCCTTGGGTTCACAGTATTTCCGTTTCTATGACCTGCGCCAAGCCCTTGCCGTTACGCAAACGGGCAAACTATCCATTCGCTGGATCGAAGCCAAGATCAACGAGTTCATGAATAAGACTCTGGGCACCAAGGAGGACTATGTTATCGCCTCTGATACGGATTCGATCTATCTGAAATTGGGTCCGTATGTGAACCGTATGTGCCCCGATAAGTCCGATACGAAGAAGGTCATAGAGTTCATGGATCGATTCTGTGAAGATAAGATGCAGCCGTTCATCGATAAGAGTTATCAGGAATTGGCAGAGTATGTCCATGCATATGAACAAAAGATGCAGATGAAGCGCGAAGCCCTCGCAGACAAGGGCATATGGACAGCCAAGAAACGATATATCCTGAACGTCTATAACAACGAAGGCGTCCAATATCACGAACCCCACATGAAGGTCATGGGACTGGAAATGATTAAGTCCTCTACGCCATCCCTTGTTCGCGGTAAGATGGAAGAGGCAATCAAGATCATGCTCCGTGGAACCGAAGATGACGTTCAGGAATTCATCCGAGTATTCAAGGAAGAGTTCTGTAAGGCCGCACCGGAAGATATCTCGTTTCCTCGTGGTGTGAAAGGTATCAGGAAATACATGGACGACAAGATGACATATGCGAAGGGAACGCCGATCCACGTTCGCGGAGCCATCACCTATAACAAACTCATCAAGGAACTGGGTCTAGAGAAGAAGTATCCTCTCATCAACGAAGGCGAGAAGATCAAGTTTACCTACCTTCGTGTTCCTAATCCACATAAGCAGGACGTTATCTCGTTTCCTGGTAGACTGCCACCGGAGTTTGACATGGACCGATATATAGATTATGATACACAGTATTCGAAAACCTTCATTGAGCCGATCAAGGTCATTCTCGATTGTATGGGCTGGTCGACCGAAAAACAAAGCACACTAGACGAATTTTTTGTATAGGAGATTGTAATGGGGATGCTAGACAAACTGAAAAAGAATTCCACCGTGGACGATACGGAAGTTCTTTCGAAATCAAAGTTTTTCACGAAGAAGGACATGATCCAGACACCCGTTCCTATCGTGAACGTAGCACTGTCGGGAAAACTCGATGGTGGTCTGACACCAGGTCTGACCATGTGGGCGGGTCCTTCGAAGCACTTCAAGACCGCCTTCGCTCTGTTGATGGCAAAGTCCTATATGGACAAGTATCCTGATGCTGCTCTGTTGTTCTATGATTCAGAGTTCGGTTCACCCTTGTCCTATTTCGACTCATTCAACATCGACAAGGAACGAGTTCTCCACGTTCCCATCACCGACGTTGAGCAGTTGAAGTTCGATATCATGGCACAGTTGAAGGAAGTGGAACGAAACGAACACCTTATCATCGTCCTCGATTCGATTGGAAATCTTGCTTCGAAGAAGGAAGTAGAGGACGCACTGGAGCAAAAGTCGGTAGCTGATATGTCCCGTGCCAAGCAAATCAAGTCCCTCTTCCGTATGATTACACCTCACCTGAACCTCAAGGATATTCCTATGGTCGTGGTGAATCACACATACAAGGAAATCGGTCTGTATCCGAAGGATATCGTTGGCGGTGGCACAGGTTCGTATTACTCCGCCGATAACATCTTCATCATCGGTCGCCAGCAAGAAAAGGAAGGAACCGATATCGTTGGGTATAACTTCGTCATCAACGTAGAGAAGTCCCGATATGTCAAGGAGAAGTCCAAGCTGTTCGTTGAGGTCACTTATGAAGGTGGTATCTCCGTATGGTCTGGTCTGTTGGACATTGCTCTGGAATCTGGTCACGTTATCAAGCCAAGCAATGGTTGGTTCCAGCGTGTAGACGAGGGTGGTGTGATCGAACCCAAGAAGCACCGGGAAGCAGATACAAACACCAAGGAATTCTGGGAACCCATCCTGGCATTCAAGTCGTTCCAGGAATTCGTGGAAAAGAAGTATTCGGTTTCCAGTAACGACCTTATCTCCGCATCCGTAGCATTTGATGAGGAAACAAAGTAATGCTGGTTTTCCTTTACGGTCAAGACTACCAGTTGGTTCCTCCTTCCGACGGTGAAGTAGGAGACAAATACAAGCTACTCACCGGTCCTTATGCAGGAACGGTATTTCGTTATGGCGGTATCAAGTTTGAAGAAAGAAACGACCAACTCCATTTACTTTTCAACTATAATGTGATAGACTCCGACAAGAAGAAGGGTCTCTTTTCAGCGAAGAAGAAAAACCCTCTTGACAGTGACGCCGAATTCAAGAATTACATTGGCGACCTTTTATACCAAATGCTTTGTGAAAAATTCGAAACGGAAATAATCGATGAGAACGGAACAGACAATACTGAAGAACCTAGTCTATAATGAAAATTTCGCCAGGAAAGTTCTTCCGTTCCTAAAGAAGGATTACTTCACTGATCGAAACGAGAGACAGTTATTCAACGAAATCGAAAAGTTCATTCTACAATATAACGCCCTTCCCTCCATCGAGGCGTTGGGTATTGCCATCAAGGATGGAGCCGGAACATCCGATGAGGTTGATCGTAGTATGACTCTACTTGACGAAATCAAGAAGAGTAAAGACGAAGAAATCAACACCAATGATGAATGGTTGCTCGATCAAACCGAGAAGTTCTGTCAAGAAAAGGCAGTATACAATGCCGTCCTCGAATCGATTCAGATCCTTGACGGCAAATCCAAAACACAATCCAAAGGTGCCATCCCCCAGATCCTTGCCGATGCCCTTGCCATCGGATTCGACAATAACGTGGGTCACGATTATCTACAGGACGCCGAGAGTCGATTCGACTTCTATCACCGCAAAGAGAAGAAGATTCCTTTCGACCTAGACTATTTCAATCGAATCACAAAAGGCGGTCTTCCTGCCAAGACACTCAATATCGCCCTTGCCGGCACCGGCGTAGGTAAATCCCTTTTCATGTGTCACGTAGCAGCCGGTTGTATGACCCAAGGAAAAAATGTCCTCTATATCACCATGGAAATGGCGGAAGAGAAGATTGCGGAGCGTATTGACGCCAACCTTCTCAATGTAGCATTGGATTCCTTGATGGCTCTCCCGCGCGACCTTTACGAAAAGAAGGTTGAGAAGGTCCGCGCCATGACCCAAGGCAAACTCATTATCAAAGAGTATCCTACTGCCTGCGCGTCCACCACACACTTCAAGATGCTGTTGAACGAACTGAATCTGAAACGCAGTTTCATTCCCGATATCATCTTCGTAGACTACCTCAATATTTGCTGTTCAGCAAGGATCAAGCCAGGAGCAAATATCAATTCCTACACCTATGTCAAGTCCATTGCCGAAGAACTTCGCGGACTTGCGGTAGAGTTCAATGTTCCTATCGTTTCCGCCACCCAACTTACACGGTCCGGCTTTACCAATTCTGACCCTGGTCTGGAGGACACCTCCGAATCGTTCGGTCTACCAGCGACCGCCGACCTCATGTTCGCCCTTATCACATCCGACGAACTGGAAGCACTAGGACAGATCATGGTGAAGCAATTGAAGAACCGTTACTCTGATCCTACCCTCCATAAGAAATTCGTGGTGGGTGTGGACCGTGCGAAAATGAGACTATTTGACGTTGAGCAGGATGCCCAATCAGGTATTGCGGATGCTGGAAAGAAGGATGACAAGCCACTGAACACGTTTGGAAGTAGAGAAAAACCAGATAAATCGAAGTTTGGAAACCTAAAGGTATAAGGTATAAATATGGGACGCGAACTTGAAACCAAAGACTCCCATGCTGAAGCCCTCCGACCTGAAAGTAACTGGAAAGTATAGGACACTTGACGAACACGAAAAACTCGTCCTGGCTTCTCTGAATCGTATTCCGAACAAGCTGATTACTAATGCATGTAAAGATATATTGAATGCTCACGACGGCACCAAGATCAATGTGACTGGTTTGAATGCTAGTGTGCTAAATGAAATCAAGAACTTCTTTGCTGAAGTGTCTGGTCCGAAATTGCTGTTGAACGACAAGTTGATTCCAGGAATATCTCCTAATAGCAAGGTATTCTTTTCGGATCTTGATAATGAACGCCTATTCGACTTCAAGATTGTCATCAATGGCAAAGAACACCTTGTTTCGAATAAGCGAGGAGGTTCGGCAGGAACAAACACACTGAAGCCTGGTGATGTTATTAGCCTGATCGACAAGGATAAAGAACTAACTAGGAAGTGGAAGAACACGAAGTATTATCGTATCTTCAAGATATTGGATGAAAATAGTGTTGTCGTTGGTCCTCTCAAGGCACTATCAGAGGAATATCCGACCAAGCACCCCATATCGAAAAGAGATTACGACAAGATCATAAAGCAGTTGGATTCATATGAAGCCGTTATTCCTCCTAAGGATATTCCCAGAGGACTGATGGACATGATAAAGAGAAATCCCGATGCCTTCGGACACTACAAGAAGAGGGGCGTCGCCGCTGCTACTATGTTGAACTTCTTGTTCGAACGATCATTAGTCGAAGAATCCGTAAAGGACTCCAAGTATAATGATCTGTTCGTTGATGTGACTTCGGGAAATGTTCTGTTCTTGAAGTTCGATATCAACAATAAGGGAGAGGTGCATTTCCATCTTGCCGATCCCAAGAAAGCCTCCAAGAAGGCTATATTACGGTCCAAGCAGGGCGTCGAACGAAGAAGTTCTTCATCAGGCAGACTGAAACTGGATAAACTAGGATTCCAACCATAATGAATCTGGACGAAATCGAACAATCAATCTTCCAAGGAACCGAGGGTGTGGAAAAAGCCCTTTCGGTGATGAAGTCATTCCTCGAAAAGAACAATTTCGGTGCCGACAAGGACACCCGCCTCGTTGTGCAGTATCTTGATATCAAGACGAAATCGAAAACTATTCCTCCTTTGTTCATCAACCGCGTCCATGTAAACGAGAAGTTCCGTTTCTATATTCGCTCTGGCATTCCGGTCGCCGGTAAGGTTATCGATCCCCGCGCCGAAGCCATCCGTATCATCGAGATTGCCCTGGCGGATATCAATACAAGAATTCTTTCCTCTACAGAACCTACGGTTCGCCGTAATCGTGAGTTCGAAAAGAACGAAATCATGAAGTTCTTCAATGAAAACTCCAACTCCGTGGTTGCTCTATATACTCTATATAACATGATGCTGGACTTCAAGGACAATATCAACAATTCGTAAGGTGATTTCTATATGATGCCTCTAGTGACCGTAGTAACTCCCACCGTTTGCACCAAGCACCTCCAACAGGCAATGGATTCTGTTGCCAACCAGACCTATAAGAACATCCAACACCTTGTCGTAATCGACGGCATCCAGTTGGGTCGCCCTCCTGCCGGTAAAGCCGGTTCCGTAGACATTCTCCAGTTACCCTACAATACAGGACACAGCCAGTATAATGGTCACCGTATCTACGGCATGGCTCCGTTCCTTGCGAAGGGAGAATATATCTGCTATCTGGATGAGGACAACTGGATGGATACAGAACACATTGAGAGACTGGTTGAAGTGGTTGGTCCAGGAAAAGCCGATTGGGCATATTCACTTCGCAAGATTGTAGACGAAGATGGAAACTATATCTGCAATGATGATTGTGAATCTCTCGGCAACTGGTCGTCAGTCCTATCCGGCAATGACAATTTCGTTGACGTGAATTGCTTCTTCCTTCCTACCAAACTTGCCTTGACTTTCTCGCCAGGTTGGTATCGCCGTGCAAGACACCCCGACGAACAACCAGAGGTAGACCGCCTGCTGTCGTGGTTCCTTATCCATCAAAACGGTGGCACCAACACCAAGAAACTGAATATCGGCTGGTCAGGAAAATATACAATCAACTATCGTGTTGGATCCCGGGCCGATTCCGTTCAAGCCCAGTTTTTCTTGAAGGGTAACGCCAAGAAAGCCGAGTGGACCAACAACGAATATCCGTGGAGAAAATAATGAAAGACCTCGTGATTGGTGTTTTTTCAAACTATGGTTTCAATGATGTAAAGCCTTGGATTCAATCCATCAAGCAAACAAGTTTTGAAGGTGACGTGGTTCTCATCGGCATCGACACGAAACCTGGCACAATGGAACGCATTGCAGAGGAAGGCGTTATCGCCATCCCAACCGAAAAGCAGAAGGGTGCCATGATTCACATGGAGAGATTCCTTCATATCTACAACTATCTGAACCAGCACCGTCATGAATACCGTAACGTTGTCTCCACCGATGTTCGTGACGTGATCTTCCAGTTGGATCCCTCTCCATACATGCAGGGTTTATTCGACCGAAACGATGGACTTCACCTCATCGCATCAAGCGAAGCCATCCGAATCAAAGATGAAGAATGGAATCGTAACAATATCATCAAAAACTTCGGTCAGTTTTTCTATGAAGATATCAAGGAACAACTCGTTCTCAATGTTGGCATCCTAGCGGGCGATGCTGGATACATGAAGGACCTATGTTTCTTCCTGTTCCAAATGTCCATGGGAAGAGCCGACTGGGTTGCCGACCAAGCAGCCTACAATATGATTATGCACCGTGAGGTTTGGGATCTGGTCACCTGGCAGTCTTGGTTGGAAGATGCATGGGCTATCAATGCACATGTGACTAACTATGAAAAGGATATCGAAAAGTTCAAGCCTTTCCTGGTCGAACCTGCTCCTACAATGAACGAAGAAGGCATCGTAGTGAACGAAAACGGAACACCTTTCGTCATCGTTCACCAATATGATCGTGTTCGAGATTGGAAGAAGGTCGTTGAAAAACGATTTGACGTAAAGATCCCTTCACAATACACACCTGATGAAGATGTGTTGATTATGAGGACAGACCAATGAGCAATAATGAAATCTCCATCGTAACTGCATTCTTCGATATTGGAAGAGGCGACTGGACTCCTGACAAGGGACTTCCACACTATCTTCACCGAACCACAGACACCTACATGGAGAGATTTGGCTACCTTGCCAAACTCGAAAATGAAATGGTCGTATACACGTCCTTGGATCTTGCTGAACGTGTTTTGGAACTTCGAGGAGACCGAAAGACTCAGGTCGTTACAGTCGATTTCGCCACCACGACACCTGAACTACGAACCAAGATTCAGACCATACAAAAGGATCCTAAGTTTTTCACCAAGATCAATCCGAGGGAAGTCCGTAATCCTGAATATTGGTCCGCTGATTATGTCCTTGTGAACTTCCTGAAATCACATTTCGTCGTTGATGCATTCGAGAGGGGGCACATAAACAATGATGTTGCGGCATGGATGGACTTCGGATATTGCCGTACACCAGAGACATTGAATGGTGTCAAGTTGTGGAAGTATCCGTTCAATCCGAGCAAGATGCATCTATTCAACTATCGTGATCCATCAAAAGCCGACGATATCATCCAGGTCACCATCAACAATGTCGTGTATATATTGGGTGCCAAGATCATTGGAGGCCGCCATTGCTGGTTCACGCTGCGTGACCGCATGAATGAAGCACTTCAGTTGATGATGAATGTTGGTTTCGTTGATGATGACCAAACACTATTGCTAATGTCCTGTAAAATGCAACCTGATATGTTCGAACTTCATCAGCTCGATGAAAGCAATCCATTCACCGTATTCCGAGACTTCAATGAGGCATGACATGAAAGAACTACTACAAAAATACATGGATGACCGTCTGTATACGAAGAGAACCGCCATGTGCGACCTCTTCGAAAAGTATAGATCGGACAAAAGTATCTGGCACAACTATACAACACTGTATGACTTCTTGTTTCGAAGCCTGGACCTTGTAGACAAGCCCATCAACCTTTTCGAACTGGGTCTGGGAACCAACAATGTCCATCTGCCTTCGAACATGGGTGCCAATGGAAACCCTGGTGCCTCCATGTATGCCTTCTCCGAGTATTTCCCCAATGCCAATATCTACGGAGCCGATATTGACATGTCTATTCTTTTTCAAAAGGACAGAATCAAGACATTCTTCTGCAACCAGACCTCTCCTCAAACCATTGCAAATATGTGGGCGAAGATTGATGTGGAATTCGATATCCTTATTGAGGACGGTCTGCATAAGGCATTCGCCAACATAATCTTCTTGGACAACTCGTTCCATAAGGTCAAGAAAGGCGGAATCTACATCATTGAAGATATTCTGAACGAGGACATTCAAGCCATTGTAGACCACCTGCAAACCCCTGCATACGATAACGTGGCATTCAAGGCGGTTGTGACCCTTCCCATGGAAATGGAGTGGACCCGAGGAACTGGTAGGGTAAACAGGGTGGACAACACACTTGCAATCCTTGTGAGATAAATACCATGGCAATCGCAGCGTATTGCTATAGGGGATTCAATGCAGAGTTTCAGAACCTACCTGGTCGAGGACGATCAAGGTAAAAAGATCAAGCACCTTACCCATATTGAAGATAGACCTCTCCAGACAGGAGAACACGGTCTAAAGCATTCGCTCGCCTCCCTCCAAAAAGCACACCAACACATCAAGTCTGGAACCCATTCTTCCCAGTTGACCACCAAGTATGACGGTTCTCCTGCTGTAATCTACGGTTACCACCCCCATAATGGTAGGTTTTTCGTAGCATCCAAGTCGGCTTTCAACAAGAAACCGAAAATCAACTATACGGAAGCAGATATTGAGAATAACCACGGACATGCCCCAGGGCTGGTCCATAAACTAAAGGCTGCCCTGCATCATTTACCGAAAATAACACCTCCAAAGGGTGTTTACCAGGGTGACATGATGTTTACCCATGATGAGGTAAAGCACGATTACAAGAAGGGTTCCGCATCCTTCAATCCTAATCCCTCCGGTCTGACATACACCGCCCACGGTAGAGAAGCCGAACGGGTTCGCAAAGCCAAGATCGGCATCGTTACCCATACCCAATATCATGGCGGAGACCTTCATAGCATGGTCGCACACCATGGAGTAGACCACCAAAACTTCAAGCCACACGAAGATGTTTTCACCATGGACCCTCGCCATGACACGCGCCGGGTTCACTATTCAGACCAGGAGCAAGTAGAGTTCGAACGTCACCTTGAAGCAGCCAAGAAGGCTCATAGCGAAGGTGGCAAGGACATGTATAAGGCCACAGAAACGCACCAGGGGGTCGGTGGACCACTGGAAAATTACATCAACCACACTGTTCGCACTGGTGAAACACCATCCACCAAGGGATTCATGAAGCATGTCGAGTCCAAGGGTAACGAGGACATTGAAAAGACAAAGAATAAGAAGTTTCAAGAATCCAAGAAGGCACAACTGGCGCACCACCTCCGTTGGATCGAAGCAAACAAACACCACTATTCTAACCTCTTCAAGATGCACCATCACCTTCAAAAGGCAAAGAACACCCTGGTCACCGTACTGAACAAACACCAAGACTTCGAACATCATCATGGAGGAACGCTAACTAATCCAGAAGGCTATGTCCACCATTTCGCCGGCGAGTCGGATAAACTAATACACCGCCATGAATTCTCGCGCAGAAATCTAATAGGTCGAGCAAGATAATGAAGAAAGTAAACTATAAAAAGATATACGAAGAATATTACGGAGTCAAAGTTCTTAAAGGTATGCATATCCACCATAAAGATATGAACCACGAAAACAATGATCCGCTAAATCTGGAAATGCTAACTCCGGACGAACATGCACAGAAACATGGATTCCTGAACAACTTTATCATGGCGCAAGCCCGAGCATGTGATTTAGCCGTGCAAAGGTTGAAACAACCAGATATGAGAGAAAAGATGCGCGCGGCAATGGAAAATAGTCAGGCGCATAAAGATGCAATAAAAAAACGTGGTGAAAATCCGCAATGGCAAGAAAAACAGGCAGAGGTATGCCGAAGTATTGTAGAAAAAAGAAGTAAAAATGAGGACTGGAAAAGGAAGGTCAAAGAACATTGTAGGTCTATAGCCCAAAGACCTTGGTCGCAAGAACGGAAGGCCGAACACGCCAAGGAAAGAGGTATGCGCAAATGGTATAATGATGGGGTAAAAGCATATCATCTTCTCCCAGAACAAGTAGGACCTCAACACCAACCGGGACGGAAAATCAAATGAAATCATTCAAAGCATTCATAGCCGAAGGGAAGGGTTACGATAGATATAAGGAAAAACACTTTCCTGCTATCCATGGAGACCACCACGATCAAGGATATAGCATCAATACACACAGAAACGGAACACATCTTGTAGTAAAAACTCCAAGTAAGGATGGGTTCATGACAAGGTCTGGTCGTTTAGCACAAGCCTTGAAAGGTCGTTGGGTTCATAGAGAAGGTGGTTACGTAATGTCTCATAATGCTGTAAAGAAGTTCCAAGAACATCATAAGGCTGGTTCTGATGCAAGTGCAATAACAGGTAAGATAGAGGACAAGAGGACCAAATGAAATCGTTTCTGGAACTTGTAGAAGAACAAGACCACACACTGAAGCCAGTGGTGATGGCGTTCGGTCGCATGAATCCTCCTACGATTGGTCATGGAAAGGTCATCGACAAGGTTCATGAGTTGGCAGATAAGCACTCTGCTCCTCACACCGTTGTACTTTCACACTCACAGGACACCAAGAAGAATCCTCTGTCTCCTGCACAGAAGGTCAAGCACGCCACCCGAGCATTCCCAAACACACATTTCGAAGCGGCATCAAAAGAGAGTCCTTCCATCCTCCACCACGCCAAGAAACTCTATGACGCCGGACATAGGCACCTAATCATCGTTGCAGGCTCAGATCGCCAAGAGCATTTCCAAAAACTTCTCCATCAATACAATGGTCACCCAGACCACTATAACTTCAAGAAGATCGAAGTGAAGTCGGCTGGTCCCCGTGACCCTGATGCCGAGGGAGCAGAAGGAATGTCCGCATCCAAGATGCGCGAACACGCCAAGAATAACAAGTTCCATGAGTTCAAGAAGGGACTCCCATCCCATATGCCTGAACACCACGCACAATCACTCTTCAAGGACGTGCGCAAGGGCATGGGTCTCCATGAAGATATTGGTCGTGGTTTATTCAAGGCTATCTTCGTGACCGGCGGACCTGGATCGGGCAAGGACCTTATCATCCGCGAAGGTGTTCCAGAAGCCCGCGCCGTGGAACTAGATGCCACCCAAGCAATGAACTTCCTGAAGCAAGAAGCCATCCGCGAGCGCAAGCCACTCATCATCAACACGACAGCCGACAATGCCGAACGTATTTCCCAGATCAAAGAGGAACTGGAAGAACTTGGCTACATGACCATGATGGTCTATGTTGACACAACCAACGAAATCAGTCAGCAAAGAAACAAGAACCTGAAGCGCATGATTGAAGAACAGGTTCGTCTTGAAAAGTGGACCAAATCGCAGCAATCGAAGGTCTATTTCCATGACCTTTTCGAGGACTTCAACCTCTTCAAGAATAATGACGAACTGGAAGTGGTGGAAGAACACATCACCGATGTATACGAACACATCAATGAGTTCTTGGATTGCGATATTGTCAATGAGGTCGCCAAGGATTGGTTGAGAGAACATGGTAAGCTGGATATCAACAAGGAAATCGCAGCATTATTTGAAGAACCAGTCAAGAAGCGTAAGGTTCTGAAGGACAACAATAGTCCTGTGGAGCAAATGCTTCGCAAGGCAGGCAAGCAGGATGACGTGCGGGATGGCGATGTTCCAGCCAATTCGAGTTACACCTTCAAGACATACGAAGAGAAGGAAGAACCTACATTGACCGTGAACCCTGCTCCGAAGGTTCCAAAGTTCAGAAAAGACAAGGAAACTGGCAAGGCACAGAGGGCACTCAATGACCCCAACAAGAAAATCCCTGCTACAGGTCTGGGTCCAGAGTATGACACTCGCCAGCAAGGAACAGCATATCCAGGCGGTCTTGGAAATGTCACCTACAAAGAGGAAACCGATAAATATAAGGGTCCCGAAGAGGGAAAAATCAAGTCCTTCCGAGCATTCGTAGAGGCGATAGACAGTCCAGCAGAATCAGGCGGTGATATGGGTGTCGGAGGTGTGCTGAATGGCGCAACAAACTCTGAACCGATACAGACACCAAAACAAGTTTTCAGAACCGATGTGACCAAAAAGAAGAAAAAGGGAGTTTCAAATGCTAAATCGTAAAGACCCAGTTGCCGATGCTGTCGCAGAAATCCTGGACGAAGGAATGCAGGGCACCAGCTATGTCGCATTCCATAAAGACACCAAGAAGATTGACTTCGTTGGAAACAAGAAGGCTCGCGACAAGTGGCACCAAGACCACAAGGACACCCACCACGTTGGAATGACCATTGGTGCGAAGGTCGGAGATATGTTCGGTCGTTACAATGAAGAAACTGAAACCCATCCTGATGACAAGAAGGATGAAAAGGAAGATAAGAAACTCATCAAGAAAATGGTGAAGTCTGATTGCCTGAAGAACGAATCCTTCCAACAGAAACTTGATGAACTATCGGACAAGGCACTGAAAGGTTATCTTGCCAAGAAAACAACCAATCCTGCCCTGTCCACAAAGAAGGACGAGAAGAATGTCGCCAAGGCTGAACGCAAGTTGGCAGATATGCATAAGGAAGAAGTGGAACAAGATGACGACCTGATCGTTGAGGAATACGAAAACGAACAGCAAGAACTGACAGAACGCACGTCCACCGCATATCACTTCACCCATACTCCAGGTGACGAAGAAAGCGAAAAGAAGTTGTCGGACCTGAAGGCTAAGGTGAAGGGAAGTGGATACCGTGTTCACTTGAAGGGTCGTATCGGAAAAGATAATCCACATGCTGCCGAATACCACAAGGGTGGTTCGCGTAGTGGTTCAAGACACACCCAAACAACCATCCTCAAGAAACACGCCCAGCGATTCGACGTGTATGTTCATGCCAAGGATTCCCGAAAGGCTGCTGAAGCCAATCGTAAGGCTGGTCTTCCATGGCATCACCAACCAAGTTTCAAGGAAGAAGTGGAAGACCTTGACGAAGCAGCATCCAAGTTCAAGGAAGGTGATCGCATCACCAAGACCATGGGTGTTCGTATGCACGGACATGTAATCAAACAATTCGACCGTGGTCAATCAACAGACGGAACCTATGGTTCTGGTTCTTCTCCAAAGCGCGGTGAAGTTCCAGTAAAGTGGGATGATGGTTCGAAGGGCTATGCACACCACTCACACATTGCACTCCATAAGGAAGAAGTTGAGCAAGTCAATGAACTGTCCCACGAAAAACTCGAAGCATACAAGACGGCTGCTCACAAGAAAAGCATTGAAGCCTACAAGTCAGGTCACTTCAAGAAGGGAGACAAGAGGTCCTTCGGATACATGAAGGCTGTTGAAAAGCAGCACAGAAATGATGAAGAAGTTCAACTGACAGCCGAAGAAACTGAAGAACTTCTTGGTGAACGCGAAATTGAATCATACAATACGTGGGGTGCAGGAGCAGCAAATCAAGCCAAGGCTCTTGCCAAGCATTACACGAAGAAAACAGGAGAACTCTGGACACACTTCAAGCATCCAAGAGGCGAAAATAATATGCATGTGGTTATGCCACACAAGCACCTTCCTGATGTTGAAAAGTCTTTCCATAAGGAAGAAGTGGTTCTTGAAGGTCACACAGACCACGAAGCAATGGCAAAAGAACTTGTCAAGATGCACGGCAAG
>Ga0075030_100000778_pt1 | contig 28385 bp, 26 predicted proteins | sample LitLauG_LLR_2012_FD_71393 | JGI IMG/M metagenome (GOLD analysis project Ga0075030, IMG submission 71393) | Freshwater sediment microbial communities from Pennsylvania, USA - Little Laurel Run_MetaG_LLR_2012 | ecosystem: Environmental > Aquatic > Freshwater > Creek > Sediment | place: USA...
GGGCCTGGGAGGCTTGCAGTCGGCGCCCCCCATCGGCGGTACGGGCGCCGCGCCCTCCACGCCGTCCGCAGCCGCTGGTACGGATTTGACAGGCAGCTACCTGGGTGTACCGGGTGGTTCAACGGCAGGCGTCCGCATTCCGCACATCATCCCGAATCCGTTCGACAATACCCTGCTGATCCAGGGGACGCCGCAGGAATACGAGCAGATCATCAGCCTGTTGCGGCAACTCGACATTCCTCCGCGCCAGGTCCTGATCGATGCCAAGATTTACGAAGTGGACCTGACGGGAGCGTTCGCCGCCGGCGTATCCTCCTATCTGCAGCAGAAGGACGCGGGCGCAGCGTCGGGCTCATCGGGTTCGGGGCTTACGCGGACGCTGACGGCGACGGCGAGTAGTGCCGGCCTCGCTCTCACAACCGGGGCGCTGGTACTGAAGAGTCATGAACTGTTGGCGGTGTTGACGGCATCGGAAACCAGCGGCCGCGTGCGAGTCATTTCCGCGCCAAGCATCATGGCCACCGATAGCATCCCAGCCACCATGAACGTGGGCGATCAGGTGCCTGTACTCACTTCACAAGGGGTAGCCGGCGGAGTGCAAGCGGGAGGGAATTCCGTTTTCGCCAATACGGTTTCCAGCCAGGCCAGCGGCGTGACCCTGAGCATCACCGCGCGGGTGAATTCCAGCGGCGTGGTGACCATGGTCATCAACCAGCAGGTGAGCACGCCCGAGCCTCCGCCGAGTGGGTCGATTCAATCGCCTTCGTTTCAGAATCGCTCACTTTCCACGCAGCTCACGGTGGAAGATGGAGACACCGTGGCCATCGGCGGAATTATCCAGGAGCGCCGCGGGGAAAGCTCCTCCGGCGTTCCCATCCTGCACCGCATTCCCATATTGGGGGCGGCTTTCGGGGCGAAGTCCATCAACAACGACCGCACCGAACTGATCATCTTCCTGACGCCGCGGGTGATCTACGATACGAGCCAGATCATCGATGCCACCGACGAGCTGAAGAGCAACCTGAAACGCATTCAGAAGTTGATGAAGGAGTAAGTTTCCCTATCTTGCCGCCAGCACTTCCAGCAGCGCCGAGGAGACCGCGTCGGGCTTTTCGCGGGGCATGAAGTGTCCCGCGCCGGGGACAATGCGCCGGGCCATCAGCTTGGGGAACAAAGCGCGTTCGGCGGGGGACTCGGCGGGAGGCCGCGCCAGTCCGTCGTCGGCACCGTGGAGCACAATGGCCGGCACCTCGATTTTGGGGCGCTCCGCCAGCCGCTGTTCCATCGCAAAGAAGCGCGATTCGCCGGGCGCGTTTCCGATGCGGTGGCGGTAGGAGTGAATCACCACATCGACAAAATCGGGGTTGTCGAAAGAAGGGGCGGTGCGGTTATAGGTCTCGTCGCTGAAGTGCCAGCCGGGCGACCACGTCTGCCATAACAGCCGGCACAGGGAACGCCGATTGGCCGCGAGACCGGCGCGCCCCCGCGAAGTATTGAAGTAATACTGGTACCAGAGCCCGCGTTCTGCCTCGGGCGCCGCCGGTTGGGGCAGCGCGATGGTGTTTTGGATCGAGTAGCCGCCAATCAGGACCGCAGCGCTCATCCGGTCTGGATGGAGCGCCGCTGCGATCGCCGACGCGCGCCCGCCCCAGTCGTAGCCCGATACGGCGAACCGCGGCAAATGCAGGGCATCGGCTAAATCGATGACATCTTGGCCGATGGCCGCCTGTTCCGCCATACGGGGAGCGGCCGGTTCGCGGAACCGCGTGGGACCGTAACCGCGCAGGTAGGGCACCAGCACGCGGTAGCCCGCTTTCGCCAACGGCGGCGTCACGTCATCCCAGGCGTGCACGTCGTCGGGGAAGCCGTGAAGGAGAATGACCGGGAAACCCTGCCGCGGGCCGCTATCTTGGTACGCGAGGTTGAGTACCGGCGTCTGAATCGTCTCCGTCGATGGGGCCTGCGCCCGGCCAAGCCGCGCTCGAGCCAAAGCGCCCCCGAGCGCGGCTCCGAACGTTCTGCGAGTGAGGTTCATCGAATCTCCTTTACCGCGGCCAACAGGGGGTCGGTTCCCACCCCGAAGCGTCGGCCAGTTTCTTAAAGGTATAGGTCCTGACGAACGGCTGAGTCAGGTAAGCGGCGTCGTCGACCATGGCCGTTACGGCCAGATACACTTGTGCGTCCGCTCCCGTGAGCCGGTTGAAGTACTCGGTCAATATCGCGTTCCCGCTATAGAGAACACCGTTCTTACGCAGGTACCCGGGACGCAGGTTGGTGGTGACAACCTTCAATGTGCCGCCCCGCTCCTGGGGCCGCTGATCCGGACCCAGGCCGGCAGTGAAGCCGATACCGCCCAGGTCCAGCATGGCCCGCCCGGACATCTGCCACTGGGCGGCGGAGGTTCCCTGCCACGAGGGCTCGCCGCGCTGGTTCGGGACTGAGCCGAAATGCAAGAGGCGCGTCTGCGTGCCGGCGTCGGCATCCATCCGCAGCCTGTTGTCGCCCTCCCACGTTACGTGGAAGCGGCCCGGCCGTTGCATCACACCGACGGCGCCATAAGCGCGGCACTGGTTCCCCTCGGCCTCGTCCTTCGCCGGATCCCACGCGTTGGCCATCCGGCGCGCCTCGGCATTCAGAGGAAGATACGCAATATCGCCCTTCTGGGGGCTAACCCGAAAACGCCATTCATCGACGATGAGAGACACCCAGTATCCCGTGAGATCGAACGGGGCACCCGCGCGGGGTGTCGCTCGCGCGGTCGGGCCGGCCCGGCCTTGGGCGTATGAGACCGCCGGCACGGCCAATAATAATAAGGCGCCGCTCCACACATTCCCAGCAGGCATTCCCCGGCATTATACAGCGGTTCGAAAGGGATTCCAGGACGCAGCCTTGACCGTACTGCCTACTTAGCGGAGCTCATGGCCGTTGAATCAGCTCCAGGCGATTGCCGGCCGGATCGATCGCGATGCCTATGACGACGCCGGTGTTTCGGAACGGACGCGGATCGCCGGCCATCGAGCCACCGGCAGCCCGGATGGCGGCGACTGTCGCTGCCATGTCCTTGACGTTAAGGATCACGTGCGCGATCGGGTCCTTTTGGTCGTCGGAGTCGCGATGCATGATCACGATCGGCTCGCTCTTGTTGGCCTTTGCGGCGTCTATCGTGGCACCGAAGTTCACGAAGATCTCCGGTCCTCCGGGTGCATCAATCTGATTGACCGCCTGCATGCCGAACGCGGCCTGATAGAACTTGGCCAACGCAACGGTGTCTCGCGCGCCGATTCGCACCGAGTTCAGCGTCACTTGGGCGTGTGCGCTCGCGAGCAGCAGCGTGGCGGATACCGCTAGCGCATTTGTGTAAATCCCCTTCATCGAAGTCTCCAATCGCACATCTCATTCATGATAGACCGCGCCGCCGCCAAATCGCCATGCGGTCGCGCGAGAAACGCGCCTCGATGGCATGTATGCTACGGAACTTCAGCCGGCGTCCTATCGCGATACTTCTGCCAGTTCCGCAGTAAATTCTCAACCACCGTATTCCCCACCTTCCACGCGGCTTCGAGCGCCGGCAGATAAGCCGGATATTGGCCGAGCCGTAATCGCGCGAGATTTTCCGCCGGAGTAACGCCAGGCGGGGGAAGATCGAAGTTGCTGGCGGTACGCAAGACCAGGACGCGGTTGATGTCCACGCGGCCGGCCTTCGCGAGCAACGTTAGCGACTGCAGTGTCCCGCTGTCTTCCATAGCCGTAGTGACGAATTTTCCCTTGCCGCCCGTATGGTATTGAACCCAGTCGGTGGCCCATTCGTTCAGGAGTTGGCCGTGCCAGAACGTTCCAGCGGAAAGGGTATCCCCTTTCATCACGAACGGAGGCCGCTGCGCATTCGGCGCGGCGTACTGGATGCGCGCTGCGTGCATACCCTCCGAATCGGTCAGCGGCACATGCTCAGTCAGCCGGAACGCCCAATCGACCAGACCCGGCTCGAGATGATAAACCTCGCCTTCCGATGAATCGCGAGGCTGCTCATACGGCACCGAACCGCGCAACGGAAGATAGCCGGTTTTCCATTGTGCGGGGATTTCGCGAGAATCGATTTCGCGCGCCAGGTCGCCATCCACCACCCATTCGGCCCACGCTGCCGAGCCGATACTACCGCGCAAGGGATTCATCCCGGCGATCCCGGCGACCAGCCAATAGGCATGCGTAACATCGAAGCGCGGGTCCATGCCCAGCGCCATAATTGCCGCCGTCGATTTGGCCGTACCGACCCCGGTAAGCACCGCCAGGACGCCGTCACGATTCATGCGCAGATCGTGAAATCCCTGCGGGAACGGGATCACACGATCGAGTTTGTTGCGCTCCACCCAGAATTGAAGCTCACCTGGCTGGTCGCCCGTGTCGGCGCCACGCTCAAACATCGTCACCACGACGACTTTGACTGGAATCGGCGCGGCGCGCCCAACAACGATGGCGCCGGTCACGAAAATCAGCGCGGCTGTGGTTCGGAAGGCAGACATATCGTATGGTAGCAGGAACCTTCCGAGTAACCTGCGCCGATTACGCGACGCATGGAGGAGGTCGGTGATCCCGACGGCTGTGTGGAACTCGGGTCGTTCGGGTCCCCTCATTCGCGCGTACCGAATCTGTTGGCAAGTGATTATGCTCCCCCCAACAGCCGTTGCACCGGTCGGATGAAGTTCCGCTCGACAGTGCCGCTGGAGAGCTGCCTGAGCCCGGACCGCTGGCACGGAAAGATTATGGTCTCGGAGCCAACGGCGGCGAAGGCGAGCCCTCACGCGATCCAAGCGGGGCCCGTCTCCGGATCGTATATAATCGACGCCATGCGACCCCACCCGTACTTCGCCATGGCGGCATCCTTAATGCTGTTGGCGGCGTGTTCGAGTGAGAAGCAAACTGCTTCCAAGTCCGATTCCGCCGCGGCCGCGGTGGTCTACAGCGCGAATGGCTGGTCTGGCGGCGAGCGCGCCGAGTATTACCACCTCGCCGAGGGCAGCGAACTCATGCCCTACGCCGTGCTCGCGAACCTCGCCAGCATCAAAACCGGGAAGCCGTTTCTACAGCAAATGGAGCGGTTCGGTTTCGTGACCGACCCTGCCGGTACGGCCAACCCCCATGGATTGCCCGTTGGGGTAACGGTTGCCGCCTCGAGAAACGCGAGCATCCCTGGCGTCGAGATGGTAGGCTTCAACTGCGCGGCGTGCCACGTGGGTGAGATCACTTTCCGTGGCAAACACTTGCGCGTAGACGGTGCACCCTCTCTGATCAATCTGCAGGCCTATCAGATCGAGCTCAAGGAATCTCTCGACGCGACCCTCCGCGATCCCCGAAAACTTCTGGCTCTGGTCGTGGCCATGGAGCGAGAACAGAAGGCGTCCGATATTCCGTCCGATGCGGCCGCCGCGCAGTACGCCGGTGACGCGTCGCTCCAGAATGCAGGCGAGGTGCCCGAAGCGCCCACTGCGGATCCGAGTTTCCACTCGGCTCCTTCCAAAACGGCCGATGCCGCTGTGCCGCCGGGCTCCGCCACCGGGCTCTCCTTCGCGGATCGCCTGCAGCGCGATGTCATGTTTCTCAAAGCCAGGCTGGCGTATCTGAAGAATGGGCGGCTCCTGGTCGATGGCACCGAGCCCGGTCCCGGCCGCGTGGACGCATTCGGAGCGGCCCGCAACCTGCTATTCACGGCCTATGCCGTGAAAATGCAGTCGCCGGTCAGCTTCCCGTTTATCTGGAGCGTGCCCGACAACACCCAAGCGCGTTCGGTTGCCGAAATGCGTTGGATTCACTATGACGGAAACACCAATTCCATCCTCGAACGGAATATTGGGCAGGCCCTGGGCATGGGAGCGGTGTTCGATCCTAAGACCTTCGAGTCCTCTCTCCGGATCGCCAATCTGCACCGCCTGGAAGTTCTGACGCACCGCTTGCAGCCGCCGAAATGGCCGGCGGACGTGCTCGGCCCGATTGCTGAAATCAAAGCCAAAGCGGGCGAACAGATTTTCAACGACAAGTGCCAGGCCTGCCATCAAGACCGGCTGTATACGCTCATCGAGATGGGAACCGACCCGAATCGCGCCAACAGCTTCGGACAGCCGGTTGGCAGCCGGCCCTTCCCGGCAGCGGTGGCCCCCATCCTCAGCGCGCTGAAAAAGAGAGCGTTTCAGGATGACGGCGTGAGCGCTGCCGAGCAAGCCGGTATGGATGCGAACCCGGTGATCTGGCGCGCCCCCGGAGAGTATCTGGCGCGGCCGCTCCAAGGCATTTGGGCCACCGCTCCTTATCTGCACAATGGTTCCGTTCCTACGCTCTACCACTTGCTTCATCCGGAAGAACGCCCCGCGAAGTTCGGGGTCGGCGCGCGTGAGTTCGATCCGGAAAAGATCGGTTACCAGAGTGGCCTTACGGGCGAGGACCGCACCTGGGTCTACGACACGACGAAGCCTGGTAATAGCAACATAGGTCACGCGGGAGATCGATTCGGCACAACCCTGGCCGAGGAACAGAAGGCGGCTTTGCTGGAATATCTGAAGACGTTGTAAGCCCTCCGGCTTTTCCAAGGTAGCCAGCCCGGCCCACCTGCTACACTTGTCAGTTTGACCTCGACTGTGCAACCGGCGCCTCCCATTTTCCGCTTCCGCCATTTGGAACTACTGGTTCTATTGGGCTCGCTGCAGGCATTCGCACCGCTTTCCATCGACATGTATCTGCCCGCCATGCCGGTGATGGAAAAGGTATTTCACACCTCGGCCGCGGCGGTGCAACTCACCATGGTCACCTTTCTGGTGGGATTTGCGCTGGGTCAGTCGTTGTATGGGCCGATTACCGACCGTTTCGGGCGCAAGCCGCCGCTCTACGCCAGTCTGCTGCTCTTCGTGGTGTCGTCGGCCGCGTGTGCGGTGTCGCCGACTATCCGGGTGATGTCCGCCTTCCGCCTGCTGCAAGCCATCGCCGCCTGCGGAGGATCGGTGATGTCGCGCGCCATGGTGCGCGACCTGTTTCCTCCCCAGGAATTACGGCGCGTTTTTTCGATGCTGGTGCTGGTGCTCGGCGTTTCCCCGGTGATCGCTCCGCTGATCGGCAGCTATCTCCTGCTCTGGTTCGGCTGGCAGGCGGCGTTCGTGGCGCAAGCCCTGGTCGCGACGGCGTGTCTGGTAGGAATGCACTTCCGCCTGCCCGAATCGCTGGCCCACGAGGACCGGCGCCCGCTGCATTGGGATGCGATCGCTTCCGGTTACACCCAACTCTTCAAAGACCGCACTTTCCTGGGCGCGTCGGTGGTGTGCGGCTTCAGTACCGCGGGAGCGTTCGCCTACATCACGAGTGCGCCTTTCGTATTCATCAGTCTCTACCAGGTTCCCGTGGAGCATTTCGGCTGGCTGTTCGGATCGGTCGCAGCCGGCATGGTGGTCGCCTCCCAGATCAACGGCCGGATGCCGCATCGAATCGCGCTGTGGCGGGTGCTGCGGGCCGCCAACTTGGTGCAACTCGCCGCAGGCATGCTCCTGCTATTCACGGTGCTGACCGGGATTGGCGGGCTGGCGGGAGTATTCGCGGGCGTGTTCCTTTATGTTTCCGCGCAAGGCTTCGTGTTCCCCAACGGCTCCGCCATCGCCATGATGCGGCACGGCAAGATTGCCGGTACCGCTTCCGCGCTACTGGGCACCAATCAGTTCCTCATCGCCGCGATTTGCGCTACGTTTCTGGGCTTTCTCGATAATCCGGCCGTCCCCATGGCGATCGTGATCGCAGGCTGCGCCGTCGCATCCACGCTGCTGAATTTCCTGACTCTCGGCCCCCGGCTCGAAACGTTGCCACGGGCGGCTTGACCGGTTTACAACCCCCGCTCAGGCGGCGCTTGCGGAGATTCCTTGGTCGTACGCCGGGACCCGGCGTCGCAGGATTGAGACATTCAAGTAGGAACACCCAGGCGCGGTAGTACCCAGCGCATGATCACGATATATCCGGCCACGATCAGCAGGAGCGAAAGAATCGACATAATTGCTTTCCTTTACAACTCCGCCAGCAAGCGTTCCACATCCGTCCGGACAGCCCTTTGACTGACCTCGCCGACGTAGACTTTAGCCATTCTCCCTTGCTTATCGACCAGGAACGTCGTGGGAAGAGCACTCATGGCGGAAACATACGCGGATCGGGCGTCCGGCAACAGAACCGGGTAAGCCACGCGATACGACTGAACGAATTGTTGAACCGGCTCCTTGCGATCGTCCATCGCGACCCCGGTGACGTCCAGACCGCGATTCCGGTATTCGGCGGCCAGTTTCACCAGTCCCGGCGTTTCGTCGCGGCACGGCTCGCACCACGACGCCCAGAAGTTGACCAGCACCACCTTGCCCCGATGCTCCGACAAGGTCCAAGGGCCACCGTTCAGCTCTCGCATCGCAAGCTCGGGCATACTCTTGCGTTTGGCAACCGGGACCAGCTCTCCGCCGGAATTCGTCTCGTGCGGTATCAGTCCCACAATCACTACCGCCACCACTAACGCCCCGAAGAGGAGCTTGGCTTGCCGGCCACCTGGCGTTTCACCGGCAGCGGGGCCGGAGTTGTCTAAAGGCGAAGTCGTCTGCATACCCGCTAAATAGATGGTACTGCAGGCCGACTGGATTCTGCTCAGATCGCTCGCGCGGCGATCTCCCCCAGTTCTGCCGCGGTTAGCGTTATCGGATTCCCTTTCATACTGTTGGCGCGCGCGGCCTTCTCCACCAGATCGGGAATATGCTCCTCGCGCACGCCATAGGTGCGCAGCGGCGGAATTTCGAGCTTCCGGCAGATCTCCGCCACCCACCCGACGCCATCTCCGGCCGTGGCCCGCGGCTTCCCTGTGAGCAGCCGCGCTACTTCTTCATAGCGCCGCAACGCCTGGCTCCCGGGCGCACGCGCGCGCAAGGCCCGGACATTCACCTCCATGGCGTGCGGCAGCACCGCCGCGCAGACCGCGCCATGCGGCGCCGGAAACATACCGCCCACCGGCGCGGCAAATCCGTGCACAGCGCCCAAGCCGGCATTGGCTAACGCGAATCCTCCGAGCAGCGCGGCCCACGACATCGACGTGCGTGCCTCGAGATCGCTGCCGTTCTCCCAAGCTCCGGGCAACGCCACGGCCGCCTGCCGGATGCCGTCTACGCAAAACAAATCCGTCATCGCATTGGCGCGCGCGGACACGTAGGGCTCGATCAATTGCGTAAGCGCGTCGAGGCCCGTGGAGGACGTCACCGCGGGCGGGAGGCTTAGGGCCAACTCGGGATCCACCACCGCCAGCCGCGGCAGCATCGAGGCGCTCCGCAAGCTGGCCTTCACTCGGTGTTCGAGTGACCCAAGCACCGCGTTGCGAGTGACCTCCGAGCCCGTCCCGGCCGTGGTCGGCACGGCGAGGAACGGCGCAGGCGGCTCCACCAGCGCCGCGCCGCGCCCGATCACTTCCAGGTAATCAAGCGGTTCGCCCGGGTTCGTCAGCAGCGCCGCCAGCGCCTTCCCCGCATCCAAGGCGCTGCCGCCGCCGATGGCAATCACCAGGTCGCACCCCGCCTCCCGCGCGTATTCGGCGCCGTGGCGGATCAGCTCGACCGTGGGCTCCCCCGCCACCGCAAACGGCTTCACATCGAACCCCGCCACCAGCCCTGTCACGCGCGCCGGCCGTGCGCCCGTAACCAGAAGCGCCCGCCGCCCCATGGCCCTGGCGGCCGGTACCACTTCGCGCACTGTGCCGGCGCCGAACACAATGCGGGTCGCCGTGGCAAACTCAAACGGCATCCGCCGCTACCACTCCGCGTCGGGCGGATGCACGTTGGAATAGAAGACTCGCGTGCGGTCCTCGGCCAGCATGTCCGTTACTCGCCCCAGCCACGTCCTGTAGTGCGTAGTCTCCCGGTGTTGTGGCGGCCCTTCGGCATTGCGGTAGGCCTCGTACAAAACGAACCGGCTCGGGTCGTCGGATTGCTGTAACAGGTCGAACTGGGCTATACCCGGTTCTTTGATGCTGTTCCTGGCATTCTCGATAGTGGCTTCGCGAAAAGCTTCGATGTATTCGAGTTTCACGTGCACGTGAACGATGAGGATCACCATAGATCACTCCATGGTCGCATGCGCGATTGGTTACCGGCTTCCCGCCCCTGGATAAAAATGGAGATCTACCGTGTATCCCGGTAAATCTACTCTCACAAAATACCGCACGTCGATTCGCATTCCATCCGGCGAATGCAGGATGCGCACGTTATCGGCTTTGACCGGCAGGTCCAATTCGTGCGCCTTGTCGAGCACCCAGGTGCGGAGCACATCGTCGGATTTCGCCGGCGTATCCGGCCGGCCCGCCAGGTCCGATACGAAATTCTGCAGCTCCAGATTATGAACGTAAATGGGGGAGAACATCGCGGCGAAGAATAGCAGCCCAGCCAGAATGACGATGGCGGCGGCGATTCGCCAGCGGGGGACGCGGTTCACGACTTCCGGCCGGACTCCTTACTGGCGGCGCACAGCTCTTCCCACAGATCGTCGGAGTGTGGATCCCACTGCGGTGTTTCCCGCCCCAGGATCTGCACCTCTTCCCGCTTCAGCGTCCCGTGGCCGTAAGGGCAGATATACTCGATGCGCGGGCGGCCGAATTGCAACATGCGGCTCCACGAGCCCGTCTCCACAGGCATACACAGACGACGAAGGCACACCCGGCAGCGGTAGCGCTGGTCCCAAACCACCACGTATCCGACGCCGCAGCAGAACAAGAACCAGAGCATCACCGCAAACGTGTAAGGCAGATCGTACACGAAGCGTGCCGGTCCGAAGTTCAGATTGGGGCTTTCCGGCCACAGCAGGTTCAGCACCTGCAGCAGGCCATACACGGAGGCTGCGGCAACACCGACCTTGACGGCGAAGTAGGCCCAATAGCGCATACAGTTCAGACTCCCAACCCTATCTTTATTTTCTAAGGTATGTTCCTCGGAAGCAAGAGAAACCTGACTATTGCCGGAAAAAGTTGCGTGCCAGGAAAAATACGTTGGCGGGTCGCTCGGCCAGGCGGCGCATGAAATACGGATACCACGCCTTCCCAAACGGAACATATAATCGCAAACGATAACCTCCCGACACTAACCGCCGTTGCAGGTCGCGACGAATCCCATACAGCATCTGGAACTCGAACCGCTCCGCTGCGATACCCTGGCGGCCCGCGTAAACCTTGGTCTCCTCGATCATTCTCTCGTCGTGCGTGGCGATGGCCGGATACTCTCCCTGGTCGAGCAGCAGCTTCATCAATTCGACAAAATTCCGGTCCACCTCGCTTTTATGCGGAAAAGCGGCAGTCGCCGGCTCCAGGTACGCGCCCTTGCATAACCGCACCTGGACGTGTTTTGAGCACAGCCGCTCCACATCCGCCTTGCTGCGGTAGAGGTACGCCTGGATCACGGTGCCTACACACCCGTACCGGGCATGCAGGTCCTCCACCAGAGCGAGCGTGCGATCCGTGTACTCGCTCGACTCCATGTCCACCCGGACGAAACTGCCGAGGACCGCGGCCCGTTCCACCAGCTGGCCCACATTGGCGCGGCACTGTTCGGTGGAAAAGTCCAGCCCGAATTGCGTCAGCTTGAGAGACACATTGCCGCGGATCTGGCTCTCATGAATGGCCGACAGCGTGCGCAGGTACACGTCGCGCGCCGCGGCGGCTTCTTCCAAAGAAGTGACGCTTTCGCCAAGGTGATCCAGCGTGAGCGGGATGCCTTCGGAATTGATGCGGCGCCCGACGCGGAGCGCGTCCTCCAGCGTTTCGCCGGCCACAAATCGCGAAGAGAGCCGCTGGGCCAGCGGCGAGGTTTCCACCCACTTCCTCAGGCGCTTCTGGCGCGAGAGGAACAGGAAGAGGCTGCGCACGACTCCAGCCTAGCACCCCCCACTCCGTTTCCCCACGTCCGCATCACCGCCCGTTCACATTGGCCCCCTCGCTTGTTTTGATTTTCTACTTGTTGCAGAATGGGTTGGCCGATTAATGAATCCATTTCAGGAGGCTGTATGCGTGGTGCAATGCTGTTCGCGGCCGGGCTCTTCGCAGGGTTGGCAATGCAGATAGGGACGGCGCAGAACACCAACGGTGGTGTCGTAATGATGAATCACGTCGGAATCAGTGTGTCAAATATCGCGGAGGCGGTTACGTACTACACCCAGAAAATGGGGTACCGGGAAGCGTTCCGCGTCAATGACGACAAGGGGCAGCCGCGGCTGGTCTACATGCAAATCAGCAAGAACACATTTCTCGAGCTCAACCCGGTCACCGCTCAGCGGCCCGCCGGCTTTACTCATTATGGGCTCCAGGTCGAGAACGCGGCCCAGGCGGTCGCGAGGTTCAGGAAGAACGGTGTGATGGTCAGTGATACGAACGCCAGTGATACAAAAGCGATCCTCGCCAATATCACCGACCCTTATATGGGCCGCATCGAGCTGACCGAACTCCCTCCGGAGTCCATGCACTACAAGGCCATTCAGAACTGGAAGTAAGTCGTCGATCGGGAAAGGAGCATCGAGATGGGCGTATCACATTTTGCGGGATGCGGGTTCAAAGCGTTGATGATTGTCGTCTGGGTCGCCGTGCAAGGAACCGCCGTTCAGGCCCAGCAGCGGGGCGGCACCGTTCAGACGGACAAGGTGCCGGCTGTGAACAGCGGCGCCGACCCCTATCGCGTCATCAGGGATTGGGCAACTCTGAGTCTGGAGGGAAGGCCATGGGGCGGTTCCAACGGCGTGGCCGTCGACCGGGATGGCAAGACCGTGTGGGCGACCGACCGATGCTCGCCCGGGACAACCCCAGGCTGCCTCGGCACGAAAGCCAACCCTGTCCACCATTTTGATGAGTCAGGGAAGGAGATCAGAAGCTTTGGCGGCGGCGTGTTCGTGTGGCCGCATGGCATCCATATCGATCGCGAGGGTAATGTGTGGGTGACCGACGCGCGCGCCCCGAGCCCCAACGATCTCAAGAACTTTCCCGGAGAAGACAAGAAGGGAAGCGTTGTCGTCAAGTTCAGTCCCGAAGGCAAGATTCTGATGACGCTCGGGAAGCCGGGCGTGACGGGAAACCCTCCCGAAGCCCTGACCGAACCCACGGCCGTGGTGACCGACCCGGGCAATGGTGACGTCTACGTCGCCGAGAGCCATACGGACGTGGCCGATCCCAACCTTGTCGGGCGAATCTCGGTGTTCGACAAGACCGGGAAGTTTCTCAGAGTCATCGGCAAAACGGGAACAGGGCCGGGTGAGTTCCGGACGCCGCACGCGCTGGAGTTCGATTCCAAGGGCCAGTTGGTCGTTGCCGATCGCCACAACCATCGCATTCAAGTCCTGACCAAGGCCGGGAAGTTTATCGGTGAATACGACGACTTCGGCCGCACCAGCGGGTTGGCCATCGACAAGAACGATGTGATATACACGAGCGACTCGGAGTCGACCGAAAAGGTTCACCCGGGCTGGCAGAGGGGAATCCGTATCGGGAGCCTCAAAGACGGGAAAGTGACGATGTTTATTCCGCCCCACATGACGCCGAATTCTCCAGACGGCGCCATGGGCGAAGGCATCGCTATCGACGCCGCAGGCAACGTCTATACAGCGGAAGCACAACTGAGGGGCGTGACGAAATACGTCAAGAAATAGAGCCGGCCGTCCTTACCGCCGGGGTATGCGCGCGATGCCTGAACTGCCTCACTCCACGGTGACGCTCTTGGCCAGGTTCCGCGGCTGGTCCACGTCGCAGCCGCGACGCACCGCGATGTGGTAGGCGAGCAACTGCAGCGGCACAATTTCGAGGATCGGGCTGAGCAGGTCGCTGGACGCGGGCAGCTCGATGACGTGATCGGCCGTCTTGCGCGCCTGCTCGTCGCCCTGCGTGACCAGGGCGAGGACGATGCCCTCCCGCGCTTTCACTTCCTGGATATTCGAGAGCGTCTTCTCGTACAGAATCCGGCTCTCTTCACTGTTGCGGTCGTGGGTCGCGAGCACCACCACCGGCAATGTCTCATCGATGAGCGCGTTGGGCCCGTGCTTCATCTCGCCGGCCGGGTAGCCTTCCGCGTGGATATAGGAAATCTCTTTCAGCTTGAGGGCCCCTTCCAGCGCGATCGGGAAATGAATCCCGCGTCCCAGAAACAGGAAGTCGGTGGCGCGAAACAGCTCGCGGCCGAGGGTCTCGTACAGCGGATCCTGGGAGAGTACGGTCTCCAGCTTGCCGGGCAGGCGCAGAAGCTCCTGCACCAGGCAGCGGGAGGTGCCTTCCTCCAGCCGCTGGTTGGCTTGCCCCAGATACATCGCCAGAATAAACAGCGCGGTCAATTGGCCGGTGAAGGCCTTGGTGGACGCCACCCCGATTTCCGGTCCGGCATGCGTGTAAATCGTGCCGGCTGCCTCGCGCGTGATCATGGAGCCGACCACGTTGCAGATGGCCAGAGTCTTCGAACCCTTGTGTTTGGCTTCGCGCTGTGCCGCCAGCGTGTCGGCGGTCTCCCCCGACTGCGAAATGACCACGGTCAGCGTCTCTTTGTCCAGAATGGGGTCGCGATAGCGGAACTCGCTGCCATAATCCACTTCCACCGGGACGCGCGCCAGCTTCTCGATCATGAACTTGCCGGCGAGCGCCGCATGCCAGCTCGTCCCGCAGGCGATGATCCGCACCTGCCGGAAGCGGGCAAACTCGGCGGGCGTAATGTCCATCTCGTCGAGGAAGATGCGGCCGGTCTCCTGCCCCACGCGCCCCAGCGTTGTGTCGCGCACCGCCCGCGGCTGCTCATAGATTTCCTTGAGCATGTAATGCTTGTAGCCGCCCTTTTCGGCCATGATGGGATCCCACAGAATATGAGAAACCTGGCGATTGACGGGCCGGCCGTTAAAGTCGCTGAGCCGGACACCCTCGGGCGTAAGCACGGCCACGTCGCCATCGGCGAGGAAAAACATGTCGCGCGTGTGGCTGAGTATCGCCGGGACATCCGAGGCCACGAAGTATTCGTTATCGCCCAGGCCGATCACCACCGGCGGGCCGGAGCGCGCCGCTACAATTTTGTTGGGATCGGAACGCGAGATCACGGCCAACGCGAATACGCCGGTCAGTTGCTTGACCGTGGTCCGAACAGACTCTTCCAGGTTGCCTTTGAAGTGCTTCTCCACCAGGTGGGCGATGATTTCGGTATCCGTCTCGGTCTTGAAGGCGTGGCCTTCCGCCTCCAGTTGGTGCTTCAACGACAGGTAATTCTCGACAATGCCGTTGTGCACCACCACGACGTCGCCCTGGCAATCGCTGTGAGGGTGGGCATTCTCTTCGGTGGGCCGGCCATGGGTGGCCCACCGGGTATGGCCGATGCCGAACGAGCCATCCACCGGGCTCAGGCGGATGGCATCTTCCAGGTTCCGCAGCTTGCCCTTGGCGCGGCGCACTTCGAGATGGCTGTTACCGTCGAAAACGGCCAGGCCGGCCGAATCGTAACCTCGATACTCCAGCCGCTTCAATCCCTCCAGGATGATCGGAACGGCTTTTTGCGTTCCAATATAGCCAACGATCCCGCACATTCTTCCATTATAGAGGGCATCAATCCAGGATCTCGACCCGGTACTCCTCAATCACCGGATTGGCAAGTACTTCATGGGCTATGGTTTCGATATCTTTTCGCACCTGGTCGGGGGAGGCGCCTTCGGCGATCGCGATATCGAAGAACTTCCCCTGGCGGACATCGGCAATAGCGGGGTAGCCCAGTCCGTGGAGTGCGGAGCAGATCGTCTGGCCTTGGGGGTCCAGGACCGTGGACTTGAAGGAAACAAAGACGCGGGCTTTCATGGGGAATTCCGATTATCGCATGCAGGGGATTGGCGGCACCAGGAAACGGCCCGGAACGTGCCAACATAAGGAAAGATGACCATTACGCCGCCCCTCCGCCACGCCCTGGGAGTTTTCGACTCGGGCGTTGGCGGGCTGACTGTTTTGCAGGCGCTGCGCCGCCGCATGCCGCACCGCGATTTCATCTATCTGGGCGACACGGCGCGCGTTCCCTACGGACGCAAACCTCCCGAAATGGTCGTCGAGTTTGCCAATGGCATCGCGGATTTCCTGTGCGGGATGGGAGTGGACGGCTTGGTGGTGGCCTGCAACACCGCCTCTGCCGTAGCCCTCCCGAGCCTCGCCGGCCGCTGTCCCGTGCCCGTTTGGGGCGTAATCGACGCAGGTGTGGAAGCCGCCACACGCGTCACGCGTACGGGAAGCGTAGGCGTGATCGGGACCAAAGGCGCGATAGGCAGCCGCGCCTATCAACGCCGCCTGGAGGCACACGGGATCAGGCCATGGGCGCAGGCTTGTCCCATGCTCGTACACGTGGTGGAGGAGGGCTTGGCCGAATCTCCCGAGGCGGAGTTGCTGGTCCGCCAGTATCTCGGCGGAAGACCGGACATCGACACGCTGATTCTGGGATGTACGCATTATCCGCTACTACGCGACGTCCTGCAGCGCTCCGTGGGCGAGGGAGTCACGCTGGTGGATAGCGCCGAAGTCACGGCGGAAGCCGTGACTGCCGCCTTCGATCCACCACCCCCCGGCTTCGCCGCCGGCCGTGTCGTCCACTTCGTGACGGGCGACCCGCTGGCGTTCTCCCACACGGCGGCCGTCATCGGGGGCGTCGCCGGCGAGATCATATCGCTGCCCGTAACGGAACTGGCGGCGGCGGTGACGGAAAGCTAAGCCGCGCTACTTGGCGCGGCCTTTGAAACCTTGCGCCTGCATCTGAATTTTATAGATGGTCATCGCGGTGTTGCGCACGCCGGGAGGAGTCTTGACCTCTTGACCATCCGGACCGAGCGCGCCGAGGCACGCCACGTACAGCGTCTTCTTGCCGGGGCCGGAGAACGCGGAGCTAATCGAGTTACGCGGTGTGGGAATGGTGCCGAGATATTTGCCCTCGGGGCTGAGCACCTGAACACCGGGGTTCGTGCTGACGTAGAGGCGGCCTGCCGCGTCGATCGCCATGCCGTCCCCGTTCACACCGCCGTCGAGCTTACCGAATTCCCGTTGATTTTTGACGGAACCATCCGGCTGCACATCCAAGGCCGCGATCACCGGGCCATTGGTGATGTACAGGGTTTTCTCATCGGTGCTGAGCATGATCCCGTTGGTGCGCAGGTTCTCGCCGACGCTGCTCACCTGCCCGGTGGGACTAATGTGGAACGCTCCACCGCTGGTGAAGTAGACTCCGCCTTTCTTATCGGCGACCAGGTCGTTGACGCGGCCGAGTCCCTTGCCCGCGAAGCTGTCAGCTAAAACCTTGCGCGTGGGCGTCAGGGCGCTGATGCCGGTTGGCTCGGTGCATTGCGCGGGCTTGCCGCCTGGATCCGTACAGGTGCGCTCGACGGCGAGAATGCGTCCCTTGGGGCCGATGGCCACCGCGCCGGGACCATGCGGGTTCGACAGGAACACCGAGAATTTCCCATTCTTATCGAGCTTGTTGATGTGGTTGGTCTGTTCCTGCGCGAACAGCAGGCCGCCGTCGTCACTGCCCACGATGCCATCGGCGTTCTCGTTGCCCTGCCAAACCAGAGTCCACTTGGCCCCCGCCTCAATCACTCCGGGCATTGCAGTGACAGTAACATCTCTGGGGGGTGGAGGCTGCGGGAAGCCTTTGGGCTGCTGGGCGGCCACTGGGCCTGCGAAGAGAACCGATACGAGCAACAGCGTAGTGGAGGACATGTTGCTGTTATACCGCTTTTAGGCCGGCCAGGAGCCGGAGTTTGGGGGTTTCGTAGACTGTCCCCGAATCAGAAGACGAACTTGGCGGCGATTTGCATGATGCGCGGATCCTGCGCGCTCAGAATCCGCCCGAAAGTGCTCGGCGTGCTCAACGTGACCCCGGGGTTATTGGAACGCAGTGTGTTGGTCACGTTGAATGCTTCACCGCGGATCTCGAGGCGCTGGCCCTCACGAATCCGGAACTGCCGCACCAGCGCCATATCGAACTGGAAAAAGGTGGGCCCCAGAACATTGAGGACGCCCATATTACCGAGCGTGCCCAGGGCCGGCTGCTGGAACGCCGCGGCATTCAGCCAGCTGATGCAGGGAGCCACGCTCCCGCACGCCGACGGCTGGCTCGCGGGGGCCGGGTTAACCTGGTTGGCCCGCTCGAGGCTGAATCCCGTCAGGGCCTGGTCCAGGCCCGAAAGAATGGTTAACGGCGCGCCCGAGGAGAAGCGGTAAATCGCCGACAGCGACCAGCCCGTCGCCGCCATCCGCAGCGCCGTGTTGGAGAAGCGCGGGGTTTGCGCCACGGCCGTCAGGTTAAACAGATTCCGCCGGTCCGACGCACAGTTGCCGCGGTCCAGAGCCCGGTCGCTGGCGTGCACGTAGTTCTGGCCGGGGTTGGGAATGGAGCCTCCCACGTTGGCATCGCCGATGCAATGCGACCAGGTGTAATTGGCGTCAAAACTCACATTGCGGGTGGCCTGCCACTTCGTGGTCAGTATCATCCCGTGGTAGTTCATGGTGGCCCCGTCATCGAATGCCGTCAGATTGGAAATATTCAGCGCCGTCTGCGGGTTTTGCAGATTCAGCACGCGCCGCTGGTTCACGTTTCCGGTGGTGGAGCACACCGGATAGTTGACCGGACCGGTGGCGGTGTTAATGGTGCAGGAGCTCAGTCCCATGAACACGGCCGGGTTCAGCTCGATGTTGTCCCACAGGTGGATGGCTTGCGTACCCACGTAGCTGGCCGAAACAAACAGGCGGGAGGCCACCTGCCTCTGAATCGCCAGGTTCCACGTATAGATTTTGGGGGTCTTCAGATTGGGCGCAAGAGGCATGTAGACGGCCCCAACGGTATACCGGGCATTCGAGGGGTTGAAGACATAGGGGAACGGGTTGCCGCCCGGGTATCCGCGCCAGGGATCGTCGAGAGGGATGGGGCCGTTGACCGTGGTGTCTCCCGAAAAGGGCGCGACGTTGTTCTCGTTGGCGTAGATCTGTTCGTTGACGAAGTCGTAGCTGATGCCCGCGCCCGCCCGGATGGACGTGCGGCCGCTGCCAAAAGGATCCCAGGCCACGCCCGCGCGCGGCTCGAAGTTGGCATAATGCGGATCAATGCCGGCTTTGCCGCTGAAGCCTGGATCGCCGGGGTAGTAGAAGCCGGCGGGGGCGTTCTTGTAGACCGTGCTCACGATGTTCTGGTAATAACGGTCGAGGCTGAAGGTGTACACCTTCACATCCTTCATCTGCATCGGCGTGAACGGCTCCCAGCGCAGACCGTAGTTGATGGTCAGCCGCGAGGTGGCCTTCCACGTGTCCTGGGCGTAGAGCCCGGCGAACCAGTGCGCCACGATGATGCCGTTGGTCCCCGACTGGCGCATTTGCGACAGGTTGCCCACGAAGAAGTCGGACAGACCGAGGCCGGTGGTCTGGCCATTGACCGTATAGTTCCCGATGGATCGCACGTTGGCGGTGATGTCCACCAGCGAGTGGGTGAGGCTGCCGCCGAAGGAAATCTGGTGGGACCCGTGGATCCAGCTGAAATCGTCGTTGGCGCCGAGATAGGTATCGTGAATCGGCTCCCTGGCGTTGATGCCGCTCCCGATGGAGGGGCCGCCCGTAATGGTCAACTGCATCGAATGCGGAATGTTGCTATAGGCGTTGATGCCTACGTCCGAGGGGCCGAAGAACAGCGCGCCATCGTGGAAGGCGCCAATGCGGTTCAACGACGCGCGAAAGGCATTGATCTTGGTGGCGCTGATCAGGTAGGTGTGTCCGAGGGTGATGGACTGCGCCAGGTCGTCGGTGCTGCCGCCGGTGGTGGTGAGCAGATTGTTGGGTGAAAGAGCATAGGGCAGAACCGTGTTGATCTTGGTGGCCATGTAGCGGGCAAATAGGGCTTGCTTGGAGTTGAGCTGATAATCGACGCGTGCCGGCGCCTGCCATTGGTACTGCGAAACCAGGTTGCCCGTCAGAAATTTCCCGCACGGATCGGCGGTGGCCGGCAGCTTGGCGGCGATCTTCAGGGCCGCCGGACTCAGCAGCGACGGAGCAACCTTGTTGTTCACAAACGGCGCGCCCAGGTTGACCTGCCGGCCCTGGCAGGCGGGCGAGGCGAACGTGGTGAAGTCTCCATTGAACATGGCCGGCGTGGCGACAAAGGCAGTCGTGCTGATGGGAGTCTGGCGGATGGTGGTGCCCTGGTAACCGCCGAAGAAAAAGAGTTTGTCCTTGAGGATGGGGCCGCCCAAGGTACCGCCAAATTGATTGCGTTTGAGCGTGTCGCGGGCGGCGGCGAAAAAGTTCCGCGCGTTCATGTCGCCGTTGCGGAGGAACTCAAACGCATCGCCGTGCAACGAATTGGTGCCGGACTTGGTGACGGCGTTCACCTGGGCGCCGGAATGGGTGCCGGTTTGCGCGCCCTGCGTGCTCGTCTCGACCTTGAATTCCAGCAGCGCGTCGGGGAACGGCAGGGGCAGGTTGGTGGCGTCGTACAGGTTGATGTTGGGGGCTCCGTCGAGGCCATAGTAGACTCCGTATCCTTGCCCGCCGCCGACCGAGATCTGCACGCCGGTGTTCATGCTCCAGATGGGCGAGGCCCCGGACTGCACCGCCGCGCCGGTCAGGTAGATCAGATCCGTCGGGGTCCTTCCGTTGAGCGGCAAGTCCAGAATCCGCTGGTTCTCCATCACCGTCCCCACTCCGAGCTTCTGGGTCTCCACCAGGGAGGCGTTGGCTTCCACCTCGACGGTTTGGGTAACATCGCCCACGCCCAACACCACCGGAATCACCGGATTGCTATCCACGCGCAGTTCGATGCCCGTCTGCACATAGGTTCGGAATCCAGTGCGAGCGGCCTCCAGGCGGTAGGGACCGATCGGCAGATTGGGGAGCACGTACGCGCCATTCTCGTCGGTAGCCGTGCTGCGCTTGATGCCCGTGTCCAGTTGGGTCACGCTGATTTCCGCGCCCGCCACCACGCCGCCAGAGGTATCGCGAGCGACCCCGCTGATTTGGGAAACCGCCTGTGCGAAAACCGGGCCGCACGCGAGAACCGGCACAAGCAGAGAGATACCGATGAATCGTGACATGACCTCAGATTCCTGTTTTGGGTTTTGGAACACTATGTCACGGATTGGACATCGGAGTCAATGGGACATCGAAAGCGGCGGCGACGGTTGAAATGCGAACGGTAACATAGGAGCAGTGCCTCCGCGTCTGCTGCTGTTTGCCGCCACGACGGGTTACCAGATCCGGGTCTTCGCCGATGCTGCGCGCCGGCTGGGGGTCGGGCTAACGCTGGCCACCGATCGCTGTCATGTGCTGGAAGATCCGTGGGGCGACCGCGCCATTGCCGTGAGGTTCGACCGCATTCCCGAGTCCGTCGATGTGCTTCGGGGGCTGCGTTTCGACGGTGTAGCGGCCGTGGGGGACCGTCCTGCGATTCTGGCGGCCGCCGCGGCGGAAGCGCTCGGAGTTCCGTTTCATCCGCCCGCGGCCGCGCGCGCCTGCAACGACAAATTTCTCGCTCGCCGGCTCTATCGGGCCGCCGGCTTGCGGGTGCCCCAATTCTTTCGCGCTACTTTCGAGGAGGATCCACAGGCGCTGGCCGCGCGGGCCCCCTACCCCTGCGTTCTCAAACCGCTGGGTCTGTCGGCCAGTCGCGGCGTGATCCGGGCGAACAACCCGGCGGAATTTGTGGCCGCCTGTCGCCGTATCCAAAAGATGGGGGAACGGCAGTTCCAGGTTGAAAGCTATATCGCCGGCCGGGAATTCGCCGTGGAAGGATTGGCCACGGAGGGCCGCTTCCAATCGCTGGCGATTTTCGACAAACCCGATCCCCTCCAAGGCCCGTTCTTCGAAGAAACGATCTATGTGACTCCTTCACGGGATGCGGCTCCCGTCCAACAGGAGTTGCTCGAAACCACGGACCACGCGGTACGAGCGCTCGGTCTGCGCCACGGCCCGGTGCACGCCGAGTTGCGATTCAACTCGGAAGGCGCCTGGATACTGGAAACCGCGGCGCGCCCCATCGGCGGTCTGTGCGCGAAGGCGTTGCGCTTCGAACCCGACGTGCCGCTGGAAGAGCTGATCCTGCGCCACGCCCTCGGCGAAGATGTCGCCGGAGTGCGCCTCGCCGGTCCCGCTTCGGGGGTAATGATGATTCCGATCCCCAGGGATGGCGTGTACGAATCGGTGGACGGCCTGGGGCGAGCGAGCGCCATCGAAGGGGTCGAGGACGTGATCATCACCGCTAAACAAGGCCAGCGGCTCATACCGCTGCCCGAAGGCGCCAGCTACCTCGGGTTCATTTTTGGCAGGGCCGATACGCCGGCCGAAGTAGAGCTTGCGTTGCGCCGGTCGCACGCGGAATTGCGCTTCCACATCGCCACTGCGCTGGAAACGTTCAAGCCTTCGTCTTAGGAGGAACGAAGTCCGGGGGCAGGGCCGCCCCTTCGCCAAAAAAGTAAGCGTCCATCTGTTGCAGCAGGAACTCCTGCGCTTCTTTGGTGCCGAGGTTGAGCCGATACTCGTTCATGAGCATCTTCATGTGCTCGACCCACATCTTCCAGGCTTCCTTGGAGACGTTCTCGTAGATCTTCTGCCCGAGCGGATGGCCCTCGAACGGCATTTCGTCCAGGCCCTCCATCTCGCGCTGAAACTTCACGCAAAACACGTTGTGCGAGCCCGCACGCACCGCGTTATTGATCCCGGTTAAGCCGCTGTTGCCGCATCCCATGAGTACAGGATACCCCACTCTCCCCTCGCCGGACCGGAGATGCCGATTTCCTCAGGCTGATCCTGGCACACCAGGCGAAACCACCCGGCGCTGGGGAAACCACGGAGAGTACGTGTTCCCGATACTATCCACTGGCAACTATACCCGGCGGGCCGTCCGAGGGTAACCTTGGGCAGCCATGAAATTCCCTCTCAGCCTGCTCCTCGTACTCAGTGCAGCGCCTCTCTGCGCGGCCGATGACGCCGCCGCATTGGATCTGTTGCCACCGGGCGCCCGCATCGTTTTCGGAATGCGCGTGCGAGGCGTAGTGGATTCCGCGCTGGCCCAAACCCTGACATCCGAGATCAAAAGCGCCACAGCGGATTGGCAGAAACTGATTTCCCTGGCCGGTTTCGATCCCCTGCACGACCTCGATGAGATCCTGCTGGCATCCACGGGCGAGGGGAAGGAGTCTCCGGTCCTGATCGTGGCCCGCGGAACTTTCGACACCGTCCGCTGGGGAGCCAAGGCGAAGCCTTACCATGATGTGCCGCTGGTAACCGGCGATGACAAATCCGGGGTGTTTGCCATCTTGAATGGTTCCACCGTGTTGGCGGGCGACTTGGCGGAAGTGAAGGCCGCGATCGACCGTCGGGGCTCCCCTGCCACGCTGGATGTCGCGCTCATGACTCGCATCGCCGATTATCGGCGCCAGTACGAGTTGTGGGGGGTTGCCGACCATCCGGCAGGATTGGCCAAGCGCTTCTCGGATTCCGGTGGTCCACAACCCTTCGATTCCATCGACCGGTTTCAGTTCGGCCTGGGCCTGCGGCATGGGCTGGAAATCGCCGCTGAGGTACACACCCGCTCCGCCGAGGACGCCAGGCAGTTGACCTCCTCCCTGCGGCTGGTGGAAGCCATGTTTAAAGCCTCACAGCCGTCGTCAAAAGGGACAAATCTGAACATCGAAAGCCACGAGGACACTCTGAAAATTACGCTGGCCATCTCCGAGGAAGATTTGAAAAAAGCCGCTGACCAGCAACGGCAAAGGACGCCGGTCGCGGCGGCGCCGGCTCCCGTGCCGGCGCCATCCCCCGAGAACCGGAACCGGCCGGCAGTGCAACCAGGGGATGGAACTTCGGTGGTCACGCTGCCCGGCCGCCGCTAAGCCGGTAGAGGTCAGCTAAGCCGTTCGCTTTCATACGGCTAGGCGACATTTCCATTCAACCCCGGTATTCCTCCGTTCAACCCGCACACTCGCCGTACAACCAATAAATTCAACAGTTTAATTGCGAGCGATATCGCCGCGGCCGGACCTTTCCCTATACTTTCGTTAGGGAACCACGGACAAAATGCATAAGCCTATTAAGTACGCGGAGAAAGCCTTGACCTACGCCGCCGGGGCGGCTTGGACCGTATTCGATAAGCTCAACCAGATTCAGCAGAACCCGGCGTTCACGCCCGCCTGGTCGGAGAAACCGCTGCTTAAGTCGTGGGAAAAGACCAAGCCGCCGCTCGGCTGGCCGCGCGCGACCGATTCGTTGTGCCCACGGTGCGTGCCGGAAATCCGCAAGCAGATCCTCGACGGCAAGACGCCGCTGGAAGTGCTCTACACCGACCGGCCAGGGGAGATCAAGGCGCAGGTCATCGAACGCGACGGCAAGATCCTGATGGTGAAGGATTGCCCGGTGCACGGCCATTTCGAAGACGTCATGGCCATCGACACCGCCTTCTTCAAGCACCTGGAAGATGTTTTCCCGGGGCGTGACATTCGAGCGCACAACGACTCGACCCTGCACAAGCACGGCTCCAGCACCATCACCCACGGCCGCGGTTCGGTGCTCACCATCGATCTGACCAACCGCTGCAACATGATGTGCGACCCGTGTTTCATGGACGCCAACCAGGTCGGCTTCGTCCACGAATTGAGCTGGGAAGACATCAAGACCATGCTCGACAACGCCATCACCATCAAGCCCAAGCGCCAGATGTCCGTGCAGTTCTCCGGCGGCGAGCCGACGCTTTCCCCGTACTTCCTGGATGCGGTGGCGTACTCGCGCGAAGTGGGGTACACCTCCGTGCAGTCGGCCACCAACGGCATCGAGTTCGCCAAGAGCCCGGAGTTCTGCCGCAAGGCGGCGGAGGCGGGATTGCGGTACGCCTATCTGCAGTTCGATGGCATCGGCAATGCCGCCAATTCGCACCGCAAGATCGGCAACCTCTTCGATGTGAAGCTGCGGGCCATCGAAAACCTGTATGCCAACGGCGTCGATATCATTCCGGTCATCACCATCGTGAACGGCATCAACAACGAGCAAGTGGGCCGCATCGTGCAGTTCGCGCTCGACAATCCCAAGAAGATTCCGTTCCTTTCGTTCCAGCCGGTATCGTTCACGGGCCGCGATGAAGAAGTGACCGACGAGCGGCGCCAGGCGCAGCGCTACACGCTATCCCACTTGGCGCACGATGTGAAGAACCAGACCGGGCTGGGTGAGCCGTCGCGCGACTGGTTCCCGATTTCGTTCATCTCGACGTTCTCCGACTGGAGCGACCTGGTTCACGGGCCGCAGGCGAATTGGGGCCAGCTGAGTTGCGGCTGCCACCCCAATTGCGGCGTCGGCATGGCCGTGATGGTGGATAAGGAAACCAACGAGAAGGCCCCGGTGACGGCGTTTCTCAATGCCGACCGTCTGGCCAAAGATGTGGCCCGCATCAACGACGCGGCACGCAGCAAGTGGCTTTCGATTGTCGGCATGAGCTTGGCCGTGGCGCGAAATTACGATCCCTTCCAAGCCCCCACGCACTTCAAGCTCAGCGACATGATGAAGAAGTTCGACAAGACCTTCGGGGCCACCGGCAAGAGCTATGGCAAGGTCGGCAAGGACCGTACGATGGAAGACATCGAGAAGCGCCGGCGCGACCGCTGGAACTTCTTGTTCATCGCCGGCATGTGGTTCCAGGATCTGTTCAACTACGATTTCCGGCGCACCGAGCAGTGCATTATTCCGTATGCCACGCAGGAAGGCGAAATCTCCTTCTGCGCGTACAACACCGGCGTCGGTTGGCGCAACATCATCGAGAAGATGCACATGACCGCCACCTTGACCAAGTGGTACGAGGAGCACGGCAGGCACGAGATCTTCGCCGGCGGCAAGCACGTGCCGCTCAAGTCCACGGACCACTCGCTGGTCTTGCGCCAGGAGATCATCACCAACGAAGTGCAGCACGATCTGGACCGGTTGGGCATTGCCAAGAACGCGCGCGAAGAGAAGACCCGCGCCCGCGACGCCAAGCTCAAGCAGGAAGAGAACGCGCGCATGATGAAGCTCTACAAGGAGCACGTCCTGAAGGAGCAGCCGGGCCCGGACCTGGTGCAGATCGGTGGTGTGCCGCCGGTGTCTAAACCAGCCGGGGAGCGCGAGGAAGTCGGCAGCTTCGGCGATTAAATCCGCGGCGATCGTTTAGTGCGCCGCCGAACGGGGCACGTGCAGCGACATCAGCACGAGAGTTCCATTGATCGCGCTGAACCAGTGCGGCGTGTTCTCCGGAACGATGATGAAATCTCCCTTGGCGATATTCCGCGTGGCGCCGCCTTCGATAGCCGTGCCGCTCAAATTCTCCGCGTTGGGGCGGGTTTCGTTCACCAGCTTGCCTCCCGTCACCATCGTCCCCGATCCGTCGATCACGTAGAACATCTCCGCTTCCTTTTCGTGGACGGCGGCGGGCCCCACCGAGGCGCGGTATTCGAGACTGGCATTATAGGGCGCCAGCCGGAGGATCGACTGCGCTACGATGGCCTGGTTCTCTTTGCGTTCGCTCTTCGCCTTGGCGATCATCGCGGTGACGTCCGCCGAAGAAGCGAAGGTCTTCATAGCCTGGGCGGCCGGCGCCCCGGCTTGCTGCGCCACCGCGGCCACGGTCGCCAACGTCAAAATAGAGCTGATTCTGAGTGCGTGCATGCCAACCTCCAATCGGTGTTCCAGCCGTCTGCGGGCTGAGAAGAAATCCTATCACACCCGGATCCCCGGCGCGGCCGCGACCGCTCCACGGGCGTTAGTGGATCGATGGACTCAGCGACCGTCAGCCTGAGCGCGGCTTTCGTGGCTGGGAACCGCGTGTCACCCCGCAGAAGAAGTTGCAGCAGAGGGTGGACCAACGGCCAGCGATCGGCTATAAAGGTTTAGGAGGAACGCTATGAAAAACCACGCCCTGAACGTTTTGCTTACGGCGGCGGTTCTCATTCCTGTGGCGGTCTATGCCCAGCCCAGGCCGGGAAACCCGACGACCGCGACCGTCATCACCAAGGCTGAGATCGACAAGATCAGCGCCACGGAACAATCTCAGCGGGTCCGTGACGAGAATGCCAAAGTGGTCGATATCGGCGACCACTGGAGCATGGAGTTGGGCATCATTCATCGCGCCTCCACTCGGAACCCCCCGCCCGCGCCTGCCGCTGCGGCGGGCAAAGCAGCGCCCCAAACCGTCCCGTGTGGAGAAACAATGGCAAATCCGCCGGCGGATGCAATTCCGGGCGCCATTACGCATGATAATCAGACCGAAGGCTATTACATCGTCTCCGGCGCCGGCACGGCGTTCATTGATGGCCATGTCGTCAATGGCCGGCACAGCACCGCCAACCCCGACGGCGGACCGAACGGTCCGGGCTGCGGCGGCTTGGCTGTTGGCTCACGCAAAGTCGAGTTGAAGGTCGGTGACGTGCTGATCGTTCCGCCCGGCGTAATACATGGCTGGGCCGATATCCCCGATCATGTGGACTATCTCAGCTTCCGTCCGTCGCACGACGTGATGAAGAACGGCTGGGTGAACCCCACCATCGCCTCGAAGTAACGCTTGCAACGTTCTGTCGGAGGGGGACCACAGTGCGCCGGCCTCTTCCGTCTCCACCCACCTGCCGGCGCGCTTACCTGCTACCACTGTTGTTACAGTTGACGCGTCGTCGCCGTCCTGCGCAAGCCGTCAGGGCGGACTTATCGCCTCCCATGCCAGAAGTGCAATCTTCATCCGGCGTCGCAAATTCGCCGGAGGCCCGCAAAAGACGCCAGGGCGTTGGCCGTGGCTTTGCGCAACTACTCCTGGCGCAGGGCCGACGCCGGATCGTCACGCGACGCACGCAGCGCTGGAATGAACGCCGCGAATAAGGCCGCTCCGCTCAACAGCGTCTCGGCGCCTGCTATTGCGAGCGGGTCCTCTGCCCCGATGCCGTAGAGCATCGACTGAATCAAGCGGCCTGCCAGGAGCGCAATCACGAGCCCGCAGGCCAGACCGATCGCTGCAAGCTTCGCTCCGCTGGCGACCAGGATTGACACGATATCGCCGCCCGTCGCTCCGAGCGCGAGGCGCACACTCATCTCCGCTTGACGCTGCGCGGCCACGTAGCTCATAACTCCATAGACACCTGCTGTCGCGAGCGCAGCGGCCATGCTGGCAAAAACGACCAGCAGCAGCGTCCGGAAGCGCGGCAGCGCCACTGCGTCGCTATAAAACTGTTCGAGCGTGCTGACCTTCAACGGAATGCCTGGATCGATCCGGGCAATCGTCTTGCGAGCGGCCGCGGAAACGTCCGGCCGGATCTAGCGGTGGCAAATCTGGAAGGTCGGACCACTGATCTGCCCATACCCTTTGCCGTCCAGCCCTGGCAGTTCGGGCACGGCC
>Ga0075030_100000779_pt1 | contig 28353 bp, 20 predicted proteins | sample LitLauG_LLR_2012_FD_71393 | JGI IMG/M metagenome (GOLD analysis project Ga0075030, IMG submission 71393) | Freshwater sediment microbial communities from Pennsylvania, USA - Little Laurel Run_MetaG_LLR_2012 | ecosystem: Environmental > Aquatic > Freshwater > Creek > Sediment | place: USA...
GTTGTAGATGGCGCCCACTCCCGGAATGAAGCCCAAGAACAGCGCCATGCCGGGGGAGACTTCCGGGTGCGAATATCCCGGCAGCGGAACTGCGCCCGCCGGCATCGCTCCCGGTGGCGGTAGCGGTGCATTCGGATTCGCCGCCGGCACGGGGACATGCTCGGCGCAGAATACCGTACCGTAGGTGTCGCACCGGCACTGATCGCAGACCGGTTTGCCGCAAGTACGGCAATATGCCGTGGCCGGTATATCGGAATGATTTTGACAAGTCATAAAGAACTCTCCTAAGATTTCCCCGCTGGATTCGGCCCGGCAGGCGCCTTCACGGGAACCTTGCGCCTGTCCGGCTGCGTTTGCGGAGCATCCGCGTCGGAGCCCGCCGAAGGCTCCTGTGCCTGCTGCTGCCATTCCCGCAGAGTGGTCTGAATCTGATAAACGAACTTCAGACTGTCGTAAAGCTTCTCAGTCCGCGCCCAGATGCGGTAAGCCCGGTCTTCGATGCCCGCCCAGACTTGCGCCGGGGCCAGGTCGGAAGGCTGCAACTGCCGCACATTCACGTTGCGCGCCACCATGGAGAACGACAGAACCGTCATCGCCATTCCCAGCGCGAATTTCGGCTGGAGAATCGAGTAGAACCACCGGCTGACCTTCCCCGAGCTGTTTCGGCGCTTATGCCAGGGCGGATCGAACAGAATCCGGCTGATCAGCTCGGGCGGCGGCTCGACCGTGGCGGCGTGCTCCATGAACTCGACCGCCGCGGAAGCGTCGTGCACCAGTTCGGCACACGCCGGACATTTCGCCATGTGGCGCTCCACTTCGGCCCGTTGTTCGGCCGGGAGCGAGCCGTCCACATAATCGCAGATCAGAATTTCGATCTCTGCGCAGCTCATACCGCCAGCTTCTGCTTCCTCAGCAACCGCCCCAATTCGGCGCGGCCTCGATTAATGCGCGATTTCACCGTGCCCTCCGGAATTTCCAGCACTCCGGCGATTTCGCGGTATTCCATCTCCTGCAGGTCCCGAAGGATTACCGCTTCCCGCAATTCGGGCGAGAGTTTCTGTAACGTGGCCTGCAGGATTTCACTCGCTTCCCGCCCCGCCAAGGCGCGGTCCGGCCGCACCGGAGATTGCGTTCCCTTCTCCTCCAACGTTGGCATCTGCTCTTCGATAGAATCCGTTATGCGTTCCTGCTTTGTCCGGCGATAATGGTCGATCAGGAGGTTACGTGTGACTCGGGCCAGCCAGGTGCCGAATGCGCCCTCCGCCGCCCGGAAGCTCTTGAGTGTCCGGAACACGCGCAAGAATACTTCCTGAGCCAGATCTTGCGATTCCGCGGCACTCCCGGTAAAGCGGTAACAGAGGCTGTACACATGGCGTGTATGCAGCCGGACGAGTTCTTCCCACGCGGCACCCTCGCCGTTCAGACACCGTGATATGAGGTCGTATTCCGGGTTCAAGAGTCGAATGCCTGCCGCGCTGCAAGCGGCCCCACTTTCCGGCCGGTTCAGGCCCACTGTTCCAAGACTCAGCGCTGCGGTTGCCATGACCTCGTTCTTTCATCCTGAGGAACGAGGCTTTTTCATGATAAGTTCAATTTTTCCCACATGCCAGCGGTACGGTGGGATTCCATGCAGAGGCTTTATTAGCGGTCCAACGTGGAACTGGATCGGCGGTTGCGGGCAGGCCGCCGCAGCGCTAGAATCGACGCGGGAGCGATGCTGCGCTCCGGCTGGTTTTGTTCTATTCTGTAGTAGACAGGTTTTTGATTGCGGCTTCGTCCTGGTGCTTGGCGGTCTTGCGCGGGCTTTACTCTTACATATATAGATTTTAGGCAATTCCCTGGATTGGCGAGGTCCGGCTCTGCGGTTCCGATTCCCGGGATTGGCGAAAGTATCGAGTCCTTGTTATTACGCCTGTAGAAATTAAGTCTGTCGGTTTGGTGATGGCCCTCCGCCAGGGCTTGAACTGGCGAAATCAATAGCGGGTGGGGTGGGAGGTCTCGGGATGAGATGCCCTTTTTGCAATAACCTGGAGGATAAAGTGGTAGACTCGCGGGAGAGTAAAGAAGGCGAGGCGATCCGTCGCCGTCGCGAGTGCTTGGCCTGCGAGCGGCGTTACACCACCTACGAACGGATCGACGAAGTCCCGTACATGGTCGTGAAGAAGGATGGCCGGCGGGAAAAGTTCGACCGGCAGAAGGTTTTGTCAGGCCTGCTGAAGGCCTGCGAAAAACGCCCCGTGAGTATGGGGAAGCTGTCCGAAATGGTGAACCAGGTCGAATCGAGAGTCAGCGACTCATCGGATCGGGAGATTTCTACTATGGATATAGGAGAATTCCTGATGGGGAGGCTGCGGGATCTCGACAAAATCGCTTATGTGCGGTTCGCTTCGGTATATCGGGACTTCCAGGATGAGCAAGCGTTTTTTAACGAATTGAAGAACCTCATGCGGCAAAAGCTCGTTTAGGCCCTAAAGAAGCTGTAACCTTCACACGTTCCAAGCATCTCTTAAAATAGAACTTAACTTTGTTCGGGAATGGTGTTATGATCAGTCGAAAGTCAAACCCCGGATGGAGCCGATTTTCGCGACACATCGCGCCGGACCAGCACGTCGTAAGTTTTTCATTTAAAAACCCCTTTTTCGGAGCAGTTCCTGTTTCCTGGAGCATGTCCCATGGGGGAGGTGAGTCTTAGTGGACCAATTCGAAGATCAGTTTTCGCCTGACAGCCCCGATACTTTGGGCCTCGCTTTTGAGGACGAAGGGAAGTTCTTCGATCCGGAGGCCGCACACGAAGCCGATTTCTTGCACCCTCATCCGGTCGAGGAGTCCATTTACACCGACGACCCGGTACGCGTGTACCTGCGCGAGATGGGCGCCGTTCCGCTGTTGACGCGTGAGGGAGAGGTCGACTTAGCGCGTCGTATGGAGCGCGGCAAATTGCGGATGCAGAAGGCCATCAGTCGCTCCGCACTCGTGCAACGCGTGGCTGTCGATTTGTCCGATCAAGTCCGAAAAATCGCCATCGAGTTGGAAAGCGTCGTGGATTTGGGCGACGTCGAAGAAGGTTCTCCGGCCGATCTCAAGGTTCGGGCCGAAGCCCAAAAGCAGTTTGCCGAAGTGATCGCCCTTTATAAGAAATTGACCCAGTTGGAAGAGAAACTGGAGGCCACACCGGTGGCTAACAAGCGGCCTCGTAAGAAGCTTTGCGGCAAGGTCAATCGGGCTCGCGTCGAGACCTCGCTGGCGATTCGCCGCATACCGCTCAAGAGCATTAAGTGGAAAGAATTTGCCCGTGAAATCGAGCGTGCGGTGGATGAGTTAAGCCACCTCGACAGCGAAGCCAGGAAAATCGAAACGCGAAACAATCCGATTCAGCAAGCCCGCCTCCGGGAACTGAAACGGGAAATCCGCAAGAGGGAGTCGGCCGCGTGCGCCAATCTGCCCGAGTTGAAGCACAGTTTGACCGTGATCCGGCACGGTGAAGCCGAGGCCGAACGCGCCAAGAAAGACTTGGTCGAGGCCAACTTGCGCTTGGTGGTTTCGGTTGCCAAGAAATATGTAAATCGTGGGTTGCATCTGCTGGATCTGATCCAGGAAGGCAACATTGGCCTGATGCGGGCGGCTGACAAGTTCGAGTATCGCCGCGGCTACAAATTCTCGACTTATGCCACGTGGTGGATTCGCCAGGCCATCACGCGCGCTATCGCCGATCAATCACGGACTATCCGTATCCCGGTGCACATGAACGAGAGCATGAACAAGTTCCTCCGGGCCACACGCGAGTTGGAAAAGGAACTGGGCCGTACTCCTACAAACGACGAGATTGGCCGCCGGATGGACATCCCCGTCGAAAAGGTACAGAAGCTCAAGACGATTTCGCGCGATCCGGTATCGCTGGAAACTCCGGTAGGTAGGGACGGCGAGTCGGCTCTTGGCGATCTGATTGAAGATCGCTGGGTGGGGTCGCCGGTTGATGCCGTGATTGAATCCAATGTTCGCGACGAGACCGCGGGCATCCTGAAGACGCTTTCTCCCAAGGAGGAGAAGGTGATCCGGATGCGCTTCGGCATCGGCTGCGAACGAGAGCATACCCTGGAAGAGATTGGCCAGGAGTTTGACGTCACACGGGAGAGAATTCGCCAGATCGAGGCCAAAGCTCTGCGGCAACTCCGGGCCCCCGAACGGGCCCGCCGCTTGCGCGCGCTGATGGCCGCACGCTAGTCCCAGAAGCCGTTTCCACTCCACAGCCGGGGCCCGCCCAACAGGTTGAGCCCCGGCGATTTTTTTTGGACCACCTGTGGCAGGCAGGGTCGAAAGCGCGCTGCAGGCGCCCACCCTCCCCTGCCGCCACTGCAAGAACGACTGAAAATACAGGTCGTTTAGTTTGGCCGATAGATTGCCAGGAAAATGTCGGCCTACCCAAGGAGGGCGGAGTGAACGTCAGTCGAATTACCGGGCACGGTTTGACCGCCATGGCCCTCTCCGTGGCGCTGCTATGGAGTTGTCTGGTTGGCGAGCGGCTCATCTTGCAGCACGCCAACGAGCAGGAGGCACGGGCTTTACGCGAAATACAACATCTACGCCTAAGGTTCCAGTCCCGACCCGCTTCCTCGCCGCGAGACCCCTTCCAGCCCGCCGTGCGGCCTAAACTTGGCTAGCCGGGATGTACAATTGCAACGATGGACAAACTCGTCGCCGTCCTGCCCGTTCTCTTGATCCTTACCGCTTGCAGCCGTAACTCCGGCGCCGATTTAGACCGGCTCGCCGAAGAGTTCGTCTATACTACGCTGGCATTTTCTCCCTCCAGTGCCACGGCCGCGGGTCTCCACCAATACAACAACCAGAACCTGGACGATCTGCTGGACGATGTCAGCCCGGCCGCGATGGAAACGCAGAAGCGCTTTTATCAGGATTTCCGTAAGCGGCTGGGCAGCCTGAAAAGCGACGCTTTGCCTGCCGCGGATCGCGCCGACCTGGCCATTCTCCAGGACCAGATCTCGCTGGCCCTGCTCGATCTCAATCAGATCCACAGCGCCCTGCACAATCCGACTATCTATGTCGAAACCCTGGGAAACGCCTTGTTCAGCCCTTATGTTCTGGAGTACGCGCCCCAGCCGGTGCGCATCCGTAACATCATCTCGCGTCTGGGGCGCGTGGCGCTGTTCCTCGATCAGGCGAGCGCCAACCTGCTCTCTTCACCGGATATTTGGACGAAGGTGGCGATCGAGGAAAACGAGGGCAATATCGCGCTGGTGGACAAAACGATTCGAGCGGCCGTTCCCGACGAACAGCGCGACGCCTACAATCGCGCGGCGCAGCAAGCGCTCGATGCCTTGCGGAAATTTCAGGACTACCTGAGCAAAAGCCTCTCCGCTCGCAACAACGCGGATTGGCGCCTGGGCCGCGACTTCTATCTCGAAAAATTCCGCTACACGCTGCAGAGTGGCGTGGAGGCGCCGAACATGCTCGCCAACGCCGAGGCGGATTTGACGCGCGTCCGCGCCCGCATGCTCGAACTGGCTTTGCCCCTGCACCGCGGCTTGTTTCCCACGCATCAGGACCACGGCGAGCTTTCCGGCGACGACCGGGTAAACAAGGTCGTCGCCGAAGTGCTCGATAAGATCGCCGAACGGCGTTCCACCCGCGAATCCTACATGGACGACGCGCGCAAAGACCTCGAGGAGGCGCGCGCCTTCGTCCAGGAAAAGCATCTCCTTACCTTGCCTTCCCGCGACAATCTGCAGGTGATTCCGACGCCGGAATTCATGCGCGGCATCTACTCCGTGGCCGGCTTCTCGCCCGCCCCCACGCTGGAGCCGCAGCTGGGCGCGTTCTATTGGGTCACGCCCATTCCACCCGACTGGCCCAAAGACCGGGTCGAATCGAAGCTGCGGGAGTACAACTTCTACAAGCTGAAGTTGCTGACCATCCACGAGGCCATCCCCGGCCATTATGTCCAGGGGGAATTCGCCAACGACGTGCAGCCCAAGAGCCGGCGTCTGCTCCATGCGATTTTCGGCAACGGCGCTTACGTGGAAGGCTGGGCCCAATACGCCACCCAGACTATGCTCGACGAAGGCTTCCTCAACCACTCCCCCGAGTTGGCTCTTACTTTCGCCAAGGAGGAACTCCGCGTGATTGCCAATGCCATTCTGGATGTTCGTCTCCACATGCTGAACATGACCGATCAGGAAGCCCTGGATCTCATGCAGAACCGGACCTTCCAGGAGAAAGAAGAAGCCACCGGCAAATTGCAGCGGGCCCAGCTTTCCTCCTGCCAGTTGCCGACGTACTTTGTCGGCTGGCGCGGCTGGTTGCGCGCACGCGAAGCCTACCAACAGGCCAAGGGCGCCTCCTACAGCCTCGCGGAATTCAACGACCAGGCGCTCCAGCAGGGCGCCGTTCCCCTGGCGGTTTTGGGACAGTTGCTTCGTTAAACGTGGAAGGATCCAGGCCCCAAAGCAAGTCGGCAACCCGAATCCTCGCTGGACCGTCTATAATCATCTAACAGTACGGGATGCAGGAGAACGAAAACCCTATCGCGGAATCCGCGGTATCCCCAGCCCCGGTTCCCGCGGAACCACCGGCGAGGGCGACGCTGTGGGGCGCGCTTTCCTGGGCGCGGGATCTCGTCTTCTCTGTACTGATCGCCGTCATTCTGATCGTCTTCATCTATCAACCGGTAAAAGTGGAAGGCACCAGCATGATGCCGACGCTCACCGATCAGGAACGCATCTTCATCAACAAGTTTACGTATCACTATGGGCTCGGCAATATCGTGCGAGGCGACATGGTGGTGTTTTGGTATCCCTTGGACACCTCGAAGTCCTACATCAAGCGCATCATCGGGATTCCCGGCGATATCGTGAAAATCGCAGGCGGCGAAGTCTATGTGAATGGTAACCCGCTGATGGAAGATTACGTGCCGGATGAATATCGCGATCGCGTCTCCTGGGGTCCGGAGCGGGTGCCGGCGGACAGGTATTTTGTTTTAGGCGATCACCGCAGTTCCTCCAATGACAGCCGCGCTTGGGGTTTCGTAGACCGCAAGTACATTTACGGGAAGGCTGTGTTCGTTTACTGGCCTCTGGACAAGATGGGCCCTCTGCGGTAGCTCAGCGCCGCACCATCCACAGTACGACCGAAAACAACAGGCTGAGAAGCAGACAGGTAGCCAAAGGGAAGTAGAAAGTCGAATGCTTTCCGTGGATGTAGATGTCCCCTGGAAGCCGGCCCAGGCGGAACGGCAGGCGCCCCGCATAGCTCACCAGCAGGCCAAGAACCACCAGCACCAGTCCCGTGGCGACCAAAAGCCGGCCGAGTCCCATAATTCGAGTATAGGGAAAATTCAGAGCAATTCTTCCGGGTCGCCTTGGCGATTGTTCTGTGCCGGCAGATACACCCGGAAGGAACAACCCCGTTGCGGCTCGCTGCACACCACAATTCGCCCTCCGCATTCCTGGATAATCCTGGAGACAGTGAAGAGTCCCAACCCCATGCCTTTCCCGGAGGCCCTGGTGGTGAACCCTGGCTCGAACAATCGCGACTTCGTCTCCTCGTTCATGCCGATTCCAGTGTCGGTGACGGCCAGCCTGCAGTATTGCCCGGGGTTAAGTGTGGGGCATTCCGCGGCGGGATCCCGTCTCGTGTCATAATCGCCGGTTTCTATGGTGAGGGTGCCGCCCAACGGCATAGCATGGCGCGCATTGACCACGAGGTTTATCAGAATTTGCAGGAACTGTCCCGGTTCGATGGCGACGCGCGGCGTTTGCGGATCGCGCGAAATCCTGGTGGTTACCTTTTCGCCCGCCAGGCAGCGAAGAATGGACGCCGCGCTACCAATCAATTGGTTGAGATCGGCCGCTTCCGGCTGTGCACGTTCCCCCCGGCCGAGAGTCAGCAATTGGCCCGAGATCTCCGAGGCCTGGCAAACGGCGTCCCGGATTTCCAACAAGCGGCTACTGAGCGCGTTTCCCCGGTCCGTTTGTGTGAGAGCCAATTCGCAGCAGCCGTCGATGATGCTGAGCAGATTATTGAAATCATGCGCCACGCCCGCGGCTGCCACAGCCATAGCCTGGAACTTCCCGGCCTCCAGCAAGCGCGCTGCAAGGATACGCTCCCGTGAGGTGTCGTGGTACACCGCGACGAACCCCAGCGCCTGCTCGCGCTCGCCCGGAATCGCACAAATGGTGGCATGCCTTTCATACGACATGCCGTCCTTGCTGCGATTGACCAGTTCTCCCGACCAGATCCGGCCGCCCTGCAGCGTCTCCCCCATACCGCGGTAGAAATGGTGATCGTGCCGGCCCGAGTTCAGAACGGCAGGAGTCTGACCGACGATTTCGGAGGATGCGTATCCGCTGTCTCTTTCAAACGCCCGGTTGCAATAAACAATCACATCCGCACCATCCGTGATGAGGACCGCGTCGGAGGCGTGTTCCATCCCCAGAGTCAGCCCGCCCCTCATACGCGCCTCGAGCGCTTGCCCCGACAGATCCACGAAACTCCACTGCACACAGGCCGGCCGGCCGTCCGCACAGATAGTGAACTTGGCCGCGACGCTCATGGGAAATGTGGAAGAATCGCGCCGGCGGCCGGTAAGCTCTCCCTGCCATTCGCGCTTTTCGCGCAGCGCTTGCAGGATTTCGGAGCACCGGCTGGGGTCGGCCAGAAACTCAAACACCCATCGTCCGCAGGCCTGCTGGGCGCTTTCGCAGGCCCACAGCCGCACGAAGGCTGGATTGACGAACCACAAGCGGGCCAGATCGTTCGAGATGGCGCCGGCGGTAGGAGAGTCCTCAACAGCAACATGAAAGTGCCGGTGCCAGTCCTGGAGGACAAAGGCCGAACGCGCCAAGGCCACCGTCCCACCCAGAAGCATCGACGGGGCAAGCCATTCTGCGGAGAGAGCCATCACCCATGCCGCAGTGGCCCAGTTCCAACCGGTGAAGCCTTGGATCGCGAGGAAACCGGCGGCGCCCGTGCAAAACGTCGCGACAAAGAAGGCTTGCCGTCGCAGATACGAGCGTGCTTGGAGCAGGTACGCCAGGCCAAACCAGATCGCCGATACCGCGGACGCCCAGGGGCACCCGTTTCGGCCCATCCCTAAGTACTCCGCGCCCGCCAGGAGACCAATCGCGACGACACCTCCCGACCGTGCTGGAAAGCTGTGGCCGTGAGATTTGCGTCCGCTTTGGACCTGGAACGCCGCCGCGGCGATACCGGATGGCTGGGCCACGGCAGCCAAGGCGGCAGCCATGCGCGTCAATACTTGTAGCATGGAGCCGCCGTTGGCCGGCGGCATCAGCCAGGATGGTGATACGAGTAGCCCCCGCCCCATCGCAAAAGCACTCCAGAAGCACATCCACCCGCTCAAGCCGATCGCTTCGTCTGTGCGGCGGTTCATGCCCGCGAGCCATAAGGCGCAGGACACGCCCACGGCAGCCTCAAACAAGTAAAGATTGGCGCCAGGGTCTGTCATGGAATTGAAACAGAAAGAAACGACCTATCGATAGTACGCTCCACACCACGGCGGTTGGGAGTGAGGACGGGCTACCTAACCGTTAGGCGCAGGGAACACAGGGAACTGCCCGTCTTGAAGGGCTCCATGGCGAGTGGTAACCTTGGCTGTAAGTGTCATGCTTCCGAAGTCGTCCGGGCCAAGATCTGCGATTAAGCCCGTGTCCGGAGTGCCCCAGCAGGAGGTGCACGCTCAATTGGACCAGGTGTTGGCCAGCAGCGGCTTCGCCAAGTCAGCCCGGCTCTCGCGATTCCTGCGGGTGGCGGTCGAGCGGACTTTGGCGGGACAAACCGAAAGTCTGAAAGAGTTTGCACTGGGGCAGGATGTGTTCGACCGCGGCGCCGGTTATGACCCGCGGACGGACTCGATTGTGCGGGTGGAAGCCCAGCGCCTCAGGCGCAAACTGGCCGAATACTATGAGGGCGACGGCCGCCAGGCCCGGGTCTTGATCACTCTGCGCCCCGGCAACTATGTGCCGGCGTTTCGTTGGAGGCGCCCTCCCGAAGAGCCTGCCCATGTCCCGCCTACGATCGCTCTCGCCCCGGAACTGGACCCGAATACCGTGGCGGTGCTGCCATTCGTGAACCTGAGTCCGGACCCGGAGCAGGCACTGTTTTGTAACGGGACCACCGAGGAGATCATCCACAAGCTCACCGCCTTCAGCGGGCTCAGAGTTCTCGGCCTGACCACGGTCTTCGCGCTGAACGCTTCCGCCGAGGGTGTGATGGCCAGTTGCCAGAAGTTGGGAGTGGGCACTCTGATCGAGGGCTCCGTGCGCCAATCGGGTACGCGGCTGCGGATTGCGGCTAAGGCCGTCGCCGTCGCCTCGGGCCGGGCGCTATGGTCCCACCGCTTCGACCGCCAGGTGGGCGATATCTTTTCGGTACAGGACGAAATCGCGCATGCCGTGGCTGCGGCTCTGCACGCGCCGGCGCCGCCGGCTGCTCCAGCCTCTGTACACGGGCTCGACTTGGAAGCCTATGGCCTTTATTTAAAGGGTTGGCAGACTTGGGATGACACTACGCGGGAACGCTGCCTTTCCGCCATCGACCATTTCAAACGGTCCGCCTTTCTGGCGCCCGATTTTGTGCTCCCCTCCGCCGGCTTGGCCCATGCCTACCACTGGATGGCGCTTTGGGGCTGGATGCGTCCCCGCGAGGCTCACGCGAAGAGCCGCGAGGCGGCCCTTCAGGCACTGCGCATCGATGACCGCTCGGCGGACGGCCATGTGGCGTGGGCCGCGACACTGCTGCGCTTCGATTGGGACTGGAAGGGCGCAGAGGCTGCGGCGGGAAAGGCTCTCGCGCTGAACCCCAGTTGCGGCCTGGCACACAGCATCCTGGCGGGAAGCCTGCTGGCGCAGTCGCGATTCGACGAGGCGATGCGCTCGTACGAATGGGCCGTCCAGTTGGACCCGTTGTCCTATCGGACCAACGGTGCGCTGGGAGTCGGACATTGGGTGATGGGCTCGTACCGGGAAGCCGAACCGTGGCTCCGCCTGAGCCTGGAACTGAATCCGGGCTCCCCGTTATCTCAAACCTTCCTCGTACGGCTGTACCTTTCGATGGGACGGTTCGCCGAAGCGGCCAAATTGTGCGAGGAGACGAGTCAGCACTCTCCCACTCACCTCCTTCTGGGCGCGCAGGCGTCAGCCTATGCTGGTAGTGGCAACCGGGATGAGGCGGTCCGCATCCTGCGGCGCCTCGAACGCTGTTTGGAGTCCGAGTACGTGGACCGCATGGCCATCGCCATCACCCAGGTCGCTCTCGGCGACTTTAACGGCGCTCTTGTATCGCTCGGCCAGGCTTTGGAGGAGCGGTCCCCCCTGGCAGGGTTTTTCCACCTCGATCCTTCGCTCCTGCCGCTGCGCGCGGATCCGCGTTTCCAGGCTCTGGTATCTTCCGGCGGACACGCCACGAGTTGACTGCCGGGCCGAATAGACTTAAGCCCCCGGCTTCTCGACCCAAGGCAGATAGGCCGCTCCGTAGAGTCCGGCTTCATTGCCCAGCGTGGCCTGCTCGATGCGAGTGGCGCCCTTCGTCAGCCGGTATGTGGCCGAGTGCAGTTCCACCGCGCGTAGCATGGGAGGGGCAAAGAATTCCCAAGCCGGGAGCACGCCGCCGCTCAGAAGATAGAGCGGGAAATTGAAGGTGTTTACCAGCATCGCCACAACCACGCCCAGACTCTCGCCCATCACCCGCCAGATCTCCCGCGCCTTCACGCCGCGCTCGTCATCGAGGCGGGCGATTTCGTGAACATCTTTGGCGGTGAGGTTCTCGCCCAATTGCAGGAGTCGGGCCATGGCGGAAACGGCCGTGGCGGAAGCGTGTTTCTCGACGCACCCCTGGCTGCCGCAGCCGCACGGATTGCCGTTGGGGACGACCCCGATGTGGCCCAATTCGCCGGCCATTCCCATCTGCCCGCGAATCACGCGGCCGCCGGAAATGATGCCGCCGCCGATACCGGTTCCCAGCGTGAGCAGCACCAGATCGTCCACGTCGCGTCCGGCGCCCATCCATTTCTCGCCCAGCGCCGCGGCGTTGGCGTCGTTTTCGAGGATGACGAACGCGCCTAGCCGGCGCTCGATTTCGTCGCGAATGGGAAAGTTCTCGAGGAAAGGCAGGTTGTTTGAATTGCGGATGATGCCCTCTTTCAGAGAGATGAATCCGGGCACACCGATGCCGATGCCGGCGAGACTGCCCACACCGTGTTTCTCGCGCAGCAGCACAATCGCCCGCACCATGTCGGCCAACACCGCCTCCCGCCCTTCGGAGAACTGCGTCGAGCCGCTCGTCTTATCCAGCAGCTTGCCGGCATGGTCGATGGCGGCGGCGCGCAGGTTCGTGCCGCCCAGGTCGAGTCCGATGGAATACTCGGGCATCGAACGGAGGATAGCACGCGCGCCGGGCGCCGGCGAGAGGCACGGGTATCGCGGTATCCGGCCCGGCGCAAAGCGCATAGTTTTGTGTCGCATCCGCCAGTCACCTGACGTCTGTCAGAACTTGCCCGCGGGGCCGGGCGCAGTCTGGCATGCCGATTAGCAGCGGTTGGCAGCGAGTGCTACGATCGGCTGGGCCCATGGGCGCGATCAAAACTTCTTTCATTCCCAATGGTACGTACTATGTTACAAATTGAAACAACCGCGCCCGCCTTGCGTCGATAAGATAGGGCAGGGAAAGTCCGATGAGAGAGCATAAGGAGTACATCGCGATACCAGGGAGCAAGACTCACGAACTGCCGCCGCTGCTCCTGCATTCGGGGGAACCTGCTTCCGGCACAGGTGCCGCCGATTTGGATTCGATGATGGTGGAAGCCGAAGAAATGCTCGCGCCGACGGGTGCCGATGAGAGTCTGGTGGAGCAGCGCAAGTTCGATTTGGCAGTACAGCTTGCGGAACGCTACCGCGCACTCCTTTCGCATTGGCAGTGGGGCGATTCCGTCGTTGAGTGGACCCGCCAATGCGAAATCACGTTCGAGAATGAAGCCTCGCTCCGGAGCTTTCGCCATCCGGATGTCTGGCCGCATGCCAACCGTGCCACCTTCGTCACGCTGCTGATCGACAAGCAAGTCGACACTCAGGGCGTAGCGCTGGAGAAGGCGGTGGGCTTGCGCCTCATGTTCCGAGAACCGTCCCCGATTCGTTGCTTATCGAACCAATTCTTGCTTTACCTGGATTCGATCGTAGCGGACACTGCCTATCAATCGTGGGCACAATTAGTCCCCGGTGTGACTGCGATTCTGCCGCCGGAGCGGTTTCATTTCGACGTCTTGGAGATCGGCGATTAGCAGGTTCCGGCAGGTTCCGGCCCCTTAGTAAATCCGCCATTCCGGTCTCCTGATGTCCGCTCTGGATGGCGTCGCCCAGGCGCCCCTCGATTCGCGGCGTGAGCGGCGTGTCCATCGTCATTCGAGCAGACCTCATCCCGATGCCGGCTTGGAGCGCTGTTTACAATTGTTTTACGTCCTTCCAACGACTTCTAATTTGCTCCCAATCTACTCTCGTACTGGCGGTCAGGGCAAAGCCTTCCGTCAATTTAGAAATGAGGAGAGAAGAAGATGTTGAAGCAACTCGTTATGTTGGCGGCGCCCGCCGCCCTGAATATGTGGATGTCATGTTTGCCGCTGCGAGCGGATGGCCCCGACGAAATCAGCTTTAATTTGGTGGCCAATCCCAAGTTTGCGTCCTGCCTCGCAGCCAACCCGTTGGCTCCTCCGACGGCAAAGGTCACCATCGGCCGCGGTACGGCGAACGACGTGATGGTGGTCGAATTGAGGAACTTCAAGCCGGGGAGTGCTTTCGATCTGTTTACGATCGAGCGCAGTAACCTCAAGTCCGACAGCTCCGTGGATCCCGATTTCAAGACCTTCGGCTTGGCGTGGTATCAGTCCGACATCCACGTCGGAGATGACAGCAAGGCTGAGGCCGTGGTGAAGAGCATTTTGCTGGACGGCATCTTCGGATTTGACGCCGATCCGTTGCCCGGCTCCACCACCGGTGCTCCCCTGGTACCTCCGACCCACACGTTCCACGTCGGGTTCTGGTTCGACGGTCCACAAGACGCGGCCGCGTGCGGCTTCGATCCTAACAAGCCGACGCCGTTCAACTCGGAACATAAGGCCGGTCCGAACGCCATGATCAGCCTGCCCGATCCCGCCACGAATCTGGGCCCGCTCTCCAGTAAGAACGCCACCCCCGCCAATGTCGTGCCGCCGCAATACTGAACGTTTCAAGCCCCGGCTTCGTCTTCCGAGCAAGCTTTATGGCTGAACCGTGGATCCACGACTTTGCGAGCGGTCTCGGCCCCGAAAATTGGCAGCGCCACGTCGCTGAGGAGCCCAATCTGTTTGAGAACGGAAGCCTGATCCCAGTAAATGTGTTCATGGGCAAGCTTCCCTTCTCGAAATCTGACAATGGCTACCAACGGCACTTCGACACGCCGGTTCGTGGGGGAAACGCCGGGCAGCATCCAGGGCATGTCCTGTGTGTGAGTAAAAGAGAAGACCATTTCATCGACAAGCTGATTCTCGCCGACCGTTCGCGAAATAGGGGTGAGCGTTGTGTCCGGCGGCATACTAGGAATGAAGTCCCGCGAATAGAAAGCGCGTAAAGCGTCTTTTCCGGATCCTCCTGTCATCACGGGAACATGATTGACATAGGCGTCTTCCACCATGGTTGCGAGTGTGGATTCGGTGTCCCGCGTGACAAATTCATGAGTGGTGTGCTCGTTCCACAATTGGCCAAGGTCTACTTGAGGCATGGAGAAATTCTACCGTGCCGCCCGCCCACTGCGGCACACGCTGGGAAGATATGAAACTGGGTGCCTGCCGCTCTGCAGATTCCGGGCGCTACCGGCTTGGGGAGGTTGCGCCAGCCCCTAACCCGCAGGCGGCGGAGGCCTACCCTCTCGCCGTCCGGCCCGCCCGGGCCGGCCAAAGAAAGACAGAACCCCCAAAATCGCGATAATATTAAGCACATGTCGGTTGCTAGCCTGGAATTCACGCACGATCACTCGGTCCCTTTGGGCACGAACAAGCATCTCCACCGATGGGTCGAGAAGATCGCAGAACTGGTCAAGCCTGAGCGAATCCACTGGGTGGACGGTTCCCAACAGGAGCACGACACACTCTGCGCCCAGATGGTGGAGAGCGGAACGTTTCTGAAGCTCAACCAGGATCTCTGGCCCGGCTGCTATTACGCCCGATCGGATGAGAATGACGTCGCTCGGGTCGAGGACCGCACGTTCATCTGTTCCCTGTCGAAGGAAAACGCGGGTCCGACGAACAACTGGGTGAATCCATTCGAGATGCGCCGGAAGCTGAAAGAGCTATTTAGCGGCTCGATGCGCGGCCGAACCATGTACGTCCTTCCTTTCAGCATGGGGCCGATCGGCTCGACCATGTCTCAGATTGGCGTGCAGCTCACAGATTCGCCTTACGTCGTGGTGAGCATGCGCATCATGGCGCGAATCGGCCTGGCGGTATTTCAGGAAATCGATAAGGACGTCAAGCGAGTGGTGCCGTGCGTGCACAGCGTGGGAGCTCCACTAGCACCAGGCCAGAGCGATGTGCCGTGGCCGTGCAATAAGGAGAAGTATATCGTCCATTTTCCGGAAACGCGCGAAATATGGTCGTACGGCTCCGGTTATGGGGGCAATGCCCTGCTGGGGAAGAAGTGTTTTGCCCTGCGGATTGCGTCGAACCTCGCGCGGGACGAGGGATGGATGGCGGAGCACATGCTCATCTTGGGTGTGGAAGATCCCAAGGGCGAGAAAACTTATGTGGCTGGCGCTTTTCCGAGCGCCTGCGGGAAGACGAACTTTTCCATGCTGATCCCTCCCCCGGCATTCGCCGGCTGGAAGGTTTGGACGGTAGGGGATGATATCGCCTGGATTAAGCCCGATGCCGAGGGCCGCCTTCGAGCCATCAACCCGGAGGCGGGTTTCTTCGGAGTGGCGCCCGGGACATCCAACCAGACAAACCCCATTGCGATGGCCACTCTGTCCAGAAATACGATCTTCACCAACACCGCGCTGACGCCGGACGGCGGAGTGTGGTGGGAGGGGATGACCGCAGAGCCTCCTGCCGAGTGTCTCGATTGGCAGGGGAAACGCTGGACCCCGCAGATCGCGCGCGAGACCGGAGCCAAAGCGGCCCATCCCAACGCCCGTTTTACGGCGCCCATCGCGCAGTGCCCTACTATGGATCCGGCGTGGGAACATCCGGAAGGCGTGCCGATCAGCGCATTTATTTTCGGCGGGCGCAGGGCCACGAACATCCCGCTGGTCTATCAAGCGTTTAACTGGACCTCCGGCGTGTACATTGGCGCCACCATGGGTTCGGAGATGACGGCGGCGGCGGTGGGCAAGATCGGCCAAGTCCGGCGCGATCCCATGGCCATGTTGCCCTTCTGCGGTTATCACATGGGAGATTACTTCCGCCACTGGATCTCGATGCAACATTCCATTAATGAAACACCGCGTATCTTTCACGTGAACTGGTTCCGCCAGGACGAGCAGGGACGGTTCCTATGGCCTGGCTTCGCGGAAAACATGCGCGTCCTGAAATGGATTGTAGACCGGTCCTGCGGGCGAGCCTTGGGCAAAGAGACGCCGATCGGTTGGATGCCGCGTTATCAGGACATCGAGTGGAAGGGTCTGGAATCTTTCCCCGTTGAGAAGTTTGAAAGTTTACAGACCTTCGATCACGTGGCATGGCGTTCCGAAGTGATGGCCCATGAAGAGTTGTTCCTGGCGTTGCACGACCATCTGCCGGCCGAGATGATCTACGAGCGGGAATTGCTGATCTGCCGGTTGGGTAAAGGACACCCGACGCCGCACACCGCCGCGCCATCTTCCGATTACCTGGATGGAATACTCTGAGACGCACATAGCGGCATGGCTCACCGGGCGCCGGCAGCGCGCGTGATCACACCCGACAGCACTCTGCAAGACCGGAAGACGCTTGCAGAAAGCAGTGAGCCGATCCGGATGTGCAAACGCAGGGAGAGACCACTTACGAAAGGACGTGCCATGAAGAAATACCGTATCACTCGCAGTGTGTGTTTTGTTTGGTGCACGTTGACTTGGGGCTTGGTCGGTGCGGCTCTGCATGCGGCAGGACAGGAGCATTGGGTGGCCACATGGGCAGCGTCACCGCAATCGCCGCGGGTCGTGTTTCCGCTTCCACCGCGAGCGCAGCCTGCACCCGCCGCGGCGGGCCAGCCTGGCCAGGGCAATCCGCCTCCAGTCTTTGCGCCACCGCCAAATCTGAACAACCAGACCGTTCGCATGATCGTACACACGAGCATCGGCGGGCGCCACGCACGCATTCAACTTTCTAACGCCTATGCCGCAACCCCGCTCAGCGTGGGAGCCGCGCACATCGCTTTGCGCGATAAGGGATCGGCCATCATTCCGTCGTCGGATCACGCGCTGACCTTCGGCGGGAAGGCGCAGTTCCTCATTCCGGCCGGAGCGGAGGCTGTGAGCGATCCCGTAGATTTGGAGGTGCCGAAGCAGGGCGATCTGGTGATCAGTGTATATGTGCCCGGGGATGCGAATAGCCCGACTATTCACCTCACTGGCTTGCACACCACCTATATCTCAAAAGCGGGCGACTTCAGCGGCGTGACAGCGATCCAGGATACCAGTACCATTCAATCCTGGTATTGGCTCTCCGGCGTAGACGTGCTGGCTCCAGCCGATACTGGACTCATCGTGGCCTTTGGCGACTCCATTACGGATGGAACGACATCGACGCCGGACACAGATAGCAGCTGGCCGAGTCAGCTGGCCCGGCGCTTGTTGACAAACAAACGAACGGCCAACCTGGCTATTGTGAATCAAGGAATCTCCGGCAACCGTCTGCTTCGCGACGGCGCTGGGGTGTCCGCCCTGGCGCGATTTGATCGCGACGTCCTCGCGCAGCCCGGCGTGAATTGGCTGATCCTGCTGGAAGGCATCAACGACATTGGGCTCGGCGTCCGAACGGGCGCTCAGTCCTCGGACTCGGTCACTGCCGATGACCTGATCGCCGCTCACAAGCAGCTCATCGAAAGAGCTCACATGCACGGCATAAGAGTGATCGGAGCGACATTGACGCCGTTTGCCGGAGCACTCTACTACACCGACGAAGGAGAAGCCGTCCGCCAAGCCGTCAACCAGTGGATTCGGACCGGTAAGGCCTATGATGCGGTGATCGACTTTGACATGGTGACACGAGACCCGGAGAATCCAAAGCAGATCCGCAACTCCTATAATATTCGCGACCACCTGCACCCCAACGATGCCGGCTACAAAGCCATGGCCGAAGCCTTCGATTTATCGATCTTCGCGTCGAAGGCTGGATCCACTTCTCGACAGCCCTGAGGGCCATCCAGGCACCGGTGCCTCTGTACATCGCCCGTGATCGGATGGGGATTTCCGCGCCGTTGCCCATTCGGTATATCATGGATGTTTCCTCCGCCGGAAGAGGGCGCGCCCCTGGCAATGAGCATTACGGATATTTTCATCCGCCGGCCCGTAATGACCACCCTGGTCATGCTGGCGATCGTCCTGTTCGGTGTAATGGGGTATCGCACGCTGCCGGTCAGCGATCTGCCCAACGTGGATTTCCCGACGATTCAAGTCCAAGCCTCGCTTCCCGGCGCCAGCCCGGAGACCATGGCTTCCGCTGTGGCCGCGCCGCTGGAGCGGCAGTTCACCACCATCGCCGGGGTGGATTCTATGTCCTCCACCAGCTACCAGGGCAGCACTAACATCACCATCCAATTCTCGCTGGATCGATCGCTCGATGGCGCGGCGCAGGACGTGCAGACCGCCATCGCTTCGGTGCTGAGAAAACTCCCCCCCAACATGCCGGCTCCACCGACCCTCCGGAAAGTGAATCCCGCCGACCAGCCCATCTTGGCGCTCGCCCTTTACTCCAATACCCTCTCGCTTTCTACGGTCGACGACTTCGCCGAGGAAGTGTTGGCCCAGCGCATCTCGCAAATCAACGGCGTGGCACAGGTCAACGTCTTTGGCCAGGCGAAATATGCCGTCCGGGCGCAGCTTGACCCCGGGCTCCTCACGGCTCGCAACATCAGCATCGACGAAGTGGCGGATGCCCTGGGGAGACACAATGTCAATTTGCCCACGGGTATCCTCTGGGGGCAACATTGGTCTTATACCGTTCAGGCCAGCGGGCAATTGAACAGCGCCGCCGCCTACCGTCCGATTGTCGTCGCCTATCGCAACGGGTCGCCGGTCCGCCTGGAAGAACTCGGCCAAATTATCGACAGCATACAGAATGATAAGAACGCGAACTGGTTTGGAAACACACGCTCCATCCAGCTTGCCATTCAGCGGCAGCCGGGAACCAACACGGTCGAGGTGGTGGACACCATTAAGGGGCTTCTCCCCGCCCTCCGCGAACAGATGCCGCCGGCCATGAATCTGGATATCTTTTTTGACCGTTCGACGGCGGTGCGCGAGTCGGTCCACGACGTGAAACTGACCCTGCTCCTTACGGTCGTATTGGTCGTAGGCGTGATCTTCGTCTTCCTGCGGAACCTATCGGCTACCGTCATTCCCAGCCTGGCGTTGCCCATGTCGATTATCGGCACCTTCGCAGCCATGGCTTTGCTGGGCTATACGCTGGACAATCTCTCGCTGATGGCGCTGACGCTTTCGGTCGGATTCGTGGTGGATGATGCCATCGTCATGCTGGAGAATGTCGTCCGCCACATGGAGATGGGCAAGGCGAGATTGGTGGCTGCTCTCGAAGGAGCCAGGGAGATTGGATTCACCATTCTTTCCATGACGGTTTCGCTGGCCGCCGTGTTTATTCCCGTGCTGTTCATGGGCGGAGTCATGGGCAGGCTGTTCCACGAGTTCGCGGTCACCATCATGGTAGCGATTCTAATCTCTGGCGTGGTCTCGCTTTCGCTGACGCCGATGCTTTGCAGCCGCTTCCTGAAGCCGCCCTCGGAACACCTGAATCGATTCCAGCGCGCCTCGGAAGGCGCCTTCGATGCCATGCGTTCTGCATATGCCTGGACCTTGCGGAGCGTAATCCGCCACCGTTTTCTTACGATGACAGTGGCCGCCGGCACGGTGGTCGCGAGCGCCTATTTGTTCGGGTTAGTGCCGAAGGGGTTCATTCCCAGCCAGGATGTGGGCCGCCTGGATGGCTCATTGGAGGGCCCGCAGGGTATTTCCTTTAACGACATGGCGCGCGCGGTCGCGCAAGCTGAGAGGATAGCCGAAGCCGACCCGGCCATCGCCAGCGTCGGAAGCCAGGTTGGTGGTGGGAACAACAACCCCTCCGCCAACAACGGTCAATTGAATCTCCGCCTCAAGCCCCGATCGGAGAGAACGGACACGCCGGAGCAAATCATTCAGCGGCTGCGGCCCCAGTTCGATACCATACCCGGCATCAAAGTATATCTCTCGAACCGGCCCCTGATCACCATCGGTGGCATTCAAAGCAAGAGCAACTTCCAGTACACGCTGCAAGCGCCCAATATCGCCGAACTGTACCGCGTCGCCCCCGAATTCGAGCGGTTGGCCCGCACTCTGCCCGAGCTTACCGACGTCAACAGCGACCTGCAGAACAACAACCCCATGGTCACGCTCGACATCGACCGGGATAGGGCTTCCGCCCACGGGCTTACCGCCGGACAGATCGAGAACGCCCTCTACAGCGCTTATGGCACGCGCCAAGCTTCCACAATCTTCACACCCATTGATGACTATCAGGTCATTCTGGAAGTCCTGCCCAGGTACCAGCGGGATCCGACCGTGCTGGGCGGGTTGCATGTCCGTTCCGCTTCCGGGAGGCTGGTAGCGATCCGGCAGGCTGCCAGTGTGCGGCTCGGGGCCGGTCCCCTTTCCGTTTCGCACCTAGGCCAGGCTCCCGCGGTGACCATCTCGTTCAACACCAAGCCGGGAGTCGCTTTGGGCGATGCCGTAGACCACCTCGCACAGCTCGCGCGCGAAAATCTCCCGGCCGACATCACAACGTCGTTCCAGGGTACGGCGGCCGCATTCCAACAATCCTTGAAGGGCATCGGCGTGCTGTTCGCGATGGCGGTCCTGGTGATCTACCTGGTGCTGGGAATCCTGTATGAGAGCTTTATCCATCCACTCACGATCCTTTCCGGCCTCCCCTCGGCAGGCCTGGGCGCGCTGGCAACCTTGTTACTGTTTCACGATGAGCTAAACCTCTATTCGTTCGTCGGCATCATCATGCTGATCGGGATCGTGAAGAAGAACGCGATCATGATGATTGACTTCGCGCTGGAAACGCAGCGCGAGCATGGCACGAGCCCGGCCGAGGCCATTCACGAAGCTTGCCTGGTCCGGTTCCGCCCCATCATGATGACCACAATGGCCGCCCTCATGGGCACTCTACCTATCGCTCTGGGTCTGGGTGCGGGCGGGGAAGCGCGGCGCCCCCTGGGCTTGGCGGTTGTCGGCGGCCTCGTGGTCTCGCAACTGTTGACGCTTTACATCACCCCGGTCTTCTATACCTACATGGAGCGCTTCCAGGGCCTAACCGCGAAATTCCGACGGCCCCGGAAGGCGCTGGCAGCCTCGGCCGGTGAACCTGAGGTCGCGTTCGGCAACTTCCATCGCCAGCACCCGGGCAACGCTGCGAGCGGCTTGGGCGTCATCCGCGCGTCGCGATCGCATGACCCCTTGCCTTGACGAATGCAGATGCCCGGCACTGAAGCGGCGATCAGGGCGTATCCTTGCTACTGGTGGTGTGAAAGACCACCACCTGAGCTTTCCGGCCGAAGCCCTTGGCGTGACGCGCAACACGCTTTCGGAACTGGTGAACCGGAAGCGCGGCATCTCGCCCGAAATGGCTGTGCGGCTTTCTCAGGTTTTCGGCGGCACGGAGGAAGGCTGGCTTGTGCAACAGGCCCACTATGACCTTGCACAAATCCACCGTGGCCGTATCAAGCTGAAACGGTTCCAACCGGCCTAGCGGCGTGGATGTCTACCAACCCATCACTGGATCACAAATGGACTTGTGTACGTTTCGTTCTGAGTGTAGGTCTGCGCGCCAAGAAACGGTATCACATTCGCTGCTGAAACTTGACGAATTCTGAGTATCCGCCAGTTAAGTGCAGGTGTATGATAAGGACCATGTTGTCCACGCGGACCAGCATACTGCTGATGACGGCCGCTCTCGTTGGCCACGCCCAGAAGGGACCTGAGAAACAGTACCCGAAAGCGGTGGGAGCGGTAAACCGGTGGACTCCGCCGCGCACATCATGGGGAGACCCGGACCTCCAAGGTATTTGGAACAACTCAACGATTACCGAGCTCGAGCGACCCCAGGAGCTTTCTGGCAAACAGGTTCTGGCGGACGACGAAGCCGCCGTATTGGAAGAGAAAGCAACTCAGAATCGCATCGATCGTCCCCCGAGGCCCGGCGATCCCGGAACCTATAACCAGTTTTGGTTCGACCGGGGAACCAGAGTCGTGGCCACCAAGCGAACGTCGCTCATCGTTGATCCGACGGATGGCAAATTGCCCCCCTTAACGGCCGCCGGCCGGCAGAGACAGGAGGAGAGATTCAAGAGGCTTGGCCCGAGCGCGACGGCCTCCTCCGGGAACGGTCCGTTTGATTCGTATGAGGACATTAGCGTGGTCACGCGCTGCATCACCCGCGGGCTGCCGAATGCCATGTTTCCCGGTGGCTATAACAATAACTTCCAAATTCTGCAGGTCCCGGGATTGGTTGTACTGTTGTCCGAGATGATGCATGACGCTCGCGTCATCCCTTTGGACGGACGGCCTCATATCAGTCAGAACGTCCGGCAGTGGATGGGCGATTCCCGAGGCCATTGGCAGGGCAATACGCTGGTGGTGGATGTGACCAACTTTCCCGATCGGGACGTGACCGGTTTTGGCGTGGCGTATCGTCATGGCGAGACCTCGCACCTCCATCTGATCGAACGCTTCACCCGTATCGATGCCAATACGATCAGCTACGAAGTCACGGTGGACGATTCAACTACGTTTACCAAACCGTGGACGGCATCGATTCCGATGGTGAAGAGCGATGGCCCTCTCTATGAATACGCGTGCCACGAGGGAAACTACAGCATCGCCAACATGCTCAGCGCATCTCGCGCCCAAGACAAGAGTTCTTCCGACGCTGTGAAGAACGGGCCGCGATGATGTTTCGCTTGACAATTTAATGAAGGGAGGAAGTGCCATGAAATACGCTTTGTCGATGGCCGCACTGCTGATGGCGATCAGCCAACAGCCGCGGGCGCTGGCTCAAGGAAGCGGCGACAATCTCGTCAAGCAAGCCGTCGCCGCGCAGGGTGGCGCCGAGCTACGCGGATTGAAGGGCCTCGCCATCAAGGGCGATGCCAAGTTCTGGGAACCGGGGCAGTCCCCCGCAGCCGGCGGAGAGCCGCGCTTCCTGGGGGATGCGACGTTCGCGATCACCTGGGATCTCGCCCAGGGCAGGGCGCGCACCGCCTGGGACCGCGATCAGAAATATCCGGACCCGGTGAAGCTGAAATATACGGAGACCGTGCTGCCCGCGTTCGGCTTCGTCACGGACAACCAGGGAAACCAGCCGATGTCAGGCATTCGCGTCGCCGCGCATCGGCGCGAGCTCGAGCGCGCCTCCCCTTGGCTGCTGGTCAAGGCCATGGACGAATCAGGCAATGTCCACGCCGCGGGAACCCAGCGGCTCGGCCAGCAGTCGCTGCCTGCGGTCTCATACACCGACGGCGGGACGACATTCACCATCCTGTTCGACCGCAAGACTCATCTGCCCGCCGCCGTCCGCACGCGCGACGACGATAACATCCACGGCGATTCGAACTACGATCTCGTGCTGACGGACTGGAAAGCCGTGGGTGGAGCGCAGATCGCTCAAGCGCTGTCTTACCGGATCAACGACGTGGAGGTGGCGAGACTCACCTATCGGGACGTCACGGCGAATCCGGCAATCGCGGCCGATACTTTTGCGGCCCCCGACGCGGTGAAGGCGGCGGCCAAGCCGCCGGCGGCCGGCAACGTGCCTTATCAATGGGTATTGCGGCGGCTCTTCCTGACGCGATTCACCGACAGCGACAACGTCATTTTCCCCAACGGCGGCGGCCTCAAGCTGGTCGAGCTCGCGCCCAACGTGCAGCATGTCGAAGGTGGAACGGCCAACAATCTGATCGTCGCGATGAAGGACCATCTGATCATCTTTGATGCTCCTTATGGCGAACTGCAATCGCGCTGGGTCATCGACGCTGCCAAGGCCAAGTATCCGGGCAAGCCAATCCGGTATCTCATCCTGACGCATCACCACATGGACCATACCGGCGGCATGCGAACCTATGTGGCCGAAGGCGCGAAGGTGATCGTTCCGAGTCCCGACAAGGCCTATTTCGAAAAGGATGTCAGGGCGCCGCACACGATCGTTCCCGACGATCTGCAGAAGAAGCCGCGGGCAGCCGAGCTCCTGGAGGTCAAGGACCAGATGACCTTCAAGGACGACACGGCCGAAGTTCGCCTCTACGCCATTCCCAATCCGCACGTTCAAGGCATGTTCATCGCCCACGTGGTAACCGGCAACATTTTGTATGTCACGGACCTCATCTCAGCGCGTGGTCCGATTGAACGTTCGGAAGGCACGGTCGCCGTGGGCGAGGCCCTGCGGAAATACGGCATTTCCGGCGCCACGATCGCTTGCGGCCATGGCACTACGGCCAAGCAGTCTGAAATCGCTCCGGCACTGGCCGCGAATTAGGGATGGTTCGCGCGAATGAGAAACCTTAGGCCCCTTTTCTGGCTGCTGGCCGCCGGGCTCTTGAACGCACAAACGAACGACGCACCCCGGCGTTTGGTCGCGCGGGCTTTTAGCGACACTCCGATCTTCGACGATCTCAAGGAGCTGTGTGATGGTATCGGCGGCCGCCCCACTGGTTCGCCCGCGCTTTACAAGGCGATCGAGTGGGGCGCGCGCAGGTTCCAGGCCGCCGGCCTCAATCCGGTCCTTGAGCCGTTCCAGATCCCGAGTCTGTGGCTTCCGATTTCCGCCGAAGCTTCGGCGATTGCGCCACAGCAATTCCCGATCCGGCTGGCCGCAGCCCCGTTTACGGCATCGACCGGCGGTGATCTCGAGGCACGTGTCCAGGATGCGGGCGAGGGGACGGAAGCGGATTTTGCAAAGCTGGGGGCACGTGCGAAGGGCGCCATCGCCCTGATCCGCAGCAAGGAGATGAAGACATTCGACGATCTGTTCGCCGAATACGTTCGCAACAGTTCACTGATCGCGGCGGCTCGCAAAGCCGGCGTGGCCGCGCTCCTGCTGCAATCGACCCGACCGAGGGGCCTCCTGTATCGTCACCCGATGAGCCTCGACGGTTCCCTTGTGCCGATTCCGGCGGCGATCGTCAGCCGCGAGCACGCCGACCGCCTGGCCCGCCTGGCCGAGAAGAACGAAGTGCGCGTGCGGCTGAATCTTCAGAACAGAATCGGCGGCGAGTACGAGTCGCAAAATGTTGTAGCGGAAATTCGCGGACGCGAGAAGCCCGAGGAAGTTGTGCTGATTGGCGCGCATCTGGACTCCTGGGATCTCGGCACCGGCGCCGAAGATAACGGCGTCAATGTTGCTCTCGTGCTCGATGTGGCGCGCGGGTTCAGGCAACTGGGGCTGGTGCCGCGCCGCACTATCCGGTTCGTTCTCTTCACCGGCGAAGAACAAGGGATGTGGGGTTCCCGCCGATACGTCGAGCGTCACCGTGCGGAACTGGATCGGTTTGCCGCGACAATTACGTTCGATACCGGTTCAGGCCGGCTAATCGGCTTTTATCTGAATGGCCGCGAGGATCTCCGCGGGCCGGTCAATGACGCGCTCGGTGCGGTCGCCGGATTGGGCGCCACCGAACATGTCGTCGATGCAATCGATGGCACCGACAACTTCGACTTTCTTCTTTCCGGCGTGCCCAACCTGGTCGGAATTCAGGACCCGATTCCGTACCTTCCCGACTACCACGCGGAGTCCGACACGTTCGACCGGGTAAATCAACGCGAGGAGAAGGCTACGTTGGCGATCTCGTCAGCCCTGCTCTGGGCGTTCGCCGAGAATCCGGAGCGCCTGAGCCGGCAGACGCGCGGCGAAGTTGAGAAACTGGTCATCGATACGAAACTCGATCAGCAAATGAAGGCCTTCGGACAATGGGAGGAATTCACGTCCGGGCAGCGAGGACTGTTCCAATGACGAATCACCGTCACAGCCGTAGAAGATTCATCCGCCTGGCCGGCGCCGGCATCGCCGGTGCTGCCGGCGGGCCATGGCTAGGCACCGCCGCGGCTGCCGAAACGCAGGACGCCGATCTCGTCGTCTTCAACGCGAGAGTCTACACAGTCGATTCCCGCGCGCCGAAGGCGGAGGCATTCGCCGTCAAAGCCGGCCGGTTCACCGGCGTGGGGAGCAACGCAGACATCCGGGCGCTCATCGGCAAGGGGACCCAGACGTTCGACGCCCGGCAGATGATGATCGTGCCCGGGTTCATCGACTGCCACAATCACGCGCCCGGCAATACATTGCTCTACGACGTACTCGTCGGTAACCCCTACGTGGTGGAGTTCGTGACGATCTCCAGCATTGTGGAAAAGCTCCGCGTGAAAGCCCGTCAGACTCCGCCGGACACGTGGGTGGAAGGGTACTTCTTCGACGACACCAAGGTGAAGGACAATCGCCAGTTGAATGTTCATGACCTCGACCAGGTATCGAAGGACCACCCGGTCGTGGTTCAGCATCGCGGCGGCCACACGTCGTACTACAACAGCAAGGCCCTCGAGATGGCGGATATCAACAAGCACACGCCCAATCCGCCCGGTGGGACCTTCGACCGCGATGCCAACGGCGACCTCAACGGCCGGGTTACCGACCGGGCAAGGAACGCCCTCATCCGGGTCGGCAAGCGGCCGACCTTTACCGAACAGCAGACGTTGCAGCGCGACCGCGACGGGCTGGCGTATATTTCCAAACAGTTCGTCCGCTATGGCGTGACGAGTGTACACCACGAGGGCGGCAATCTGGGGGCCCTGCAGCAAGTGCGGGCGCGCGGAGAGCTCCTGCACCGGGTGAGCTACGAGGCCGCCGGCAAGGTGCTGGAAGCAATGATCGCCGGCGGGATCATGACCGGCTTCGGCGACGAGTGGATCCGGTTCGGAGCCACCTCCGAGCACACCGTCGACGGCTCCTTCTCCGAACGCACCATGGCGCTCAGCACACCCTATCCGGGCGTCGTGCCGCCGTACAAGGGCAACGTCACGGAGACGCAGGACGACCTCAACGCATGGATCGAACGGGTGCATCGGGCGGGCATCCAGGTCAACTGCCACGCCAATGGCGATGTTGCCATCGATATGGTGCTCACGGCAGTGGAACGGGCGCAGCGGCTGTTCCCGCGAGCCGACGCGCGCCCGAAGATCACCCATTGCACGCTGATCAACGACGATCTGGTGAGGCGCATCAAGGCATCCGGGGTCGTCCCTGCGGCGTTCACGTCCTATGCCTACTACAATTCCGACAAGTTCCATTTCTATGGCGAAGAGCTCATGAAGCGGTGCATGGCTTATCGCAGCCTCCTGGATGCAGGAGTTCCGGTGGCGGCAGGCTCTGACTTTAGTCCGGGACCGTTCGACCCGCGGATGGCCATTCAGGGAATGGTGACACGCACCGGTTGGGACGGTAAGACTTGGGGAGCTAACCAGAGGATCAGTGTGGACGAGGCGCTGCGGGTTAACACCATCAACGGCGCTTATAACTCCCATGAGGAGGCGATCAAAGGATCGATCACGCCGGGCAAATTGGCGGACTTCGTCGTGCTGTCGGACGATCTTTTCACGGTGGACAGAGAAAAGATCAAGGACCTCCAGGTCGTCCGCACGGTGGTAGGCGGCTCAACGGTCTACAACGCCTAGAGGTCTCCGCAGTGTCTTGCTGGGTCCCTTATAGTCGCGGTCTCACTTGGCTGCCGCTTTTTGCTTGTCCCACTCGGCCTGGAAGGCGCGTTGGCGCTCGGAGAGGTAGGCGTGGTAGCCGTCGGGATCGATAAATGGATTCGGCCCGCCTGCCTTCATGCGTGCGTACTTGGCCTCCATCCCATAATAGTTCCCGTGCGCGCCGAGAAACACGTCGATCGGCAGGGATTGCAGGATCTTGAACGTGCGCGCGTAGTCGTCGGCAATCTGCGGGTACTCCCTGTTACCCGCCAGGATGAAACCCTGGTTCACGTTGACGCTCCCCACGATCACGACGTCGTAGGTCTTGCCGCCGTCCGGAACCTTCGTCGTCCAAGTGGTGCAGCCTTTAGT
>Ga0075030_100000780_pt1 | contig 28323 bp, 23 predicted proteins | sample LitLauG_LLR_2012_FD_71393 | JGI IMG/M metagenome (GOLD analysis project Ga0075030, IMG submission 71393) | Freshwater sediment microbial communities from Pennsylvania, USA - Little Laurel Run_MetaG_LLR_2012 | ecosystem: Environmental > Aquatic > Freshwater > Creek > Sediment | place: USA...
CCACAAGCCCAAAATGATCGAGAAGGACGCGAAGTCGCGGCCGGTCGTCCCCAAACATGAATGCCTCCAACGCATCCATCGCTTGAATCCGACTCGTCAACCTTCCGATAGCCCCGTTAATCCGAGTTCAGGGCCGTGATGGCGGCAGCACCGGGGTTGACTTCACGCAAGGTGCGACAAGCGGCGATCAGGCATGTTGAATGATCTCGCCAAATGAAGGCCAAATCCGGGCGCCGAAACGCATGAACCAAGGCTCGAGCGTCGTTGCCGATCAACGCGAAGTTCTCGCCTTTCTGGCGAACCCCGGGACATTCGGAATCAGCGAGCCTGTCAGACGCATCGACACGCACGGCGCCATGGTTTTCCTGGCGGGGGCGGACGCCTACAAGATGAAGCGCGCGGTCCGCTTTCCCTATATGGATTTTTCCACCCTGGAGAAGCGCGGAATAGCGTGTTTGCGCGAGATCGAGGTCAATCGGCTCAATGCGCCGGGAATTTATCTTGGCGTCGTCCCCATTACCCGCGCCGGCCAGGGTTTTAAGCTCGACGGAAAGGGAGAGATTGTCGAGTATTGCGTGCACATGCGGCGCTTCGACGAAGGCGCAACGCTCGATCGCCTGGCAGGCGAGGGGACATTCACCCATCAACTTGTCGCGAGTCTCGCGAAGACCGTCGCCGAGGCGCACGAACGCGCGCCGCGCCGGGACTACGACAGCGCCGCCGCGCTTGACGGGCTCATCCGTGAAAATGGCGAAAGCCTGGCGCAGAGCGCAGAGTTGTTTCCAGTGGGGCGCGTTCTCGCGCTCACCAGCGCCTCGCTGGCGATGCTCGAGCGCCACAAAGGGCTTCTGGCGGAACGCGGGAAGACGGGATTTGTGCGGCGCTGTCACGGCGATCTGCATCTGGGGAATATCGTGCTGTTGCCGGAGGGGCCGGTCCTGTTCGACGCGCTGGAGTTCGACGAAGACATGGCGAGCATCGACGTGCTGTATGACCTGGCCTACCTCATCATGGATCTGTGGGAGCGGGGGTTTCCAAACGCAGCCAACTCGCTGCTCAATCAATACCTCTGGCAGACCGATGAGGCGCATCTGGCGGGTCTCGTGGTCTTGCCGCTGTTTCTCAGTCTGAGGGCGGCCATTCGCGCCAAGGTCGTCGCCGCTTCGCTGCCCTTTAGCGACGCGCCGCAGCGGGAAATATCGGCGCGCGAGGCCAGACGCTATTTCGCTCTGGCGGAAGAATTTCTTTCTCCGGTGGCGCCGAGACTGGTGGCGATCGGCGGGCTGTCCGGCGCCGGCAAGACGACGATCGCCGCTGCGCTTGCGTCATCGGTCGGTCGTCTTCCAGGCAGCGTGCATCTTCGCACCGATATCGAGCGCAAGCGGCTCCTTGGCGCCGCGCAAACCGAGCGTCTGCCGCAATCCGACTATCGGCCTGACATATCCGCGAGGGTGTATGCCGAGGTGCGTCGCAAGGCTGGGATCGCTCTGGCCGCCGGGTTCAGCGTGATCGCGGATGCGGTCCACGCGGGGCGGGAGGAGCGCGAGGCGATCGCGGCGACGGCGCGCAATGCCGGGGCGCGGTTTGAAGGTCTCTGGCTGGACGTTCCCCTGGCATTGCGGATCCAACGTGTCGAAGGACGCGGCGCCGATGCATCGGATGCAACCGCCGAGGTTGCCCGCCGGCAGGCAGGAATCGATCCTGGCGATCTCTCATGGGCGCGCATTGACGCGTCGGGAGGAGCGCGGCCGACGATCGGCAAGGCGCTGGAGGCGCTGGCGATCACGCCTTTGCAGAAGGGTTGACGCTCATCAACGTGTCCATGTCCGTTCCCGGCCAGGATCGCCATCTTATGTAAGGTATATGTCGGAAGCATCGGAGAACCTATGGCGACGGATCCGTCCACACGGCAGCGGGATGTTGCGATCTGGTATTTGTTTATCGCCGGCATTGGTTTGTTGCTCGCGCAGCTCGCGTGGTCGAGCTATTCGCAGGTCGAGACCATTCCGTTCAGCCAGTTCGAGCAGCTCGTCACCGAGAACAAGGTTCACGATGTCACGATCGCCAGCGACTTTGTCCAGGGCACGCTGAAAGATCCATTGCCCAGCGGCAAGACGGCGTTCGTTTCCGCCCGCGTCGACCCCGCTCTCGCGGACAAGCTCGCCGCTCATGGCGTCGTTGTGACCGGGGCGCCGTCAGGCGGCGTTATCCAGACGCTGCTGTCGTGGGTCGTTCCCGCCTTCTTCTTCTATATGATCTGGGCGTTTATCATTCGGCGCATGGCGGATCGACAAGGGTTCGGCGGATTGATGACGATCGGCAAGTCGCGCGCCAAAGTCTACGTCGAGAAGGACACGAAAGTCGCCTTCGCCGATGTTGCCGGCGTCGACGAAGCCAAATTTGAGCTTCAGGAAATCGTCGCCTTCCTGAAGGAGCCGAAGACCTTTGGCCGCCTTGGCGCGCGTGCGCCGAAAGGCATTCTCCTGGTTGGACCGCCGGGAACCGGCAAGACCTTGCTGGCGCGCGCGGTCGCCGGCGAAGCGGGCGTGCCGTTCTTTTCGATTTCCGGTTCGGAATTTGTCGAAATGTTCGTCGGCGTCGGCGCGGCGCGCGTGCGCGACCTCTTCGATCAGGCGCGAAAGGCGGCGCCCTGCATCATCTTCATCGACGAACTCGACGCGCTCGGCCGCAGCCGGATGCCCAGCGCTGTCGGCGGCTTCGATGAAAAGGAGCAGACGCTCAACCAGCTTCTCGCCGAGCTCGACGGATTCGATCCAAGCTCCGGCGTTATCCTGCTTGCCGCCACCAACCGTCCCGAGGTTCTCGATCCGGCGCTGCTGCGCGCCGGGCGCTTCGACCGGCAGGTCCTGGTCGATCGCCCGGATCGTCCCGGGCGCGTGGCCATATTGAAGGTCCATATCAAGAAGATCCGCCTCGCGACCGAGGTCGATCTCGATGTCATCGCCGGCCTGACAATCGGCTTCACCGGCGCCGATCTCGCCAACTTGATCAACGAAGCGGCGATCGCGGCCACGCGACGCAAGGGCGATGCTGTGACGCTCGATGATTTCACGGTCGCGATCGAGCGCATCGTCGCCGGCATCGAGAAAAAGAGCCGCGTGCTGAGCGACGCCGAGCGTCGGCGCGTCGCCTATCACGAAATGGGTCACGCGCTGGTCGCAGCGAGCCTGCCGGGCGTTGACGTCGTCCAAAAGGTATCGATCATTCCGCGCGGCGTCGGCGCGCTCGGCTACACCATGCAGCGCCCCACGGAGGATCGTTTCCTGCTTGCCGCCAGCGATCTGAAAAACCGCATAGCGGTTCTGATGGGCGGGCGCGCCGCCGAGCAACTGATATTCGATGGCGACGTCTCGACGGGCGCCGCCGACGATCTGCAGCGCGCCACCGAGATCGCGATCGAAATGGTCACCCGCTACGGCATGGATGCAACGCTGGGCCAGCGCACTTATGCGCCCCGCCAGCAGATGTTCCTGCCGACGATGCAAGACAGCCTTGCCAGCGCGGCACAAGCGACGGCGCGCGAGATCGATCTGGCCGTACGCGAGCTTGTCGAGGCGGGCGATGTCACGGCAAGAAGAATTCTCGCCCGTCGCCGAAGCGATCTTGACGCTGGCGCCAACCTGCTGCTCGCTAAAGAGACGCTGACAGCGACTGAATTTCCGCCGCTGCGCCAGGCGGGCGGGACCGCCGCATCGGCGCCGAACGCCGCCTAAAGGTGGCCGGTCAACGCGAAGCGGGGCGGACCTGCTAGCGACGCAACCACTCGGGCAGGTCCAGCCACTGGATCTCGGAAACCGGTATTGACATGCAGGGCGCACAGGCCTCGAGACGCTCGCCGCCGACGCCCGCCAGAAGGTCCTTTATCGGACACGTTGTCTTCCGGCACCTTTCGATTGAAGCGATCGGGTTGGCGATTCCGGTGAGAATTATGGGAGCGCCATCCGCGTCCCTCACCCGCAAACGCACGTCAGGCCGCTGACGAAGCTGAATCGCCAAAACCTCCAGATAACCCCACACCTCGCCGCTGCCCGCCAAATCGCGTTTACCAGCGGCGAGGAGGTTGCCCTCGGACCCCAATACTTCGAACGTGAATAGCGGCATCGGCGCTTTCTCAGCCCAAGGACAGATGGTCCTCGACGACCGTTACTCCCGGGACCGACCAAGCCGCGCGCTCTGCGACGCCGCGCTCATACCAGGCCTTCACCTTGCCCTCGAGCGTGACCTTATGGTCCTGCACAAGAACACGGATGGAGTCCGCTTCAAGTTCGGCGTTGCGTTTCAGCGCTTCCAGAATTTTGGCGCGAACGTCTTGCGGCTGCGCCTGCGGCTTGACTTCGATAAGGTTGGTCACGCCAATGACGCCCGACAATCTGCGCGCGGCCGATTCCGCCGCGGCGCTCTGGTAGTACCAATTCACGTGGCCGGTGAGCGTGACCCAGCCCTGCGCAACTTTCACCTTTATGTTTTCGGATGGGATGCGCGCGTCCCAGGCGATGGTCGCCAAGGCGCGTTCGGCGATCTGATCGTCGGCGGTTTTCTTGTCATTGGCGTAGCGAACGACGATCTCCTGGGCGATCCCGCGCACGCCCTTGACGCGCTGGGCGGCCTTCTCCGCCTCGATCTTCTCGGCATAGCTGCCGACGTGGCCGGTTAAGGTCACAACGCCGTTGCTGACGGCAACGCCGATATTCGCCGAATCAATGCTCGGATCGAAATCGAGCTCATCAATAACGTCCTGTCGCAGGGTCATATCAGTCATTTGTTCCTCCGTGTGAAATCTCCAATTAGAATACGATAGCGCGCAAGCCACCAACCCGAGTTGATCAGGCGCAAGGCGGGCCGGGTTTTTTATTGGAGACTACGCATCGGCGCGCACAGGTTGTCGATCGCCGGTGGATGCGCGACGCGGGAGAAACACGCCATGAGGGCCATGGTTCTGCGCGCGATCGGCAAGCCGCTGGCATTTGAGGAGCGCGAGGATCCGCAGCCAGGCCCAGGCGCCATTCGCGTGCGCGTCGAAGCTTGCGCTGTTTGTCGGACTGATTTGCACGTCGTCGATGGCGAATTGCCCAACCCTCTGCTGCCGATCATCCCCGGCCATGAAATTATCGGCATTGTCGATGCCTTGGGGCGGGGAGTCGAAACGCCTCCTCTGGGCGCGCGGGTTGGCGTGGCATGGTTGGGCTTTGCGTGCGGCGCCTGCCCCTATTGCTCGACAGGCGAGGAAAACCTTTGCGACTACCCGCTGTTCACCGGTTACACGCGCGACGGCGGTTTCGCCACGCATGTCCTGGCGGACGCCTCGTTCGCGTTCCCGCTCGCGGGATTCGACGATCCGGTCGCCGCCGCCCCTTTGATGTGCGCGGGGTTGATCGGCTGGCGATCGCTGAAAATAGCCGGTGATGGACGACGCATCGGTCTCTACGGATTTGGCGCGGCCGCGCACATTTTGGCGCAGGTTTGCCGCTGGCAGGGCCGCGAAGTCTACGCGTTCACGCGGCCGGGAGACAAAGCGGCGCAGGACCTTGCTTTGTCGCTCGGCGCCAAATGGGCGGGCGCATCAGGCGAATTGCCGCCAGCGCCGCTTGACGCGGCAATCATATTCGCTCCCGTGGGCTCGCTGGTGCCAGAGGGTCTGCGGGTGGTGCGCAAAGGCGGCCACGTGGTTTGTGGAGGCATTCATATGAGCGACATCCCACGCTTTCCCTATCGGCTTTTATGGGAGGAGCGCCGCGTGTCTTCTGTCGCCAATCTGACGCGCCGCGACGCCGCCGAATTCCTGGCGCTGGCGCCAAAAGCCGGCATCAGGACGACGACGCGGGTGTACCCGCTGCGGCAAGCCAACGAGGCGCTGGATGACCTGCGCGCCGGCCGACTGCAGGGGGCGGCGGTCCTCACGCCTTAGAGCAACGTCAGTGCGCCATCAGCAGCGGAATATCGGACAGCTCCAATAATTCCCGAGTAGCGCCGCCCAGCAGCCATTCGCGAAGGCGCGAGTGCCCATAGGCGCCGGCGACGATCAGGTCAGCGGAAACACGGTGCGCCTGATCCAGCAGCGCATTCGCGACGCTTTTATCCGACGCATGCTTCACATTGATTGACGTCTTCACGCCGTGACGAGCCAGATGCGCCGCGATGTCCGAGAGCGATGCGAGCGCCGCAGCCTCGCTCGCATATTCTCGCACGCCGAGGAGATGAACCGTGGTCGCCAGCCGCAACAGCGGCATCGCCTCGGTGATCGCACGGGCGGCCTCCCGCGTGTCGACCCAGCCGACCATGATCGTTCGGATCGCGTCGCGCGCCTTCAGGCCCGGGGGAATGAGATAGACCCCATGACCCCCTTCGAACAACACCGTTTCAATCATCGTACTCCACTTGCGGTCATCCGAGTCCCGCGGGCAGCTCGCAATGAAAAGATCGGCCCATCGCGCCTCCCTGGCGACCGATGCGCGGAGGACAGGCGACAGCTCCTCGATTTTCCGCAGCTCGCTGGCGACGCTCAGCCGCGTGAGGCGCTCTGCAAGAATTGCGGCCCTATCCACGCCCTGCTGGCGCAATCGCTGCTCCATCTCAATGATCGCCGCAGCGCCCATTTCCGCTGCATAGCCGATCGCTTCCGGCAGCATGTTTGTGTAAATGCCCGTCAGATGCGCGCCAAACAGAGTCGCAATGGTTTCGGCATGACTTAGCCGCACCTCATCGGCTGGCGTCGCATCGAGGTGCGTGATGATATCCCGATAGCCGGCCGCCTGTGTCGATGCGTCCGGCTTCGTGCGCGTAAGAACCTGATTCATCGTATCTCCCCGTCTCGATTCGCCCATCTCCTGCTTTGCGCCGCCTCCTCAGGCGACGCGGCTGTTTTCCTCATCCTCCGGCGAGGCAAGCACCGTCGCCGTGAATGGATCGGTCCAGATCATATGGTCATGCACCGTGCGGACTCCGTCGATGCTCTCTGCGACCGCGTGGATCGCATTGCGTTGGCGCTCGTCGGTTAAGACGCCGCGAAATGTCGCGACCCCGTTTTGAACGCTGACCTCGATTGAGGCGACCGGCGCCCATGGCTGCGCGCGAAGCTCCGCCTCGATGCGCCGCTTGATTTCGCTGTCGGAAATTGGCTGCTCCTCGTACGCGGGGCGCACAAGTTCGACCAGCGCGCGAACGAAGTCGGCGCGCGTTACCATACCGACGACTTTATTTGCATCGACGACCGGCAGCCGCTTGATGTGACGTTTCTCCATGAGAGCGGCCGCCTCATAGAGGCTCGCGGTCGGTTCGATTGTGGCGACGTCGCCGCTCATGATTTCATCGACGCGACGTCCGCGCGCACGCGCATAGGTCTCGGCGGCTTTGCCTGGCAAAAGCAGCCCGACGATCCACGAGCCGGCGGGCTTTTCAGTTCCTAATTCGGGACGGCGCAGGAAGTCGCCCTCGCTCACCATCCCGACGAGGCGCCCCGCTTCGTCGATCACTGGCAGCCCGCTTAAATGCGAACGAACCATGACGTCGAGAGCCTCGCCAATCGTCGCTTTGGGCGAAACGCTCACGACAGTCTTCGCCATGACATCCCTAACGCGCATAACAATCTCCCCGACATTATGCGAATAATCTTGCACGCGATTGGGGCGAAAACATTGACGTGCCTCAAATCGCCGGATTGTCGGTCGGCCGGGTGGGTTGGGTGTCCCTCGTTTGCCCTATCCGCGGATTTCGCTGGGCGGCGATCGCGCCGTCCACGCAACTTCTTGCGGGATAAGACGTTCGTCGCGTGGTGGCGCGGCGTTTACCACGTGGGTTTACCTCGCGCGGTTACTGAAACTGGTTACCCGGTAACTCTGCGCGCAGGCTATCGAAACAGCATCCTAATGAGGCGTTATGAAATCCCGGCGAGTTCGAGCGATCTGAACCTCACGCCGGGATTTGAACATGAGCGTCAGCATCACCCCGTCAGCGTTTGCATCGGACCATCTGGCGACGGTTGGCGGCGTGCAGATCAATCTGGCGTCGCTCGGAGCTGCGGTGCGCGAGCTGATCAGGCGAGCAAAGTCGGGACAGGGGTTTACCGCTTTCACGCTCAATCTCGATCATGTCGTGAAGCTGCGCCGTGACGCTTCGTTTCGCGCCGCCTACCGCCGGGCAACCTACGTCGCGGCCGATGGGTGGCCGATTGTGTGGCTCGCCAACCGGGCGGCGCAGCGCGTCAGCCGCACGACCGGAGCGGATATCGTCGCTCCGCTTTGCGGCGCGGCGGCCATTCATGGGCTTCCAATATATCTTATCGGGCCCGGCGAAACCGCCCAGCGCCGTGCGTCCGCCATTCTGTGTCAGCGCTACCCCGGCCTGCAAATCGCCGGAGCGGAATCGCAAGCTGTTTCGATCGACGCAACCGCAGGACAAATCAGATCAGTCGCGCAACGGATCATAAAGTCCGGGGCGCGCATCTGTTTCGTGTCGCTGGGGGCGCCCAAGCAGGAGATGTTCGCCGACGCGCTCGCGGTCCATTGTCCGGACGTAGGGTTCATCTGCGTCGGCGCGGCGCTGGATTTTATTTCCGGCGAGGCGCGCCGCGCTCCCCTATGGATGCGGCGGTCCGGGCTTGAATGGCTCTGGCGGCTGGCGGGCGAGCCAAGGCGTCTTATCGGGCGCTACGCGAGCTGCGCGTGGATATTTCTTCTGCTCCTGCTTGGGGCAACTGCCGTGCCAGAGGAGGCTTACCCATGAGCGGAGTGGCGACGCAATCGCGGTTGCAGGCGCGCGCTGCGGCGGCGCGCACGGCATCCAGCCTCGGATTTGGCTGCGCTTCGCTGGGATCGCGCATCGGCGCTTCCGACGGGCTGCGCGCGCTCGCCGAAGCGCATGAAGCGGGGGTCGTCTGGTACGATGTCGCCCCTGCCTACGGCGCCGGCGAAGCGGAATCATTGTTGAGCGGTTTCCTGCAAGGACGCCGCAATTCAATCAGTGTGACGACCAAGGTCGGCATCGCTCCTCCGGCGCGCCTCGCGCTCATGAAGGCAGCCTACGCCCTTGGCCGTCCGCTGGTTGGATGGACCGCCGGGCTGCGGCGAGGGTTTCGCGCGCTGCCCGCGACCCGCAATCGCCGCGTGCCGCTCACAGCGGACTTGATCGCGCATTCAATAGAGGGGTCGTTGCGCCGGCTGCGCACGCCGCATGTCGATGTGTTCGCCCTGCATGATCCCGATGCCGCCGACGTCTGCAATGATGAAATACGCCGCGCCCTCGAGCGCGTGCTGGAGCGCGGCCAGGCGCTTCAGATCGGCGTGGCTGGAACGCTCGGCGCTTGCAGCGCCGCCGCGGCGATCGGCGCGCCATACTCGGTTTTGCAGATGAGCACGGAGACGCTCGCGTCCGCGCTTCCGCACTTCGCCGCTTGCGGCGCCAAGCTGGCGACGTATTCGGTGTTTGGCGTCAGCGACGGCATGCGCCAGCGCCTTGTCGGCGCGCTTCAGCGCCGTCCAGACGCGGCGCGGCGGCTGTTCAACGCGGGATATTACTGCAGCATTGATCAGGCCGCCTCGGATCTTCTGCTCGACGCCGCATTCGCGCTCAATCCCGACGGCATTGTGATTGCGTCTATGTTCGATCCGCGCCATCGCGAGGCAAATCTTGCGCGCGCCCGGCGCCCAGTGTTCCCCGGGGCGCCTGCACTGGTGCGCGAGCTGCTGGCATGAGCGCTCGCGCCGTTCGCCCCAGACAAGCCTAGATGTAGGAAAGCTCATGCGACTCCTCGGCGTTCATCGTCTGCACCACCGCAAGGGCGGGGCGGAAGGCGTCCATCTCGATCATCTTGAATTGTTTCGCCAGCGCGGTTGGCAATGCGCGGAATTCGCGATGGATCATCCGGACAACGAGGCGTCCGAATGGCAGAGCTACTTTCCAGCCAATTTTACGCCGGCCTCGGGCTTGCCGGGCGTGGCGTCGCTGCCGCGTTTTTTCCATTCATCCGAGGCGCGCGAGAAGTTCTCCCGGCTGCTCGACGCATTTCAGCCCGATATCATCCACGCGCACGGCATCTACCATCATCTCACCAATGCGATATTGAAGCCGGCAAAAGACCGCGGAATTCCCATTGTCTACACATTGCACGACTATAAGCTGATCTGCCCCGCCTACCATTTCTATACCGAGAAGAGGGGCGTCTGCGAAAAATGCACCGGCGGGCGCCAGTGGCGGTGCCTGACTAATCGTTGCACTCATGGCTCGATCGCCATGGATGCGCTTTACGCCGTCGATGGACTCGTACAATGGCGCAGCGGATCGCTGCGCAACGCCGTTGCGCGATTTGTGGGGCCGTGCCGTTTCATTGTCGAGAAGTTCGCCGAGCACGGATTTCCGCGCGACAAACTGCGCTATGTCCCGAATTTCTTCGAGAGCGCCGACGACGCGCCAGTGCCGCCCGCCGAAGTCGCCGCGCTCCGCGGGAAGCACGGACGTCACATCCTCTACTTTGGCCGCCTCTCCCCGGAGAAAGGCGTCGACGTCCTGATCGATGCCGCCGCGGCCGCTGGCGCGCCGCTGGTGATTGTCGGCGACGGTCCCAAGCGCGCCGAACTCGAGGCGCAGGCGCGCGCCCTCGGCGCTCCGTGCACGTTTGCCGGACATCTCAAGGGCGCGGAGCTCTGGGCGCATGTCGAGGCCGCGACGGCGGTCGCCTTGCCCTCGGTCTGGTACGAAATCGCCCCCAAAAGCGTTCTTGAAGCGCAGGCGCGCGGCAAAGCCATTGTCACGACGCGGATCGGCGGTCTGCCGGAACTGGTCGAGGACGGCGTCACCGGATTGCTCGCGCCCCCGGCGGATCGCGCCGGGCTCGCCGACACGCTCCGTCGTCTGCTCGCGATGGACGATTGCGCGCTGGCGCGGATGGGCGCGGCCGGGCGCGAGCGCGTGCGCAGAACGTTCACTCGCGAGCGCTACTATCGCGAAATGACGCAAATCTACAGCGAACTTGCGCCTGCGGTCGCGGGAGCCGCCTGACGATGATCAGCGCGTCCCTCGAGAGCGCATCCGAGAGCGATCACGAAACGATCATCATCGGGTCCGGGCCGGCCGGCCTGACGCTGGCGATGGAGCTGGCGCGTCTCGGGCGCCCTTCGCTGGTGCTCGAATCGGGCCTCGCCGCCTCGAGCGCCGCGCAGGAGCTATCGGACGCCGATCTGGTCGATCCCTCGCGTCATGATTCGATGAGCATCGCGGTCGCGCGCCGGCTGGGCGGCGCCTCCAATCTGTGGGGCGGCCGCTGTGTGCCGCTTGACCGCGTCGATTTTGAGCCGCGCGCCTTTACTGGAGGCGCACGCTGGCCAATCGGCTACGACGACATCGCGCCGTTCTACGAGACGGCCTGCCGCTACGCGCATTGTGGCGAGGCGGCGTTTGATCTTCCGTTGCCGGGCGCGCGGGGCGTCAATGACGACTTCTCCTTCTCGGCTATCGAGCGCGCCGCCAACCGGCCGCGCTTTCACCAGGCGCATGCGGCGCTCCTCAAAGGATCTGGTCTCATCGACATCCGGCTCGGCGCGACGGTTGTTGATTTCGCGCTGGGCGAAAATTCGCGCATTGCATCCATCGCCGTCGCGGGCGCGGACGGTCGCCGGCGCACGTTGCGCGGCAAGCGAATTGTCATCGCCGCGGGCGGGCTCGAATCGACTCGACTGCTGTTGTCGATGCAGCGCAAGCATGCGGATCTGTTCGGCGGCGCCGAGGGTCTGCTCGGCCGCTATTACATGGGCCACATCATCGGCGAAATCGCCGACATCGTGTTTGCGGACGAGCGGCTCGACGAGGGTTTCGACTTCCAGCTCGACGGTCGCGGCTCCTACGTGCGTCGACGCTTTACCCCGTCTCCAGCGCTTCAGCGCGCCGATGCGCTGCCCAACATCAGCTTCTGGCCGGTGACGCCGCCGGTCGCCGATGCGCGCCATGCCAGCGGCGCCCTGTCCGCTGTCGCGATGGCGCTTTCAACGCCAGTGCTCGGGCGCGCGCTGGTTCCCGAGCTGATCCGCGCGCGGCATGTCTCCGACCCTATCGATTGGGCCGCGCACGCGCGAAACGTCGCGACGGACCTTCCCTCGACGCTCAAGTTTCTCGGCGGCTTCATTCACAAGCGGTATTTGAGCGCAAACCGCATTCCCGGCTTTTTCCTCCGCAACCGCGCGCGCCGCTACGGGCTTTCCTATCACAGCGAGCAGAGCCCTGACGCTACAAGCCGCGTGTCGCTTTCAGGCGACCGCGATCGCCTAGGCTTGCCAAAACTTCGGGTCGATCTGCGCTTTTCGCGCGAGGATGCGGAAGCTGTCGGGCGCGCCCATGACCATCTCGGCGGCTGGCTGGCCCGCTCCGGTTTTGGCCGCGTCGAATACCGGCAACCCGACATCAGCCAAGCTGACGCCGTGATGCAGCGCATGGCGCATGGCTCGCATCAGATCGGTTCCGCCCGCATGGGACGCACGCGAAGCGAGGGCATCGTCGACGGCAATCTTTGTTGCTTCGACTGCCGCAATCTCTACGTCGCAAGCTCCGCGATATTCCCAACATCCGGTCAGGCGAATCCGACGCTCTCGATCGTGGCTTTCGCGGCGCGTCTCGCAGCGCGGCTTGCGCAAGACGCACACGAGACCGCGCCGCCCGTCACCGTGGCGCCCGCCTATGCGTGATCGTCGCATCAATCAGCCTGTCGTAGGCGTCCAGCGCCTTTGCCAGCGTGAAGTCGCGCGCGCGGCTTTGTCGCGGCGCAGGGTTGCCGGGATCCGCCAGACAGGCATCGATCGCGCGCGCCAAAGCCTCGACATCGCCAACCGGCGCGAGATGGCCGAGCGAGGAATCATTGACAATTTCACGCGGTCCGCCGCAATCGGTGGCGACGACCGGCAGGCCAAAGGCCAGCGCCTCGACGCAGGCGAGGCTGAACGACTCATGCCGCGAGGTCAGCGCGAAACAGCGCGCACTTCCGAGCGCCTTGCCGGGGTCTTCGATAAAGCCAGGCATTTCAACACGCGGCAAAAGGCCCAGCGCCGCCGCTTCGCTCTGCAGCCTGGAACGCTCGGGGCCTTCGCCAAGAATCATCAGCCGCGCGCCTTGATGCGTCACCCTCGCGAAGGCGCGCAGCAGCGTGACGAAATCCTTGTCGGGAACCAGCCGGCCGATTGCCACGACGAGCGGCGCGCGGGCCGCCAGAGTGTTTGCGTCGAGCGGCGCGGGGAAGGGCTCGGGAGCGGCCGGATTGTGGATCGTGTGAGTTCGCCAGGGAAGCGCATGGAAAGTTCCGACGAGATCATCGCACAGGCTTTCGGATACGGCGACGGTCGCCGCGCTGAGGCGCGTCAGCAGCGGCGTCAGGCGATACCCCAGCCGGCTCAGCAACTCCGGTTCACTGTCAAAAAATCCGTGATAGGAGAGAATGGCGCGCTGTCCGCGCCCCACCAGTTGGGCGGCGACGACGTGTTTCAGATTGGAGACGCTGATCGCCGACAGGCTGACGTCGGGCTTGTGGCGCCTGATCACGCGCGCCAGCGCGAGGGTCGAGCGGAGATGACCGCGCGGCAGGACTTGCAGCGAAACCGCATTCGACAGCATCGGCAGCGATTCCGCCGCCTCAAAATCGACGGCGAAAGTCACGTCGTCGCCGCGCGCGGCAAAGCCCGACGCGAGCCGCGCCCAGACCCGCTCCGCGCCGCCGCCGACCAGCGCGTGGGTGTAGAAAAGAAGTTTGCGTGGACTCATCCTCTGGCGAATCGTCCTGTGTTCGTGAGATGCGCTCCAATCAGCCATTGCGCTGGCAAACGTCGCGGCGCAAGTCCTTGCGTGAGGCGCGCTTGACGTCGATCCGCCTTCTCTTGCCGCGCGGCGGTTTCAGACGATGGCACCGCGCGCTGGCCGAGTCCCTGACAAACGACGGTCATCGCGTGTTCGTCACAGCGCAAGAGGGCGCGAGCGCCTCGCCGGCGGCACTGATACTGCTCGAGACGCTCGAGCGGCTTCTCTACGCGCGCGGCAAGGCGAGCCCCTCCGATCCGCTGCCGCCAGGCGAATGGAGCCCGGACGAGGGAACAGACGAGGCCGGGATTGTTCTCGACCTCACCGGCGCGCCGGACCCGGCGCCGGGCGCCATTGTCCCGCTTTTCGACGGCGCGACAGGCGATTGCGCGCGGGACGCCGCCCTGCTGAGCGGCCGCTCGCCGACGCTCGCTCTGGCGCGCCCTGACGGCGCGGGTTGGCAGGTTCTCGCTCAGGCGCTTCCCGCGGTTGAGCGCCCCAGCGTTCTGGCGTCCGGGCGCGATGGCGTCGCCAACCGCATCATCGCGCTGGCGCGACAACTGGCGCGTGGCGGGCCGCATGCGCTGCAAAAAATCCCTCCGCGGAACGGTGCGCCGCGCGCTGCGCCGCTGCGCTTCTTCTCCGCTGGATTGATCGACGTGGCGCGGCGCCGATTGAGTCGCCTCATCGAACATGAAGGCCATTGGCGGATCGGATTGCGCAAACTCGCGCCGGGGCAATCGGGCTATGCCTCGTTCGAGGGAGCGGACGGCGCGGGTTGGACCTGGCTGCCCGATGACCGCCAGCGCTATTTCGCCGATCCATTTGTGTTCGAGGAGTGCGGCGTCACCTATGTGTTTTGCGAGGAATACCCGTACGCGTCGGGCAAGGGCGTTATTTCGGTCTTTACGCTCGACGCCGCGGGCAACGCGGGCGAGGCGCGCATTGCGCTCGAGCGGCCCTATCACCTTTCCTATCCCAACATCTTTCATCACGACGGGCAGATCTGGATGATGCCGGAATCATCCGGCGCGCGGACCTTGGAGGTCTATCGCGCCGACCCGTTCCCCTATCGCTGGATTCTCGATCGCGTTGTCCTGCGCGATGTGGAAATTTCCGATGCGACGCCGTTCCGTTGGAACGACGAATGGCTGTTGACCGGCGCGACAAATGAGCCTGGCGCGTCGAGCTGGGATTGCCTTTCGTTGTTTTCCGGACCCAGTCCGCTGGGACCCTGGAGCGCGATCGGCGAGGGTCCCGCGCTGATCGATGCTTCGGCGGCGCGCCCGGCGGGGAACCCGTTCCGCGTCGGCAGCGATCTCATTCGGCCCGCGCAGGACTGCACCGCGTTTTATGGCTCCGGCCTTGCCTTCTGCCGCATCGACGAAGCGGGGCAGGGGGCGCCGTTTCGCCAGACGCCGATTCGCCGGATCAGCCCGCCCGCGGGCATCCATACTTTTAATTTCACCTCGCAATATCTGGCGATTGATCGCGTCGGTCCGCGTGGGCGCCGCGCGGTGTTCGACCGCTTGGCGCGCTCATGATTTCGCGTCGGGCGATGCTGGCGGGCGCCGCCGCGATGCTCGCGCCGCACACAGCGACCGCGGCGAGCCGCGCCGCGCCGACCTTGGCCGAGGCCGCCGCCGACGCGGGGATTATCTACGGCGCTTCGATCGACCAGCAGGCATTCGCCAACCCCGCCTATGCCGACCTTTACCGCCGTGAGACGCGTATCCTGACGACCGACGTGGCGATGAAATTCGACTGGATCCGCCCGGTCCAGGAGAGATTTGAATTCAGCTTCGCCGACGCGATCCTCGAAGCGGCGCGGGTGAATGGCAAGCTGCTGCGCGGCCACACGCTGATCTGGAACGACAACGCGCCGGATTGGCTGAAGCGCCTCAGCCGGCGCGAGGTGGAGCGGGTGTTCGACGAGCATATCGATCGGGTCGTGGAGCGTTACGCGGGCAAGCTGCACTCGTGGGACGTCGTCAACGAACCGTTTTGGCCGATGGATCGACAAAGCGGCGGCTGGCGCAATGGACCTTGGTATGCGGCGATGGGCCCGTCCTATGTCGAGCGTGCGTTCCGCCGCGTCGCCGCCATCGACAAGACCGCGCACCTCACGCTGAACGAAGCCCAATGCGACAACGATCACGAGTGGGGCCGCTCGATACGACCGTTGCTGGCGGGGCTTGTCGAGCGTCTTAGGGATAGCGGGGCTCCGCTCCATGCGATCGGTCTGCAAAGCCATCTGCAGCCGCAATGGCCGGCGGACTACCCTGCGTTTGCCGACTATATCGGCCGCCTCGGCGACAAGGGGTTGGAAATCTACATCAGCGAGTTCGACATCAACGACCAGTCGCTGCCTGACGACGTCGCCGCTCGCGATGCGGCGGTCGCCGCTGTTTGCTCGCAGTTCCTCAACGCGGTCCTGCGGGTTCCCGCCGTCAAGATGGTTGTTAACTGGCAGCTGAGCGATCGCTATTCCTGGTATCGCGATGTCCAGCGACGCCTGGCGCCATTGTCGCCGAGGCTCCCGCGTCCACTGCCCTTTGACGAGGGATTGCAGTCCAAGCCCATGCGTGCGGCGATGCTGGCGAGCCTCGCGATGCGCCGAAGCCAACAGGCGCCGCCCAGACCGTAATGCGCATTCAGGATAGCTCTGTCAAAGCCGCGAGCGGGGTCAGCGGCGCGACAACGTTTGTTTGAGCCGTCGAACGCGCTGAGCTGGCCATCGCCATCATTCGAGGTGGGAGTACGTCAATGCCGCTTCGCTCAAAAGTCTTTCGCAACGATCGCGCGCTGGAGGAGTGCCTTGTGAGAGATGCCGCTCACATCGTCACCGGCGCAACCGGACCGCACGTGTCCAAGGTGCAGACCGCCGTGACGCTCCTCGATCATTCTGAAATTGACCCGGCGGAAATCGCGGGCAAACGCTACGGACGTTCGACCGCCGCGGCCATTCTCGCCTTTAAGAGCAAGCGCGGAATCATCAATCGCGCGTATCAATCTCAAGCGGACGACATTGTTGGAAAAATGACGATCGCCGCGCTGGACAACGGCATGTTCGAGCTCGAAAACAAGCCGGATCTGGATCGGGATGATGTGTGTTGCAATGGCGATCCGATTACGGACGGATTTCGCCACGCGGTAAGGAACCAACTCAGCCTCGCGATCCAGCAGTCGCCCGAGCAGGGCGACTTTCGATCCCGAGGCTTCCAGCTCGCGAGCGCGCCGGTCACAGGCGCATTGGGGTTCAGCGCACCGACATTTTCGCTCTTGTCGCACTTCAGCCGGCTCACTCCCTCGCAGATCGCGACCGCCACGGGCGTGTTCGGGACAAGCATCGATTTTACCTTCGTCTTGCTGTGCGACATATCCGGCGTCAGCGGTCGCGCCTTTACTGTCGTCGCGGGCCCGCTCTTGGTCATCAACTGCGGAACGTTTTCGCCGCCGAACAGCACGCTGATTCATGAGCTCACGCATGTCTGGCAGTCGCAACACCACTCCGACGCGGCGGAATTCATGCGCAATTCGGTCCGCAGTCAAGCGCTCGCGGTTGCCGAAAACGAAGCGCTGGCGCTGGTGGACCCGACTTTGAAGACCAATCCAAAATTTCCCAGCCAATTTCCGCGATCGCCTTACGCGTGCATCACCGGCCGCCCGTTTAGCGAATATTCCGCCGAACAGATCGCCAAGCAGGTCGAGCGCAATTTCGGCGCTGCGCCGGGCACGCCAATTGCGACCGCAACCGATCCGATCGTCAGTCATATCAAGGGTGTCGCACGAGTCGCGGTCGACGCGGACAACGTCACAGGCCTGAAAACCGCCCGTACGGAAGACAAGCGCACCGCCGGCGCTCTGTTCTGACGCGAAGCGTCCCGAGGCGCCGGTAAATACACGTTAAGAATCGCTTAATTCGTCCTCAACGCTAATCTCTTGGTAACCATACGACACTAGTTTCGGGCAGCGGCTTGGACGTCCGGTCTGGACGGCTGAACAGGAAAGTTCGCAGCGTCCGATGACCCGATCCGAAGCCATCCCTCGCGAAGTCGCGCCCGCGCCCGCTGGCGGCTCGGCCGGGCCGCTGATGCACATTGGCGAATTCGCCGCGATCGCGATGCGTCGCCACCGTTTGCTGGCGCCGTGCATGGCGATCGCCGGCGCGCTTTGCCTCGGCTATCTCCTGTTCACGCCGACGCGTTACACCGCCTCGATGTCGCTGCTGGTCGATCCGCGCGAACGCGCGCCGCTCGGCGTCGATGCGGCGCCGGTCCCGCAAAATCCCGATGCGGCGCTTGTCGAAAGCCAAATGCGGATCCTGACCTCCAAAGCGGTGTTGCGGCGGATTGTCGATTCTCAGGGCCTGGCGAGCGATCCCGACTATGCGCCGGGGCTGGCGAGTCAGATCGTCTCCGCGTTTATGCCCGGTGGCAGAGTGGCGTCGCCCGAGACGCGCGTCGATGCTCTTGCCGACGCGATCGGCCGGGAGATCGCGACGCGGCGCAGCGAGCGCACCTACATCATCGACGTTGATGTGAGGGGACGCACCCCGGAGGCGGCGGTAAAACTCGCCAAGGCGCTGACGGACGCCTATTTCGCGGCGCAAGCAGGCATGGCGGACGACCTCGCGGCGCGGCAAACGGCGTGGATCGATGCGCGCCTCAACGACTTGCGCGGCCGCGTCGAGGCCGCTGAGCGCCGAGCGCAGGACTATCGCGACGCGCGGTCGATCGTCCCCAGCGACGGTCGATTGTCCCCAGAGGAGCAGCTCAAATCCGCCAATGACGCGCTGATCGTCGCGCGCGGCAAGCGCAGTGAAATCGAGTCGCGTTACGCGCAGCTCAAGGCGGCCATGGCGCATGGCGGCAAATCCGAGTCGATCACCGATGCGATCAAGTCGCCGGTGATTGAAAAGTTGCGAGCCGACCAGTCGACCCTGACGCGCGACGAGGCCTACGCGCGATCCGAGCTCGGTCCGCGCCATCCTTCCTATCTCACCACCAAAATGCAGCTCGCCGCGGTGCAGAAGCAGATCGCCGCCGAATTGCAGAGGATCGAAGGGGCGAGCGAGCGCGAACTGCGAAGCGCCAAGGCGGCGGAGCGCGATGCGGCGGCGTTGGTGACGACGCTCGAAGGGGCGACCAGCAAACTTGGCGATTCGCGGGTCGAACTCGGACAGATCGAAAGCCAGGCCGCGGCCCTGCGCGCCAGTTACGAAAAGCTGCTGACGGCGCGCGAAAATATCAAGCGCGATATCGTTGGATCGCCCAATACGACGATCGTCGATCCGCCTGTCGCGCTGCCCGGAAAGACCAGTCCGAAGACGACCCTCGCGGCATTCGTCGCGCTCGCGGGCGGCCTCAATCTGTGGATCCTTGCCGCGTTGATCGCGGAATATCGAGAACGGCGGCGTCTCCCGCACCCGCCAGCGGGATTTCCATTCGGCGGGCGCGAGCGGCTTGTCGAGCGGGAGGCCGCGGATGGCCCAGGAGGGTTCTCTGTCGAGGTGCCGAGATACGATGCCCTGCTTCCCGGCGCCTCGCGCGCTGGCGGGCGCGGCGCGCCGATCGCGCTGACCTCGGTCGAGCACGCCGTCTCGAATGACATGCAATACAGTCGCTCTATCACTGCGATCCTGAGAGAGCTCTCCGATCATCACGAGTTGCAAGAGGCCGCGCCGGTCATTGCGGTCGCCTCGCAGCCGCGCGGCGCTGGCGCGTCGACCATGGCGCTGTCGCTCGCCTATGCCGCTTGCGCGGAGGGCGCGCGCGTTCTGATCGTCGATCGCGATGCGCAACATCCCGGCTTGACGGCGGCGACCAACGAGCTGCGCCGCGCGCCGCTGGGTAAGCCAGGGCAGATCGCGCGGGTCGCCCGCCGCGACGAAATATCCGGCGGTGAAATCCTCATTGTTCCCTTCGGCGCTCCAGTTCCGCTCGCGCTCGATGCGCGCCTGCGATCGCGGTTCGGCCTGATCGTGCTGGACTGCGGCTCGTTGGGCGCTGCGACCAGATCGGGGCGGGAATGCGACGCGCTGCTCGTCGCCGTGCAGCGCCCCGAGGATGAGCGCGAGATCGCCGCATTGCTCGACAAACTCGACGCCGCGCAGACCAAGGTGTGCATCGCTCGCATCGAAGCGCCGGAAGCCTTACGGAAGAGCGCGTGAGCGTCGCGTGGACGATTGCGTTTGAGCGGCCGAGATGGAAGAGCGCCGCGCCGGCGCTGACAATTCTGGCGGCAGCCACGTCGTTTGTCATCTCCGCCATGGCGCTGTCCGCGCTCGGCCTCCCCTACGATGCGTCCGGCGGCGGTTTTCTCGACAAGCTGCATCCGGCAACCTATTTTTGCATGCTCGCGTTGATCGTCGCCGTGGCGGCAAAATCCGATCCGGTCGGCTATTTGTGGAGCCTGCCGCGGCGCTTTCCCGGCGCGGCGTTTTTCGCCGTCAATTGGGCGCTCATCATCGCCTATGCCGGGCTGTTCTCCCACACGCCGATCACGCCGCTGGCGGATAGTTTCTTTTGTGCGCTGGCGCTGCTGCTGCTTTACGAAGACCTCGATGCGCCGGCGCGCCTGACGCTTCGCCGCTTACTGCATGTCATCATGCTTGCCAATGCCTGTCTGGGCATATTCGAGTTTTTCACGCAATTCCGTCTCACCCCATTCGTGACGGGCGACAAGCTGATCACCGGCGACTACCGCTCGACCGCGCTTCTCGGCCATCCCCTGCTGAATGCGAGCACGACCGGCGCCTACGCGCTCATGTTGTTCTTCGGCGCCGATTCGACGCTTGCGCCGGCGTGGCGCTTTGGCCTGATCGCAGTGCAGGTGGGCGCCATGGTTGCGTTCGGCGGGCGCACTTCGCTCGTGCTGACGTTCGCAACCATAGCGATAGGCTCGTTGCGCTCCATTGCCGACGTGTTGCGCGGCAGGCGGTTTGGCATGCGCCTTGGAATGGGGATGGCGATTGGGATTCCCGCCGCCAGCGTCGCCCTCATTGCGATCGCTTACGCCGGCTATTTCGATCCGCTGATCGAGCGCTTCACCGATGACCGGGGGTCGGCGCAGGCGCGTATTGTCGCGCTGCAATTGTTCGATGCATTTTCGCTCGCGGATATTCTTCTCGGTCCGGACCCGGAGCGCCTCGCATCTTTGCAAAGCACGCTCGGTATTGAATATGGCATCGAGAACGGTTGGCTTGGCCTGGTCTTCCAGTATGGCGCACTGATGGCCGGCTTGTTCACCGCGGCAATCCTGGCGCTGCTGTGGGAATTCTGGCGCCGCGCGAAATCCTATGCGTCGATCATCGTCGCGTGCTTTCTCGTCGAGTTGAGTTCATCCGCGAGTATTTCGGTAAAATCCTTCGTTTTTAACCAATTTGCGATTCTTCTCCTCGTTGTATTCGATTCGAGGGCCGCCAAGGCCTAGCCAGCAAGGCTTGTTTTGTGGCCAATGCCCCGATGAAGTCGGGTTCGCTCCTGAGGAACACGCTGCTCTATATCCCCGCGCAAGTCTTCGCGCCGCTGCTGCAGTTCCTTGTGACAGTCATCTGGACACACCTGTTCGATCCCGCAGCGTTCGGGCTCATTACGTTTGTCGTTGCGGCGCAGGAGCTGACTGGCGGCCTCGGCCTCAATTGGTGGTCGATGTATCTCATGCGCTTTCGCAAACGCTATCCGGGCGCTGGCGTCGAACGGTTTCGTGCGATGGACGCACGCATTGTCGTCTTCGGCGCCGCCGGGCAGGCGATCCTGGCATTGCCTGTGCTGATGATGATCGGGGTTGCGCCGACACCGCAACTTCTGGCCGCGACGATCGCCTATCTCGCGACGCGCACGATGCTCACGCACTACAGCGAATGGGCGCGGTCCGACCATCGCATCGGCGTGTTCACCCTCGCGCAACTCGCAGGGCCGGTTGCCGGATCGGGCCTGTCGATCGCCGGAGCGCTGCTGATCGGCCCCGACCCGGCGCTGGCGCTGGCCGCGATGGCGGTGGGGCAGGCGGTCGGCGTTTTCGTGGTCCTCAACGGGATTGGATTGCGGTTACGTCTTGGCAGGTTCGACGCGGCAATTTTCGCCGAGGCGCGGCGCTACGGTCTGCCGTTGATTTTCTCGGGATTGTTTTTGTGGGCGGCGTCGAATGGCGTGCGGGTGATCGTCGAGACAAGTGGCGGCATCGCCGCTGTCGGCCTGTTCTCGGTGGGCTGGGGCCTCGGCCAGCGGATGGCGTTCATGCTGGCGACGGTCTGCAACGCCGCCGCCTTCCCGCTTGCGGTGGATCGTCTGGAGTCCGCCGATTCTTCCGGCGCGTTGCGCTATGTCTCGCTCAACGGCGCGAACATGCTGGGCCTGCTCGCGCCGGCGACCGCGGGCGTCGCGATCCTGTCGGCACCGCTCACCGCGCTCATCATCGCGCCGCAGTTTCAGGCGGCGACGGCGCTGATCCTGCCGCTGGCGATGGCGGCGGGCGCGGTGCGCGCCTTTCGCATCCACACCGCCGATCAGACAGCGCTGTTGTTGCGGCGGACCAGCGCGATGATGGTGGTCAATCTGCTTGACGCGCTCATTACGCTGGCATGTGCGGGGATTGGCGCGCATCTGGGCGGAGTCGCCGGCGCCGCGTTCGGCTGCCTTGTGGGCGCCTGCATCGGCGCCGCGCTGGCCTTCGGCTTCGCGATCGTCAAACTCGGCCTGCGCATTCCGCTGACGACCCTGGCGGGCATTTTGCTGGCCACGTCGGCAATGAGCGCCGCGCTGCGCATGGCGCCGACGCCCACGGGCTATGTCTCGCTCGGTCTGCAGATCGCCCTGGGAATTGCGGTTTATTCAGCCGGCATACTCGCCCTGTTCCGGCAATCGCGCCAGTTGATCGGCGCGCAGCTTGCCCGGATCGGGCTCGCATCTCCAGGCTGAATCTGGTTAGGCGTGTACTCATAAATCGAAGTTCGTGAGCGCGGCTTGACCCAAGTCCGCTATCCGGCGAATTGCAGACTCAAACCGGACATCGCTAGGTCCGAAAGGCCCAAGAGTCGACGCTGGCAAGTTGCGAATAATTGAGCGTGGCACACTACCGTTTCACTGCTTGAATGGTCAGCATTGTTACATGACTGCTGTCTACCCCAATCCGGTCAACTTCTAAAAAGGAATGTATCGCGGCTGGGCTTCCCAAAAGAAGGACTCGCCCGTAAGGCTGCCTCCGAATGATACAGATTGCGGATCATGATCAAGAACCTTCCAACGCATGAGAGCCTCAACAACGTCGCACTGCGGACTTATTTCCGAGCGTGGAGCGACCTCATTGAAATATATTCAGATTTTTCATGCAATTACAATTCGGAGGACGACGTCGGTGCTTCGCTTCAAAACTGGCCCAACGAATGGCGCGAGTATCTTATCGAGGCGCAGTCGGACCTGCAGTCAATTTGCTCGCTGCTCCAGCAGTCCATGGAGCTCGCTCTCAAGGCTCGGGTGTGTGCGGTCAGCCCCTATCTGTTGCTGTTGGGCACGAGCATGAAGCTCGCAACCTCGCCGACACAAATCGACTTCTCGGAGCTCAGGACGCTAGACGCCGTCGATCTCCCAGGGGCGGTCAACATGCTGACAAACAAGCCAGTCTCCGATGACTTCATTGGAAAGTACACGAAGCTGCGATCGCTCCGAAACAAGATTATGCATCTTGGCGAGGCTGGCGTTTCGCTGGAGCCTGCAGAGGTCCTGAGGTTGGCTATCTCATTCTACCTTAGCATGTGGTCCGATCGACACTGGCTGGGCGACAGACTGGAATTCGCCGCACAGACGAGGAGAGCGTCGCTGTACGACCACAAGTGGACATCGCCTCACATGGATGTATTGGCGGAATGGCCCATCGACATCGAGCTCTTCCAGAAGGGCGAGTACAAGAAGCTTTTCGGACACGAGAAGGCGAAGAGGCGGTACCTCTGCCATCCATGCGTCTCTGAGGGTAATGCGGATAACGCCGGCTTTGATAAGTTACGAATTGGTACCGCCTACCTCGACAACGCAGGCAAGGCGCTCGGGTGTATTATGTGTGGCGAGACAATCGTGGTCGCGCGAAGGAAATGCTCTGATTGTGAAGGCGACGTTATCGGCGACAATGGCGACAGGTGGGACGACCACTGCCATACCTGCGGGACCGCCATCGACGAGAAAATGTAACAGGTGTCGTCGGTGGGAAAATCGGGCATCGTGATCAAAGACCTTCTAGTGCGGGGCCCGCCGGGCAGCGGCAGACAACTGGCCAACGCCGGCTGCAGGTTTCGAGGAGCTTGCGTTCGATGATGGCCGCTCAGGGTCATTCGCGTCGCTTTTGACATATTTCAGCATGTCCGCTATCCGGCCTATCTCGGACCTGCAATTGGAAGTTGCGAACACCGAGACAGGCGTGATTCAAGCCCCCGAACCGGAACCGCCAAAGTAGTGCTAGATTGTCGCTCCGGAGGAACCGCCAGTGTCCGCAGTTCTGCCTTGCGCAATTGTCGCGCGCCACAAGCGCCGGGGGACTCGCGCCGTCCTCGTCGTTTTGGTCGCGGCATATTGTCTCGCGCTTTCGGGGTGCGACAAATGCGGCGACTGGTTCGGGCAGAGCGCAACGAAATCCTGCCACGACGAGTCGCAGGCAAAGTAGCGATTCGGCGCCATCACCAGATCCCTGGGACCAGCCGATAGCGGGCCTTGCTCTGGTACTCCGTGTAGCCGGGCAGATTGCGCGCAAGGAAAATCTCCTCGTCGAGCAGGCGCCATATGAGCGCGGGGAGCATCGCCGCGAAAGCCGCCAATCCCCACCACGATCCCAGCGCAATCGGGATGCCGAGCAGCATCACGAGTCCGCCGGCGTACATGGGGTGGCGGACAATCGCGTAAGGGCCGGTCGATATGACCTTATGATCCGGCGCCAGTTCGATCGTCGCGGCGCTGAACGAATTTTCCCTGAATACAAAGACAATAGCGATCCAACCCGTGAGAACGAGCCCGTCTCCCGCCAGTGCGAGGAGCGGCGGCATGTGCGACCATCCGAAACGCCGATCCAGCGCGGGAAGCAGCAGCAGCCCGAAAAATCCTACCGACGCGATCGACATGGCGATCTTCTGATGCGGCTCTTTCTCGGCGGAGGGACCGCCCCGCATGCGTCGCCGCAGCAGCGGCTCGTCGTATTTTGCCAGATACAGGGTTACGGCGACGGAAGCGGTGAAATGGATGGCGAGGAACGTCCACCCTTGCCAGAAGTCCAACGTTCCGGCGACCAGAAACAGCGCAGCCGCCATGCCGAGAGTCAGCGCCGCGACTCCCTGCAAAGCCGACCTTGTCAGGGCGTTCATGGCTGCATCCTACCACGCGGTTGGCGACGCGGCGGCAATAGCGACAGAGGCAGCCGATGGGGCGTGAAAATTAGTCAACGTAATCAGCGCTTTAACTAAATTGATTGCTGAATAACAGAAATAATGCTAACGTACAATTTCTGCTCTTCATTGAACGAGCTTCGCGTGTCCAGGCAATTGCCCATTTTCAGACTCGGTCCGCAAGCGCTTGTCTGCGCCGCCATGCGCCATTGTGCGGGCGCCCTCGACGCGGCGGAAAATTGTCGCGCAACCCTTTGAAATCGCCCGATCGCGCCGGAAATGGGCGCCCCGCGCGCCAGGCGCGCGGCTTCGCTGCGGCGCGCCGCCCATTGCCACGCGCCGTCGGTCCGGCTATTCCGCCGTTTTTCCACTCCCTAGGAAATCCCGCTTGAGCGCCGAACCCGAGATCACCGAGGCGCTCGTCGCGCAGCATGGCCTCAAGCCCGAGGAATATGCGCGCTTTGTCGCCCTGCTCGGCCGCACGCCGAGCTTCACAGAACTTGGCATCGTTTCCGCGATGTGGAACGAGCACTGCTCGTACAAATCCTCGCGCGTGCATCTGCGCAAATTGCCGACCTCCGCGCCCTGGGTCATTCAGGGGCCCGGCGAGAATGCGGGCGTGATCGACATCGGCGACGGCCTCGCCTGCGTCTTCAAGATGGAGAGCCACAACCATCCCTCGTTCATCGAGCCCTACCAGGGCGCGGCGACCGGGGTCGGCGGCATATTGCGCGATGTGTTCACAATGGGCGCGCGCCCCATCGCCTGCCTGAATTTCTTGCGCTTCGGCTCGATCGATCATCCCAAGACGCGGCATCTGCTGGCCGGCGCGGTGGCGGGAATCGGCGGCTACGGGAATTCCTTCGGCGTTCCCACCGTGGGCGGCTCCGTCGGCTTCCACAAGCGCTATGACGGCAACATTCTGGTCAACGCGATGGCCGTCGGCATCTGCCGCGCCGACGAGATCTTTTACGCCAAGGCGACAGGCGTCGGGAATCCCATCGTCTATCTCGGTTCGAAAACCGGACGCGACGGCATTCACGGGGCGACGATGGCCTCGGCGGCGTTCGAAGCGGACGCCGGCGAGAAGCGCCCAACTGTGCAGGTCGGCGATCCCTTCGCCGAAAAACTGCTGCTCGAAGCCTGCCTCGAACTGATGAAGTCGGGCGCCGTCATCGCCATTCAGGACATGGGCGCGGCGGGGCTCACGTCCTCCGCCGTCGAGATGGGCGCCAAGGGCGATCTTGGCGTTGAACTCGATCTCGACCGCGTACCGTGCCGCGAGACCGGCATGAGCGCCTATGAGATGATGCTGTCCGAGAGCCAGGAACGGATGCTGATGGTCCTGCATCCGGCCAAGCAGGCCGTCGCCGAGGCGATCTTCCGCAAGTGGGGCCTGGATTTCGCGGTGATCGGCAAGACGACGGACACGCTGCGTTTCGTTGTCAAGCGGCTCGGCAAGGTGATGGCCGATCTGCCGATCAAGGAGCTCGGCGATCAGGCGCCCGCCTATGACCGGCCGTGGACGCCGACCCCTAAACAGCCCGCGCTCGCCGCTGCCGACATCGCGCCGCCGATGTCGAACCGCGAGGCTTTGCTCAAGCTGCTGGCTTCGCCTGACCTTTGCTCCAAGCGCTGGGTGTACGAGCAATATGATTCATTGATCCTGGGCAACACGGTCGAGGGACCTGGCGGCGATGCGGCGGTGGTTCGGCTCGCCGACGGTCCCAAGGGTCTGGCGCTGACGACCGATGCGACGCCGCGCTACTGCGAGGCGGACCCGGTCGAGGGCGGCAAGCAGGCGGTGGCGGAAGCCTGGCGCAACCTCATCGCGGTGGGCGCGCGCCCACTCGCGTTGACCGACAATCTGAACTTCGGCAACCCCGAGAAGCCGCATGCGATGGGCCAGCTCGTCGGCTGTCTGCAAGGCATTGGCGAGGCGGCCCGGGCCCTGGATTTCCCTATCGTGTCGGGCAATGTGTCGCTTTACAACGAGACGATGGGCTCCGGCATCCTGCCCACGCCGGCGATCGGCGGAGTCGGTCTGATCGACGACGTCGCCAAGGCGGCGACGGTCGGCTTCAAGAGCGCAGGCGAGAAAATTTTGCTGATCGGCGGGCCGGGAGCGTGGCTCGGCCGCTCGGCATGGCTGGAGACGATCTGCGGGCGGGAGGAAGGCGCGCCCCCGCCAGTCGATCTGGCCGCCGAGCGCCGCAACGGCGAGTTTGTCAGGGTGCAGATTCTCGCCGGGCGTTTAACGGCGGTCCACGATATTTCGGACGGCGGCCTTGCCGTGGCTCTGGCGGAAATGGCGATAGCGGGCAAGGTCGGCGCAAGCATCGAGGCGAGCGCAGTGCATGGCGCGGCGCATGGGTGGCTCTACGGCGAGGATCAAGCGCGCTACGTCGCCAGCGCGCCGCCCGGGCATGTCGCGAGCGTTATCGCGGATGCGCGATCCGCAGGCGTGCCGGTTGCGGCAATTGGCGACACCGTCGAAGGCTGGTTGACCCTTCCGGGCGAGGCGCGGATAAGCATCGCGGAGCTCGATTCGGCGTCCGAGTCATTCTTGCCTTCCTATATGTCGTCGCCGGTGGAGATAATCTGATGTTGCTCGTTGCCTTGAAGGCGCTTGCTGGGTCCAACTACGTGCGGGCGGATCAAGTGATCGCGATCACCGTTACCGACCAATACAAATGCCTCGTCGTGCTGACGGGCGGAATCACCGTGCCCTGCAATGAGTCTGCGAGTGACGTGATGGCCAAGCTCGGGGCAACGACGATCACGACGGGAACGTGAGGCTCTCATGGCGATGGATGCATCCGAAATAAGCCGCCTCATCAAGGCGGCGTTCCCCGACGCCGATGTCGAAATCAAGGATCTTGCCGGCGACGGCGATCATTATTCCGCGACTGTTGCGTCCGCTGCGTTCAAGGGCAAGAGCCGGGTGCAGCAGCACCAGCTGGTTTACGGCGCCCTGCAAGGGCGGATGGGCGGGGAATTGCACGCGCTGGCGCTGCAGACCTCGGCGAAATAGGCGCCCCTTCTCCCCGCGACGCGCACGGCTGTCCGGGGAATGAGTCGATTGGCCGCAGGCGCATGCCCGGCGATCCGGGAGATTTTCCGGTACTTTCTGGTTGTCGAGACTCAGAAAGAGGACCGGGCATGCGGCACGT
>Ga0075030_100000781_pt1 | contig 28313 bp, 30 predicted proteins | sample LitLauG_LLR_2012_FD_71393 | JGI IMG/M metagenome (GOLD analysis project Ga0075030, IMG submission 71393) | Freshwater sediment microbial communities from Pennsylvania, USA - Little Laurel Run_MetaG_LLR_2012 | ecosystem: Environmental > Aquatic > Freshwater > Creek > Sediment | place: USA...
CCGGTGTCGGGCGGGTCGGCGGTGCGTGGGCGGGTCGGCGGTGCGTGTATGCGTTTGCGGTTCTGGTGTGCGCCAGGCCGCCGTTGGGCGGGGTCCTGCACACTTGTTGCGCGAAGGCCAACAGGTATGGGCCGGGCTGCGCCCGCAGCGGGGTATGGGCCGGGGCGCCGGCCCGGGTCGCTCATCCGGGCGTCGTCAGACGGACTGGGGCTGTGGCTCGGCTGGGACGGGGCTCGGGATGCCGAGCACGGCGAAGAGCTGACCCATCCCGGTGAACTGCGCCACGCAGAACGCCAGCTCCACGAACTCGGCCTCGCTGAAGTGCTCCAAGGTGGCCGCGATGAGGGCAGCGTCGACCGTGGAGTGGTCGACCCGAAAGACCTCGGTCCACCGCAGGGCGGCCCGCTCGCGTCGGCTGAATCGCAGGTCCTCGAGGCGCCCGCCGAGGACGGCATCGACATCGTCGTCGCTGACGACCGCTTCGCCGTCAGGTCCCCGGAATCGGCCGCCCAAGCAGAAGAGGCACCCGTTGCGCGCGGCCACCCGCAGGCGGCAGAGCTCCTTGGTGCGCAGCTCGACCCGACCTCCCGACACGAGCGGCTGGTAGAAGCTCATCCACCCGTTGATCGCCTCAGGAGCATGACCGAGCTGGCCGTAGAAGGTGCGCAAACCTGTCCGGGCGACGATCGCCTCCGTCTCCGGGTCGAACACCGTGACGGGGTCGAGCACCGGTGCGGGGATGGAGCAGACCTCGACCGACCTCAGATCCTCAGCCATGGCGCCGACGGTACCACTGGGTCGACTTGTGAGGTCTTTTGCTCAAGGCGGCCGATCGGTCGGCCGATGGTTCCATTGTCCGGGCAAGAGGTGCCGGGGCCGAAGGAGGCAGGCCAAGGTGAGTGTGGGCGCGGTCGGTGGGTACCGGCTTCCGTACGAGCCGGCCGATCAGGTGAGCCGCTCCACGGCGAGCGCGTCGTCAGGTGGCGGTCGTCAGAGGTCGGCGGATCTCGCCGCGGTCGGAGCGCAGAACCAGGCAGCGGCGACGGCCCGGGCCGACGAGGGCCAGGCGCAGGACCTCCTGGCGCTGGCCCGTCGCCAGAGCGGCGCCATCCCGGGGCTCGGCAGGACGCTCGACCTCCAACTCTGAGCAGCACAGCAGCATCGGAGAAACCTGAGGCCGGCGCGGCACACCTGGTCGGAGGTGGCCGTGGAGGGAGCGGATAGGGTGGGAGGACGCGAGCGCGCCATCTGGCGTCGGCTGCAGAGCACAGGGGGATGTCGCATGTCAGAGCATTCGGCCGATCCGTCCCGGATCCCTGCCCGGGGCTTTGGATACCTCGGGCACGAGGTCCGCCGCCAGGCGACGTTCCCACGCGACGAGGTCGAAGCGGCGTTGGCCAACTACCACGCCACGGCCGATCGCGCCGCCGAGACCGGCGACTGGAACGCGTGGGCCGACCTCTTCACCGACGACGCCATCTACGTCGAGCACCAGTACGGGGTGCTGCGGGGCAACGCCGCCATCCGGGAGTGGATCTGCGGGGTCATGGCCGAGGGCGCCAACCCGGAGATGATCTTTCCGGTGGAGCGGTCGATCACGATGATCAACAACGACGTGATCGGGATCTACGTGCCCAACGCGTTTCCTGACCCGGAGGACCCCGCCGGCGACCCGTACCAGTTCATCGCGTTCACCATCCTGCACTACGCCGGCGACGGCAGGTTCTGCTACGAGGAGGACATCTACAACGTCGACGAGGCCAAGCGCATCTTCGGCGGCTACATGAAGGCCCGCTCCCGGGCCAAGGAGGCCGCCGGAGCCTGATCGCTCAGCCGACGGCCGGCTGGGAGCCGGAGGGCTCGGCGCCGCCGAGCGCGTCGTCGACGTGCTCGGGCATGTGCCGCATGCCGGGTATCGGGGAGGGCAGGAGCCACAAGAACGCGCCGAGACCGCCGATCGCGGCGATCCAGAGCGTGGGCCGCAACCCGACCAGGGTGCCGAGCGCGCCACCCGCGAAGCCACCGAGCGGCATCGTCCCCCAGACGATGAACCGCACGGTGGCGTTCATGCGGCCCTGCAACCTCGGGGGGCACAGGGTCTGGCGCACGCTCACCTGGTTGACGTTGTAGACGACGCCGCCGAAGCCCATCACCGCGCCGCCCGCGAGGATCAGGACCGCGGCGCTCGACCGGGTGGCCAGTGGGTAGGCGAGGGGGCCGAGGCCGGCCATGGCGATCGACCAGACGATGGTCGGTCCAACGCCGATGCGCCGGGCGATGCGGGCGGCGGACACCGCGCCGAGCAGCGCGCCGACGTTGGCGAGGGCGAAGATGATGCCGAGCCGCCCGGCGCTCAGCCCCAGCCGTCGTACGGCGAACACGAGGAGCACCGCCTCGGCCATGGACGAAAAGAGGTTGGACGTCGCGGTTGCGCCGGCGACCGCGAGGATCCGGGGCTCGCCTCGTACGAAGCGCAGGCCTTCGGCGATCTCCCGGCGAAGCTTGGTGGTACGGGGCTCCCGCGCCCGCTCGTGTGGACGGGCTCGGACCAACATCAGCGACACGAAAGACACCACGTAGCTGGCGGCGTCGGCGCTCACCGCGTTGGCCGCGCCGACGGCGCCGATGAGCAGGCCGGCGATCCCCGGCCCGGCGACCTGGGCGCCCGCGTCGGTCGCGGCCAGCTTGCCGTTGCCCTCCACGAGCTGGTCGGCGGCGACGAGCTCCGGCAGGTAGCTCTGGTAGGCGACGTCGAAGAGCACCGACAGGCTGCCGGCGACCAGGCTGACCACGTAGAGCTGGCCGACGGTGAGGCTGCCGGCCGCCCATGCGACGGGCACGCTCGCCAGCGCGGCGCACCGGCCGACGTCGGCGACGATGAGCACCCGACGCCGGGGCAGGCGGTCGACCAGCGCTCCGGCCGGGAGGCCCACCAGGAGGAACGGCAGCGTCGCGGTGGCGGTGAGGGCGCCGACCTCGAAGGTCGTGGCGTGCAGGAGGACGATCGCCACGAGGGGGAGGGCGAGCAGGCTGACCTGACTGCCGGCGCGGCTCACCGCCTGGCCCGTCCACAGCGCCAGGAAGTCCCGGTGGTGCCAGAGGGAGCGCCGTCGGATCCTGCCGTCCACCGTGGGAGCGCCGCCGTCCACCGTGAGAGGGCCGTCGTCCGGCCGAGGTGGGTTCACGGCCCCGGCCGTCGGGGCTGGCGGATCGTGCGTGGTTGTCTCATGTTGGCCTTGTGGACAATGGCTCCTCGATGCCACGAGACGCCGTGGCTACGGTATCCCCACCCATCGCGGTGGTGGGTCACCCAGCGTGAGCTGCAAGGACAAGGGGCGCGAACATCATGGCCAATGGCCCGGTCGGGAAGATCCGCAGCGTCGGGATCACCATCCTGCTGTTCATCATCACCTTCGGGATCTACTACCTCGTGTGGGTGTTCAAGACCTACAAGGAGATGAAGGCCCACTCCGGCCAGGGCCTCGGTGGGGGCCTCGGGCTGCTGATCGCCTTCATCCCGATCGCCAGCATCGCGACCTACTTCCTCCTCCCCGGCGAGGTCGGCAACCTCTACGCGGGCGAGGGTCAGGCCGCGCCCGTGAGCGCGATGACCGGGTTCTGGGTCTTGCTGCCCCTCGTCGGCGGGATCGTGTGGGTGGTGAAGACCCAAGGCGCGCTCAACCGCTTCTGGGAGTCGAAGGGCGCCGTCGCGGCATAGGGGGCCGCGGCGGGCGCGCCTGGTGCGGGTTCAGGAGAGGCTCCGAGCTGCCGATACCGACGCTGGGTGTCAGCTCGCGCGACCCGCCTGTCAGGAGGAGCGGTGCTCGACCACCAGGACATCATCACGGCCGCCGATGGCCTGGAGCCGCTCCCGGCCAGCTTGAGCCGCCTGGCGAGCGTCGTGGCCGATCCGAGCTCCGAGCTGGTCGATGTGGTCGAGGTCCTGGGCTACGACCAGGCGCTCGCCGCCCGGGTGCTGCGCAACGCCAACTCGGCGGCCAGCGGTGCGCTGCGCCCCATCGTCAACGTCCGAGAAGCGGTGATCCGCCTCGGGCGGGGGCGGGTGCTGTCCCTCGCCGTTGGTGTCAGCGTCGGCAACCGCATGAACGAGCCGCTCCCCGAGTACGGCCACGGTCCCGGCGACCTGTGGCGGATGTCGGTGCTCGGCACCGTGGCCGCCGGCTTCCTCTCCGACCACACCACCCATCGGATCCCGCCCGAGACGGTCACGGCCAGCCTGCTCGCCGATGTGGGCAAGCTCGTGGTGCGCCAGTTCCTCGACGCCGACATGGTGGCGGACCTCGATCGCGCCGAGAAGGAGGGCGGTCTGGGGCTGGCCCAGGCGGAGACGGAGCTGTTCGGCGTCCATCACGGCGAGGTCGGCGCGCTCGTCGCCCAGCACTGGAAGCTCCCCGAGGGGATCGTGTCGGGCATCCTCTACCATCACAGCCCCGACGAGAACCCCCAGGACGTCTGCTACGCGACCTACCTCGCGTGCCACGTTGCCGAGACCGTGATGGGCGGACCCGACGCCGGCCGTGGTGGCGACACGCTGGAGCGCAGCCTCAGGATCCTCGAGCTCGAAGCCGAGACGCTCGGCCAGATCTGCGAGACGACCGCCGCCCGCTTCGAGGACATCAGCCAGGCGTACCGCTGAGCGCGGACCCCCTCACGGGTCCGCGATGTGGCGACCCCGCGGACCGGGGTGCTAACACGGGCACCACCCCGGAGCCGGCGTCGGCAAGAGGAGCGAGGTGGAGGTCGATCAGCGGGGCGACGACAACAACGACAGCGACGACGCAGTGGCTGCCCGGCTGGCCGAGGCGGCCGGTCGCCACCTCCTGGCGCTGCGCGAGCGCATCGGCGCCGAGGGTGTCGACCCGGGACCGCTGCGCGATGCCGGCGACCGCGAGTCGCAGCGCTACCTGGCAGGGGAGCTGGCCCGCTGGCGGCCTGGCGACGCCGTCCTGTCGGAGGAGGCAGCCGATGACGCGTCGCGGCTCGGCGCGTCGCGGGTGTGGATCATCGACCCCCTCGACGGCACCCGGGAGTTCGGGGAACCTCCCCGCTCGGACTGGGCGGTCCACGTCGCCCTCGCCGTGGACGGCATCGCTCGGGTCGGCGCGGTGGCGCTGCCGGCGCGCGGCCTGCTCCTGTCGACGGCGTCGTTGCCGCCCCGACCGTCGTTTCCCTCCCGGCCGCCGGTGATCGTGGTCAGCCGGACCCGACCACCGGCCGAGGCCGCCGCGGTGGCCGCCGCGCTCGGTGGGCGCCTCGCGCCCATGGGCTCGGCGGGGGCCAAGGCGATGGCGGTGGTGCTGGGCGAGGCCGACGCCTACATCCACAGCGGGGGCCAGCACGAATGGGACTCGGCCGCCCCGGTCGCGGTCGCGCTGGCCTCGGGGTTGCATGCGTCGCGCCTGGACGGGTCGCCCCTGCGCTACAACCAACCGGATCCCTGGATGCCCGACCTGCTGATCTGTCGCACCGACCTGGTGGGCGGGGTGCTGGCCGCCCTGCGCTGAGCGCGGTCGCCCCGCGACGCTCAAGTCGCGGCCCCGATCGGCCGACAACCTCGGGCGAGGCGGAGGCCCCATCCCCGCGGGGACGGCCCGGACGCAGCTCGGAGGGATCGACCATGGCATTGCGGGACACGTTGTGCGAGCGCACCCAGCCCCTGCTCGAGGCCGGTGAGGAGATCCGCCAGATCATGATGGTCCACTCCGGTGGGTCGCCCTACCTCGGCGTGATCAGCGGTGCCGTCGTGCTGGTCGCCGGCAGCTACCACATCATCGCCGTCACCGATCGCTCGGTCGTCGTGCTCGACGCCCACCGGTTGGCCCGGACCCGCCCGAGGGCGCTGGTCCGCCGGTTGCCCCGCGAGACCCGGCTCGGCCCGGTGTCCGGGATCTGGTCCAAGGTGCAGCTCGACCGGCAGTACTACGTGCACCGCCGCTTCCACAAGGAGCTCAACGCCGCCGACGCCGAGCTCGAGGCCCGCACCGCCGGCGCGGTGCTGGCGCCCGTCGCCGTCTGAGCTCCGGGCCGCTGCCCGCCCGGTCGGCGTGGCCCCTGCCTCAGGCGGCGCCGCCCGCGCCCGCGCCGACCATCTCGCGCTCCGGGAGCCACGACGTGGCCCCGTCGTCGGAGGCCGCCGCGGGTGGTGGCGCGTCGTTGCGGTCGAAGCCGAGCGAGGGCTCGGTCCAGGTGAGGAACTTGTCGAGCAGGTCGAGCATCCTGGTCACGTCCGGCACCCTAGGAGTCCTGGCGCGGGGGACGGGGGGATGATCCATCCGGGCCATCTCTGCGCGGCGCGTCTGCGTCGGTCAGCTGCTGGCGGAGCTGGTACTTGAGGACCTTCAACGTGGCGTTGCGGGGGAGCGCGTCGGTGATCTCGAGCTGCTCGGGGATCTTCTGGACCATGAGGCCCGCGGCCCGGCAATGGGCCTGGAGCTCGGCCAGGGTGAGAGGCTCGGCGCCCGGGGCGGTCTCGACCACCGCACACACCCGCTCGCCCCGCTCGGGATCGGGGAGCCCCACGACGGCGATGTCGCCGACCTTGGGGTGCTGGTAGAGCAGGTCCTCGACCTCCTTGGCGCTGATGTTCTCGCCCTTGCGGATGATGATGTCCTTGATGCGACCGGTGATCACGAGGTGCCCGTCGGCGCGCACGAGGCCGAGGTCGCCCGTGTGGAACCACCCGTCGGGGGTGAGCGCGGCGGCATCGAGGGCCGGGTCGGCGTAGCCACGGCACAGCATCGGGCCCCGCACCAGGATCTCGCCCACCGCGTCCGGCCCGAGCTCGGTCCCCTCCGGCGAGGCGATGCTGATCTGCAGGTCGCGCACCGGTGCGCCGTCGGTGTCGGCCAGCTGCTCGTCGGTGTCGTTCAGCGCGCCGAAGCTGATCATCGGGCACTCCGTCATGCCACTGCCGTGCAGCACGGGGACCCCGAGGATGCGCTTCACCTCGTAGAAGATCTCCGGCGGCTTGGGTGCGCCGCCGCCCATGAGGAGGCGCAAGGTGGGCACGACCGGTCCCTCCGGGTGGCGCCGCTGCTCGTTGAGGAAGGCGGTGTAGAACGCGGTGCTGCCACCGGCCATGGTCACGCCGGTGCGCCGGCACAGCGCGATGGCCTCCTCGGGGACGAAGTGCTCCGAGAGGGTCAGGGCGTAGCCGTGGAGGAGCGCGGTGAGGAGCAGGTCGGGTCCCGCGATGTGCGCGTAGGGCATGGCGAGGTGGAACACGTCCGACGACGTGGGCCGAAGGCGGTCCGCGACACCGATGGCTCCGGCGAGCAGGGTGCGGTCCGTGTGACGTGCCCCTTTGGGGTCAGAGGTCGTCCCCGACGTGTAGTACAGCCAGCGCACCGGGTCCTCCGAGGGCTCCGGCGGGGGTGGCAGGCGGGCCGGGTCCGCCTCTGGCAGCACGTCGTAGGCGGCGACCAGGGTGGGGGGAGATGGCAGGTCCGCGACGATGGACTCGAACATGGCGGTGTGGTCGAACCCTCGCCAGGTCCCCGGGTGGAGGACGACCTGCGCCCCGCTCTGGCGCAGGACGAAGCCGACCTCGCGCGAACGGTAGATCGGGATGATCGGGTTCTGGACCGCACCGAGGCGGGCCAGGGCGAGCGACGCGACGAGGGTCTCGATGCGGGTGGGGAGCTGCCAGCTGACGGGCGTGCCGGCGCCGATGCCGAGATCGGCCAAGCCGGCGGCGACCCGCTCGGCCCAGGCGTGCAGCTCCCCGAAGGTCACCGTGCGCTCGCCGTCCATCAGCATCGCACGCTCGCCCGAGCGCTCCGCGCGTCGCTCGACGAGCTCCCAGATGGTCCGGACCCCGTAGAGGTCCTCGCTCATGTCGCGCTCCTCGCTGCTCGGGGCGTAGGGGTCGAAGGTGCGATCGGGCATCGGATCAGCTCTCGTCGAGGGTGATCACGGCGCGGGCCACCTCCCCCCGCCGAAAGGCGTCGACCGCGGCGTTGACCCCCTCGAGGGGGAACCGTGCCGTGACGAGCTGGTCGAGCTTGAGGCGTCCCGCGAGGTAGAGGTCGACCAGCATCGGGATGTCCCGGGCGGGGACGCCAGCACCGCCCTGGCAGCCGAGCAACCGGCGGTCGCTGAACAGGAGCCGGCCGTCCACGGGGATGACGACGCCCGGCGGCGGGCTGCCGACCATCACCGTGGTGCCGCCGTCAGCGGTCGAGGCGAACGCCTCGGCGACCGTCGCCGCCGCGCCGATGGCCTCGAAGGCGTAGTCGACGCCGCCGCCGGCCGCCTCCCGGACCCGGTCGGCGACCGCGCCGCCGTCGGAGAGCACCTCGTCGGTGGCGCCGAAGGTGCGGGCCCACGCCAGCTTCTGGGGGTTGGTGTCGACCGCCACGATCCTCGCCGCGCCGGCGAGTTGGGCCCCCTGGATGACGTTGAGCCCGACCCCGCCGCAGCCGATCACCGCGACGCTGCTGCCCGGCCGGACCTGGGCCGTGTTGAAGACCGCCCCCACCCCGGTGATCACGCCGCAGCCGAGCAGCGCGAGCGATGAGAGCGGCGGACGGGGGTCGACCTTGACCACCATCGTCTCGTGCACGATCGAGCGCTCCGCGAAGGATCCGATGCCGACGAAGGGGCGGGCCTCGCGGCCGGCGATGCGCAGGCGGGTCGTCCCGTCGGCCATGAGGCCGAACGTGCTCGCCCGGGTGGGTCCGTCGCAGCGGGGGAGATCGCCGCTCTGGCAGGCGACGCAGCGCCCGCACGGACCGTAGAGGGCGATGACCACGTGGTCGCCGCGCGCCACGCTCGAGGTGCCGTCGCCCACGTCCTCGACCACGCCGGCCGCCTCGTGCCCGAGGATCATCGGCAGCTGCGGTGCGATCGGGCTCTTGCCGTCGATCACCTTCACGTCGGAGCCGCACAACCCGGAGGCGGCGATGCGCACTTGCACCTCGCCGGGACGGGGCCCGAGGATCTCCACCTCCTGGAGGTCGAGGGGAGCATGGAACGAGTTGAGCACCGCGGCTCTCATCAGCGACGACCTCTCCTGGATGGTCATTGGTGTCGGCAGTATGCCTGCTGCCACGGCGGCCCGGGCCCGCCGTGGCACCGGGGTTGGTCAGTCGGCGGCCTCGATGTCGACGTTGTAGGCGTCGTAGACCAGGTCGGCGCCGAGGTGGCGGTGGGCCATGACCCGCCGCATCAGATCGAGGACCGAGCTCCACGCCGCTTCGACCTGCGTGGCGTCGAAGGGTCGCCGGCTCAGGTCGTCGCGGGCGCGGGCCAGACCGGCCCGGATCTCGACGTGGTCCGCCTTGATCACCTCGACGCGGTGGGTCAAGCGCGGCGCGTCGCGCAGGACGTCGGCGAGGAGGCCATCGGGCGATTCGGTCAGCACGACGTGGTGGTCGAACGCGTCCTGGAGCGCGGCGACCCGTGCGTCCACCGCGCCGGCCCACTCTTCGGGATGGCCGGCGGCGGAGGTGGCGATCGCGCGTTCGAGGGCCGACAGGGCGGCGCGCACGCCGGCACGACGATCGCGGGCCTCGCCGAGCGACTGCGGGGAACTCTCGCTCATCGCCCAACGCTAGGTCAGATGGCGCCCGCGTGCGCTGTCGGGGGTGCTTGCTCGGCGAGCAGGGCGCCCGACGCGAGCAGGTCGTCGATCTCGTCGGGCGCGAATCCGGCGACATCGGCGAGCACCTCCCGGTTGTGCTCGCCCCGCCGGGCGGGCGGGCCGGCGACGCCGACCGCGCTGGTCGCCGACCGCCACGGCGCGGCCGGGAGGGGGAGGCCGGGGAGCGCGTCGGCCAGGAGGTGGCGGTGTGCGGCCCACGGCCCGCGGGCCACCTCCGCGATCGAACGCAGCTCTCCCACCATCAGCGGCCAGTCGGCGAGTGCCGCTTCGATGGCGGCGAAGTCGGCGAAGCGCGCCGTGAGCTCGGTCAGCACGGCACGCACCTCCGCGACGTGCGCGTCGCGCGCGCTCGGGCTCGCGAAGCGCTCGTCGGCCAGCAGCGCAGGGTCGCCGCCGAGGGCCTGGACCCAGGAGGCGAAGTTGCGCGTCGGGTTGCCGACCAGGGTGACCGCGGTCCCGTCGCCGAGGGGGAGGACCCAATGTGTCCAGATGTCGAAGGCGCCCGGGTCGGTCACCTCGTCCTGGAGCTCGACCGCGGTCCACTCGTTGACGTAGAGGAGGACCTCGGCCATGGCGATGTCGAGGTGCTGGCCGAGCCCGGTGCGGGCACGCTGGAGCAGCGCTGCGAGCACCGCGTTCGCCGCCACGAGGGCGGGGTAGGTGTCGCCGTGCACGTGCAGCTCCTGCTCTGCGGGCCGGCCCCGCAGCCTGCTCGACAGCTCGAGCATCCCCGCCTGGGCGTGCACGAGGGGGGCATAGGCCTGCCGGTTGCGCCAGGGGCCCTCCTGGCCCCAACCCGTGATCGAGCAGTAGACGAGGCGGGGGTTGTCCCCGAGGAGCGCGGCTGCACCCAGTCCGAGGCCGGCGAGGACGCCGGGGCGGAAGTTCTCGATGAGGACGTCGGAGGCGGCGGCGAGACGGCGCACCACCTCCACGCCCCCGGGCGCCTTCAGGTCCACGCAGACGTTGCGCTTGCCCGCGTTCATCTGGGCGAAGTAGGGGGAGAAGCCCCCGACGTCGGGTGGGACGGTGCGGGTCACGTCGCCGGTGGGCGGCTCGACCTTGACCACCTCGGCGCCCATGTCGGCCAGCATCCGCCCGCAGAGCGGGCCGGAGACGACCCGGGACAGGTCGATGACGCGGACACCTTCGAGGGGGGCGGCGAGCGAGGTCATGGCGCCGGTCGATCGACCCCGTACAGCGCCGCGGCGTTGCCCCAGAGCAGCTTCTCGCGCACTGCCGTCGACGCGAACGCGAGGCTCTTGTCGATGCGGGCCCGCACGTCGCCGTAGAGGCAGGTGGGGTGCGGGAAGTCGGTCTCGAAGAGGATGTTGTCGACGCCGATGTCGTCGAGGAGCCGGGCGGGGGCGACGTTTTCGAACCAGTAGCACGCGTAGACCTGCCGCCGGAAGTACTCGGAAGGCAGCAGCTCCCACTCGCTGTGACGGCCCGGTCGGGCCTCGAGGTAGCTGTGGTCCGCCGCCTCCAGCACGAAGGGGATCCACCCGATGCCACTCTCGACCGACACGAACCGCAACGCCGGGAAGCGGGGTAGGACCCCGGAGGTGATGAGGTCGGCGACCTGCACGCCGTTCTTCAAGAAGAGCTCGACGGAGGTGTACGCGTAGGTGGCGCCGTTGCCGTGTGCCGCGACGCGCTCGGGGGTGAACGACTGGGCCGTGTCGCCGCTGCCGATGTGGAAGTGCACGGCCAGGCCGGCGTCGACGGCGGCCGACCAGAGCGGGTCCCAGTGGCGGTCACCGAGGAACGGCAGCCCGAAGCGCTGCGGCTCGCCCGTGAAGAGGATCCCGCGATGTCCCATCGCCGCGCCCCGCTCGACCTCGGCCACGGCCGCGCCGATGTCCCAAAAGGGCGTCGCCATGATGGTGATCAGCCTGCGGGGGTCCGCGGCGGCCCAGTCGCGCAGGAAGTCGTTGTACGCCCGCACGCAGATGAGCTTCAGATCGTCGTCGGGGATCTTGAGGAAGCGCTGGCTGCCGAACCCGGCCACGTTCGGGTACAGGACCTGGGCCCAGATCCCGACCTCGTCCATGTAGCGGAGGCGGGCGTGCGCGTCGTAGGCGGCCGGATGGCACTCCTCGACCGTCGGCGGCCCGTCGGGAAACGGCGCATGCCACCCGGCCGTCGCAGTCATGCCGACGGTGTAGAAGCGCTGGCCGTCGAGGACCCAGATGTCCTTGCCGTCGGCGTCCCGGGTCATCTGCGGTACGTGGTCGACGTGGTGGCGCGGCACCCGCGAGGTCCACGTGTCGGCGGGTTCGGTGAGGTGGGTGTCGACGTCGATGATGAGCGGCGCAGCCATGGTCAGACCGTATCGCCGCTGGCGTCGCTCGGCCCGTGCTCCCCTGGTGGAGCGGTGGTTGCGGGCTACCATCGGTCGCCGGTCGCAGCGAGGCACCCGGCCGCGGCGACCCCGAGGTGAGGCGTGCTCCGACCCGACGTGCAGGACCCCGGCTGGGTCCACCGACACCGGTGGATGACGCTGGCCGTCCTCTGCGTCAGCCTGCTCGTCATCATCCTCGACAACACGATCCTCAACGTCGCCATCCCGACGCTCGCCAAGCCGCGCTCCAGGGGCGGGCTCGGCGCATCGGCCAGCCAGCTCGCCTGGATCGTGGACGCGTACACGATCGTGTTCGCCGGGCTCCTGCTCAGCGCCGGCAGCCTGAGCGACCGCTTCGGGCGCTACCGGGCGCTCGTGATCGGCCTCAGCGTGTTCGGCACCGGCTCGCTGCTGTCGTCGTTCACCAAGTCCGCCGACGTGCTCATCGCGACGAGGGCGCTCATGGGCGTGGGCGGGGCGTTCATCATGCCCTCCACCCTGTCGGTGCTCACCAACGTGTTCACCGATCCCAAGGAGCGGGGAAAGGCCATCGGCATCTGGGCGGGGGTCGCTGGTCTCGGCGGCGTCGGGCCCATCACCGGGGGGACGCTGCTGAGCCACTTCTGGTGGGGATCGGTGTTCCTGGTCAACGTGCCCATCGTGATCGTCGGCCTGGTCGCCGGGTTCTTCCTCATCCCCGACTCGCGGGACCCCTCGAGCCCCAAGCTCGACCCGGGCGGCGCGCTGCTGTCGATCGCCGCGCTCGGCACCCTGCTGTGGGCCGTCATCGAGGGCCCGGCGCACGGGTGGGGCTCGTCGACCATCCTCACCGCGTTCGTCATCGGCGCCGTCCTGCTCCTCGGCTTCGTCATCTGGGAGCTGAGCAACACCGACCCCATGCTCGACATGCGGTTCTTCCGCAACCCGCGCTTCTCCGCCGCGAGCGCCGCGATCACCCTCACGTTCCTCGCCCTCCTCGGCACGCTCTTCCTCCTCACCCAGTACTTCCAGCAGGTGCTCGGGTACTCGACGGTCAAGGCGGGCGCGGTGCTCCTGCCCCAGGCGGCGTTGATGCTGGTCTTCGCGCCGATGTCGAGCATCTGGGTGGCCCGTTTCGGCAACAAGGTGGTCGTGACCTTCGGCCTCACCATGGTGGTCCTCAGCCTGATCCTGTTCACGACCCTCGACGCCGGCAGCTCGACGTGGCACGTGGTCGTGGTGGTGGGTCTGATCGCACTGGGGATGGGCAACGTGATGGCGCCCGCCACGGACTCCATCATGGGTTCGCTCCCGCCGGCCAAGGCGGGCGTCGGATCGGCGGTCAACGACACCACCCGGCAGATGGGTGGAGCCGTCGGCGTGGCCGTCCTCGGGTCGCTGCTGGTCTCGCGCTACAACAGCCGCATCGTCCACCTGCTCCGGGGCCGGGTGCCGGTCTCGCTGATCGCCCAGTCCAAGGGTGGGGTCGGCCAGGCCCTCGCGCTGGTGCAGCAACCCGCAGGCCAGCCCTACCGCGCCGCGATCATCAAAGCGGCCAACACCAGCTTCGTGTCGGGGTTCCACCTGGCCGCCATCGCCGCCGCCGCCGTCATCGCCCTGGCGGCCATCGGGGTCGTCGGGTGGCTCCCCGCCCGCGCCCACGACCACGACCACGAGGACGCGCCCGAAGCCGGGCCGGTCCCGGCGGTCACCGGCTAGCGGCCACGTGTCCGCGCCGGAGCCGTGCTGGGATCGGGGGCGCTGGGTCGGGCCGCCCGCCACGGGCCGCCTGCTCTGCGACCGGCTCGGGGACCTGGCGCGCCGGTGGTCCCTGTCGATGTCCTACGGCGACGGCACGGTCGAGCCGGCCGAGGTGCTCGTCGACGCGTCCGCGCTGTCCACCGACGGCGCCCCCGGCGAAGGCCTGGTGGCCGTGGCCACGGGACCGCGGCCCCCGCGCCGCGTTGTCGTGGTGGTGTCGGCCGCCTGGCTCGGTCGCGGGGCCGCGCCGGCCGACTCCGCGCGCGCCGCGGCGGCGGTCGGGCTGGCGCGCCACCTCGCCCTCGAGCTGGCGCCGACGGCGACGACGGTCAACGCGGTGGCCGTCCCCCTCGCCTTTCCCGGGCCGCCGCCCGCGAGCGCCCCCGTGCGCCGCGACGTCGGGATCGACGACCTTGCCCATGCCGTGCGCTTCTTCGGCCACCCCGACAACGGCTACGTCATGGGGCAGGTCGTGTCGTTGTGCGGTGGGGACCAGATCTGGAGCAACCATGACCTCTGATGGTCCCCGGGCCGATCTGGTGGGCCGGGTCGCGCTGGTCACCGGGGGCGGTGGTGGGATCGGCTCCGGGATCGCCCGGTGCCTCGCTGCCGCGGGTGCGCGGGTCGTGGTCAACGACATCGACGGCGCGGCGGCCGCCGCCGTGGCCGAGGGCATCGCGACCACAGGCGGGCTGGCGGTGCCGGCTCCGGGCGACGTCTCCGACGACGAGGCCGTGGCGCAGCTCTTCAGGGACCACCCCGCCGTCGACATCCTGGTCAACAACGTCGGGGTCAGCCACGACGGTGCCGGCGTGCTCGACCTCCCGCTCGCCGAGCTCGACCGGATGCTCGCGCTCAACCTCCGCAGCCAGGTGCTGTGCATCCGCGCGGGCTTGCCGCGCATGGTGGGCCAGGGGTGGGGCCGGATCGTCAACGTGTCGTCGCGCACGTGGCTCGGCGCCGCCGGGCTGTCCTTCTACTCTGCGAGCAAGGGCGGCGTGATCAGCCTCAGCCGGTCGCTCGCGCTCGAGACCGGCGGTACGGGGGTCACCGTCAACGTCGTCGCACCGGGCACGATCCGCTCCAAGGCCTTCGACGCGCAGAGCGCGGCGCGCCAGGAGCAGCTCCGGGGTCGCAGCCCGGCGAGGCGCTTCGGCGAACCCAGCGACGTCGGGCGGGCGGTGTGCTTCCTCGTCTCACCGGCCGCCCGGGCGATCACCGGTCAGCTCCTGCACGTGTGCGGCGGCAGGAGCATCTACGGGGGACCGATGCCCGAGATCGACGGATCGGCGGCTCGACCGGCGCCGTAGCGGCGCTTGAGCTCGTCCTTGCGGATCTTGCCCGATGCGTTGCGAGGTACCTCGCCGATGATCTCGAGCTGCTCGGGGAAGGCGAGGGTTCGCAAGCCCCGTTCCCGCAGGTGCTCCTGCATCTCGGCGAAGCCGAGCGGGTCCGCGCCCGGCGCCAGTGCCACCACGGCGCACGCCCGCTCCCCGGAGCGGTCGTCGGGGAGCCCGATCACCGCCACGTCGGCGACCTTGGGGTGCTCGTAGAGGAGATCCTCGATCTCCTTGGCGCTGATGTTCTCCCCCTTGCGGATGATCACGTCCTTGAGGCGACCGGTGATCGTGAGGAAGCCGTCGGCGTCGATGCGCCCGAGGTCGCCGGTCCTCAGGTAGCCGCGCTCGTCGAGTGCTGCGGCGTCGAGGGACGGATCGACGTAGCCCCCGAAGAGCTGGCCGGCGCGCGCCCGGATCTCGCCCTCCTCGCCGGGGCCGGCCTCGGTGCCGTCCCCTCGAACGATGCGCAGTGTCACGCCCGGGCTCGCCGTCCCCTCTGTTGCCGCGAGCTGGGCGTCGGTGCTCGTGCGCGGGGTGGCGCTCAGCATCGGGCACTCGGTCAACCCGTAGCTCGACCGGATGCCGGTGCCACCGAGCTCGCGCTTGAGGTCGTAGTGGAGCTGCGGGGGCTTCGGTGACGCGCCGGACATGAACAGGCGCACCGTCGGGAAGAGCCGGGCCTCGGATCCGCCGTCGCGGAGGGAGCGTTGCGCGGCGAGGTAGGCCAGGTTGAACGGGGTGCCCGTCCCCGCGAGGGTCACCCCCTGCTCCGCGAGCATCGGGATGGTGCGCTCGGGGTCGAAGCTCTCGGCCAGCAGCTGCGTGGTCCCCGTTGTCAGGCTCGTCGCCAGCCAGACCGCGCCACCGATGTGGGCGAGGGGGAAGACCACGCTGGCACGGTCCTGTGGCGTCGGGTCGAGCATCTGCAGCATCGAGGGCACCGTCGCCATGATGGTGGCGTCGGTGTGCTTGGCACCCTTCGGGTCGGCGGTCGTGCCCGACGTGTAGTACAGCCATCGGATCGGGTGCTCGGAGGGATCGGACGGCGCCGCGGGCGCGGGCGGGAGCGTGGCCGGGTCCCCTTCGGGCAGGTCCCGGACGTGAGCATCCAGGACGAGGACCTCGAGCCCCGGGGTCGCGCGCTGGATGCTGCGGGCCATGCCGGCGTGGTCGAAGCCTCGCCACTGCGAGGGCACCAGCAGCAACCGCGACCCGGTCTGGCCGACGATGAAGCCGACCTCCCGCTCGCGGTAGTTCGGCATGAGCGGGTTCTGCACGGCGCCGATCCGGCTCAAGGCGCCCATGAGCACCATCGCCTCGATCCAGGTGGGCAGCTGCCAGGACACGACGGTCCCCGGCGCGACGCCGAGGTCCACCAGCCCGGCCGCCACCCGCTCGGCGGCACCGCGCAAAGCGCGGAAGGTGAGCTCCCGGCCCCGCTCGTCGATGGCGAGGAGGCCATCAGGCGTCGCCGCCTCGCGAGCGACCAGCAGCTCCCACAGGTTGTCGCCGGTGACCGTCATGGCCGTCATCGCCTGCCCGCCTGCCGATCGTCGTCAGTTCCCATCGCGGCGTGCTCCTCGCCCGTGTCGTGCGCTGGGCCCCCCGGGCGGCGGCCCGCGGGCAACTGTAGGGTGCGGGCGACACCGAGGTAGGAGGCGGAGGGCATGCGCGAAGAGAAGATCCTGGTGACCGGGCCCGCCGGCCAGATCGCCTTTCCCCTGTGCCGCTACCTGGCGCAGGACAACGAGGTGTGGGGGATCGCGCGCTTCAGCGAGCCTGGGTCGCGCGAGCGCGTCGAAGCCATCGGGGTCACGACGCGCCAAGTCGACCTCGGCGCCGGCGACTACGGCGACCTTCCTGATGACTTCTCCTACGTCTTGCACCTCGCGACCTTCCAGGGCGGCGGGTTGGACTACGACCAGGCGATCCGGACGAACGCGGAGGGGACCGGCCTGCTGCTGGAGCACTGCCGCAAGGCCAAGGCGGCGCTGGTGATGTCGACCACGAGCGTGTACGACCCCGATCCCGATCCGCGGCATGCGTTCGTCGAGACCTCGCCGCTCGGCGACGTGCACTCGCCCCACGCACCCACCTACTCGATGTCCAAGATCGCCGAGGAAGCGGTCGCCCGGACCTGTGCCCGCCTCTTCGACCTGCCGGTGGTGATCGCCCGGATGAACGCCTCCTACGGTGGCAACGGCGGCCTGCCCGCCTACCACCTGGACTGGCTGGTGGCCGGGGCGCCGATCGTGGTGCGGTGGGATCCCTGCCCCTACAGCCCGATCCACGAGGACGACATCAACACCCAGACCGAGGCGCTGCTCGGAGCGGCTTCGGTGCCGGCGACCATCGTCAACTGGGGCGGCGACGAGGCCGTCAGCCCCCAGGAGTGGTGCGCGTACTTCGGCGAGCTCACCGGTCTCACGCCCGAGGTCGTGGTCAAGGAGATCCCCGGGACCCAGCGCGGCGCCATCCTCGATGCCACCAAGCGCATGGCCATCACGGGGCCATGCCGGGTGTCGTGGAGGGACGGCATGAAGCGGATGCTCGAGGAGCGCTATCCCGACGGTGTCCGCGCCGGCATGCCCGTGCCGGGCCCGGCGGCAGATCTGCTGTCGGCGTACCGGGAGCGCACGGGCGACGCGTGACGGTGAGCGAGCGACCGGATGTGGAGTTGCGGGTCCAGGGGGCGGTGGCCACCATCTCGATCCTCCGCGGTGGCACCTGGAGCTGGGAGCCGGCCGCCGCGCTGGCCGCGTGTGCGGACCGCGTCGCCTCCGACCCCGACGTGCGGGTGGCCGTGGTCGAGGCCGCAGGTCGCGACTTCTGTCGCGGGTGGGACGTCGTGGCGCTGGTGGACCCCGTCGCCGGGCGCGCGGGGGGGCCGACGGCGACGTCGGCGGCAGGGCACATCGACGCCGAGTGGCGGCGGCTGCTCGCAGCCCAGGCCGACCTCCAGTGCCTGGCCGAGCTGCCACAACCGGTGATCGCCGCGATCGGCGGCGCATGCCTCGGACCGGGGTTGGAGCTGGCGATGGCGGCGGACATCCGCATCGGCGCCGACGACAGCACGTTCGGCTTCCCCGGCGCGGCGTCCGGCCTGCCGGTCGCCGCGGGTGGCGACCTCCGTCTGGTGACCGAGGTCGGCGCCGGTTGGGCCAAGATGCTCGCCCTCTCGGCGCGCACGATCGACGCCGCGCTCGCCCGTCGCATCGGCATCCTGCAGCAGGTGGTCCCCCGTGCCGAGTTGGCGGCCGCCGCCGCAGAGCTGGCCGGGCAGATCGCCGGCAATGCCCCGGTGGCGGTGCGGGGGATCAAGCGCACCGTCGGCTTCTGGTCCGGGCGCGGGCTGCACGAGGCCTTGCGCTTCGAGGCCATGAGCACTTCGGTGTGCGTGGTGTCCGACGACCTCCGGGCCGGGGCGCTGGCTGCCGCGTCGGGTGGTCGACCGATCTTCGAGGGGAAGTGATCGCCGTGGCCGACGAGTTGCCCGACATCGATCCGAGGTCCGAGGTCAACCGCAGCGGCAAGCCGCATGTCCGCCTGGACCGGGGACCCGACGGCGTCGCCGAGATCGTCTTCAACCGCCCCGAGCGCCTCAACGCGTGGAGCTGGACCGCGACCAACGAGCTGTGCGCCATCTGTGACGACCTCCGCTTCGACCGCGAGGTGCGCGCCGTGGTGATGCGCAGCGAGGGGCGAGCGTTCTGCGCCGGCGAGGACCTCAAGCCCGAGCGTCACGACGTGCACGAGCGCCACACCGGGCGCTCGCCGGCAGAGCAGGTCCGCAACAGCTACGAGCGGGCGCGCTATTGCTTCGAGCGCTGGCAGGTCGTCTCCGATCTGCCCCAGCCGGTCGTGGTCGCCATCCAGGGGTACTGCCTCGGCGCGGGCGTCGAGATCGCGCTGCTCGCCGACATCCGCATCGCGGCCGACGATGCCATCTTCGCCCTGCCCCAGGCGACGATCGGCGTCCCCGTCGTCGGCGGCGCCGACATGCGGCTGGCGTCGGAGTGCGGGGCCGGTGCGGCCCGTCTGCTCGCGCTCACCGGGCGGAGGTTCGGCGCGGCGGAGGCGGCCGACATCGGCTTCGTGCAGGAGGTCGTCGCGGCCGCCGACCTGCTCGGCGCGGCGCGCGCGCTCGCCGGGGAGATCGCCGCCAACGCCCCGCTCGCCGTCCAAGGCATCAAGCGCACCATCAACGCGTGGGTGCGTCGAGGCTTCGCCGAAGCGGCGACGTTCGAGGCCATGTCGAGCTCGGTCGCGTTCGTCTCCGAGGACCTCTACGAGGGCTTCGCTGCGGCAGCCGCCAAGCGCAAGCCGACCTTCCGGGGGTACTGAGGACCCGGGCCGGCGCCGCGGCCCCCCCGACCGAAGCCAGCCGGCGGGGTACCCAAGGGGCAGTGGGCGCCCCGCCGGGGCTTGGTGAGCTCCAGCGTAGAGCAGGGGACCGTCGGAGAGCGCTAAGCGGCTCCCAGATCTGCGTTAAACATTCGGCGCGTGTTCGACGACTCCCCCTTCGACGTCACGGCCGTGGAGGCCGGCAGCTGGGCGCCCGGACCGTACGGGCCCGACGACCGGCTGGGCAGCTACAACGAGGTGACGCCGCAGCGCGCGGCGCGGGCCCTCGCCCTGCTGGACACATCCCGCCCGGTGGTGACCTTCGATCTCGGCGAGACGCTCTTCAACGGGTTTCCCGCGTTCGGGACCCGGCGCTACGAGCAGCACCTGGTCGTCGGCGGCTACCGACCGCGCCAACCCTTCGAGGGGGAGGTGCTGGGCAGGGGGCCTCGTGGCGCGAACCGGCTGAGCTACCACGAGGAGCGGGTGACCACGACCTACAACCTCGGCACGAAGATCAACGGCCTCCACCACTGCGGGGTGGGCGAGATGTTCTACAACGGGCTGAGGGGCCCCGATCTGGCCCGCTCGTGGGGCACGGCCGAGCTCGACACCGCCGGCTGGCCGGCGCTGTGCACCCGCGGGTTGCTCGTCGACGTCCTGGCGCTGAAGCTGGCCGAAGGCCCCGAGGAGCACCTGACGAGCACGTCGGGGGGCCTCGGGTCTCTGCACGACGACTACCGCATCACCCTCGAGGACCTCGAGGCCGCGGTCGAGCGCCAGGACCTCCCTGCCTTCGAGCCGGGCGACGCCGTCCTGATCCGCACGGGCTGGCGCCGCATGCTGCGCGAGGAGCCGGAGCGCTACCTGGCGGGGGGGCCGGGGCCCTACGTGAGGGAGTGCCGGTGGCTGGCGTCGTCGCGCCCGGCGCTCGTCGGCGCCGACACGTGGGGGTTCGAGGCCATCGCGTCGGCCGTGCGCGGCGGGACCTTTTCGATGTGCCACCAGGAGCTGCTCATGCGCTACGGCGTGCGCATCGCCGAGGGCCTGCAGCTCGACGACCTGGCGCAGGCGGGTGTGGACCGCTTCGTGTTCTGCCACAGCCCGCTGCGCGCCGTCGGGGCGACGGCGAGCAACTCGCCGCCGATGGCGATCGCCAACGTCCGATGAGCCGGCGCGCGCCGGTTCGGCACCGCGGCACGCAGCGTGCCAGCATGGCGCCGTGACCGACGGGGTTGTCGAGCGACGAGGACCGGCGGGTCGGGGGTGAAGGACCAGGTCGCCATCGTGGGGATCGCGCAGACCCCTTTCGCCAAGCGGCTCCCTGGCTCCGAGCGGTCCCTCGCCGCGCAGGTGATCGTCGAGGCGTGCGCCGACGCCGGCATCGATCCCTCCGAGATCGACGGCCTCGCGTCCTACACCATGGAGACCTCCGAGGAGGTCGACATCGCCAAGACGGTCGGCGCCGGTGACGTGAGCTTCTTCGGACAGGTCGGCTACGGCGGGGGCGCCGGGCCCGGCTGCGTGGGGATGCTGGCGATGGCGGTGGCCACCGGTCAGTGTCGCGTCGGCGTCGCCTGGCGGTCCCGCAAGCGCGGGTCGGGGGTGCGGCCGTGGGCGAGCGCCGCGTACTCACAGTTGGGCACCGCCCAGTGGTCCCGTCCGTGGGGCCTGCTCCGGCCGGTCGACGAGATCGCGGTGCTGTGGCGGCGGTACATGCACGAGCACGGGGGGACCCGCGACCACCTGGCCAACGTCGCGATCAGCGTCCGGGAGATGGCCAACCGCAACCCGGGCGCCGTGATGCACGGCCGTCCGCTCACCCGTGACGACTACCACGCGGCCCGCTGGATCTCCGAGCCGCTGTGCCTGTTCGACAACTGCCTGGAGACCGACGGGGCCCTCGCCTGCGTCCTCGTACCCGCCGAGCGGGCCAAGGACCTTCGCCAGCGCCCGGTCTATGTCCACTCCTGGGCCCAGGGCATGCCGGCGCAGGGCCATCCGATGGTCAACTACTGGTGCGACGACCCGCTCCTCGGCCCGGGATGGACCTGCGCCCGCCAGCTCTACCGCAACAGCGACATCGGACCGGCCGACCTCGACGTGGCCCAGATCTACGACGCCTTCACCCCGCTCGTGGTGCTCTCCTTCGAGGCCTACGGCGTGTGCGGTCGCGGCGAAGGCGGGGCGTTCACCGAGGACGGCAACATCGGTCTCGGTGGCCGGCTCCCGGTCAACACCTCGGGTGGCGGGTTGTCCGAGGCCTACGTCCACGGCTTCAACCTCATCAACGAGGGCGTCCGCCAGCTCCGGGGTGGGTCGGTCAACCAGGTCCCGGGGTGCGAGACGGCGCTCGTGACGGCGGGGGAGTGCGTCCCGACCAGCGCGCTCATCCTGCGCCGGTGACCATTCCTCCGCCGTTCCTCCCGCCACCGCTCGACGACGACGCCCAGCCGTTTTGGGACGGCTGCGCGCTCGGAGAGCTGCGGGTGCAGCGCTGCACCGACACCGGCCGGCTCATCTTCCCGCCGCGCCCGCTCAGCCCGCACGGCTCGCGCCGGGCGCCGGAGTGGGTGGCGGTGTCGGGGCGGGGCACGATCTGGTCCTTCGTGGTGCCGCACCCCCCGCTGCTGCCCGACTTCGAGCGGGTGGCGCCCTACAACGTGGTCGTCGTCGCCCTCGAGGAGGACCCCACGATCCGCATGGTGGGCAACCTCGTGGCCGGCAGCGACGGCGCGATCGACCAGATCGACCCGGCCGGGCTCGCCATCGGCGAGCCGGTGCAGGTCGTGTTCTGCCCGCTCGGCGACGGTTGGGTCGTGCCGCGCTGGGGGCGCGTCCCGCCCGGGTGATCGGGTCGAGGTCGCCCGCGCTCGCCTAGTGTGACCGCTCATGGCGAGCAGCGAGTACGACGCGTTCCGGGCCAGGATGGCGGCACAACCGGCGCCCCCACCCCCGGCGAGCCTCGACGAGCTGCGCCAGCGCATCGACGCCAGCATGGGTCAGCTCTCGCTCGCCGAGGGGACCTCGGCGAGCGTGGTCGACGCGGGCGGTGTCCGCGCCCAGCTCTGCCGGCGCGACGGGGGCGAGGGCGATCCGACCGTCGTCTACTTCCACGGCGGCGGGTACCGCATGGCGTCCGCGCTGGCGTACCGCTCCTACGGCTCGCACCTGGCCCGTGCCTGTCGCGCCCAGGTGCTCCTCGTCGACTACCGGCTCGCCCCCGAGCACGCCTACCCGGCTGCGGTCCACGACGCCGTCAGCAGCTACCGGTGGGTCCTCGACGGCGGTGCTCGGGCCTCGCGCGTCGTCGTCGCCGGCGACTCGGCGGGTGGGGGCCTGGCCGCGGCGCTCCCGATGGCACTGCGCGCCGAGGGCCTGCCCCAGCCGGCCGGGGTGGTCTGCCTGTCACCTTGGGTCGACCTGACCAACACCACCGCCTCCTTCGGGTACAACGCCGCGAGGGACCAGATGTTCTCCAAGACCTCTGCGGACCAGGCGGCCGAGCTCTACCTGGCCGGGCAGGATCCCAAGGACCCGCTCGTGTCGCCGCTCTTCGGCGACTGGAGCGGGCTGCCCCCGATGCTCATCCAGGTGGGCAGCGGGGAGGTGCTCCTCGACGATGCCGCCCGGCTCGCCGAGCTGGTCGAGGGCGCGGGCGTCGCGGTCGAGCGCCACGTGTACGAGGAGATGCCGCACGTGTGGCAGCTCAACTACCCGGCTTTCCCCGAGGCCGTGGCAGCCGTCGAGGAGATCGCCCGGTTCGTCCAGCGGGTCACCTCGTGACGACGGGCCCTCACTGAGGGAGGACCCCGCGGCAGCCGGGCGTTCGGCGAAGGGCGTGGGCTAGGGTCGAAACGCATCCGTGGAGGAGGAGTCCGCATGTCCAGTCGTGCCCCCCTGTCCGGCGTCCGGGTCGTCGAGAGCTCCATGCTCGGACCCGCGGAGCTCGGCGGACTGCTCGCCGATCTCGGCGCCGAGGTCATCAAGGTCGAGCCGCCGCAGGGCGACTACGGCCGACAGATGACCTGGCCGATCGTCCGGTCTTTCTCCGGCGAGGGGGAAAACTCGCTCCTCTCGCTGCACGTCAACCGCGGCAAGCGCTCGATCGCCATCGACCTGCGCAAGCCCGAAGGCGTGCAGGTCTACCTCGACCTGGTCAAGGACGCTGACGTGGTGATCGAGGCGATGCGACCGGGTGCCCTGGCCAAGCGCGGGCTGCCCTACAGCAAGCTCAAGGAGGTCAACCCGCGCATCGTGTTCTGCACGCTGTCGGGCTACGGCGCGACCGGTCCCTACAAGGACATGCCGAGCCACGGCATCGCCTACGACACCTGGGCCGGACAGGTCCCGGTGGCCCACGACGAGCACGGGTTCACCTACATGCCCGAGCACACCGGCATCGGGATCCACGCCGGGCCCCTGTACGCCGCGCTCGGGATCCTGGCATCGGTGATCCAGGCGCGCAGCAGCGGTGAGGGGTGCTACATGGACGTGGCGCAGTCCGACGCCGCCGCGTTCTTCGACTGGTACCGCATCGAGACGTGGAAGGGCTACGAGCGCCCCGTGGACGAGGTCTACGGCAACAAGTCCGACGACTACGAGCGTCGGGCGCCCGGGACGGCGGGCATGCGCGAAGGGGTGCGCTACCAGATCTACGCCTCCTCGGACGGCCACGTGCTCTTCATGGCGAGCGAGCAGGAGTTCTGGAAGAACTTCTGCGACGGCATCGGCCGCATGGACCTCTTCGAGCGGTGGCCCGGCAAGAAGTTCGGCGACCACGCCCGCAACAACCTCGAGCTGCAGGGCATCCTGACCGAGATCTTCAAGTCGCGGACCTCCGCGGAGTGGATCGCGTTCGGCAACGATCACAACACGACGATCGCCCCGGTCAACACGCCCCGGACCATCACCCAGGACCCGCAGTTCCAGGCCCGGATGCCCTGGATCCCGGCGGCGCGCCTCGACGCCGACATGCTGCCGTTCCCGGTGCTGTTCACCGATGCCCAGCTCCCGGTGCCGACCCGGGCGCCCAACGTCGGCGAGCACACCGACGACGTGCTCGAGCGCATCGCCGGCTACGACGCGGCCCAGGTCAAGGCGCTGCGCGACGCCGGCGTCGTGTTCTGACCGGGATGGGCATCCCGGAGGGGATCGGGAGCGTCGACTGTGCGAACGCCCGCGGAGCTGGCAAGATCATCTACGCCGGCTACCTCCCCGTGGCTGTCGATCGAGGGGATCATGACCGAGATGCCTGCGGTGGCGTTCAAGGACGAGGTGTGGCCGAGGTTCCCCGTGCCGACGCGGCGCGCGTGCTCGGTCTGGACGGGTGAGCCCCCTGCCGGGGGCCTGAGCGAAAGGGATTGACCGTGAGCTACGTGGACTTCCAGGGATTCGACGCCGACAACCACTTCTACGAGGCGACCGATGCGTTCACGCGCCACATCGAACCGTCGATGGCCAAGCGCACCATGCAGTGGGCCGAGCTCAACGGCCGCCGGCGCCTCCTCGTCGGTGGGCGCATCAACCGCTTCATCCCCAACCCGACCTTCGACCCCGTGTCCAAGCCGGGCGCGCTGGACGAGTACTTCCGGGGCCGCAACCCGAGGGGCGAGGACACACCGGCGCTGTTCGGCGAGCTCGACGCGATGAGTGACCGGCCGGAGTACCGCGATCGCGATGCCCGGCTCGAGGTGATGGACGCCCAGAGCCTCCAAGCCGCGATCTTCCTGCCGACGCTGGGCGTCGGGATGGAGCAGGCCCTCATCCACGACGTCCCGGCGCTGCTCGCCGCGTTCCGGTCGTTCAACCGGTGGATGGACGAGGACTGGGGCTTCGCCTACAAGGGGCGCATCTTCGCCGCGCCCTACATGACCCTCGTCGACCCTGCCTTCGCCGTCGAGGAGCTGGAGTGGGCCATCGGGCGCGATGCGCGCTTCGTGGTCATGGTGCCCGGACCGATCGTGACCGATGGGGGGGGCCGGTCCCCGGCCGACCCCGTCTACGACCCCTTCTGGGCACGGGCCAACGAGGCCGGACTGACCGTGCTCTACCACGGCGGTGATTCGGCCTACAGCCGCTACCTGGCCGACTGGGGTGAATCGGCGGAGATGGAATCCTTCCGCCAGAACCCGTTCCGCTCACTGCAGTCGTCCAGCCCGGTGCAGGACCTCTTCGCCAACCTCCTCGCCCACCAGCTCTTCGCCCGCTTCCCCAACCTGCGGCTGGCGTCGATCGAGACGGGTTCGGACTGGGTGATGCACCTCTTCGCCAAGCTGACCAAGTCCTTCGGCCAGACCCCCAATGCCTACCCGGAGGACCCGCGGGAGACCTTCAAGCGCCATGTCTGGGTGTCGCCCTACTACGAGGATCCCCTCGACGAGCTCCGGGACCTGATCGGTGCCGACCACATGCTGATGGGCTCCGACTGGCCCCATGCCGAGGGCCTGGCCGAGCCGATGGCCTACATCAAGGACCTCAAGAACTTCGGCTTCGCCGACGACGACGCCAAGCTGGTCATGCGCGACAACGGGATGGCGCTCGCCATCCGGCGCCCGGTGTGAGCTGAACCGCGCTCGACTGCGGGGGCTACGACGTCACACGCCGTAGCCCCCGTCCACATCGAGCATCTGGCCGGAGATGAAGTCGGCGCGGTCGGAGGCGAGGAAGCACACCGCTTCGGCGATGTCCGCGGCGTCGCCGAAGCGGCGCAGGGCGATGTTGCGCCGGGTGACCTCCAAGGCGGCCTCGTCGAGGTCGCCCGACGCCATCAGACGCTGGGCCATCCCGTCGGTCAGCATCCCCGGACCGACGCAGTTGGCCCGGATCCCGAAGCGCCCCTCCTCGGCCGCGACGGCCCGCACCAGTGCTTCGATCGCTGCCTTGGTGCCCGCCGAGAGGCCGTCTCGCACGGGATAGCGCCTCGTCGCCGCCGTCGTGATGGCCACGATGCTGCCCCGGGTGAGCCGGAGGTGGGCGAGCGCCGGCTGCAGCAGGTTGAAGAACGCGACGACCTCGGCTTCGACCTGCTCCCGGAAGCGCTCCGGTTGGACCCGGCTCAGGTGGATCTGGGGGACGTGCGGCCCCGACGCGTGGACGAGCGTGTGGATGCCGCCGAGCTCCGCGGCGACCTCGTCGAGGAACGCTGCGGTCGCTTCGGCCTCGACCAGGTCGAGCGGTCGGGCCACGCACCGCCGCCCGGTGGCCGCGACCTCGGCGCGTACCGCATCGGCCGCGGCCTCGTTGCGGTGGTACGTGAAGGCCACGTCGCTGCCCCGCATCGCCAGCATCCGGCAGACCGCGGCGCCGAGGCCGCCGCTGCCTCCGGTCACGACCGCAGCGCCGGCGCGGGAGCCGAAGTCGTCCATGCCGAGGTGATCGCCCGGCGTGGGCGCCCGCCCGGGATCGCTCAACTGGCCTGGAGGACCTGGACCTCCATCGTCACCGGCAGGGGTTGGGCGAACCAGCGCACGTCGCTGTCCTCGATCAGACAGACGAGGGCATCCGTGCCGAGGAACGGCGACTCGACCCGCGCCACCTGCATCTCGTCGCCGGAGGGGAGCTGGATGCGGTCGCCGGCGCGGACCTCGCTCACTGCACGCGTGTTCCAGGTGGGAGCCATGGCCCCATCCTGTCACCCGGCGAACGCCGCCTCCATCCCGCGCCGCGCGCGCCGCGCCCGGCGCGCGCGGCGCGCCCGGCGCGCGCGGCGCGTCCCCGCGTCGGTCAGCCCCCGGGCGGCCAGAGCGGGCCGTCGATCACCACGCCGATCGGCGTGCCCCACTGGTTGCGGTACGAGACCTCCTCCACCGGCCGGCGGCCGGCGACGCCCCAGCGGCCCGTCGGGTAGCCGAACGACACGCAGCAGGCCATGATCCACCCCTCCTCCGCCGGGACGCCGAGGGCGGACAGGGTCTCGGGGCCCTTGAAGACCCCGAGAACGCTGGTGAGCGCGCTGCCGATGCCCTCGGCCCGGGCGGCGAGCTGAGCGCTCCAGACGGCTGGGAAGATCGACCCGCCGCTGTGGTCGTGCTGCACGAATCCGAACAGGTACAGCGGCACCGACTCGAAGTGGTCGGCGAGGTGCTGGGCCGACGCCACCATGCGCATGGTGTCCTTGCTGGCCGCTGCGTCGGGGTCCGCGTTGGCGGCCGCGATGCGCTCGGCGTAGATCGTCGTCCAGAGCAGGCCCATGCACTCGCGATACAGCGGCCCGATGGCGGCCTTGACCGCGGGGTCGTCGACCAGCACGAACCGCCAGTTCTGCATGTTGCCGCCGCTCGGCGCCCGCACGGCGGCGTCGAGGATGCGGGCCTGGGCGTCGGCCGGTATCGGGTCGGACCTGACCCGGCGCATCGCGCGGGTGGTGTAGAGCGCTTCGTGCAGGTCCATGTCCCGCCCCTCCGTCGGTCGCTGCGACGTCCGGATGCTACTCACCGGCCGCTCTGCCCCGTTGAGCCCGGCCGGCGTCACCGCCGGCGTCATCGCCGGCGTCATCGCCGGATCCTTCGTTGACAGCGCCGCCGGGCTGGGGCAAGGTGCGCCGGTGACCGACGAGATCTTGCGGGTCCAGGTGCACGACGGGATCGCGGCGGTGGTCATCGACCACCCGCCGAGCAACCTGGTCGACGCGGCGTTCATCACCGGCCTCGCCGGGTTGCTGGAGCGGTGCGAGGCCGATGCCGATCTCAAGGTCCTCGTCTTTTCGAGCGCCGACCCGGACTTCTTTCTCATGCATGGCGACGTCGAAGGCATCTTGGCCATCCCCACCGGTGCCTACACCCCCGCCCGCGCGCCCAACGCGGCGGCCGCGCTGTTCGAGCGGCTTCACCGCAGCCGGCTCGTGTCGATCGGGGTGATCGACGGCGCCGCCCGGGGAGGTGGCGCGGAGTTCCTGTCCGCCCTCGACCTGCGCTACGGC
>Ga0075030_100000783_pt1 | contig 28303 bp, 26 predicted proteins | sample LitLauG_LLR_2012_FD_71393 | JGI IMG/M metagenome (GOLD analysis project Ga0075030, IMG submission 71393) | Freshwater sediment microbial communities from Pennsylvania, USA - Little Laurel Run_MetaG_LLR_2012 | ecosystem: Environmental > Aquatic > Freshwater > Creek > Sediment | place: USA...
CCGGCCGGAAGGATCCGTCATGGTTCAGTCCGTCGTTCCGACGGTGCTCAGCTGGTGGCGCCGTTGAGGGTGGCCGTGGTCACGGCGCCCGCCTGCACGCCCCACTTGGTGAGGATCTGGTTGTAGACGCCGTTGGAGATCAACAGGTTGACGGCGGCCTGCACCGGTGCGGCGAGGCCGCCGTTCTTCTGGACGGCCAGGCCGTACGGGGAGAGGTTGAACGGGGCCCCGCTGTTCTGGAACACGCCGTTGGAGTTGGCGACCACGTAGGCGGCCACCGGGGAGTCCACGTAGCCGACGTCGGCCCGACCGCCCGAGACGGCGACGTTGGCCTCGGTCTGGGTGCCGAAGGACAGCACGTTGACCTTCGGCTTGCCGGTCGCCGCACACTTGACGGACTGCGCCTTGGCGTGGGTCTCCTCGGTGGTGCCGCTCTCGACGGCCACCGAGTGGCCGCACAGCTGGCTGATGTTGGTGAAGAGGGTGCCACCGGTCTTGATGTAGAACGCCTCGCCGGCATTGAAGTAGTTCACGAAGTCGACGGCCTTCTCACGGACGATCGTGGGGGTGAAGGACGAAGCGCCCATGTTGTACTTGCCGGTGGAGATGGCCGGGATGATGGTGTCGAAGGTGGCGTTGACCAGCTTGGGCGAGAGCCCCATGGTCTGTGCGATGGCCTTGGACAGGTCGGCGTCCATGCCGACGATGGTGGAGCCGTCCGACGCGAAGAACTCGTTGGGCGGGTAGGAGGCGTCGAGGGCGACGATCAGGTTGCCGGTGGAGTGGATCGCGGCCGGCACGGTGGCGGCGATGGCCGAGTTGGCCGGCTGGGTCGGGATGACCGTCGTCGGGATCGGCGGGGTCGTCGTCGTGGTGGTCGCCGGGGCGGCTGTGGTGGTCGTCGAGCTGCTGGAGCTGCTCGAGCACGCCGTGGCGACGAGCGCCACCGTGCCGAGGGCGATGGCCGCCGCCGTCTTCTTCATCCCGCGAGTCGTACTACGCACCGGTGAACCTCCACGTTCGTCCTGGTTGAGAGACACAAGTGTGCCATGTCCCGTGATTCCGCGGTGAAACCGTCGCCGGACGCGGAACCACCGGCCGATCTGGCGACCGGCCGGTGGTTCGTGTGCTGCGTGTCGGAGGTGACCGGCCCTAGACCGACACCGGTTCCGGTGTCTGGGCCTCGACCTGTGGCGGGCTGCCCGAGGTGCCGCCGCTGCCGGACCCTCCCTCCACCTCGCGGTAGTGGTTGCGCCAGATGAGCCGGTAGATGCGGGTCCACCTGGGCACCGACCGCAGGCCGGGGATGAAGGGCACCAGGGCCAACAGGGTGGTCAGGATGATCATCAGCGAGAAGACCTGGAGGTCCGCGTTGGACGAGGTCTTCATGGGAGGCACCTGGTACCAGAGGGTGTACAGCCACAGCCAGGCCTGGCCGGGATACTGGCCGGTCTCGTTCATCATGCCCCACTGGTCGCCCGCCAGGTGCTGGTCGCTCGCCAGGTTCGCCAGGTACTGCCCGTCGGCGATGAACAGGAGCGGCTTGGTGTAGTCCGTCCCGTAGAACTGCCTCGAGCTGAGCAGCGCACCATCGAGTGCACCGCTGCGGGCCATGGCCGTTTCGGCGGCGATGAGCGTGGCCACCGGCCCGTAGTCGCCGGGCGGCACGACCAGCTTGCCGTCGACGAACGTGGCGTTGGCCACCGCCTTCTCGTAGGCCGCGTTCCACTTCGCCTGCTGGTCCGGGCTGGCCGCCTTGTACTCCTGGACGGCGGCCTGGACCTGGGGCTGGTTGGGCAGGGTCGACAGCGGGCCGAGGACGTAGTCGTTGGCCGTGTCGATCGGGTGGTGCACGCCCAGCCACTTGGCCGGTGCGAGCGGTCCGATCGATTGGGCCGTCCCGTTCAGATTGTACGGCGGCCCGTAGCCTGCGGTCCCGCTGGAGCCGTCCAGCTCCGTGATGGCCGTCTGGGCGAAGTCCACGGCGTTCGCCCTGGACCAGGACTTGACGGTGACGGGCGTGTCGTCGGGCGAGCCGAACAGCACGGCCAGGCCGGCGACCAGGATGCACACCACCACGAACGCGATGAGGAACTCCTTGGCCAGGTCGTAGGGCTCGTAGGCGCCGTGCCAGACGGTGGCGTCACGATCCTGGACGAACTTCTTCGGCTTCTTGTGCGTGTCGGCACTCATGCCTGCACCTCCGTTCCGCCCGTGGACCCGCCTTCGGCCCCGGGGGTCTCGTTCTTGGCCGCGAACGGCGTGACCACACCCCGCAGGCGCACCATGAGGACGTGGAGTCCGACCAGGGCGACCACGACCAGGGGCAGGAGCACGATGTGCCACATGATCATCTGCCCGAAGTTGGTCACGTTGAAGAGGGCACCGGCGCCGGTCGAGTTGATCCCGTCCTTGGCCTGGGTGCTGATCCACTGGGAGTCGAAGTTCTGCTGGGAGAGGTAGCCGGTGAAGGCCGCCCCGACCGAGGTGAGGAAGACGACCACTCCCGAGATCCACGTCGCCTTGCGCTTCCCACGCCAGGCCGCCATGAAGAACTTGCCCCACAGGTGGATCACCATGGCGAACATGAAGACCTCGACGGCCCACAGGTGCAGCGAGTTGACGAACAGGCCGGTGGAGGACGAGTGCCACCAGTTCGGCCCGAAGACCGCCAGCACGAACCCGGTGCCGATGACCACCAGCAGGGCGGCGATGGTGGCCACGCCGAAGACGTAGATCCACGAGGCCACGTAGGCGGGCTGGCGGTCGGGCAGCATCCGCTGCGGCGGGAGTGCCTCGACGGCGGCCGTGCGGATCTTGGCGGTCCACTGGTCGGCGTCCTCGGGTCGGTCCGCCGCCTTGTCCAGGTCGGCCTGGTCGGCCCGCGGTGCTTTCGGGTCGGCGATGGTCATCGCTCTCCTCCCTTGTCCTTGTGGGTCTTGAACGGGATCAGGATGGCGGCCAGGAACACGAGCACCATCAGGATGATGACGATCAGGTTCCCGTAGGACATCTGGATGAATCCCCAGTGGATGTAGTTGCCCGGCTTGTTCAGGTCGATGAGCGCTCCGAACAGCGTCCCGAACACGAGTGCGATTGCTTGCATGGGTTGACCTCCTGGATTGAGATTACGAACGCCCGCCTCCGCCACGTAGGGCCGAAAGTCCCTTGGAACTCCGCCTTCCGTCACCAGAACAGCAGATCAGCGGTATCGGATCCGGTGATGCCGGACCGTGTCGACGGGTGCCGGCACACCCCCTGGGTAGGTTGGTCCGGTGACCGCTCCCGGACCCGACGCCCTCGGACGCAGTGTGGTGGTGTCCGCCGGCGGGCGGGCGCCCGTCGGGTGGGCCGATGCCCCCCGTGTCGTCGTCGGTCCGGGCGAGCTGGCCGATCCGGAGGGAGTGGTGGGGGTCCTGCACGCGGCCTGGCTGGCCCGGCGGCCGGTCGTGGTCGACCTGGGTGCCGATCCCGACGACCTCCGGCTGCCCGAGCGCCACGAGGGGCCGGTCTACGCCATGGCCCCCGGCTTCACGTTCTGGCGCGAGCGGCTCCAGTTCCTCGTCTGGGCCAACGCCTACGACGCCCGGGACGGCGACCCGGTGTGGTGGCACGGCCGGAAGGCCGCCCGTGCCCTGGCGGCCGACGGGGTGGCCGAGGGCGGCCCCGCCGATCTGACCGACCCGGACGGCAACGCCTGGTGGGTGGACGGCGGCCCGCCCGACCTGCCCGGTCCACTGGACGGTGCCGGGGTGGTCCACCGGTGGAGCGCCGAGGCCGGTCGACTGCTGGCCGCCGTGGCGCGCCACCCCGACGCCGACCTGGCACCGGACCAGCTGGCGGCCGTCGACCATCCCTCGGGCCCGGCCCGGGTGATCGCCCCCGCCGGCTCGGGCAAGACGCGGGTCCTGACCGAGCGGCTGCGGCTCGTGGTCCGGCGGGGCACCCATCCGGGCGTGGTGACCGCGCTCGCCTACAACACCCGGGCCGCAGACGAGCTCCGTGCCCGTCTGGGCGACGCGCTCGGTCCCGACGGACCCCACGTGCGCACCCTCAACAGCCTGGCCCTGTGGATCTGCAACAGCTTCGGCCCCTCGGGCCCGGTCCGGGTCCTCGAGGAGATGGGCGTGCGCGACCTGGTGGGCGAGCTCTTCGAGGTGAAGCGCCAGGCCAACACCGACACGACGGCGCCGTTCCTGGCCGCCCTGTCGCTTGTCCGGCTCGGGCTGGTGAGCCCGGACGCGGCCGAGGAGGCCTACCCCGACGCCTCGGGGCTGGCCGAAGGGTTCGACCGGTTCCGATCGGTCCTGGCCGAACGGGGCCAGGTGGACTTCGACGAGCAGATCTACCGGGCCATCGAGATCCTCGTGACCGACCCCGGGGCCCGGGCGGCGGCCCAGGCCCGTTGCCGACGGATGCTGGTCGACGAGTTCCAGGACCTCACCCCCGCGCACCTCCTGCTGATCCGTCTCCTGGCGGCCCCCGGGTTCGACTGCTTCGGCGTGGGCGACGACGACCAGGTCATCTACGGGTACTCGGGGGCCACGCCCGAGTTCCTCATCGACTTCGCCCGGTACTTCCCGGGGGCGGCCGACCATCCGCTCGAGGTGAACTACCGCTGCCCGCCCGCGGTGGTCGACGCCGCCCGCCACCTCCTCGGGTACAACCGCGCGCGGGTGGCCAAGACCATCCGCAGCCCCGACGGGCGCGCCGACCCGGCCCCGGCGCCCGACGGGCTGCTGGCCGGACGGGGTCCGGTGGTCGTCGAGACCGCGCCGGCCGACGCCCTGGCCGGGCTGGCGGTCGAGGTGATCGACGCCTGGCGCGCCGAGGGGGTGGCGCCCGAGGACATCGCCGTGCTGGCCCGGGTGAACGCCGCGCTCCTGCCGGTCCAGGTCGCGTGCCTCGAGTCCGCCGTGCCGTGCACCACGCCGCTCACCACCCAGGTGCTGGCCCGCACCGGCATCCGCACGGCGTTCGCCTACCTGCGGATCGGGAGCGACCCGGGGGCGATCCGCCGGGAGGACGTGCGCGACACCATCCGTCGCCCGTCCCGGGGGATCGCCCCCATGGTCGTCGACATGGTGACCAGGAACCGGACGACGTCGATCGCCGACATCCGCCGTCTGGCCGGCCGGCTGTCGGGCCGCGACGTGCCGAAGCTCATCGCCTACGCCGACGACCTCGAGGTGGTGGCCGAGGCGGCGGCGCGCTCGACCGCCGACGCGCTGCGCGCCGTGCGGGTCGGCATCGGGCTCGACGCCACCCTCGACACGCTGGACGCGTCCCGGGCCGGGGCCGACCGCTCCACCCACGCCGACGACCTGGCCGCCCTGGAATCGTTGGCCCCGTTCCATCCGGAGGCGGCCACCTTCGCCCACTGGTTGCGCGAGGTGCTCGGCCGCCCGGCCGCCGCCGGGCCGACGGTCGAGCTGTCGACCGTCCACCGCATCAAGGGGAAGGAGTGGGGTCACGTCCTGGTGGTGGGGGCCTCGGCCGGCCTCTTCCCGCACCGGTTGAGCGACGACGTCGAGGGGGAGCGGCGGATCTTCCACGTCGCCCTCACCCGGGCCGGGTCCCAGGTGGTGATCCTGGCCGACCGCGACGCCCCGTCACCGTTCCTGGGCGAACTGGACGGGACGGCGTCCCACGCGCCGCCCACCCCATCCCGGGCGGCGGGAACCCCTGCCGGGGGCGGACGGGACCGTGGTCGGCCCGGGGCGCGTGCTCCGGCGGGTGCCGGCACCGGACCGGTCGGTCCCGGCGAGGCGGCGTTGCGGACCTGGCGGTCGTCGGTCGCCCGCAAGGACGGGGTGCCCGCCTACGTGGTGCTGAACGACAAGGAGCTGGTCGGCATCGCCGAGCGAGACCCGGCCACCCTCGCCGACCTCGGCCGGTGCCGGGGGATGGGCCCGATCCGGCTCGAGCGGTGGGGCGACGAGATCCTCGCCGTTCTCGACGGTGCCCGCGGGACCGACCGGGACTGACCGGCGCCCGGCCTACTGTGACGACAGTGCCCGCGCCGGGGCCGCCGTCGTCTGGAGGAACAGCTATGGAACTCGGGATCCACTTCGCCAACTTCACCCTTCCGGGCGGACCGGAAGCCATCGGTCCCACCCTGTCGGACACGGCCCGTGCGGCCGAGGATGCCGGGTGCACGACGTTCACCTGCATGGACCACTACTTCCAGATGGAGGAGTTCGCCGATCGCCGCGAGCCGATGCTCGAGGGATACACCGCACTGGGCTTCCTCGCCGGACGGACCGAGCGGATGCGCCTCGGGCTCCTGGTCACCGGGGTGACCTACCGGCACCCGGGTCTGCTGGCCAAGATCGTGACCACGCTCGACGTGGTGTCGGGCGGCCGTGCCCAGCTCGGGATCGGCGCCGCCTGGTACGAGCGCGAGCACCTCGGGTACGGGGTGCCCTTCCCTCCGCTGTCCGAGCGCTTCGAGCGACTCGAGGAGACGCTGCAGATCTGCCACCAGATGTGGAGTGACGACGACGGTCCCTACGAGGGCGCCTACTACCACCTGGCCGAGACCATCTGCTCGCCCAGGCCGGTGAGCAGCCCCCGGCCGCCGATCCTGGTGGGCGGCAGCGGCGAGAAGAAGACCCTCCGCCTGGTCGCCCGCTACGCCGACGCCTGCAATCTCTTCGCCACCGGGCCCGCCGACGTCGCCCACAAGCTCCAGGTGCTCGAGCGACACTGTGCGGAGGCCGACCGTGACCCCGGCGAGATCCAGAGGACGATCCTCGGCATGGCCGACCCGCTGGCCGACGTCGACGCCTTCCTGGCGTCGATGGAGGAGTATGCGGCACTCGGGATCGACCTGGTCGAGGTGATGCCCCTGGTGGAGGACCCGGTCGCCTGGGCGGAGCGCCTGGGCCGCGAAGTCGTCCCGCGCCTGGCCGACCTGGGCTGAGCCCGGCCCGTGTGTCCTACGCCGGGGTGAACCGGAGCGGCAGGCGCGCCGGGCCCCAGATGCCGAAGGTGGTCGGCTTCCACTCGACCGGACCGTCGACGGCCAGGTCGGGCATGCGCCGGGCCAGCAGGGTCAGTGCCTCCTGCAGCTCGGCCCGGGCCAGGGCGGCCCCCATGCAGTGGTGGATGCCCGAGCCGAACGTCATCTGCTGGGTACCCCGCTCGGCGGTGATGTCGAAGGTGTCGGGGTCGGCGAAGGTGCCGGGGTCGCGGTTGGCGCCGGCCAGCGACACGAACACCAGGGTCCCCCGGGGGAACAGGACGTCCCGGAAGACGATGTCCTCGGGCGCGAACCGGACGGTGCCCCGGACGGCGCCGAGGTAGCGCATGGCCTCCTCGACCGCCCGCGGGGCCAGCTCGGGACGCTCGGCGAGCAGCGCCCACTGGGCCGGGTGCTCGGCGAAGAGCGCCAGGGCGCAGGCGAGCTGGTTGCGGGTGGTGTCGGTGCCGGCCATCAGCACGGCGACGGCGAGCGAGACCAGCTCCTCGGTCGACAGCCGGTCACCCGACTCCTCGATGGCGACGAGGTCGCTCAGGAGGTCGGGCCGCGGCGCCGCACGGCGTGCCTCGATCAGGTCGGCCAGATAGGCCTCGAGCTCCGCACCGGCGGCATCGACCAGCGGCAGGTCCTCGGCCAGGTTCTGGTTGAAGATCCGGAAGATGTCCGTCGCCCACGACGAGAACTGCCGCCAGTCCTCCTTCGGCGCACCCAGGAGTTCGCAGATGATGGGGATGGGATACGGCTCGCACAGGTCGGCCACCACCTCGCACCGTCCGGTGGCGTGGAATCCGTCCACCAGGTCGCCGACCACCTGGCGCATGAACGGTCGCAGCCGGTCGGCCGACTGCGGGGTGAAGGCCGGGGCCACCAGACGCCGCAACCGGGCGTGGTCGTCGCCCTCCATGGCCAGGATCGACTGGCGCCGCGGGTCCTCGTCCTCGTCGGGCTCGAGGCCGTTCATCTGGCGGAGCAGTGCCAACGCATTGTGGAAGCGGCGGTCCCGCAGGAGCGACACGCAGTCCTCGTGCCGGCTGAGCGAGTAGCCGAGCGGGGTCCGGGCCAGCCAGTGCTGCGCCCGGGCCCCGGCGATGACAGCCAGCGCCTCGTCGCGCTCCAGGTCGGTGGTGTCGACCTCCGGCAGGTCGAGATCATGGACGGACGTCACCATCGGACACACTCCTGTCGGGCCACGTGCGTGGCCACGATAACCCGGGTGGGCCACCGGGGCGGTCGCTAGGGTCGTCGCATGCAGCCCACCGATGCCGCCGCCGCCATTGCCGACCCGCTGGGGCACGTCGCCGGGGCCACGTTCTACTTCTCGCCCGCGTCTACGACCCGCGCATCCGCCATCGGCATCGACGTGGTCTCGTTGTACGCCGCCGGCCGGGGCGCGGTGCTGGGCGACGTGGACCCGGCCGAGGTGGACGAGGTGTTCTTCTTCTTCAAGCCCGGGATGATCGGGGCCGTGGTCGAGGCCTCCCGATCCGTCGTCCCGGTGCCGGTGGTGCTGGAAGCGCACCTGGCGGCGGCCGACGACTTCGCCCTGGCCACCTTCGGGGGGATCGACGAGGGGACCCTGGCGGAGTTCGACACGGCTGCCGCCGCCGTGGTGGCCGGCCTGCCGCAGGGCGAGTGGCCGCTGGTCGACGGCTACCGGGCCGCCCCGGTGCCCGGTGCGCCGGCGCCGGCCGCGTTCCGGCGGGCGATCCTGCTGCGGGAGCTGCGCGGCGGGGTCCACCGCCAGGCGGTCGAGGCCGCCGGGCTGACCGGCGCGGTGGCCTGTCAGTTCGACCGGGGGGACGACTACTACCGGCTCCACGGGTTCGGCGACGAGGACCGGGTTGAGGCGACCCCGGAGGTGCTGGCGGCCAAGGACGCCGCCGAGTCGGCCACGGACGCCCGGATGGGCGCACTGCTGGGCGCCCTGGACGGGCCCGGTCTCGAGGCACTGGTGGCCGGGGCCCTGGCCATGGATGCGGCCTGGCAGGCACCCGTCCCGGTCAGCTGACCATCGGGGTCCCCGGTCCGGGGAAGGCCACGAACCGGTCGGCGGAGGGGACGTCCTCGCCGTCCCACCGGTAGGCGACGAGCGAGCAGCCGTCGCGCGCGGCGCTGTAGTCGACGCAGACGGCCCGGCCGGCGGCGGGCGCCGGCGCCCCGGTGAACCAGTAGTGCCCGAAGAAGACGGGGACGTCGTCCCGGTACCGGTAGGCCTCCGCCTCGGCCACCGGCACGTCGGGCAGCCCCGGGTAGGCGCTCCCGTCCACCGCGGTGGCGTTGCCCGGGATGAGCCCGGCCGACCGGGCGGTGGTGGCTCCGTCGTCCCACCACCGGAGCCGCGCCGCGTGGCGCACCGTGCCTTCGGGGTCCACCCACGCCAGTTCGGGCGGCAGGCGGAGCTCGGGGCCCTTCAGCACCACGTCGACGGCGTCGAACGCCTCGGTGCCCCGCCGGCTGGCCTCCACCACGAACTCGTCACCGAGCGACGTGCCCGGCGGGACCCACGTGTCGAGCACGGCCAGCGAGTCCGGGTGCCAGCAGGCGTGGGCGACGCGCAGCCCGCCCAGGTCGAGGTGGAGGGGGAGCGTGCGGAACCAGTCGAGGTGGGACCGGTGCAGTGCCGATCCCTCCCCCACCTGGTCCAGGTAGGCACGGTGCAGCCGGGTGTTGTGGGCCCCCCGTCGCCCCGCACGGGTCCGGGCGTAGTCGCCGGGGTTCCCGGGGTCCGGGGTGGCGTAGGCGACGGCGTTGAATTCGTGGTTCCCGAGGACCATCAGCGCCGAGCCGGCGTCGTGCATGGCGCGGACGGTGCGTACCACCTCGACCTGGCCGGGGCCCCGGTCCACCAGGTCGCCCACGAACACCGCCGTGCGCCCGGGCTGCCGGTGGGCGCCGTCGACGACCCGGTAGCCCAGCACATCGAGGAGCCCGTGGAGCTTCTCCGCGCTCCCGTGCACGTCGCCGATGATGTCGTAGGCGGTCACCGTTGGTGGTCCTTGTCTGGTCGAGGGTCCGGGGTCTGGTCGAGGTCCCGGGTCCGGACGCGGTCCGCGTCGGGCGCGGAACGGTTCCGGGTGAGGCGGGTGGCGGACCCGCCCGCCGCGGACCGCACCTCCATTCTACGGGCGGGGTGCGACGCCCCTCCGGGCGGGGTGTGGACCGGCGGGATCTGCCCGTGCGGCCGTCAACTCGACCGGGCGCTCAGTCCGAGGCGGCCAGACGCCCGGCCAGCACGCTCGCCCGCAGGTCGCCAGAGGGGAGCGCGGCCAGGGCGGCCTGGTGCAGGCCGCTGTCGTAGGGGCACCGTCCGCTGAGCTCGAACAGCAGGTCCGGGTCACCCCGTCGGATGGCGGCGTCCCGGACGGCCACGTCGATCCGTGTCCGCCACTCGCGCAGCTCCGGTGCGTCCGACAGGGGGAGGAGCGGCCCGCGGTAGCGGTCGACGGCGGTGGGGACGTCACCGGCCTCCAGGGCGTCCACCAGTTCGACCACGTCGGCCGTCACCGGCCCCACCAGCCGGTAGGGGCGCGAGCCGATGCGACCGCCGAGCCGGTTGCGGAGGTGGGAGAGCTCGGCCTTGACCGTGGCCGGCTGCACGGGATGGTCACCGTGGGCGAAGCAGGTCAGCTCGTCGAGTGACAGCCCCTCGGGGTGGAGGGCGAGGATGGTCAGCAGTTCGAGCTGGCGTGGCGACACGTGGACGGTCACCCCGTCGACCACCACCTCTCCCGGTCCGTGGGCGCGCAGCACGAGCCCCTCCGGGAGGGCCTCGGACCGCGGGCGGGACACCGGGTGCTCGGACGCCGGGCCGTCGGCCAGCGGTGGTCGGTCGGTGGCCAGCTCGTACTCGACGCAGCGGGCCAGAGCGCTGACCGTGGTGAGCAGCGCGGGATTGGCCTGGGACCAGATGGTCGACACGTCGATGACACCCAGGAAGGTGCCGGTGTGCGGGTCGAGGATGGGGGCCGAGTAGCAGACCCAGTCGTGGACCATCGGGGCGAAGTGCTCGGCCGAGAAGACCGTCTCGGGCCGCCCGGTCAACCGGGCGAGCGCCAGGGCGTTGGTGCCGACGGCGTCCTCGGACCACCGGCCGCCGGGGGCGAAGTGCACGGCCTCGGCCCTGCGGGCCATCTGCCGGCCGCCGGCCGTCCAGGCGATGGTGACCTCCTCGTCGGTGATCGCGGCCACCAGATTGCCCTGCGCCGCCAGATCGGTCAGGTCGTCGAGGATCAGCCGCGAGGCGCGTCCGAAGCGCGACGCCGACCAGCGGGCGGTGACCTCCTCGGTCCGGTCCACCGGGGCGACCGGCAGGTCGGCGACGACGGTGCGGGACGACCGGTCCCACGACGAGGCCACCAGGGCCCGCCCGGCCGCCCCCGGCGTGCGGCCGCGGACACCGGCCAGCCACCGTTGCTCCAGCTCGCCCCTCCGCTTGCGCAGTGCGCGGTCCATCGGTCCCCCTCACGCCCGACAGCGGCCCACCGGTGGCCGGCCGCACCGGGCCAGGACCCCCAGCCTGCCACCGGAACACGAGGTCCGCCCGTCGGGGCGCCGGGGACGCCTACCTTTCGCCAACCCCTCAGCCCACAGACTCACCGACGGGCCGATCGGCGGCCCCGGCACGCTCTCAAGGGGGAACACTCCATGCGCTACACACCACCCGGCCAGCCCGGCAGTCTCGTCACCGTCGAGCCCCGCTACGACAACTACATCGGAGGCAAGTGGATCGCCCCGACCGCCGGTCGGTACTTCGGCAACGTGGCGCCCGGCACGGGGGCCGTCTTCTGTGAGATCGCCCGTTCGGACGCCAGCGACATCGAACTGGCCCTCGACGCCGCCCACAGCGCCGCTACGGCCTGGGGCTCCACCAGCACCACCGAACGGGCCAACATCCTGAACAAGATCGCCGACCGGATGGAGTCGGAGCTCGAGATGCTGGCGGTCGCCGAGTGCTGGGAGAACGGGAAGCCGGTACGGGAGACGCTCGCCGCCGACCTGCCCCTGGCCGTCGACCACTTCCGGTACTTCGCCGGGTGCCTGCGGGCCCAGGAGGGCGCGCTCTCGATGATCGACGAGGAGACCGTCGCCTACCACTTCCACGAGCCGCTGGGCGTGGTCGGACAGATCATCCCCTGGAACTTCCCCATCCTCATGGCCGTCTGGAAGCTGGCCCCGGCGCTGGCGGCCGGCAACTGCGTGGTGCTGAAGCCCGCAGAGCAGACCCCGTGGTCGATCCTGAAGCTGGTCGAGCTGGTGGGCGACCTGCTGCCCGACGGCGTGCTCAACGTCGTCAACGGATTCGGGGTGGAGGCCGGCAAGCCGTTGGCGAGCTCGAAGCGCATCGCCAAGATCGCCTTCACCGGCGAGACCACCACCGGACGCCTCATCATGCAGTACGCCTCGGAGAACGTGATCCCGGTGACCCTGGAGCTCGGTGGCAAGAGCCCGAACGTGTTCTTTTCCGACGTCATGGCGGCAGACGACGACTTCCTGGACAAGGCGATCGAGGGCCTGGTGCTGTTCGCGCTCAACCAGGGCGAGGTCTGCACCTGCCCGTCCCGGGCGCTCATCCACGAGTCGATCTACGACGAGTTCATGGGCAGGGCCCTCGACCGGGTACGGGCCATCGTGCTGGGCGACCCGCTGGACACCGACACCATGGTCGGGGCCCAGGCGTCCAACGACCAGCTGGAGAAGATCCTCTCCTACCTCGACATCGGCCGGGCCGAGGGCGCCGAGGTCCTCGTCGGCGGCGCCCAGCGCCAGGTCGAGGGGTGCGAGGGCGGCTACTACGTCGAGCCGACCGTGTTCAAGGGGACCAACGCCATGCGGATCTTCCAGGAGGAGATCTTCGGCCCGGTCCTGGCCGTGACCACGTTCCGCGACGAGGAGGAGGCGATCGACATCGCCAACGACACCCTCTACGGACTCGGTGCCGGCGTGTGGACCCGGGACATGAACACCGCCTACCGGGTGGGCCGGGCGATCAAGGCCGGACGGGTGTGGACGAACTGCTACCACCTCTACCCGGCCCACGCCGCCTTCGGGGGCTACAAGGGTTCGGGCATCGGCCGCGAGAACCACGCCATGATGCTCGACCACTACCAGCAGACCAAGAACCTGCTCGTCAGCTACAGCCCGAAGAAGCTGGGCTTCTTCTGAGCGCGCCCACCCCACCGGCCGCCCGGGTGGCCATCACGCCCGAGGCGGCGGCGCTGGTGCGCCGACTGGTGGAACAGCACGGTCCACTGCTGTTCCACCAGTCCGGGGGCTGCTGCGACGGCTCCAGCCCGATGTGCTTCCCCCGGGACGAGTTCCGGGTCGGCGAGCGCGAGGTCTACCTGGGCGAGGTCGAGGGGACGCCGTTCTACATGGGCCCTGACCAGTACGCCTACTGGTCGCACACCCACCTGACCGTCGACGTGGTCCCCGGCCGGGGCGGGGGCTTCTCGGTGGAGGCGCCCGAAGGCGTGCGGTTCCTCATCCGGTCCCGTCTGTTCGACGACGAGGAGCTCGCCGCCCTGGACCCGGTCGGTGTCGGTCGCCACCACGAGTCCGCCGAGGGGTGACCACCCGGGCCGTCAGGTACCGGGCCCGCCGTGCGCGGGGCGCCCGGTTCAGCGGATCAGGCCGAGGCCCTCCTGGCAGTGCGGTCCGCCCCAGTGCTCGACGATCCTGCCGTCCTGCATGCGCAGGATCGCCGTCCCGTTGATCGTGACCTCCTCGCCCGAGGGCGGGACGTCGTAGAAGGCCGCGCCGGTGTGGTGGCCGCGGACCGTCCAGTTCGACACGATCAGGTCGTCCGACTCGATGATCAGGTTGACGGTGAACGCCATGTCGGGGAAGGCCGTCCGGGCGGTCTCCCACCACTTCTGCTCCTCGCCCCGGACGTCCTCGCCCACCCGACCGGGTGTCACCCGCTCGGTCACGTGGCTGTGGAACTCGGGGGCCCAGAAGCCGTAGACGGCCTCGGTGTCGCCCCGCTCCATGGCGGCGCTGTACTCGGCCAGGATCCGCAGGTTGTCGGACACGGTGCCCTCCTCCTCGTGTGCTCCTGGCACCCTAGCCAGCGACGGCCCGGACGGCTCCGGAGGTCCGGACCGGCTCCGGCGCACCCGTCGGGTCAGCCGGCGAACTCCTCGACGTACTCGTCGGCCGACGACAGCTCCTCGAACTGCTGGGTGACCATCCGGTCGTGCTCGGCCGCGTCCGCCAGTGCCGACTTCCGGCGCCACCGTCCGACCAGCAGGAAGATGGTCGGGAGGAACAGCACCTCGCCGGCGACGCACACGTACCACCAGCGCTGCCACTGCTCGGGCGCCGCAGCACGGGCGGCCAGCACTTCGCGACCGTGGCTGGCCAGGAAGGCCCGGTCGGCGGCGGGGATCTTCGATGCGGCGATCAGGTCGGCGGTGGCGGTGGCGAACGGCACGTCCGCACCCTTGGCGATCTGCCCCACTGCGGCGATCTGCGCCTTGCGGTTCGTCGGGTCGGCCTGCAGCTCGGTGAGCGTGGCGGGCTCCACCAGTTTGAGGGTGGCGATCTGCGCCGAGTACGTGGCCTGCAGCGCCGACGCATGGGGCCCGTAGTCGGCGACCGGGGTGGCGGAGGGCACGACGAACGGGACCACCAGGAACGAGATGGCCGCCACGATGCGCAGCATCCAGCCCCAGATGGCGAGTCCGGTGGCCACCAGCGCCGGGTTCCGGCTCTCGAGGGTCTCGGTGTAGGCGGCCATCCACGGGGCGTAGGCGATGCCCCGTGCCGCCGACATCAACATGATGACCACCACGAACGTGCCGTAGGAGGTGTGCGGGTGGGTCGCCAAGGAGGCGAACACCAGGCCCATGACCACTGCGGCCACGCCGCCGAACAACATGAAGGGCTTGCGCACCTTCATCCGGTCCGACGCCACCCCGACCAGGACGACCGCCACCGCGTCGGCCGACCAGAACCAGTTGCCCAGTCCGTTGGCCTCGGACTGGGAGAAGCCGAAGACCGACACGAAGTAGATGACGAAGAAGCCGACGGCGGCCAGGTACATCAGGAGGAACAGGCTGACGCCCAGGGCGGGCAGCAGTGTGTTGAGCCCGGCCATCTGGCGGAAGGGGCGGGTGAGGGCGTCCTCCACGTCCATCCCGCGGGCCCGCACCTCGGCCAGGACCCGCTCGCGCAGCGACGTCATGATCTGGTCGCGGATGGACGGGGCGAGTTCGCGGAGGAACAGCAGCGCGAGGACGAACACGACCAGGCCCACCGCTCCGGCGATCCGGAACTGGTCCTGCCACGCCGGCAGGTGGTCGAGCGTGGTCGACGCCACCAGCGACACGGTCAGGCTGCCCAGCACCGGGCCGAGGGTCCAGAACCCCATGGCCGCACCCCGCCGCTGCTGGGGGGAGAAGTCACGCACCAGCGCCGGGGTGGCCACCAGGACCATCCCCTCGAAGAACCCGATGACCGCCACCGCCGCGGCGTAGTTCCACTTGGTCGTGGTGTTGGGGATGCCGAAACAGGTCACCAGCCCGACCACCAGGAGCCCGACGACGACCATGTTGGCCCGGCCGATGCGGTCGGCCACCGAGGCGATGAGCGAGGCGACGGCACCCGCCACGCTGCTGACGACCACGACGGTCAGGTAGAAGCGGAACGACATCTGGTAGTGGGTCAGGATCGACGCCGACACCGCCCCGGACACGTACTGCTGGTAGTACATGACCACGCTGCTCAGCACCACGAGGAGCAGCAGGCGGTAGCGGGTCCGGGTGGGCGGGTAGTGGTCGAGCTCGCGGCGCCACAGCCGCTGGAGCCCCGACGCCGGCAGGTGGGCCGGATCGGCGGTGATCGTCGGCAGTGCCTCGGCCCCGGTCATGCGAACGCCGCGATCAGCACCGAGGTCGACCGGAGCAGCTCGGTGCGCAGGTCCACCGGATCCCCCGACCGGGCCACCCAGTCGATGATCACGCCCATGGCGAGCCGCACCGCGGTGGTGGCGGCGAACACCGGGTCCACGTCGGCACGCAGCTCACCGTCCTCGACCGCCTCGCGGAGGGCCTGTTCCAGTTCGACCTGGCGCCGGTGGAACAGCAGCGGTGGCTCGGATCCCACCGCCACCAGTGCGCCCGAGGCGAGGAGGGAGCGCAGCAGGTCGCGCTCGTGGTCGAGGATGTCGGCGAACAGCTCCACGATGGCGGTGGCCCGGAACAGGCCCCGCGTCGTCAGTGCGGCCACGCCGGCGTCGAACCGGTGCACGGCGGACTCCATGAGCGCGGCGATCACGTCGTCGCGCCCCCCGACCAGCGCGTAGACGGTCGGGACGCTGACCGACGAGCGCTCGGCCAGCGTCCGCATGGTCAACGCCTCGACGCCGTCACGGGCGATCAGGTCGTGGGCGGCCTGGAGGATCTGCTGGCGCCGGCGGCGCTTGTTGGCGGTCCGGAGATCTTGCACAGGTGCAGGTTATTGCACGCGTGCAAGGTTTGCCGGAGGGTCCGGGCCTCCCTGGTCGCTGACCCGGTTCATGCGATACTCGCATTCCGGCAATCTTCCCGAAACGAAGGCGGCATACGGTGACTCCACCAAGCGCACGAGGTCGTGCCCGGTGCGGTCGGCGGGGCCGGACCGGGGCGACCGAGTGCGTTTGGTCCACCACCGGTGGATGGGATCGGGAACGGCACGAGAGGTCCGAGACATGACTTCCGACACGCAGGGCCCGGGCGTCGCCACCGCCGCCCCGTGGGCCGTGGACGTACCCGAGCTGCTCCTCGACGAACTCCAGCCGATGGGGGCCCACGTCCCGGCCGCCCCGCACGTCATCGTGCTGTTCGGTGCCACCGGCGACCTGGCCAAGCGCAAGCTGATCCCCGGGCTGTTCCACCTGTCGCGTGCCGGGATGCTGCCCGAGTGCCACATCGTGGCCACGTCGCTGGAGCTCCTCGACGACGACGAGTACCACGGCATCGCCCGCACCGCCTGCGACGAGTTCGCCCGGGGCGGGGTGACCGACCACCACTGGGTCGCCTTCCAGAAGCGCCTGGTCTACGTGCCCGGTGAGCACGGGGTGACCGGGCTGGCCGAGACGGTCCGCCGCCTCGAGGCGACCTTCGACGTCGAGCCACGCCGGCTCCACTACCTGAGCATCCCGCCGTCGGCGGCGGACTCGGTGGTCCGCACGCTCGGCGAGGCGGGCCTGACCGACCGGTCCCGGGTGATCATGGAGAAGCCGTTCGGGACGGACCTCCACAGCGCCAGACGGCTGAACTCGGTCGTGCGCGAGGTGTTCGACGACGACCAGGTGTTCCGGATCGACCACTTCCTGGGCAAGGAGGCGGCCCAGAACATCCTGGCCTTCCGGTTCGCCAACGGCCTGTTCGAGCCCATCTGGAACCGCCAGCACATCGACCACGTGCAGATCGACGTGCCCGAGACCCTGGGCGTCGAGTCCCGGGCGGCGTTCTACGAGCAGACCGGGGCCTTTCGCGACATGGTCGTCACCCACCTGTTCCAGGTCCTCGCGTTCGTGGCCATGGAGCCGCCGACCGCCCTCGAGCCCCGGTCGATCAACGAGGAGAAGAACAAGGTCTTCCGGTCGATGGTGCCGATCGACACCCGGCACGTCGTGCGCGGCCAGTACGAGGGGTACACCCACGCGGACGGGGTGCCGGCCGATTCCGACACCGAGACGTTCATCGCCCTCAAGTGCGAGATCGACAACTGGCGGTGGGCCGGGGTCCCCTTCTACCTGCGGACCGGCAAGCACCTGGCCGAGGGTGCCCGCATCGTGTCGATCGCCTTCCGCGAGCCGCCGAAGTCGATGTTTCCGGCGGGTTCGGGAGTCGGTGCACAGGGTCCGGACCACCTCACCTTCGACCTGGCCGACTCGTCCAAGCTGTCGCTGTCGTTCTACGGCAAGCGCCCGGGACCGGGCATGAAGCTCGACAAGCTCAGCCTCCAGTTCGCCCTGCACGAGACCGAGGACAGCGAGCACGTCCTCGAGGCCTACGAGCGACTGATCCACGACTCGATGAGTGGCGACCAGACGCTGTTCACCAACGCCGAGGGCATCGAGCGCCTGTGGGAGGTGTCCCAGCCGCTCCTCGACGACCCCCCCGAGGTCCAGCTCTACCGGGTGGGCTCGTGGGGCCCGCCGGCCATGCGCGACCTGATCGCGCCGCGGTCGTGGCGGCTGCCCTTCGAGCGTGGCTGGCGTCAGAAGCGGTGACGGCACCGGGGACCACCGGGCTCCCCGACGCAGCGGAGGCCACGACCGGTGCCTGGAGCGGCGACGGGCACGTGATCGTCTGCGGGCTGCGGGGCGTCGGCCTGCGCACCGTCGAGCAGCTCCACCAGAGCGGGATCCCGGTGGTGGTGGTCGACGACGACCCCGATCTGCGGCTGGCACGGATCATCGAGGGCTGGGGGGTGACCCACGTCCACCGGAGCGCGCAGCTGGGCCGCGGCCTGGTCGAGGCGGGCATCGACCGGGCATCGGCGGTGATCTGCGCCGAGGAGGACGAGCTGGCGACCCTGGAGATCGCCATGCGGGTGCGCGAGGCGCGTCCGGACGTGCGCCTGGTGGTCCAGCTGGCCAACCCGTCGGTGGGCCGGGCCCTCGAGCGCGTCCTCGGCGCCGGGACGGTCCTCGACGTGGCCGCACTGGCCGCACCGTCGTTCGTGGAGGTGTGCCTCCGTTCGCCCTCGCACCGGCTGGACCTGGGTGGCGAGCAGTTCGCCGTGGTCGAGGTCGAGGTGGGAGGAGCCGGGGAGACCGGCTACCACCCGACCTTCCGGAACCACTTCGGACACCTGGCCCCGGTGGCGGTGGTGCCCGCCGACGGTGGCGACATCGTGTGCTGCCCCGGTCGGGACCACCCGGTGGGCGAGGGGGACCGGGTGGCGGTCCTGGGCACGACCGCCGAGCTGGCCTCGGCCGGCGTCGACCTCGACGCCGGAGCCGGCGGGTCGGACGTGTCGATCCCGGCCATGGAGCGGGCCCGGCGCCGGCTTGCGGCGCTGCGCGACTCCAATGCCCGGGGCCTGGCCGCAGTGGCGGCGGCCCTGCTGGTGCTGCTCGTGGCGTCGACGGCGGTGATCCGGCTGTCCTACGTGGACGCCGGCGGGCACGGACACCCGGGGCTCCTGGCCTCGACCTACTTCACCGTGGAGACGGTGGCCACCGTCGGGTACGGCGACTACAACTTCTCCGGCCAGTCGGCCTGGCTCCAGGTCTTCGGGATCGTGCTCATCGTCCTGGGCGTGACCCTGGTGTCCACCGCGTTCGCCCTCTTCACCAACTTCCTGGTCAGCCGCCGGATCGACCAGTCGCTGGGCCGGCGCCGGGTGCCGGGCATGTCCGGCCACGTCGTGGTCGTCGGCCTCGGCTCGGTGGGGATCCGGGTGGTGGAGGGGCTGGTGGCCCAGGGGCGCCACGTGGTGGTCATCGAACGCGACGGCCAGAACCGGTACCTGGACCGGGCCCGGGCCCTGCGGGTGCCGGTGGTGATCGCCGATGCCACGCTGCGCCAGACCCACGCCTCGGTCAACCTGGACGAGGCGTCGGCCGTGGCGATCCTGACCAGCGCCGACCTCACCAACATCGAGACGGGACTGGCCGTGCGCGAGTCGCTCGGCGAGCGGTGGGACGGGGTGCCGGTGGTGCTGCGGGTGTTCGACCGTGACCTGGCCCGGATGATGGAGCGCAACTTCGGGTTCCACCACGTCCGGTCCACCTCGGCGCTGGCGGCACCGTGGTTCGTGGGCGCAGCCCTCGGACTCGACGTTCTCGAGACCTTCTTCGTGGACCAGCAGCCGTTCCTGGTCGGCCGGCTCGCCATCGCCTCGGGCGGCGGCCTGCAGGGCCTGGCCATGCAGGACCTGTCCGCCCGGACCCGGGTGGTGGCCCTGAGCCGTGCGGCCGGCGACGGGGCCCTCGAGCATCCGCCCCGCCGGGGCACCCGGTTCGAGGGTGGGGACGTCGCCTACCTACTCGGGCCCTACGACGAGCTGCTGGACGTCCTGCGGCGGGACCAGCGGGCGGGCGGCGACCGGAGCTCCTGACGACCGCGTCGGGCGGGCGACGCCACCCCGGCGGACCGGCCGCAACAGGGGTAGCCTTCCGGCGGGGGAAGTACACCGCTCCGGAAGGTGGGGACGTCATGCGCAAGCTCGCGACAGCGGTGGTGGCCGCGGCCATGGGGGGACTCGGTCTGATCGCCGTGTCGGGAGCGGCCTCGGCGGCTACCACCCCGACGCTCCTGACCCTGCCCCAGGGCACCGCCTTCGGCATCCTGGGACACTCCTGCGGGGGGATCCAGGAGACGTCGGCCACCACCGGCTTCGACCCGGCCACCGGCTACCCGACGGGTGAGGTCGCGATGTCCACCCGGTGCGGCGGCAGCGGCAAGGGCGGCGGCGGCGGATCGACCACGTACTCGGCGTCGGCCGACGTGGTGTGGGACCTGACCGGCACGGTGGTCACGTTCACCGTGCCGTCCCTGGGCGGCGCCGTACCCGGCTTTTCGGCGACCGATGCCAACGGCAACCAGGTCTACGACTCGGGGACCTCGGCCGTTCTGCTGCTGGCCCCCGGCTTCGTGCCGGTGCCGCGTCTGACCGGGCTGTCCGTCACCCAGGGACCGGCGGCGGGCGGCACGTCGGTCACCCTCACCGGGACCGGGTTCACCGGTGCCACCCAGGTGCACTTCGGACCCACCGCGGCGGCCAGCGTCACCGTCACCGGTGACACGTCGATCACCGCGGTGTCGCCGACCGCGCCGGCCGGGACCGTCGACATCACCGTCACCGGCCCCGGGGGCACGAGCACCACCGCACCCCCCGACCGGTTCACCCTGGTGGCGCTGCCGGTGGTGTCCGGGCTGAGCCCGAGCAGCGGGCCGCTGAACGGCGGCACCCAGGTGACCATCACCGGCTCCGGGTTCACCGCCGCCGGCACGGTGAGCTTCGGCGGCAACCCCGCACTGTTCACCGTGGACAGCGACACACAGATCACGGCCACGGCCCCGGTCGGCGACGCCGTCGACGTCGTGGGCGTCTCCGTCACCACGGTGGGAGGCACCAGCCCGTCGGTGCCCGCGGCCGTCTACTCGTACACGGCGCCCTCGGTGTGCGGTGCCCGGTGCGCCTTCACCAGCCCGTCCTCGGTGGCTGCCACGACCGGCACCCCGTTCACCTTCACGGTGACCACCACGGGCGGGGTCACGCCGATCCTGACCGCGAAGGGCAAGCTCCCGGCCGGCGTGACCTTCGTCGACAACGGCGACGGGACCGCAACGCTGTCCGGGGTGCCCGGTCCCACCGGCAAGAAGCCGGCCGCCGGCACCTACAAGCTGAAGGTGACCGCCGTCTTCGCCACCGCAGGCCTGACCAAGTCGATCAGGCAGACCCTGGTGCTGACCGTCGGCTAGGCCGAGCGCACGGTGTACCGGCTGGTGGCGCAAGGTACCCTGTGGGGTACGCGACGTACCCTGTCGGGTACGCCAACCGGAGGAAGCCCATGGAACTGCCCGAAGACGTCGTCGACGACCTGCGCAAGCGGCTCCGCCGCGCCGGCGGGCAGGTGACCGCCGTCGAACGGATGCTGGCCGAGGGGCGTGAGTGCCGGGACATCGTGACCCAGTTGAGTGCCGCCATCAACGCGCTGGAACAGGCCGGCTTCCGCCTCGTGGCCAGCGGGCTCACCTACTGCATCGAGCACCCCGAGGAGGCGGAAGCCTCGGGCTATCCGCTGGACGAGGTGCAGCGGATGTTCACCAAGCTGGCCTGAGCCGCCACCCCGGGCCGCCTCGGCCCGGGGTGGGGAGCGGGCCTCAGGCGGTCTGTCGGACCAGTCCGAGGTCGCCGGTCCGGGCCGCCTCGGCGGCCAGCCACGTGGCGTAGCCGCCGTCGAGGTTGCGGGCCCGGTAACCGAGCTCGTGGAGCAGTTCGGTGGCGGTGTGTCCGCGCTGGCCCACCTGGCAGGACACGGCGAAGGGACCGGGGCCGAGCGACGGCAGGTCCTCCCGGAGGGTGTCCAGCGGGGCGGACACACTGCCCGGGATCGAGCCCCGATCGTGCTCGGCCGGGGTGCGGACGTCGAGCAGGGTCCACCCCGACGCCATGACATCGGCCAATTCGGTGGGGGCGATGACGTCGCACTCGCCGGACAGGACGTTCTCGGCCATGTACCCGAGCATGTTCACCGGATCCTTGGCCGAGGAGAACGGCGGCGCGTAGGCGAGCTCCAGGTCGGCCAGGGCCGGTGCCTTGAGACCGGCCGACATGGCGGTGGCCAGCACGTCGATCCGCTTGTCCACCCCGGCACCGCCCACGGCCTGGGCGCCGAGGATCGTGCCGTCGGACGGGTCGAACAGGAGCTTGATGGTCATCTGCTCGGCACCCGGGTAGTACGAGGCGTGGTTCATCGGATGGGAGTGGATGGACCGGTAGGGCCGGCCGGCGGCGCGCAGCCGGGTCTCGTTCCACCCGGTCATGGCCGCAGTGCGTCCGAACACCTTCACGATGGCCGTGCCGATCGACGGTGTTCCCGGACGGTCCAGGCCGGCGATGTGGTCGGCCACCCGGCGCCCCTGCCGGTTGGCCACGTTGGCCAGGGCGACCAGCGAGGGACCGCCGCCGACCGAGTCGACCTTCTCCACGGCGTCGCCCACCGCATAGACGTCAGGGTGGCTGGTCTGGCCCGTGCCGGTCACCGCGATCCCGCCGTGGGGCCCGATGTCGAGGCCGGCCATGACGGCCAGGCCGGTGTCGGGGCGGACGCCGATGGAGCCGACCACCAGGGCCGCCGGCACCGACCGGCCGTCCGCCAGGACCACCGAGTCGCCGGTCACCTCGGTGACCGCGACCCCCGTCTCGACCCGTACCCCGCGGGCCACCAGTTCGGCGGCCACCAGGACGGCCAGTTCGGGGTCGAGCGGCGTCAGGACCTGGTCGGCCGCCTCCACCAGGGTCACGTCGATGCCGGCGTGGCACAGGTTTTCCGCCGTCTCCAGGCCGACGAAGCCGGCTCCGATGACCACGGCGGTGGCCGGGCGTCCGGCGACGTCGCCGAAGAGGCGGGTGGCGTCCTCGACGGTGCGCAGCGACCGGACACGGTCGAAGCCCGGGATCGGGGGCCGCACCGGCACCGCCCCCGGGCTGAGCACCAGCTTGTCGAACGGGAGGTCGTAGGGGACGCCGTCGTCCATCGGGCGGACGGTCACCGTGTGGGCGCCGGGGTCGATGCCGACGACCTCGGCGTCGACCCGCACGTCGAGGCGGAACCGCTCGTGGAGCCGTTCGGGGGTCTGGAGCAGCAGGTCGTCCTCCTCCTCGATGACGCCGCCGACGAAGTAGGGGAGGCCGCAGTTGGCGTAGGAGACGTGGCCGGAACGCTCCACCACGACGATCTCGGCCGACTCGTCGAGGCGCCGGAGGCGGGTGGCGGCCGACATCCCCCCGGCCACACCGCCGACCACCACCACCCGCAGCGGGGCGCGGGAGCCGGAGTGCCCGCCGGCGCCCTGCCCGGGTGTGCTCGGTCCGCTGTCGTCCTGCGTCGTCATGGTCACTGTCCTCACTAAGGGAATTCGGCCCTGTTCAGCATACCCCATTGGGTATTACCTGGTACCGGGTCCACCGTGACCGATCCCGCCGGAGGAGGCGTGTCATGCACCAGATCGTGATCCTGGGAGGGGGGACAGGGGGGACGCTGACCGCCAACCGGCTGCGCCGGGCCTACGGGCGGGACGAGGCGGCCATCACCGTGGTCGACCAGGACGATGCCCACGTCTACCAGCCCGGCCTGCTGTTCGTCCCCTTCGGACTCACCCAGCCCGAGGACCTCACCCGTCCCCGCGGCCGTCAGCTGCGGGCGGGCATCGGGTACCGCACCACCGGGGTCGACCACGTGGACGTCGGCGGCCGGTCGGTGGTCCTGGCCGACGGGACGTCACTCCCCTACGACGTCCTGGTGGTGGCCACCGGCTCGGTCCTGGCCCCCGAGGACACCGAGGGCCTGACCGGTCCGGGCTGGATGGAGCGGGTCTTCACCTTCTACACGCCGGAAGGGGCGGCGGGTCTCGAATCGGCCCTGCGCGACCTCGACCACGGCCGGTTGGTGGTCAACGTGGTCGAGATGCCCATCAAGTGCCCGGTCGCCCCACTGGAGTTCTGCTTCCTGGCCGACTGGTTCCTGCGGGAGCGGGGGGTGCGTGACGCCGTCGACCTGACCTACGTCACCCCGCTCGACGCCGCCTTCACCAAGCCGGTGGCCTCCCGCCAGCTGGGTGGGATGCTGGCCGAGCGGGGGATCGAGCTGGTGACCGAGTTCAACACGGGCGAGGTGGACGGCCGGGGCGGCCGGCTGGTCTCCTACGACGAGCGCGAGGTCCCCTTCGACCTGGCCGTGGTGATCCCGGCGCACAACGGTGCGCCCTGCATCGCACGCTCGCCCGGCCTGGGTGACGTGCTGGGGTTCGTGCCGACCGACGAGCACACGCTGCAGTCGACGGTGGCCCCCGAGGTGTTCGCCGTGGGTGACGCCGCCTCGCTCCCGATCTCCAAGGCCGGATCGGTGACCCACTTCGAGGGAGAGGTCCTGGTGGAGAACGTCCAGCGCTTCCTGGCCGGCCGGCCGCTCGACGCCTCGTACGACGGCCACGCCAACTGCTTCATCGAGACGGGGTTCCACAAGGCCATGCTCATCGACTTCAACTACGAGGTGGAGCCGCTCCCCGGACACTTCCCGGGCCAGGTCGGCCTGCCGCTGCTGAAGGAGTCGCACCTCAACCATCTGGGGAAGCTCATGTTCCAGTGGATCTACTGGCACAGCCTGCTGCCGGGGCGGGACGTCCCCGGGGTGCACAGCGCCATGCCGACCGCAGGCAAACGGCAGCCTGCGGACGCCTAGAGAGGAGCCGTCATGACCGTCGACACCATTGCCGGGACACCGGTGGACGTGAACGAGGAGGGGTTCCTGACCGACCCCTCCCAGTGGAACGAGGAGATCGCCACGGAACTGGCCCGGCGGGAGGGCATCGACCCGATGACCGACCGGCACTGGGAGGTGGTGCGGTTCATGCGGGCCGAGTACGAGTCCAAGGGCACCGGTCCGACCGTGCGGGTGCTGGGCAAGACGTCCGGCGTGCCGGTCAAGGAGCTCTACCAGCTGTTCCCCAAGGGCCCGGCCAAGCTGGCGGCCAAGATCGCCGGCATCCCCAAGCCGCGGGGTTGCATCTGACGCTGCGGAACGGGGCCAACTACCACGGGGACCGCAGCGTCAACTTGTCCGGGCGACCGTCCCGGACCGATCCGGAGGACGAGCGAGAGGAGCGTGCGCCATGGGTGACGCGATCGAGAAGGTGTCCATCATCATCTCCAAGGGATCCCTGGAGGGGATCTATCCGGGCCTGATCATGGCCAACGGGGCCCGGGCGGAGGGGATCGAGGCGAACCTGTTCTTCACGTTCTTCGGTCTCGACGCCATCCATGCCACGCGGCTCGAGCACATCAAGGTGGCCGCCGTCGGGAACCCGGGGATGCACATGGCCAGCCTGGTCGGGGTCCTCCCGGGCATGTCCGCCATCGCCACCCACATGATGGAGAAGAAGATGGAGGCCTTCGACATCCCGGGCATCCCCGAATTCATGGAGCTGATCGGGGACACCGGGTGCGGGGTCTACGCGTGCAAGGCGTCGGTGGACCTGTTCGGGTTTGTCGCCGGGGACTTCATCGAGCAGGTCCAGGGCATCATCACCGTGGGCGAGTTCTACGAGATCGCCGCCGGCGGCCAGATCATCTTCACCTAGGAGGATGGCCGGTCCGCGGGCGGGGCCGGTGCCCGGGCCGGCCGGCACCGGTGTTGTCGGCGCCGTCGACGACCACCTCGACGACGGGCTCGTCACGGTCGTCGAACTCCGTACGGAGGGCACGGGACATCACCGCGTGCTGCAGGTACAGGGTGGTGATGTAGGTCAGCTCCAGGATCTGCTCGTCGGGCAGGTGGACCCGCAGCGCGTCGAACAGCCCGTCGGGGACCCTCCCGAGGTCGAGGACGAGGCAGTCGGTGTAGGCGAGGACGAGGCGCTGCACCTCGTCGAAGCAGTCGGCGGCGGCCCAGTGGGGCACGGCGGCGATCGCCGCCTCGGGCACCTCGAGCGCCCGCAGCGACTTGCAGTGCTGGGAGAAGACGAACTGGCTGCCGGAGGCCCAGCCCACACGGGCCTGGGCCAGTTCCCGCAGCACCGGGTCGAGGAGCCGCCCGGGGCTCTGGTACAGCCCGAACCCCTGGACGGCGTGCTCGAGCACGTCGGGCACCAGGGCGAACACGGTCCACCAGTCACCCGGGGTGCCGTCCGAGGTCCCCGGCTCGGACACCGGGTCACGACCCTCGAACAACAGGTCGTACATGACGGTGACGATCGGCGCCTCCGCCTCGGAACGGGGGACCTGTCGCAGGCGGGGCACCGGATCAGACCGCCGTCCGGTCGGCCGCCCGGGCCGGGGTGTGGCTGACGTCGCCGGGTCCGAGCTCGCGGGTCCAGCACGCGAATTCGAGCAGCACGCCGTCGGGGTCCTGGAAGTAGATGGAGCGGACGAACACGCCGGGGTGCAGGTCGGCGCTGATGCCCCACTCACTGTCGTCATGGTTGGCCACGTCGGTGCACGCCACGCCGGCCGTCCGCAGCCGGTCGCGGTACTCGTCGATCTTCTCAGGGGGCACCGCGAAGGCCACGTGGTTCATGGAGCCGACCGCGCTGGTCAGGCTGCCCTGGTCCGGCCGTCCACTCGGCGCCGACACACCGGGGACCCCGTCCGGCGCATCGGGGAACCAGAAGAACGCCAGGGCGTCGCCCCCGCCGCAGTCGAAGAAGAAGTGCTGGCCCATGCCGGCGGGCAGGTCGATGGTCTTGATCAGCGGCATGCCGAGCACCCGGGTGTAGAAGTCGACGGTCCGCGCCATGTCCCGGCAGACCAGGGCCAGGTGGTTGATGCCGCGGAACTCGAAACCGGGGCCGCCGGCCGGGGCGGGCCGGTGGTCACGGGCCTGGTCCATGGGTGCTCCTCGCAGTCGGTCCCGGCCCCGGCAGGGGCGGGGGTTCGTCGGTGGGTCAACCGTAATCCTGGGTGGTGGCCGGTGCCCGGGTGGTTCAGGCCAGGGCGTGTTCAGTCGTCGAGCAGGGCCAGGGCGTCGAGGTCGAGTGACTGCTGGGCGTGCCGGCGCACGTTGGTAAGGAACATCCGGTCCCCCCGCTCGGTCTGCTTGACCACCATCGACGCACCGATCGCCATCAGGACCCCCCCGAAGGCCTCGCGCCGGTAGTCGGTGCGCAGACGGTCGAGCGGGTAGTCGTGCACCCCGCCGGCCACCAGGGCCCGGTGGTACCCGGCCACCAGGTCGTCCGCGGCGGCCCGCCGCACGTCGGTCTCGAGGCTGCCGCCCACGAAGTAGGCCAGGTCGTAGGCGGCACCGGCCCAGTTGACCGTCTGGAAGTCGACGACGGCAGGCTCGGGCCGGTCCGGCGTGAACAGCAGGTTGTCCAGCCGGAAGTCGGCGTGGACGAGGGTGCGCGGGCCCTTCGGCCGTGCGAGGAAGGCGGCGAGCCGGGGGATGAACGCCTCGAGCAGGGCCCGGTGGTCGGCCTCGAGCTGGTCGCCGTAGCGGTCGAGGAAGCCGGGGAACAGCCCGGTGGCCAGTGCCGCGGTGAACTCGTCACCCGCCGGCGACGAGCGGTCGAGCCAGCCGTTGGCGGCCAGGGCCGGGTCCTCCCAGCACGGGGCGTGGAGGGCGGCCAGCTGGCCCAGGGCGGCGGCGGCCACGTCGGCGTCGCACCCCTCGATCTCGTCACCCTGGGAGGCGGCGTCCAGGTCCTCGAGCAGCAGGGTGAACCACGACTCGACGGGGTCGAGGGCGGCGAAGAGCAGGTGGGGGATCCGGGCGCGCACGCGCGGGGCCACCTCGGCGTAGAAGCGCACCTCCACCTCGTAGGCCCGCATCATCCGACCGGTGGTGAGGCTCTGTTCGTCCTCCGAGGCGAACTTGCCGACGACGCTCGCCGGACCGGCCCCGGCCGGCTCAGAGGTGAGCGCGAACCGGACGGTGTCCGCCATCTGTCCGGTGCCCACCGGGGTGGGCGAGACCCCGACCACCCGTGCCGACCGGTCGAGGAGCCCCCTGGCCTGCAGCACCCCGGTCAGCCACCCGGCGTCGACGTCCGCTGCCGTCCGGCGCACCTCGTCCGCGCCTCCGGCTCCGTGCGGTCGCCCGTTCATCGCCACGCCAGGTCGTCGGCGGCCAGGGAGAGCAACCGCTGGAGGTGCAGGCCG
>Ga0075030_100000785_pt1 | contig 28273 bp, 21 predicted proteins | sample LitLauG_LLR_2012_FD_71393 | JGI IMG/M metagenome (GOLD analysis project Ga0075030, IMG submission 71393) | Freshwater sediment microbial communities from Pennsylvania, USA - Little Laurel Run_MetaG_LLR_2012 | ecosystem: Environmental > Aquatic > Freshwater > Creek > Sediment | place: USA...
GGTGCAATTCACACGCGGCTCTCGGGTAAGCGTATTGCCGGAACCACCGAAGAAATCGTCGAGGCAGCAGTCCGCTCCGGCGGGGTCACAGTCTTTCCCGGATGGGAATTCTATGCCCCTGTTGCCGGCGCCGATCGCACTGTTTTCGATCTGCTCCCGCGCGCTGCCGTGCTGCTCGATGAACCGGATCTGCTTCGCAACGAGTTCGACCGCTTCTGGACGCGCGTCGAGGAGGCTCACGAGCGCAGTGGGGTAGGCAACCTCGTTCGCCCGGACGAGTTGTATCTACCACCTGAGGCATGGTGGGAAAAAGCCACAACGCTGACGGGCTCGGACCTCGAACATCTCGGGATCACTCACGGCGAGGACTCAAACTCAGTCACGATTCTCACCCAGCCCACTCCCCGCTTCCACGGCGCCGTTCCCTCCATGCTGGAAGAAGTGCAAAAGCTTACCGCCGCGGGGAACCAGGTTTTGTTCTCTGTCCCGAACACCGGCGAAGTCGAGCGCCTGGCCGACATCTTCACCGAATACAACGTCAGCTTCCGCCTGGGCAGCCGTACACGTGGCGGCGAGAGCTATGCCGATGAAACCAGCTACTTCGCGGGAGAAGTCAACACCACAACTCTCGCGAAGGCATACGTTCCAGACGGCGTCGCCTTCCCGGATGCGCACCTCGCGATCTTCGGCGCGCGCGATCTCTTCGATGAATCGGAAGCAGTCGCCTCTCGTCCGCAGCGCTCGAAGTCGAAGGTCTCGGCCTTCCTTTCTGATTTCCGCGACTTGCAAGTCGGAGATTACGTCGTCCACGTAGAACACGGCATCGGCCAGTATCAGGGTCTGAAAGAAATCAACCAGGGTGATGGCAATGCCGAGTTCATGTTGCTCGAATACGCAGAAGGCGCTCGTCTCTACGTCCCGCTTACCCGGCTCGACCTGATCCAGAAATACCGGTCTTCTGAAGGGGCCAAGCCAGCTCTCAGCCATCTCGGCACTCAGGCTTGGGCCAAGACCAAGGCGCGCGTTCGTAAGGCCATGCAAGACATGACCGAGGAGCTGCTCAAGCTCTATGCGCAGCGCAAGATGGCGCAAGGTCACTCCTTTGCTGCGGGGAACGAGTTCGTCCGCGAGTTCGAAGATTCCTTCGAGTTCAATGAGACCGAAGACCAGGCGCAGGCGATCGCCGATGTGATGCGCGACATGGAATCGACGCTGCCCATGGATCGCCTGCTCTGCGGCGATGTGGGCTACGGAAAGACAGAAGTCGCGATGCGCGCCGCGTTCAAGGCTGTCAGCGACAACAAGCAGGTCGCAGTCCTCGCGCCCACGACGGTCCTGGCCTTCCAGCATTTCGAAACCTTCAAGCAGCGTTTCGCTCCGTTCCCCGTCACCATCGAGATGATCAGCCGCTTCCGCAATCCCAGGCAGCAGAAGGAAATCCTCCAGAAAGCGGAAGCCGGCAGGATCGACGTCCTTATTGGCACGCACCGCATTCTGTCGAAAGACCTGAAGTTCTCTGATCTCGGCCTTTTGATCGTCGACGAAGAGCAGCGGTTCGGTGTTCGCCACAAAGAGCGCATCAAGCAGATGCGCAAGCAGGTCGACGTTCTGACCATGTCGGCCACTCCCATCCCGCGCACACTCCACATGTCACTCGTGGGCCTGCGCGATATGAGCGTGATCGAGACCCCGCCCAAAGACCGCATGGCGATTCAGACGGTAGTCGCCAGCTGGGACGACAAGCTGATTCAATCCGCCATCGAACAGGAACTCGAACGCAGTGGCCAGGTCTATTTCGTTCACAACCGCGTCGAAAGCATCTGGGAAATCGCCGCCAAACTCCAGGAACTGGTTCCCAATGCGCGCATCATCGTTGGCCACGGCCAGATGGGAGAATCCGAACTGGAGAAGGTGATGCTGAAATTTATGCATCACGAAGCCGACATTCTCGTTGCCACCACCATCATCGAGAACGGCCTGGACATACCGCTCTGCAACACGATCCTCATCAACCGCGCCGACCGACTGGGCCTCTCCGAGCTCTACCAGCTTCGCGGACGGGTTGGCCGCTCGAACCGCCGCGCGTACGCGTACCTGCTGATCCCGCGCGAAGTGGAACTCACGCCCATCGCCCGTCGCCGCCTCGCCGCACTGAAGGAGTTCTCCGACCTCGGCGCCGGATTCAAGATCGCCGCACTCGACCTCGAACTCCGCGGCGCCGGAAATCTCCTGGGCGGCGAACAGAGTGGCCACATCGAAGCGATCGGCTTCGAGCTCTATACCCAGATGCTCGACCGCGCCATTCGTGAGATGAAGGGCGAAGTCGCTCCGGATGAGGCGGAAACACAACTGAATCTCGGCCTGAACATCCGCATCCCGGCAGAATACATCCCCGAGGAAAATCAGCGCCTCCGGATGTACAAGCGTGTCGCAGGCGTCGAGACCGAATCGCAGCTCACCGACGTCTCGGCCGAATTGCAGGATCGCTACGGCGAACCTCCACCAGCCGTCCGCAACCTGCTCGACTATGCCGCGCTGAAGCTGCTCTGCGTTCGGGTTGGCGTGAACGCGATTGACCGCAAACGCGATTCCGTCGCATTCAGATTCCGCCAGAATGCGAGAGTCGATCCCGAACAGCTGGCCCGCTTCGTCTCGGCGCAGCGCGGCGCGCAGTTTACCCCCGACGGCATGCTGAAGTTCGTCCTGAAAACGACCGTCGCAGACGAGGTACTGCGGGCCCTGCAAACGATTCTGGAACAGTTATCGGCGGAGAGGGCTTCGTCGGAAGCTCGTTAGCCGAGCACCTACACCCCTTCATGCGCGGGAGTGCCCAAAGTCGATGTACTTTGGCCAGCAACTCCCGTGTCCATTAGGACCTTCCCATGTAAGCCGATTCCATTTACGATAACGCCACTTGAGTGAAGTTGTACGACCGTTCGGTCGCTGGGGTTTTGGCGCGCCGTGTGCAGAGTCATCCTCACACGTTGCCGCATCTAACCAAGTATCCGAGTAAACAGAAGAAAGAATGTCCAGTTTCCTGGACGGCGTTTATTTCTTTTTTAAACAGAATGGCCGAATTTCAAAGAGAGCAGAGAGCTTAAGAATGACGATCCCCGATGAGAAGTTCTATCGCGCGCAGGTCACCAAGCGGGTCGACTTCACGCCCGACCTGTGGATGTTCCGCATCCGCAGCGGAGGCGAATTCAATTTCGTCCCAGGCCAATACGCCACGCTGGGAGTGGAACACGATGGAAAGCGCGTCGAACGCCCCTATTCAATCGCCTCCTCGCCCGCGGAAGATGAAGTGGAGTTTTTTTTCGAACTGGTCCCGGAAGGCGCGCTCACGCCCCTGCTCCACAAGCTGCAGCCCGGCGATCAACTCCTTATGCGCAAATCCCCCAAGGGAAAGTTTTCCCTCGATACGTCCAACGGAAAGAGGAATCATCTCCTGATTTCCACGGTCACCGGAGTGGCCCCGTTCGTGAGCTACGTTCGCACCCTAGCCAAGGATTGGAAGGAAGGACGCTTCGACGGTTCCCACCAACTCTACCTGCTCAACGGTGCCAGCCGCCCCTTCGAATTCGGCTACAAGGATGAACTGACCCAGTGGGATAAGGAATTGCCCTGGTTCAAGTACGTTCCCACAGTCAGCCGTCCCTGGGATCACTCCGATTGGCCCGGTGAGATCGGCCGCGCCGACGACATTCTCCGCAAGTACGCGGATCACTGGGAACTGGATGCAACCAACACGGTGGCATACCTCTGCGGACATCCAGAAATGATCGAGCACAGCAAGGCAATCCTGAAGCGACGCGGGTTCATAGAAAAGGGATCAGTGAAAGAAGAGGTCTACTGGATCCCGGCGAAGTAGCGAGACGCCATAATCCGTTCTGCGCCGAAGGAAGTATTCCCACCTCGATTCGGTAGCTGCTACCGAGCACTTTTGCTCAGACAGGCCATCCCGCAGGTGCTAGCGTCGGAGGTGAGCTCCCAAGTCGGAGCCGGGAAGAGTTCTTCCCGCTTTGCCGCACCGCGTCTTGGTGCAGCGAAATAAGGAGTTCCAAATGGCATACGTGATACGTCACCTCGTTAACGATGGTAGTCTCGTCGATTTAGGAGAAAGACTTCCCGATGAGGGCCCATTCGATAGCCGCGAAGAGGCCGAGAAGCGCCTGAACGAGTTGGAGTGCGACAAGACTAAAGGAAGATTCACGATTGAAGAGCTAGTCCTCAGATAAGGCCAGCCTGCTAGCCTTCAGGCGTTGAGGTTGTGCGCCACTTTCTTGTGCGACTGGGCGCACAGGGAGGTCTCACTGTGTTCCGAAGTAAAGGCGAGTTACGTCATCGATGTGAGGATACCGCCCCTGACTGCCGCCCTTCGGCCGCGCAAGCTCAGACCAGTTCGTGGTCTTCCCAGTTGCTCTTGGCGCGTTCCATTTCGACGTTCTTATCAGCCGTACTCACTTGATAATAAGCAGCAGAAACGGGCCTTGAAGTATTCGTTACGCCTGAATTCAAGATTTGGCTTCAGATTCCTGCAGATTAGCCAATCCATGGCTGTCCCTCCGGCCTTCGGCAGACTCACGAGCGGCGGCGGATACTGTCGCGCTACTGCTTCCTTTTCAGGATTTCCTGTTCGGCGCGGAGCCAGTCCTGTTCATCCTGGCCGGGTTCGCGACCACGGCCTTCATACAGTTCATAAGCCCGTTCTCTGATCTTGTCTTGTGAATGAACTGCACCAGACACCATCGCTATTTTCGCGGTAGGGTTTTTCGAGCCTGTGCTATTTGGCGTCGGGAAGGTTTGAGCTTTGGGAGCGATCATTTCGGAACCTCCATGTGCTGCGCGCTAAGAGGAGGGGACTCCAGATGAACTGACTTAGTTCAGAGGATCTGAAAGAGGAGAGGAACTCAACTCGTAAGTTAAGACTACGCTGAATGATTACGCCTGTCCAATGGCAAGTTGGTGTGGTAATGGTGCAGTTTGAAATCCATCGGGGTAGCAATCGGGCCTGGCCTGTGGGAAACTGTCCGCATGCCCAAAGATCGCAAGAAGACATACTCGGACCACCAATCGGAAGCCTCCCGCGCCAAGAAGGAGCCAACGAAGAAGAAAGCCCCGCGTGAGGATTTAAGCCAAGCCGCTGCACGGATAGTCAGGGAAGGTACCGAACGTTGAGCATTTGAGCAACGTCCATCTCGTATTGTGCTAACAATTCGAGATGGGTTTCGGTTGGCAATGGCGCTTCAGAAAAATATCTATTGTCACTCAAAGGAACTTCCACACTGTGATGGATTGAGAATGCGGCCCGTCCATATTTTCGCAGGAGTGGATCGTGCCCCACGTTGAATCCGTGAGGTTCATAGACAATTTCTTCACCCAATATTTTGGAAATCTCCCCGCTAACTCCCTTGGCCAGTCTTTCAATCGGTCCGGTCATCCTGGCATGAAAAGGGGCCCGGCCACGAATCACGTAGTACATCTCGTCTTCGTGATGAGGCCTCTGCGGATCGGTCGCTCCCACAGGCAACACATATAAGCCGGCACTCATCGCCGGGACGCGCAGGAACTCGCGATAAAGCTTGCTCGCTCTGGGCGCGCTCCCGGTCGATTTCGCTGATCTTGAAGAAGCCCGCTTTCAACCGAGAATTCCCCCCAACACCATCTCCGTGAATTGTGGCACCAGATTGTGCGCCTGCAGGCTGCCTTCGGGCTTATACCACTGATAGATCCAGTTGATCATCCCAAGCAGCGCAAACGCCGCCGCGCGCGGGCTGACCGATCCCTTCGCGTGCCGCGAGCGCTGCACTTCCGCCATCAGCCCCTCGACAAAGTGAATGTAGTCCTTCTTCCGCGCATTGATGCGCTTGCGCAACCCGGGCGGCAGTGGATGGTTTTCGTGCAGCATGACGGTGATCTCGCGGTCCTGCGGGCTCAGCACGACCTCAATGTGCAGCCGAATCAGTGCCCGCAGCCGTGCCTCCGGATCGCTGACGCCGCGCACCGGAGCCAGCACGCGGTCTTCAGTGATCTCCATAGCATGGTTCATGATTTCGAACAGGATCTCGTCTTTGCTCTGGAAGTGGTGATAGAGTCCGCCCTTGCTCAGCTTCAGCGCGGCGGCAACGTCGTTCATCGAAGTCGCGTCGTATCCCCGCTGCTGGAACAACCGGGCCGCCGTGCGCAGGATTTCTTGCCGGGAATCAACCAGAGTTTCACGTGGCATCGCGTGTCATGGTAAACACTTGCCGCTCAGATTGCCAGATCACACTGCATGACACTGCTGATCGCAAAGCGGCTCGACCCCGGCCCGAATCGCCGAATCAAGCCGGGTCCGCGAAGCTCATGTGGGGGCAACCACCTTCGCCTGTCCGGCGGAACGAAGCTCCGCAGCATTGCCGCGCGCACGCTATCCGAACGCGGAACAAATTGAGTCCGATTCGCAAACGCCAGGCTCCTGGTAACCCCTACCGCCGGTACACCTCCGGAATGAAATTCTGCTCTTCAATCGGTGGCCTCACGTACTTCGTCTTGTCGAGCGATGGCAGCTTGATCGGCTCCGGCGTGAGGTCTTCGTACGGAATCAGCGACAGCAGGTGACGGATCACATTCAATCGGGCACATCTTTTATTCTCCGCGTTCACCACGTACCATGGCGCCTGCTTGATATCGGTCACCGCAAACATTTCATCTTTGGCGCGCGAATAGTCGGCCCATCGTGCCCGTGACTGCAGATCCATGCCGCTTAGCTTCCAGCGCTTCGTTGGATCTTTCATCCGGTCCTGAAACCGCCGTTCCTGTTCTTCGTCGCTCACCGAGAACCAGTACTTGATCAGGATGATCCCGGCCCGCACCAGCATCCGTTCGAACTCTGGACAACTGTGCAGAAATTCCATGTATTCGGTTTCCGTGCAGAATCCCATCACACGCTCGACGCCGGCCCGGTTGTACCAACTGCGGTCGAACAGGACCAATTCGCCGGCAGCTGGCAGATGTGCCGCATAACGCTGGAAATACCACTGCGTTTTCTCCCGTTCCGTCGGAGTTCCAAGAGCTACAACCCGGCAGACGCGCGGGTTCAGACTCTGCGTTATGCGTTTGATCGCTCCACCTTTGCCGGCAGCATCCCGGCCTTCAAAAAGCACCACGACCTTCAGGCCTCGCTCCCGAATCCATTCCTGCAATTTCACAAGCTCGATCTGCAGCCGGCTCAATTCGCGGTCATAATCACAATTCTTTCCCATCACCCACTGCTTCGAGCCCGCAGATGGAGAGCGGTCATGGTTTGCCGAAGGCAGTACCGCTGATCTGTCGCCTTTCCCCTTTTTGTTTCGTTTTTTGCCCATAAGCGCCTTCCGCGCGCACAATACTCGCTCCTCGCGTGTTTTACGACCCCTTTCTTATCATCGGCGCAAGAGTTGATCGAAAACAGTGATGCAGGCTATCGGAGAAATCGTTTGGACACTCCACCCGGGCATGCTAGCCTAGGCTTCCCCTGAGGGCAGAAATGATGCACCGCCGCCATAGCGCAACTCGAATTAGCGTCGTAGTCGTCAGTGTACGACTGCGTCCTGCGCCGCTCTGGCTGGGAGGACACGGATAAGGGGCATCTGAGAGATTGGATCTTCCGAACCCACCGCCAGAGAGAGTTGGCGGTGGGTTTTGCATTTGGGAGCACTTCAATGATTGTCGGGGGAAACGGCCGGATGGAAAGCAGCGGTTATGGGGCGAACCTTGATTTCACTTGACACTCCAGGGCCGAAAAGTTACGATTTAGAGATACCGACCGACCGGTCGGTATGCATGGCGGCTTCCCAGTTTGAAGCCGAATCTCTCCCAGTAGCGAGGGCGCTTTCCTCGCCCCCGAACGTTCGCAGTGTACGAGAGGAGCACGATGGCGGTTACTATTTTTTATGAACGGGACGCGCGGCCCGATGCCCTGAAGGGCAAAACCATCGCAATCATCGGCTACGGCAGCCAGGGACATGCACAGGCCCAGAATCTCCGCGACAGCGGTCACAAGGTCATTGTCGGACTCGACCCAACCCGAAAGAGCGCCCAGCAGGCAAAGGCCGACGGCATGGTGGTCGTGGCTCCCGATGAGGCCGCCAAGCGCGCCGACTGGATTCATATCCTCACTCCCGACGAAACCCAGGCTGAACTCTACGACCAGCAGATCAAGCCTTATCTCCATCCCGGGAAAGTTCTCGGCTTCTCGCACGGATTCAGCATTCACTTCAAGGCGATCGTTCCGCCGACCGATGTCGACGTACTGATGATCGCCCCCAAGAGCCCAGGCCACCTCGTCCGGCGTGTGTACACGGAAGGCCGCGGAGTTCCCGCGCTTCTCGCGATTCAGCAGGACGCAAGCGGCCGCGCCCACGAACTCGGTCTGGCCTATGCGCACGGCATCGGCTCGTGCCGCGCCGGAGTTCTCGAGACCACTTTCCGGGAAGAAACCGAGAGCGATCTTTTCGGTGAGCAGGCAGTCCTCTGCGGCGGCCTGACCTCGCTCATCAAGAAGGGATTCGAAACCCTGGTCGAAGCCGGCTACGCCCCCGAGATCGCCTACTTTGAATGCCTGCATGAAGTGAAGCTGATCGTCGACCTGATCTACGAAGGTGGATTAGACCGCATGCGCTACTCGATCTCGAACACAGCCGAGTACGGTGACCTCACCCGCGGCGAGCAGGTGGTTGGCGACGCCACGCGTCAGGCCATGAAGAAGACGCTGGCCGACATCCAGTCTGGCAAGTTCGCCCAGGAATGGATCGCCGAAAACAAAGCCGGCTGCCCCAACTTCAACCAGCTGCGCGAGAAAGAAAAGCAGCACCCCATCGAGATCGTGGGTGCGCAACTGCGCGGAATGATGAGCTGGCTGCCAAAAGAGGGCAAGAAGCAGCCCGCCCCGGAATCGACAAAACAGGTAGTGAATGCGTGAAGGTCTTAAATCAAATTGGGTGCCCCATGTCTCGCCGGTTTTGCGAGACGCGGGAATCCGAACAGTTTCAACTCGTAAGGTGATCCATGCTTAAGGGAGCCGACATCGTTCTGCAATGCCTGCGCGCCGAGGGCGTCGACCTCGTCTTCGGTTACCCGGGCGGGGCGATCATGCCGTTGTATGACGCACTCGACGGCAGCGGCGTGCGTCACATCCTGACGCGCCATGAGCAGGGCGCCGTCTTCGCCGCCGAAGGTTACGCCCGCGTCACCGGAAAAGTCGGCGTCGCCATGGCGACCAGCGGCCCCGGCGCAACGAACCTTGTCACCGGCATTGCGGACGCCAAAATGGATTCCGTTCCCCTGGTCTGCATCACCGGTCAGGTCCGCAGTGCGCTGATCGGCAGCGACGCATTCCAGGAAACCGACGTTTTCGGCGTGACGCTCTCGCTCACCAAGTGGAGCCGTCTGGTTCGCACCCTCGACGAAATTCCCGACGTCATCGCTGAAGGCTTCCACTGGGCCCGGAGCGGACGCCCAGGCCCGGTTGTCATCGACATCCCAACGGACATGTTGAAGGCCAAGAAAGAATTCGCTGGCCCGGTGAAGTTCACGCCGCATGCCCGGCCGGCCGACGCCAAAGCCGACGGCGCATTCACCGACACGATCGTTGCGCTCCTGCAGCAATCGTCGAAACCCGTAGCTCTGGTCGGCGCCGGAGCCAAGATCTCTGGCGCGATTCCCGAACTCCGCCGCCTTCTCGACCACCTGAACATCCCGACCTTCGCCACCGTTCACGGTCTGGGCGCAGTTCAGCAGCAGGCTCCTTATTACCTGGGTATGGTCGGCATGCACGGAACGCGCGCCGCAAACACCGCGCTGCACGAGACGGATCTACTGCTCGTGTTCGGCGCCCGTCTCGACGACCGTGTCACCGGCGATCCCTCGCGTTTCGCCCCGCACGCCAAGATCGTCCATTTCGAAATCGACCCCGCGCAGCTTGATCGCGTGCGGCCCTGCAATCTACCGGTCATCGGAAATCTGGCGGACACCATTCCCGCATTCGACGCGGAACTGCGTCGCCATTCTGTACCTGACTTCAAAGCGTGGCGCGCCGTCGCCTGCGGTCCCGATCGCGCTGAACTCGATCCCCGCGGTCTTGCCCAGCCCACGATCCGGTTCTTGGACGAACTCTTCGGCCGTCTGCCCGAAGACAGCGTCATCCTTGCCGACGTAGGCCAGCACCAGATGTGGTCTGCACAGCGCTATCACTCCGACTCTCCGCGCGGCTTCATCACCTCCGGCGGCCTCGGAGCGATGGGCTTCGCCCTCCCCGCAGCAGTAGGTGTTCAGTTAGCCAAGCCCGACACCTGCGTGCTCTGCGTTTCCGGCGATGGCGGTTTCCAGATGAACATTCAGGAACTCGCAACGGTGCACCGTCTCGGCCTGCCCATCAAGATGGTCATCATCGACAACAAGTATCTCGGCATGGTGCGCCAGTGGCAGCAGCTCTTCTACGAACGCAACTACGCCGAAACCGACCTGAGCGATAACCCCGACTTCGTCGAGATCGCAAAGGCCTACAAGATTCCCAGCTTCCGCATGAAAGAAGACGTCATGCGCGAGTTCCCGGTTTCGCAGGAAACAGGCGATCAGATTGACCGCTTCCTGCGTTCCCCGGATCCGGAGTTGCTGGTGTTTGACTGCGCGCCCGAGGCCAATGTTTTCCCGATGGTTCCGGCCGGCGCAGCGCTGTCCGAGATGTTGCTGGAAGAAGAACCGACGCAGTAATTGGGGACGAACAACATGAACGCTTTCATCATCCGCTACCGCAACACGCAGGGGACACTGATGCGCATCCTGAACGGCGCCTCGCGCCGCGCACTGGATCTGCACTATGTACACGCCGAGGCCGCCGAACACGATCATCAGGTCACCCTGATCCTCGATGTCAACCAGAAACAAGTCGGCCAGCTATATCGCGAGTGGTACGCGATTGCGGACGTGATCAAAGTCAGCTCCGCCCCGGCTCAAGCTGCGGAGTGGAGTTCTCCCCATCCTCCAGCAGGAGTGACAATGGATGGCTCGCGCCCAGCTGCCCGCGCATAACGAGTTCGACTTTTTGACTGGGCAAGCATGACGATCCCTGGGCAGCGTCATGCATTTTGGGGGAACCTGCGGTAAGCGGGTTCCCCGTTTTTGCGAAAGGCGATCAACCACGAAGGACACGAAGGATATCAAGAATTGAGAACCCTTCGTGTACCTTAGTGTCCTCCGTGGTTTATGCTTTTGAATTCCTAGCCGCACCATCCTGTTTCTTAAGGAATTTCAAGCCATGGACCTCAAACATATCAGTCGTGCGATCACCGAAGGACGCGACCGCGCGGGCGCTCGCTCCATGTACAAGGCCGTTGGATTCACTGACGCCGATCTAAGCCGTCCCCTGATCGGCGTGGCCAACACCTGGATCGAAACCATGCCCTGCAACTTTCACCTGCGCCGCCTCTCGGCCAAAGTGAAAGAAGGCATCCGCGAAGCCGGCGGCACGCCGATGGAATTCAACACCATCGCCATCTCCGACGGCGAGACGATGGGCACTGAAGGCATGCGCGCGTCCCTGGTAAGCCGCGAACTCATTGCCGACTCCATCGAACTGGTCTGCCGCGGCCAGATGTTTGACGCCTGCATCTGCGTCGTCGGCTGCGACAAAACGATCCCCGCAGCGGCTATGGCTCTGGCACGCATGAATCTTCCTGGCGTAGTGCTGTACGGCGGTACGATCGCACCCGGTAGTTATCGCGGCAAAGACGTCACCATTCAGGACGTCTACGAAGCCATCGGCGCCAACGTCGCCGGCAAGATGAGCGACGCCGAACTGAAGGAACTCGAGGACGTCGCCTGTCCCGCAGCCGGAGCTTGCGGCGGCCAATACACCGCCAACACCATGTCCACCGTGATGGAGATGATCGGCCTCTCGCCCATGGGCTTCAACAGCGTCCCCGCCATGGACCCGCAGAAAGATCTGATCTCCTTCGAGTGCGGCAAGGTTGTCATGAATGTCCTGAAACAGGGGCTCAAGCCCCGCGACATCCTCACCCGCGAAGCCTTCGAGAACGCGATCGCATCGGTCGCGGCTAGCGGTGGATCCACCAACGCGGTTTTACATCTTCTCGCCATCGCGCGTGAAGCCGGTGTCCATCTCGACATCGAAGATTTCCAGACAGTCAGCGAGCGCACGCCGCTGCTTGCCGACCTCAAGCCTTCGGGAAGATTCGTTGCGGCGGACATGCATCAGGCAGGCGGCATCGGTCTGCTGGCCAAGCGCCTCATGAGCGGAAAGTATCTCCACGGCTCAGCGAAAACGGTGACCGGCCAGACGATCGCCATTGAGGCCGAGAAAGCGAAAGAAACTCCCAAGCAGGAAGTGATTGTCCCGCTCGACAAACCGCTCAAAGCCACCGGAGGTCTCGTAATCCTGAAAGGCAACCTCGCGCCCGAAGGTTGCGTGATCAAGATCAGCGGCCACGAGCGTCTCGAGCATCGCGGCCCCGCTCGCGTCTTCGAATGCGAAGAGGACGCCATGTCCGCCGTGAAAGCAAAAAAGATTGTCGCCGGAGATGTAGTCGTGATCCGCAACGAAGGCCCGAAAGGCGGTCCCGGCATGCGCGAGATGCTAGGCGTGACTGCCGCATTAGTCGGAGAAGGCCTCGGTGGCTCCGTCGCGCTGCTCACCGACGGCCGCTTCAGTGGCGCAACCCGAGGCCTGATGGCAGGGCACGTCGCCCCCGAAGCCGCCCTTGGCGGACCCATCGCCGCCGTGCGCGACGGAGACATGGTTCAGTTCGACGTCAAGAAGCGCCTGCTCCAGGTCGAAGTCCCCGACGGCGACCTGCGTCAGCGCATGGCCCAGTGGAAGGCGCAGCCCCCAAGATATTCCACCGGAGTCTTCGCGAAATACGCAGCCCTGGTCTGGTCCGCGTCGCAAGGCGCAATCACGAAACCGCGCTAGCTCAGAGTGACGGCGAGAGTCGCGCCCTCCCCAGCCGCGAAGCGGCGAAAGAATACAGCCCACGGCGCAAGAGGTGGGGAAAAAGGCCGATTTGGATCAGCCCCGAAGGGGCGAAAGAAAACAAGTCTTGTAGGCGACAGGCGTAACGCCACACCGACAGTTCAGCCGCGTAGCGGCGCCATATGAAAGCCCGGCACGGAAGTGCCGGGAAATCCGCCTCAAGGATTAACCGCCGGCATTCTATTCCAGGCGGCAGACCCCCGCTCGTGGGTGGCGCAGCGCTTTCAGTGGTGCGATATATCCACTCCCGCCTAGGAGTCGGCTTTAGCCGCCGACGTGCATCTCCTGCGAAGATGTAATCTTCCTCAGGGCCTTCTCCAACTCCTCCGGCTTAAACCCAAACGGCCCCGGCTTGCTCTTATAAGCCACGCGGTTATTCCGATCGATCAGATAAATCCGGTCCGGCCATCCGGTATAAGCCGACTCCGCCTTGTTTTCGAACCCGTCCACTACCGCTGGAAACTTGATTCCCAGCTTCCGCACACAAGTTCCCGCAACCTGACTGCGCTCCTCGAAATCCTTCGGGCTGGCGAACACAACCTTGTCCCGGAGATTGCTCTCCGTCTGCCAAACGTCACTCGGATGCGCCTCCACGATGTAAACAATCAAGAACGCCACCTGCTGGCCATACTGATCAGAAAGCTTGTTCAGAGCGGGAACCTCCCGCCGGAACGGCGGTCACGTGTAACTCCCGAACACGAGCACAACTGGTTGCGTCGCGGTCATCGCTGACAGTTGGACGGTCGCCGACTTGTCGAGCTTGGTCAGGGTGAAATCCGGCGCGGTATCACCCGGCTGCAAGTGTCCGGCACGCGCGTGCGTCCACATGGTCTCAAACGGCACCAGAACGTACGCCAACTCCGGCATCCGCTTCATGACGCCACCGAAGGTCTCCGGAGGCTGGCGCATGGCCCACCACACGAGCCCGACAAAAGCAATGTACAGAATCGCTAAAACAATTCCCGCGCGCCAAAGTAGCTTTCGCATGGGCATGAATGATACCCGACCCGGCTCCCGGAGGCATCAGAAAGCTGTGTTAGATTAGTCGTTCAAACTCTGGGGGATCGTTACAGCCGAAGCCATGCCCAACGGCAGCCTTGTCTTTCCGAGGGAACGAATCCAGGAACTCCGAAGGTTATTCGTGTTAAGCCTGATCTGTCTGGCATGCGGATTCTTGGCAGCGCAGACGCAGTCGGCAATTCCCGACCCCCCTAAACAGGACTACCTCGTCTACGTAGTCTGCGAGTCGGCCGACAAAATCGTGTTACTCCGCTTCGGCCCTAAAGGCCTCACGATCGAGAATCAAACGCGCACCGGCCTCATGCCCACAGACATCAACGGCCCGCACGGAATCGCCGTCTCTCCCGACAAGCAATATTTCTACGTTGCCGAAGGTCACGGCCGCCCCGACGGTTCGGCTTGGAAATACCGGGCGGGCACCAATGAAGTCATCAAGTACACGGGGCTCGGGATGTTCCCCGCCACCACCGACATCACTCCCGACGGCAACTTCATTTACGTCGCCAACGCAAACTTTCACGGCGACATGGTTCCTTCCTCGATCTCCGTCGTGGCCACCGATCAGATGATCGAAGTCAAGCGCATCAAGACCTGTACCATGCCCCATGGATCGCGCCTCAACCACGCTGGCACTAAACATTATTCCGCCTGCATGATGGACGACATGCTGATCGAAATCGACACCAGCAAGTTCTCCGTTTCTCGCTATTTCACGCTCGCTCCCGGCAAAGAAATGGGAATGAGCGGCGCGCCATACTCCGGGTCCGGCGCGGATTCGAACATGACAGGACACGCCATGGACCACAAACCGGTCTGTACACCGACGTGGGCGCAACCCTCGAATGATGGATCAACGGTGTACGTAGCCTGCAACCAGAGCAACGACATCGTCGCCATCAATACCGCAGACTGGACACTGGTCAAACGATTCCCCGCAGGCAACGGCGTCTACAACCTCGCCATGACCAAAGACGGACGCCTGATCGCTACCAACAAGCGCGGTCAGTCGGTTTCCATCTTCGATCCGGTTAGTGGGAAGGAATTGGCCAACATCCCGACGAAGAGAAAGGTTGTTCACGGCGCTGTAGTTTCACCCGACGACCGCTACGCCTTCATCTCAGTCGAGGGAGTCGGCTCCGAACCCGGAACAGTCGAAGTACTCGATCTGGCCGCAATGAAAATCGTGGCAACCGTAGATGTCGGTTCGCAAGCCGCAGGTATCGATTTCTGGAAGACGGAGCCGACCAAGTAGCGCACTGATGGCGCATATTGCGGGGCATACGGTGGCGCATGTTGCGGGCATATTGTGGGACGGATTGTGGCGCGTATTTGGGTGGCGCAGCGCTTCAGCGCTGCGATCCTGCCCGTTCTTGTTTCGCGGCTTTAGCCGCTGAGGTGCACGGAACTCGCTCAGAAATGGATTCCTTCCGGAATTCCGAGGAAAAGCGCATGGCAAAACTCAGCACAATCTTTCTAGCGGTTGCGATCTTCTCCACCCCGCTGTGGTCCCAGGACGCAGCCAAGCCACAAGAATCCACCACCTCCGTGGCACCCGCCGTCGTCGAGATCACGCCCCACACCCTCGACGCCCACGTAGGCCAGAAGATCAAGTTCAGCGCGGCAGCCAAAGACGCCGCCGGGAATCCCATCGACGCCAAGCCATCCGTCTGGTTCGCCGCTCCCTTCGATCTCGCCGGCGCCGATGAATCCGGCGAAGTCACTTTCCACGCCCCGGGCGTCGTAACCGTTGGAGCTGTGATTGCCGGAAAGACTGGCTACGCCACCGTAAACGTGGGAACCTCGAAAATCACGATAGTGGACATCGAACCGCTCGCCCATCCCATCGTCGCAGGGAGCGCCGAACGTCTGAGCGCGACCGCCCGCACTGTCAACGGCGAACCGCGAAGCGACGCCGCCGTCAAATGGACATCCGATAAGCCCGCAATCGCCACCGTTGATGCAGCCGGACTCGTCACCGGAGGCGCGCCAGGCAGCGCCACCATCAAGGCCACCTCCGACGACGCCACCGGCAAACTGACGGTTCAAATCGTTCGCGACACCGTCCGCAAGTTGACCATCAAACCGGCCAACGCCGACGCCCGTACCGGGGACGTCGTGCATTTCGCTGCGACCGATGGTGGAAAAGAAGTGCCCGTGCGTTGGTCCGTCACGGGAAGCGGAGCCGCGATTTACATGGATGGCGCATTCGTAGCAGAGAAGGCCAGCACCTACGTGGTCACCGCCGGCAGCGGCCAGCACAGCGCGTCCGCCTCGGTGGTGGTCCGTCCGCGCAATGTAGAACGCGAGGTCGAAGTCGTCTCGCACGTCCCCATGCCTGATCTCATGATGTCGGAGGAGTGGATCATCGGACATCACGCCTACCTCTCTACGATCGCGGACAAGCTCTTCGTCTACGACATCGCCGACCCGGCTAATCCCAAGCTGCTCGACACGCTCAAGGTCGATGCCCGCCTCATCAACGACATCAGCACCACTCCGGACGAAAAAATCGGCGTCTTCACCCGCGAGGGCGCTTCCAATCGCAAAAACGGCATCGTCTTCCTCGATACATCCGATCCCTCGCACCTGAAAGTTCTTTCGGAGTACACCGCAACCGTCAGCGGCGGCGTGCACAGCGCCTACATCGACGGCCACTATGTCTACATCACTGACGACGCGACCGGCTCGTTGCGCATCATCGACTTTCAGGACGCGAAGCATCCCAAAGAAGTCGCGCGCTGGCAAACCGAGAATCCCACCGTCGTCACCCTCAACACCGAGATGGGTTCGATGACCAGCGGTCGCTATCTTCACGACCTGCAGGTCAAGGATGGCATCGCCTATCTCGCGTACTGGCGCGACGGTTTGATCATCCTCGACGTGGGCAATGGCATGGCCGGAGGCAGTCCCGAAAATCCGAAACTCATCAGCCAATACCGTTTTAATCACTACGAACTCTACGGCGACGGATGGCTCGCCGGCACGCACAGCGTCTTCCGCTACAAGAACTATCTCTTCGTCGGCGACGAAGTCTTTCCCGCGATTTTCCATCTGGACGACCGCGACCGCATTCCCGTGCGCGCCATCTGCCACGTCATGGATCTCACGGATATCAAGCACCCGAAAGAAGTCGCGCAGTACGAAGCCCCCGAAGGCGGGTCGCACAATTTCTGGGCCGCCAACGACATGCTGTATGAGGGCTACTACAGCGGCGGCGCGCGCGTGCTCGATATCTCCGGCGAACTACGCGGCGACCTCTACCGCCAGGGCCGCGAAATCGCCCGCTTCTGGACCGGCGACTCGAAGGGCTATCGTCCGAATCTTCCCTTCACCTGGGGCGGCCAGCCTTGCTCGGTGACCTGCGACACCCCAGAACTAAATGGCCTGATGTACTTCAACGACATCCACTCAGGCCTGTGGATCACCAAGCTCGGCGCGCCCAAATTCCAAGGATCGGCAACCGCTCCTCCGGTGCGAAAGTCGGAGCAGACCATTCACTAGCGCGCTGAGAGGCGTGCACTCACCATACGAGTGCAGCCATTCTGTCATGCTGAGCGGGGAACGAGGTCGCGGAGCGAACTCGTGCGCAGTCGAAGCATCCCTACCCAAAGAGCAAACCCGGAGGCAGGGATTCCTCGCTACGCTTCGGAATGACAGTTCCTGCTAATCGGCTGGAGCTGGAGAGCACAGAAGGTGCCCCGTCCGGCGTGAAATCACATGCAGGTGTGACCACTGTCACATTCCGCCTTCCGGGAGGGGTGCTAACTTCCGCAAACATCTGACGGCCATTTTGTGCCGCTTTTCTCTGGGGGACTCACTCACCTCCCACCGGAATTCAGCGCACGCCGCCAGCGATCGAGTCGACTCACCATAAAGGAGAGGACGTATGGGCCACTCCGCTTCCACCATCTGGGAATCCATGCAGGCCAAGGGATACGACCGCCGCGAATTTCTGCGGTTTTGCAGCTACGCCGCGGCCATCGCCGGGATTGAGGCTTCCGCCTTTTCCAAAGTTGTGCACGCGCTCGAAACCCAGGCTCGTCCGCCTGTGGTCTGGTTGCACTTCCAGGAATGCACCTGCTGTAGCGAGTCGTTCATCCGCTCGTCGCACCCGCTCGTCGCCGACGTGCTGCTCGAAAGCATCTCGCTTGACTACACCGAGACGCTGCAGGCGGCAGCCGGACATCAGGCGGAGAAGAGCCTGTGGGACACGGTCAAGAAGTACGCGGGCAAGTACATCCTGCTGGTGGAGGGATCGATTCCGACCAACGATGGCGGAGTTTACTGCACGATCGCCGGCCGCACCGCCGAAGACATTCTGCAGGAGGCCGCGAAAGATGCGGCGGCAGTCATCGCCTGGGGCAGTTGCGCATCGCATGGATGCATCCAGGCGGCGAAGCCGAATCCCACCGGCGCGACTCCCGTGCACAAGCTCATCAGCAAGCCGGTAATCAACGTCCCTGGATGCCCTCCCATCGCCGACGTCATGACAGGGGTAGTCACGCACCTCCTCGTGCTCGGCAGCGCGCCGGAACTCGATGGTCTTGGCCGCCCGAAAGAGTTCTACTCCCGCCGCGTGCACGACACCTGCTACCGGCGTCCTTATTACGACGCCGGACTCTTCGTCGAGTCCTTCGACGACGAGAAGGCGCGCAAGGGATATTGCCTCTACAAAATGGGCTGCCGAGGTCCGGTGACGTACAACGCCTGCTCGGTCACCAAGTGGAACGGTGCGACCAGCTATCCGATTCAATCCGGCCACGGCTGCATCGGCTGCAGCGAAGAGGGCTTCTGGGACAACGGTCCGTTCTACCAGCACCTGGCGTCCTTCCCCGGATTCGGGATCGAGAGCACAGCCGACACCGTCGGTACTGTCGTCGGAGTCGCAGCGATCGGCGGCATAGCGTTGCACGCCCTCAGCACGAATCTTCGCAAGACGCGTCTGCAACTCGAAACTGAGCCAGCCCCGAAGTCAGACCAGAAGGGAAAGGAGTAAACCATGGCGAGGATCGTGGTTGACCCAATCACCCGTATTGAAGGCCACCTGCGCGTCGAAGCCGTCGTCGAGAACGGCGTCATCACCGACGCCTACAGCTCCGGCACCATGGTCCGCGGATTCGAAAAGATCCTGAAAGGCCGCGACCCGCGCGACGCCTGGGCCTTCACGGAACGCGCGTGCGGCGTCTGTACTACCGTGCATGCGCTGGCCAGCGTGCGCACCGTCGAAGACGCGTTGAGCATCAGCGTTCCTGAAAACGCGGAATTGATCCGCAACCTTATGTTCTGCACCCAATACGTGCAGGACCACGTCGTCCACTTTTATCACCTGCACGCGCTCGACTGGGTCGATGTGGTCAGTGCGCTCAAAGCGGATCCCATCAAGACCGCCACCATTGCGGTCTCGATCTCCAACTGGCCGAAGAGTTCTCCCAAGTTCTTCGCCGACCTGCAAACCCGCCTCAAGACCTTCGTCGAGAGCGGCCAGCTCGGCATCTTCGCCAACGGATACTGGGGACATCCCGCTTACAAACTTCCGCCGGAAGTAAACCTGCTCGCGGTCGCGCACTATCTCGAAGCCCTCGAATGGCAAAAGGAGATCGTAAAGATCCACGCCATCTTCGGCGGCAAGAACCCGCACCCGAACTATCTGGTGGGCGGAGTTCCGTGCTCGCTCAATCCGGAAGAAGTCAACGCCGTCAACATGGAACGCCTCAACCACGTCGGCAGCCTGATCAAGCAGGCCAAGGCCTTCGTCGAGCAAGTCTACATCCCCGACCTGATGGCGATCGCCAGCTTCTACAAAGACTGGGCAGCCTACGGCGGCGGCCTCAAGAACTATCTCGCCTATGGCGACCTTCCCACCCGCGGCTACGGACAGCCCGACTACTTTAAGTTCGCGCGCGGCGCTATCCTCGACCGAAACCTCAACGAGGTCCATCCCGTCAACGGACGCGACGCCCAGGAAATCAAGGAGTACATCACGCACTCCTGGTACAGCTACGCGGCCGGCGACAACACCGGCCTGCATCCCTTCGACGGCGAGACCGAGTTCAACTTCACCGGACCCAAGCCTCCCTACGACCAACTGAACGTTGACGGAAAATATTCCTGGCTGAAGACGCCACGCTGGAAAGACCATTCCATGGAAGTTGGCCCGCTGGCTCGACTGCTCGTGAGCTTCGCCGCCGGACGCACAGACGTCAAAGACGTAGTCACCGACGCCCTCAAACAACTCAACGTCCCGATTGCAGCACTATTCTCGACACTAGGCCGCACCGCAGCTCGCGGACTCGAAACTCGTCTCGTCGTCCACTGGATGCAAGAGTTCTACGACGAACTTCTGGCGCAGGTAAAGAGCGGACACACCAGCACTTTCACCCGAGACCGCTGGGATCCCTCCACGTGGCCCGCGAACGCCGAAGGCGTTGGTCTGACCGAGGCCCCCCGCGGCGCGCTTGCCCACTGGATCAAGATCCACGACGGCAAAATCGACAACTATCAACTCGTAGTCCCAAGCACGTGGAACGCCTCTCCCCGCGACGCCAACGGCCAGCGCTCCGCCTACGAGGCCTCGCTCATCGGCACCAAAATGGCGAATCCCGATCAGCCCGTCGAGATCCTGCGCACCATTCACTCCTTCGACCCGTGCATCGCATGCGCCGTACATCTCTACGATCCGCAGGGAAAGCACCTGCACCAAGTGAAGTTCTACTGAGGAGGCGCGTATGGCTACCAACACAGTCGTCGCACAGTCTGCACCGCGGTTCCGACGCGTTTACGTCTGGGAGTTCCCCGTCCGCCTCTATCACTGGGTCAACGCGCTCTGCGTGGTCATGCTCTGCGTCACCGGATACCTTATTGGCAAGCCCCTCGCCATCACCTACTCCAGCGAGGCCTATCAGCAATATTGGTTTGGCACGGTGCGTTTCCTCCACTTCGTCACAGCGTTCGTATTCTTCTTCAACTTCCTGGTGCGCATCTACTGGGGATTCGTGGGCAATGAATTCGCACGCTGGACCAACTTCATCCCCACCCGGCCGGCGCAGTGGGGCGAGATGGTTAAAGTATTGAAGCTCGACATACTGCAAGCCCACGGACAGCGCCTCATCACCATCGGCCACAACGCGCTGGCCGGCAGCATCTACTTCCTGTCGTTTCTCGCGTTCCTTTTCCAGTCGCTCACAGGGTTCGCGCTCTACTCCAGCATGAGCCACTCCTGGCTGCCGCGCATGTTCGCCTGGATCACTCCCGTCATGGGCGGAGACTTCGCCGTACGCCAGTGGCATCACATCTTCATGTGGTTCTTCATTCTGTTCACCCTCGTCCATGTCTACCTGGTCTTCTATCACGACTACATCGAAGGCCGCGGCACAACGTCGTCGATGGTCGGCGGCTGGAAGTTTGACAGCGACAAGCACAATGGGTAACGCCGCGCCTGTCCTGGTGCTCGGCATCGGCAATGTGCTGATGGCAGACGAAGGCGTCGGCGTCCACGTCATCCGGCAGCTCAACGGAATGAAGCTGCCGGAAGGGGTGGAATGCTTAGATGGCGGCACCGGCAGCTTTCTCCTGCTCGAGCCCCTGCAACAAGCCAAACGTGTCGTCCTGATCGACGCCACGATCGACGGACAGCCCGCGGGAACGGTGACGCGGCTGACCCCGAAGTTCTCCTCGGATTATCCGAAGACGCTGACCGCACACGACATCGGCCTGAAAGATCTTCTCGACGCCGCCTTCCTCACCCGCGCCACGCTCGACGTAACCCTGTTCGCCGTCTCGATCGATCCCATGCAAGGGTTAGGAATGGAACTCTCCCCGTCCGTTGCCGTCCGCATCGACGAGATCGCGACGATGGCGCTCGAAGAAGCTTCGAGCTAGGCGCCTTGTGGCGCGACCTCGAGCGGGTGGCAAGAATCATGTGGATTCGCTATGGTCGGGGCGGATTTCCTGACAAGCTGACTGGTTACCTTGCTGATCGATTTGATCTGGCTGGGCGGGACGGTTTGTCCCAGGGCCCGGCTGTGTGGCCAGAATGGCCCATTCTGTTAAGCGTTTCTTATTTAACTCCACATTAAATCAATAGCTTAGGAGCGACTGATTGGCCGCTCCCGTGCACTTATCACAGAGTGAATTCGAGCACCTTGGTAACCCCTCACGGGCAAAAGGGAGCGCAGACTATGTTTGGGTGGCGGGCGGCAAACAAGGGTAGCGGTCGCAATCAGCGGCACAACGCAGCTTGGGGCAAACGCGTTGCACTGGCACTCTTACTGTTGGCCACCGGCACTTCGTTTGGACAAGCGACGGGGGCCAACGCCCGGCTGACAAGGGCACCGAGGACATTCGCTCCGGAAGTGACCACGCTAATGGACCGGTTCGCGGGGCGTCCGAACGAGCAGGTGAGAGTCATAGTGCAGTACAAGCACACGCCGCAAGCCGCCGCGCTGTCGCGCGTGCAGGAACTGGGCGGGCGGATGTCGCATCATCTGGGGCTGGTACGGGGCGCGTCGTTCACGGTGCCGGCCGGCTCTCTGGCGGCGCTGGCAAATGATCCGGAAGTGGAATTTGTGAGCGTAGACCATCCGTTGAAGGGGATGGATGACTACACCGACGCGGCAATGAACGTGACCGCCGCGGTGAATGCCAGCTATGACGGAACAGGCATCGGGGTGGCAGTCATCGATAGCGGGATTTATGACAAGCACGCGGACCTCGGCAACGGCAACAAGACGCGCGTCGTATATCACCAGGACTTTACTGGTACGACAACCTATTTGAAGAACAAGCAGGTGTGGGATCTGTACGGGCACGGGACGCATGTCGCGGGTATCATCGGCGGCAACGGCAACAAGTCGAATGGGCGGTACGCGGGCGTTGCGCCGAACGTCAACCTGGTTGACCTGCGGGTGCTGGATGCCAATGGCGCGGGCAGCGACAGCGAAGTCATTGCGGCGATTCAGCAGGCGATCTCCCTGAAGAGTACATACAACATTCGAGTGATTAACTTGTCGCTGGGCCGCGGGATTTTCACGGGCTATGCGCAGGATCCGCTGTGCCAGGCGGTGGAGTCGGCTTGGAATGCCGGGATCGTCGTAGTGGCGGCGGCAGGAAACTACGGCCGCGTCAGCGTGAACGGCAGCAACGGATACGGCACAGTGGCGGCGCCGGGGAATGATCCGCTGGTGCTTACCGTAGGCGCGATGAAGTCGATGGGGACGTATTCACGCACAGACGACCTGATCGCCAGCTACAGCTCGAAGGGGCCGACGACTTATGACTTTGTAGTGAAGCCGGATGTGGTGGCTCCGGGGAACCTTGTCGTGTCCACCAATTCGGCAGGGAGCACGCTGGAAGGCGAGTTTCCGGCGAACGATGTGGCCGGGAATTCTTCGTCGAAGGACTATTTCATTTTGAGTGGGACGAGCATGGCGACGCCGGCAGTGGCGGGGGGAGTGGCGTTGCTGCTGCAGCAGAATCCGAACCTGACGCCGGACCAGGTAAAGGCGCGCCTGATGAAGACGGCGTACAAGACTTTTCCGACTTCCTCGGTCGCAACCGATCCGACGACGGGACAGACCTACACTTCTTATTACGATCTGTTCACGGTTGGCGCGGGGTACGTGGATATGGGCGCGGCGCTGGCCAACACGGACTTAGCGCCTGCGAGCGTGGGGTCAGCGCTGTCTCCGTCGGCGCACTACAACCCGTCTACGGGAGTTGTCTCGCTGTCGAACGGCAACAGCACCATTGCGTCGTCGTCGGTGGTGTGGGGATCCTCGGTGGTCTGGGGATCGTCAGTGGTGTGGGGCGCGAACGTATCGGGCAGCTCCGTGGTGTGGGGGAGTTCGGTGGTTTGGGGCAGCAGCGCCACCTCGGGATTCAGCGTGGTCTGGGGATCGTCGACGGCTACGGCGAGCAGCGTGGTTTGGGGAGCCTCGTCGGATGGGAACGGAGCGTTCTCGGCGACGGATCCCGAAGAATAGGTTCCTTTCCGCCTCGTTTTCAACACGGTGCAGGTTTTCTTCATTCAGGAAGCGGGGCGGCCTATCTCAGGATCTGAAGCCCGAGGCTGCCGAGCGTTTGAGGCGGCACAAAATCGCCGGCCTTCCACCACTCTCATGGCATGTCTGACAATGGCCGTGACGCGGGCTTCGCCCACGGGACGGACGAAGGCGTCCAGCCCTGCATGGCTCGCTCCTCTGGACAACCGATGGCGGCTGTCCCTGCGTGGTCTCGTCTTGCCCATGTCTGCTTGGCTGTGAAAAACTACAGGGATACTAAAATCTTCAAGCGTGCGGGCAGGATGCCCGCGCGACAGCCGGCTGGTAGCCGGCGCTACTATGGCTCAGACGTTATTCGAAAAAATCTGGGATGCTCACCTGGTGGCGACGCCCGCGGGGCGGTCGCCGATACTCTACATCGACTTACACCTGGTCCATGAGGTGACTTCTCCTCAGGCGTTCGACGGGCTGCGGACTGCGGGGCGGAGGGTGCGTCAGCCTCTGCGCACGGTGGCGACCGTGGATCACAACATTCCTACTGAGCCACGGGGAACGCCGATCACCGATCTGATTGCGGCGAAGCAGATTTCCGCGCTGCAGGCGAACTGCAAAGAGTTCGGCATCCGACTGTTCGACATGGATTCTCCGGAGCAGGGGATCGTGCATGTGATCGGTCCGGAGCTGGGGATTACGCAGCCGGGGACGACGATTGTATGCGGGGACAGTCATACGTCGACCCATGGGGCGTTCGGTTCTTTGGCGTTTGGGATTGGCACGTCGGAGGTGGAGCATGTCCTGGCGACGCAGTGCCTGGCGCAGCGAAAGCCGAGGACGATGAAGATTGATGTGCGCGGGCGGCTGGCGGACGGCGTGACGGCGAAAGATCTGGCGCTGGGAATTATCGGGCAGATCGGGACTGACGGCGCGACCGGGCATGTCATCGAATATGCGGGGCCTGCGGTGCGGGCCCTCTCGATGGAAGGGCGCATGACGCTGTGCAATATGAGCATCGAGGCGGGGGCGCGGGCGGGGATGGTCGCGCCGGATGAGACGACCATCAATTATGTGAAAGGTAAACGATTCGCACCGTCGGGGGCCGAATGGGAGAAGGCGGTTGCGTATTGGCGAAGTTTGCCTTCCGATGCGGATGCTCAGTTCGACAAGATTGTTGAAATTGATGCCGCTCAGCTTTGTCCGTTTGTAACGTGGGGAACAAATCCGGGCATGGTGGCTCCAGTCACTGGGCGGGTGCCTGAAATTAAGGGACTCGCGGAATCAGAACGGCGAGCAGCGGAACTGGCGCTGCAGTATATGGCGCTTGAGCCGGGAAAGCGGATTGAAGATATCGGGATCGATCGAGTGTTTATTGGATCGTGCACTAACTCGCGGATCGAGGATCTGCGGGCGGCGGCGCGGGTGGCGCGCGGACATCACGTGAACGCAAAGGTTCGAGCGATGGTGGTGCCGGGATCGCAGGCGATTAAAAAGGTTGCGGAGCAGGAAGGTCTTGACCGGATTTTCCGGGATGCGGGATTTGAGTGGAGGGAGTCAGGATGTTCGATGTGCCTGGGAATGAATCCTGACATTCTGCAGCCGGGGGAGAGGTGCGCCTCGACCAGCAACCGGAATTTTGAAGGGCGGCAGGGGCGCGGTGGGCGGACGCATCTGGTAAGTCCCATGATGGCGGCGGCGGCGGCGATAGTGGGGCATTTTACGGATATTCGGAATTGGAAGTTTCAGTAGAGCTCGGGTGGGCACTTCGGGGGCAAAAGCCCGTCGTTTAGTGGGCGACGTAGTCGCGGCGCTTAAAGCGCTGCGCCACCCAACCGAAAAGGCAGATCAATGAAACCATTTACAGTGCATCGCGGTCGCGTGGCGCCGCTGGATCGGGTCAATGTGGATACGGACCAGATCATTCCCAAGCAGTTTTTGAAAAGGATCGAGAAGACGGGGTTCGGGCAGTTTGTTTTTTATGACTGGCGGTTTGGGGCCGATGGAAAAAAGAATACGGACTTTGTGCTGGATGAGCCTCGGTATCAAGGCGCGAGTGTGCTCGTTGCGGGCAAGAATTTCGGGTGTGGCTCGTCGCGAGAGCACGCGGTTTGGGCGCTGGCAGACTTTGGATTCCGGGCAGTGATTTCGTCCTCGTTCGCCGACATCTTTGCGAATAACTCGACGAAGAACGGATTCCTGACTGTGCGGCTCAGCGACGACGAAGTTTCGATTGTGATGAAACGGGCGCAGCAGATTGAGGGGTATGAGCTCACGGTCGATCTGGAGGAATGCGAAGTCGGGGACGAGCAGGGGTTTCGAGCCAAGTTCCCGATCGATGAATTCGTGCGGCATTGCCTGTTGCATGGACTGGATGACATTGGGCTGACCTTGCAGCACGAGGCGGGGATTGCGGCGTATGAAACGTTGCACCCGGCTTCTGGGGCGCTCAAGGCGTTGTGAATGTTTGGACAAAGGACTTCACCTCTTGGGCTAAAGCCCGTGATTCCCGGACAGCTTGATCGCAGCGCTTAAAGCGCTGCGCCACTCAGCGCATTGTGTCTGACGTGCGCTGATGGAGTTCAAGACACGGTGTCTGCCGGCGCTGCGGGTCCAAATATGGTCGCGAGATTGTCCTGGACGTACGCAGAGACGTGCAAGCAACGTCTCTACGAGATTCAAGGACAGTCAAGTCAAGTAAAAGTATGTAAAACACGCGCGCGAGTATTGACCCGCCGTAGGCGCGCAGTTGATCCTATAGTGGCGGTTCTGCCATAGCAACTTGCAAGCGTAAGCCCACCACTTAGTAGGGCTTTGAGCGCCTTCTGGCTTCCGCAAGGGCGCGGGCAAGTTGCGCGCACAACAGCCGGCTCGCAGCCGGCGCTACGCGGAAACAAAACACCGAGTTGCCGCAAACCGAGCCTACAATGTGTACGTCTAATACCCGGGATTCCTACCGAGTCCGGGGCAGAACGGCAGCAAACGGACTAACTTGTGAAAATTATTGATGCTTATATGACAAAGGCCCGGGCGGCGAGTCGGCCGCGCCTGGCGATGCTTTTTGTTCTTGCGGCGGTATGCGCGTGGTCGATGAGCTGCAGCAGCGGAGCAGCGGATCCGAAACAGGGCAAGGCGCAGGCGGCGGGACCGCCCCGAGCTGTGTCGGTTGCCGTGGCTCCTGTGCAGAAGCAGGATGTCCCCGTTTATCTTTCCGGGCTCGGAGCAGTCACAGCCTTTAATACGGCCAACATCAAGAGCCGGGTCGACGGGCAGATTATGAAAGTGAACTTCCGGGAGGGACAAGACGTTCGCCAGGGAGATTTGCTGATTGAGATCGACGCGCGGCCCTTCGAAGTGCAGGTGGAGCAACTGCAGGCACAGTTGTTCCGGGATCAGGCACAGTTGCGGGATGCAAAGCTGAATCTGGATCGCTACACGTCGCTAATTCCCTCCGGCAGCATCGCGCAGCAGCAGGTCGATACGCAGAAGGCGCTGGTGGATCAGTTGGACGGGACGGTGCGCAACGACCAGGCGCAAATCGACTCGGCGAAGCTGAATATCACGTACAGCCACATTACGGCGCCGTTCAGCGGGCGGGTTGGGTTGCGGCAGGTAGACCCAGGAAATATTGAGCACGCTTCGGATACGAATCCGATGCTGATTCTGACGCAGCTGCAGCCGATTGCGGTGATCTTCACCCTTCCTGAGGATGTACTCCCCAACGTCGCGCAACAGATGCGACGGGGAACACTCGAAGTCGGTGCGTTTAGCCGGGACGACCAGACGAAACTCGCGACAGGAAAACTGTTGACCATCGACAACCAGATCGACCCTTCCACGGGAACAGCGAAGCTGAAGGCTGTGTTCGACAACAAAGACAACAAGCTGTGGCCGAACCAGTTTGTGAATGCGGACCTGCTGCTGGAGACACGGAAGAACAGCACAGTGGTTCCGACGGCTGCGATTTTGCGCGGGCCGCAAGGTGCGTATGTGTACGCGGTGAATTCTGACAAAACGGTGGAGGACAAAACGGTCACGATTTCGCTGACGCAGGGCGACACTACGATTGTGACGAGTGGCGTCAATCCGGGCGACACAGTGGTGACGGACGGACAGGATAAGCTGCAACGGGGAGCGCATATCGAACCGCGCGGCGGTGCTCCGAGTCGAGGAACGACCGCACCCGTGACCGGAGCGGTGCAGCGCCCCGCGCGTCCATCCGAAGAATTGCCTACGCCAGAGTCGGCGAGAGGAA
>Ga0075030_100000786_pt1 | contig 28272 bp, 24 predicted proteins | sample LitLauG_LLR_2012_FD_71393 | JGI IMG/M metagenome (GOLD analysis project Ga0075030, IMG submission 71393) | Freshwater sediment microbial communities from Pennsylvania, USA - Little Laurel Run_MetaG_LLR_2012 | ecosystem: Environmental > Aquatic > Freshwater > Creek > Sediment | place: USA...
GAAATCGTTAGGAACCATGGTGTTGTGCAATTTTGAGTGCGCGCCCGGCAAACAATCGGAAAGGGGGAACTTTGATGAGCAAGGAAGAGATGGACCGGATCGCCCTGCAGGTTGCGGCCGATCATCGCCGGGAATTAGCAGAGGAATTGGCCAAATTCGTGATTCCGCTTCCCGGTCAATTCGAAAATGCCCGCCTAGCCCTGGAGCGTTAGGCAACACCGCACGCGGTGGCGCCATTTACGCCCAAAGCCTGGGAACATCTGCAGGGCTAATGCGCCTAAGGGCTGGCCGCCGGTTGCCACAGTAGCCGGCGCGCCCGGTCCAACTCTGCAACCTAGGCGCGGATATCGGCGGTGCGCTCCGGGCTGCACAGTGCAAGCCCCAGCTCCAGAAAAAGCCCGGTTTTGTGCTGCGATAGCCGCGTAAATAGCTCGCGCTCTGCGCACTGCGGGCAATGGCGGAACGGTTCCGGTTCGTCTTTCTCCACATCAAGTCCCTGCGGTCACGGGCAAAGGATCTGCGGTACCGATCAAACGCGCTGCGTGAGCTGGCCGGAACGCGCCCCCTGGACGATATCCCCGGCACTGGCGCAGCAGATTGCCAGCGTGGCGGGCGAGAATCCCGCGAACGCTAACCGCCATCTGTCGATACTGCGCCGCGTGGGTAATCTGGCCGGGCAGTGGGGAGGGTCTGACCGCCTACTGACCAACCCGCCAAGATGCCGCTCCAAACGGCGAGAGTCGATACAGCCACCCATCAGCCAGACGGGCACTCGCTTTCTACTTCCATGTTTGGGGTCACGGCCATCTGCCTGAGCGGGAGATGCTGAAATGACCAATTTTCAGAAATGGCTAGCAGCAACGCCGCATCGCGCATTGCTGCAACTGTCCATTTCCAGAATTACGGCGAGGCGGACGACTGCTATGCCCCAGTTGGTTCGAATCTTCAGGCGATCTTTACACCGGTCCGCCGTCTAGTCCGCCGGCCTGGTTTGTCCGCCTTCCCCATCGAGCCAGCGCGGAAGACTTCGTGAAACGGCGAATGGCGAAGACCGATCCACTCTAGCCGCGCAACTCGAGGCGGATCGATGCGCGCGAAGAAACAAGCAGAAGGTTTCTCGCCGCCGTGGAAAGCGGTTCGGCATCGCAGTTGCTCGGACCGCGATCGCACCGGCCCATATTGACAACCGGGGCCCGCCATGCGCCCGTCGCCAAAGTCGTCGGTCGGTTGACAAATCCGAAATAATGCAAGAAACTTCGGTTGACAAATGGTCGAATTTGCAGGGAGTCGCCGTGAGCCTTCTACATCCGTCCAACTTTAACCGCTCGCTCGCCGACGACCGGCTCCGAATTATCGCTGCGGCGCTCCTGGAGGTCAGACACGACACGCTGGTATTACTGTCCTCACCATACGACGACAATTACACACGCGAGAGCACGGTCTTCGGGCGCCAGCGCAATCTGCTTATTGAAATGGCCATGGGCCCCGAGAACGACTGGATGACGCTGGCTCATGCGGGGATGGATTTGACGTTTTTCATCGATGAGGTTCCTTGCCGTTTCTTCACCGACGACAGTGAGACGCCGCGCAAAGGCGGATTCTTCAAGCGCAATGCAGTCGATTCTCTCTTCGCGAGTGACGATCGATTGCCCGTGATGTGGCGCTTCGTGGTCGAGCCTGCGCTTTCCGAAGACGGAGAGGACCGCGTCCTCTTCGTGGGCTTCAACGTGTATCAGGAGAAGGTCTCGCAGTGGGTGTTCCGGCCGTCGATGCCGACGCTGCATTCCGTCGGAGACGAACCGCCTGTAGCAACCCCGCTTCCTGCAGCCTCGGTCGAACTTATCGACGATGAAAGCGACACTGGTGAGGGTCGCGCAACTGAAGGCCGCGGATAGCTCTCCATGCCGACCGATTTTGATGGCGCGCTGGTAAGGCTTGCGCGGTGCTTCCACGCCTTTTCCCTCGAAGACGTCGCTTCGCAGGTCGACAAGACCAGGCAGTTTCTTTTCAAGATTGAGACTAATCAGGCGTCACCAAGCGCCGAGTTGCTCGAGCAGATTGCTCGGGTGTTAATGGTCGAACCGACGTTCTTCAAGTCTAACGTTCCCCTTCCTGCTATGACGGAAGACGAGGTTCACTTCAGGCGCCTCGTGGCTACCAAGGCGTCGACCCGTCACGCGGTACTTGCTAGGGCGGAGCTTTTCTTGCGCCTTGTAGGCGTATTGGAAACAAAGGTTCGATTTCCGACGGTTACGGTTCCATCGGCAATGAATTTAACCGACGCTGAAAGCGTTGAGCGTGCGGCGGAGTCGTGTCGTCACGCATTTGGTGTTGGCACAGGACCGATCTCCAACATGGTTCGCCTCGTTGAGAATGCCGGTGTGGTCGTCACGACTTTCGGGGCGACGTCTACCGAGGTCGACGCTCTTTCTGCGTCCCGGCAGAGGCCGATCATCGTTCGCAATCTAGCGAAAGCCAGTGCCTGCCGACAGCGGTTCGACATTGGCCACGAGCTAGGGCATCTGGTCATGCATCAAGGACGGACCACAGGGGACCGGCAGACGGAGTCTGAGGCGCACCGCTTCGCGGGAGCGTTACTCGTACCTCGCAGCATGATGGCAAAGTTTTTTCCCCGGACGAGAAACGGTCGACTTGATTGGCGTGCGCTGTCCGAATTCAAACTGCACTGGAAGATCAGCAAAGCGGCCGCCCTTTACCGAGCGCAGCAGTTGGGACTCATCGACGAGTCTCGGTTCAGGACGGGCATGATCACGCTAAAGCGCACTGGCGAAGCGATCATTGAAGCTGAAGATCATCTTGTACAGCAAGAAACTCCCGAAATAATCGAGCGGAGTCTGGAGCTTCTGCGCTTGAAACGTGGCCTTTTCGCAAAGGACGTCGCCTCGCTGTTGCGCGTGCATGTTGAGTTTCTCGAAAAGCTGCTGGGCCGCGGCGACATAGCGTATGAAGCGCTTTCGGCTAGAGAGTCGGCAACCCTTGTCCAGTTTGGCGGAGTGCCGCACAGACAGGTGGCCGACCCCGAAGAAACAGCTGATGTTGTCGTACAGGCTGACCGGCCAACAGTTGTGCTCCGACGAGTCAAGTAGAGCCAAGATGCCAATATGTAGAGTTTTACCGCTTTTCCGCGCGATTAGCGTTAACCAAATCGAGACGTCATGGAAGTAGAGCGAATAATCGCCCAGAGCGGGCAGATCGAGATGTGGACCTTCGAGTGGGATAACAGTCACACGCCGGCACGCAAGTCGAACCGCAGGTTTGTCGGTTACGAGCAGCCAGTTCACACGGCGCAAACTCATACCGCCGTCGTGCGGGAAGCGATCTGTTGGTCCTATGGCAGAACTCTCGGCAACATCGCTGTTTCAAGCGAACAGTTGCTAGGTACCTTTCCAGATCAAGAGGGCGACGACGCGGTGCTGCAGTGCGACATCGTCTGCGCTGGCAAGATGCGGAACGGCAAAGATCGGTGGTGGTGTCGGACGCACCAGCGGCATTGGGGCACGAAGGCTGATATCGCAGACGCCGCATCGCATGGAGTAATGCGATGCTCAAACCACGGGCAGCCAATGTCTTACGTGGTGGACCCGGAACACATCAATATCCAGGCGCACGCCGAAGTCGGAATCTGGTGCTCGATGCCACCCGCGCTTACTAATAGTGGAGAGTCCGCACCGCGCCGACCCAAGATCCACGTGCACGTCCGCAATGTGCCGGGTGCAGTGAAGGTAATCGATCGCGACTTTAAGGCGCTTTCATTGCACTATAACGCGCACAACAGCCTGTTCGGCAGTTCAGAAATCACGAAGGTTCACCTTACACCTCCGTCTGCGCTTGAATTCGTTTTAGCGCTCGAGTCAGGTAAATTGATGGACTGCATCAACTGCAAGGATTGCGGGTATCCTCACCTCGACCTTGGCGAGTTCGCCCGAAAGGAGCACTCTAAGCATCTATGTGGCAACTGTGGGCGCGACAATACTTGGAGCAGTGACCCCATCGCGTCAACGCCGCTGAAGCCGCTCCATGATCAGTTCAGCAAGGCGAATAGCTTTGTCGATGTGGACAAATTTATCGATCTTGACGATTATCAGGGTCTTCATTTTCAGGTCTGGGCATCCACTCCAGCGGTGCTTTGGACAGCTGAGCGGCCGCAGGAGCGGGGGATACACGTTCACGTATACAAGGATGGCAAGTATCTAGTGGACAACACGTTTGGTACCGTGCTTCTCAACGGAGTGCAACTAGATCGAAGGGACCTGCTCTCCATTATGGTTTCCCGGACAATCGCTTGAAAATCGCTGGTTGGGCGGTAGCCGCTGCGTGTATTAGAATGATTCAGTTTGGCGCCGGCGCCTACACCTCGCTGCCAAGGGACACTAGATCCGTGCTAAGGTATCGCGCATATGCTGTCACGGTAGTGGCCACTGTCGAGGTGCCGCTACAAAGTCGCCAAATGATCTAAAGCGCTTGGCTTGCGCATCGAGACTTTTACGGCGAGCCTCCCGAGGAGGCACCGATGATCGACAGAGCCCGCTCGATGTGGTGCGAATACGGGCATGGTTTGTGCCCTGCGACGACCGAATCCCAGATCGGTCGGCCACCCAAGGATGTCGTAGCGGACTGTGCCATAGCCCTCGCAAGACTCGGGCGGTTAACGAGTGAGGAACAGAACTTCGTCACGCTTAAGGCGTGTTGCCCGCGCAGAATTCTTTCTCGCTAGCGTCGGTGCGTCACCGTGCGCGGTAGGCGATTCTTCAATCTAGACGTGGGTTAGCGTACATCGGCGAACCCAAGGAATTCGGCGTGCGGCGTTCGTACACTTTTCCAATACTGGTTGGCACCTTCCGGCTTCTCCCGTCTACTTGCCGTTGTGAGAATGAGCCGACTTTTCGCTCTTGAAATCGCAACGAAGAAGCCTGAGCGCTCCTCCTCTGCATTCCCCCAAAATGCCTCCTCCTCGACTCCTAGCACCACAACGGTTTCGAACTCCAAGCCCTTCGACTTGTGGATGGTCATAATCCGAACCGCCCGATCCTCGGAGAATTGCGCCAAGGCTCCGGCAGCATCACCCACAGTCTCTCGTAGCTCGCGGATCCGCGCGAAAGTCTGTTCGATCACGTCATCAAGCCTCAAACCGCGCTCATAGTCGGCGGACATCCCCGTAATGAGCTCGCGGCCAGCGTGCTGCAGAAAGCGCTCGGCGAGTTCACACATCTGTGTCGCATCCAGTCTCGCGGGCGCAGCGATCGCGTTCGCTTGTGCTCGAGAGTCGTCCAAAAAGCAATGCCAGCGGGCACGGGATTGATAGGCGACGGCGTCGTCCACTGCATCCGACATCAGGGCGTCCATCAAGCGGCGGTAGGCATCCGGTTCTTTCTCGGTCATCACCACGATCAGGAAGTCGACGATAAGACGCGCGGCAGGCTCGGCCGACAGATCCTGGAGAGCCTGCTCGTTGCGAAAAGCGATCCCCTGCTGAGCCAACAAGAGCATCAACGACTGGGCGTAGAGGTCGACCTGCTTGGATACGAGGATCGCGATTTCCGACAATGGCACTCCGTCATTGTTTACCGCCTGACCAATGATGGCCGCAATCCCGGCCGCTTCCGCCTCGCAGTCCGCAAAGTGCTGTACTTGCACCACCCCCCCATTGCCTGCGATATCCCCGTCTGGAACGGCAGCGCTTGGGTCCATCACTTTGACCATCGCGTTTTGCATCCGGCGTAGGCGCGGTTGCGATCGGAAGTTCTGATACAGATTGAGCGAACCCGCCTCGAACTCGTTGGCGAAGGTCTCGAACACGCCTTCGAGCGCTCCGGCCCAGCCCATTATCCTTTGCTTGGTATCACCGACAGCGGTGATCTGAATGTCGCTGCCGTGGAAGGCGGTGTGAATCAGCTTGTATTGCTGACCCGTGCAGTCCTGGAACTCATCAAGGAAGACGTTGCTGTAGGTCTGTCGCACTGCGTTGCGCGCCACCTCGCAAGTCTTGAGGATCTCGATCGCAAGCGGAACTAGGTCGTCAAATTCGATCTGCCTGAGCGTGACGCGTGGTTTGCCGATCGTGTAGTCCTCCGCGAGCGCATTCTTGCCGGTCAATGCCGGTCGGAAGCGATCGATCAGTCGCTTGGCAAAAGCGTGGAAGGTGTGGCTGTCAAGCCGGGCGGCCAGGATCGCCCCGCAACGCATGCGTACACGGTCTTTCAGGTTTCGGCTGGCGTCGACTTTGAAGGAGATGGCTAGGATGCGCTGAGGATAGCGGCAGCGCCCCGTCCGCAGCAGGAAGTCGGCGCGCTGTGCGAGCATTTCGGTTTTGCCGGCGCCCGGCCCGGCAGTGAGCGCGAGACTTCGGGTGGTTTCGGTCGCGGCACGAAGCGCATTTGGCTCCAACTTAAGACCATCGGCCGGGCGCCAGCGTTCAGCTTCGATCATTCCGGCAACGTAGCCAGCTTGGTCTTCACCACGTCCAGCATCCTGGCGATAGCCTCGGGCATCGAGTCCGCCAGGACCACGTCGTCCAGTTGGGCCAAGGCCGCCAAGTGAGCTGCGGGTTTACTGCCGAGCTTGAAACATCGGTGGTAGGTCGCGAAATACTCTTGCTCCGCGCCGCTGTACTGGTCAACGTCGCCGTGCTCGTTACCAAACACGGCCGCGACGGTGTTGGCGTTTCCTGGTTCCGGACCGATCAATTCATCCACTCCATAAGCCGCTGGGAACTGTAACAACATTGCAAAATCCAGATCTAGAGGCGCCGAAAAAAACACGCCAGCAGCCTCCAGAAAGTCGCGCCAGCCCGGCCAATGCGTGGAGGTCAATAGCGTCTCAGCTCCGTCCCATTTCGGTAGGCCTTTGACATGGCTCGCGCTCAGATCGCTCTCGATAGTCGGAAATTTGAGAAGCTGTTGCAGGGCGTAGCGAATTCGCCCCCAACCTCCCTGGTGACGCCCCAGATCGAGGTCGAGTAATGTGACGTGGGGAATGCCCAAGCCTTGCAGCAATCGCCAGAAGTGATTCACGTGTCGGCCACCTAGCGGCACAACACACACGGATACTTCGTCTTCCGCCAAGTTCGTGGCGCGCAACATCCTCGGCAGCACGATCTCCTCGCTATCGCCCTCGCCAAGAATCACAAGACGAGAGAAGTACAGCTCGGGAAAGGCTTGAACGGCCTCGCGCACGAACTTGTGGGCTTCGTCGGTCGCGTCCGGCATGGCGATCTTCGCTATCACCGTCTGACGGTCCGCATCCAGGCGCAGGTAGCGGATCTGATCGGGGTCGACGCGACGCAAGAGCGAAGGGGCATGTGTCGCCACGATGGCCTGTGCGTCGTAGTGGCTAACAAACTCGTGCAGCGCGCTCAGGATGCGGCCCAGGTAGTGCGGGGATAAGCTGTTTTCAGGTTCTTCCATAGCGACGAGAGTGAACACTGCGGGCCGCAGTTTGTCGACATCAAAGGCCTCTAGCTCCTTTGCTAAGACCTTGCGGCCAATGGCCTGCATTGACAGGACGAGCGCCAGATACAGCAATGATTGCTGGCCGTCGCTCAAGCGCGAGAAGTCGACCTGCGCTTCGCTGGCGCCGGGTGCGAAGGACAGCGACAACTGGCGCAACAGGCTATCAATATCGCTGCCGGCAAATGAGATTGCCGGGTTGGCGAAATGGTGCCCTTTGTGCAGGGCCGACCAGTTAGCGGTCAACTGCTGACCGATGCCCGCGATTGCAGCGTTGTCAGACAGGGATTTTCTCATCTCGCTGGTCAACTGCGCGATCGATTCATTCTGGTCTTGCCAATCGACCGCTCGAAGCGCGCGGCCAAGAAGCGTATTGGCTGCGAACGAAATGTGATCCGCAGGATCGCGTCTAGCGGGGAGGTAGTGCACCTGAATTGCACCGCGATCGTGCTTTTGCACCGGAATCAACTTGGTCGGCTCGTCGTCCTTGTCGACGGCGATCACGTATTGCATTGCTTCTATAATCTCGCCGTCCTCATCAAGCGTTGCCGTCAAGCGAAACCGAACGCGGGGCAAACCTCCTGTCGTGACGAGTTGCATGTGCGCGAAGTGCCCCGGCACTGTCGCGTGTTGGCCTTCTTCCTTTTCGAGCTCGTCGAACTCGAACTCGGCCTCGATCCACAGGTTCACCGGTCCGGTGACGGTTTTTCCGGTGTGCTCTGCTTTGCAGTGAAAGTCGGACCTCCGAACTCGTCGCAGGCCCGGATCCAGCCCGAACATCCTAACCAGCGCCTGTAACACCGCCGTCTTTCCCGTACCGTTAGGGCCCAGCAAGAAGCACAGCGCCGCCAAGTCGACGGCCGTGGCACCAGGGCCGAAGGACTGAAAGTTGGACAGTCTGAGCAGCGTGAGTTTCAAATAACGCCTCCTTGCATGGGTTCTGCGGTAAATATGCAGCACGGGAGGACATCGGGAGATCCACATGAACGATCCGTACGTGCAGATCGCCATGAACGTGCGCGCCATGCAGGCATCATGGGGCGATCAGTCCTTTTGTGCAAAAGGCATCAAGTGGCTCGCGCGCGTTGGTGGGTTTCCCGGATTTACCCGGCGCTGGGTTGAACCCGAGGCGTGCGACGCCGGGGACCGGGGGCGCGACCGGGAGTCACGCCGATACGCAGCATGCGGATGTTGGTACATCGTGAACGTATAAGTTCCCCTTAATAAGGATCTTTTGCGTGTATGGAATATCGATTCCTCACAATCAATAGAGAATATAGTATACTATATACGCTAAAGTTCATCATTAACGAGAACTATGGCTGAAAATATATATCAAAAATCTGTTGCTCCCTCAATGGGGTCTCGCAAGCGTTTCGCCGCCGTACTGGGACACTCGGGGCGGCTCATCCGCGTCGAGGACGTGATGACGACCCTCGCGATGGATCGAAGAAGCGCAGCCAAGACCCTGGCGCGCTGGTACGCGCAGGGGCGGCTCCAGCGCGTCGGGCACGGGCTCTATACGGCGATCCCGCTGGATGCCCGTGCCACCGAACAAGTGCTAGAGGATCCGTGGATTCTCGTGCCATCACTTTTTGACGCCGCATATGTCGGCGGCTGGTCGGCGGCCGAGCATTGGGACCTTACTGAACAACTCTTTCGCGACATCCTTGTATTCACGACCAAGGCCATCCGCGTGCGGAAGCGCGACGTTCACGGCATCACCTTCCTGCTTCGTCATATTCAACCGAGAGCGCTCTTCGGTACGCGCAGCATTTGGCGCGGTCAGATCAAAGTTCAGGTCTCGGATGTGCACCGCACGGTTGTCGACATGCTCGCCGATCCTTCGGTCGGCGGCGGCATCCGCCATGTCGCCGATTGCTTTGAGGCCTATTTTCGGCACAAAGATGCAAATTCCGAAACGCTGGTTCAGTACGCGGAGAAGATCGGCAATGGCGCGGTCTTCAAGCGCATGGGATTCCTCGCGGAAACAATTCCAAACCAGAAGATTCTGATTGATGCTTGCCGAGAGCGACTGACGCAAGGTAATGCCAAGCTTGATCCGGGGCTCGAATGCCCACGTCTTGTCAGTTCTTGGCGGCTCTGGATTCCGAATACCTGGATCGCGGCTCGGCACTCTGCGAAGGAGCGGCAATTGTGATCGATCGCCGCGAACTCATGCAGCTTGCCGAAAACCTCGGCTTGCAGCCGCAGGTCGTCGAGAAGGACTACGTGCTTGGGTGGCTCCTGGCTGGCATCCGCGCCAATACGTCCCTCGGTGAACACTGGGTCTTCAAGGGCGGGACGTGCCTCAAGAAATGCTATTTCGAGACATATCGCTTCTCGGAAGACCTCGATTTCACGATTACCAATGAGACCCATCTCGACCCGGCGTTCCTGACAAAGGCGTTCTCGGACATTTCCGCCTGGATATACGAACAGACCGGACTTGAAATTCCCGTAGACCGCCTGCGATTTGATGTTTTTCGAAACAAGCGGGACCGCTTGGCGTGCGAGGGACGAATTTATTATCGCGGCCCCATTGCACCGAGAGGTAGCGACTTACCCCGCATCAAACTCGACCTCACGACAGACGAACTTCTGGCAATGCCGCCCGTCGAGCGGCCCGTCGTCCATACCTTTTCCGACAATCCCGGGGCCGGGATAAAGACCCTTTGCTACGCCTACGAGGAAGTCTTCGGCGAAAAGGTCAGGGCTCTCGGTGAGCGCGCTCGACCGCGCGATCTCTACGACGTGATAAATCTGTACCGACAAGAGGACTTCCAGCCGCAGCCTGACGCCATTCTTGACGTGCTGAAACGCAAATGTGAATACAAGAGCATCCAATTGCCGACTCTGGATACGATCAAGGCGTCTTATGACGAATTGTCCGGCGACTGGCAGACAATGCTTGCGCACCAGCTACCCGCGCTTCCACCACTCGAATCGTTTTGGAATGTGCTGCCGGAATTCTTCGCCTGGCTCGCCGGCGGCGCGCGTCCGGCCGTGCCGCATTCCTATCCTCTCGCCGCCGGGGAAGTACTTCTGCGCCAGCCGCTCGGCACGTTCTCCGGGCCCGGCATCGTCTCGTCCGCGCTGGAAATTATCCGGTTCGCAGCAGCAAACCGTCTCACAGTCGAAATAGACTACGTAAAGGAAACCGGCGAGCGAACGACGCGCGAGATTGAAGCCTATGCACTTCGCAGAACGAGCGCTGGCGGTGTCGTCCTGCACGTCTTCGACATGGCCAAGAATGCGCACCGAAGCTATCGCACAGATCGGATACGTAGCGCGCGTGCGACCGCACGGATATTTTCTCCAAGGTACGCGATTGAGCTCACGCCAGGCGGAATGCAGGCAATCCCGCCTACTGCGCGAACGGCGACGAGGGGTGCTTTCGGTGGTGGTTTCCATGGCCGTTCAATGAGGGCGACGGGGTACTCGCCCACGTATGTCTATGAATGCCCCGTGTGCTCGAAGAAATTCCCTCGGAAAAGCCACGACAGCACTTTACGCCCTCACAGGACGCCGAATGGTTGGGAGTGCTCAGGGCGCGCGGGCTACCTCGTTGAAACGCGCTGAGGCACAGCGACGGCCTGGTCTCCTGGACGACTGGAGATTCCAGCGTTAGGAAGTTGCGTCCCGATTGATACCAGCGCTTATTGGACTAAGGAAGGTTCGCCGGATGGCCTATCCGCAGTTTCTCGCTGGCGATAAGTATTCTTATCGCATGCACAAAAAGCGAGCAAAAAGCCCATCTCCAGTTGGACAGCTGGTTCCGACCGACGTATTGCCTGTTCGCGTTCAAGAAAATGCGTGATTTTGCTTCGTCGCAGCAAAACCAAAGAACATCAAGACACGGAACCGAACGCGCTTTCCTCGTCAAGCGCCAACAGAAGGTAGCGGGTCGCGCCTGGTGATCCTGTAAGCGAGCTTCAAGGATTTGCAGACGACGGGTGTGGTGATGTTTTATCCCAAACACTGCTAACAAATTCACCGGCACAGTAGCTGCACGCTCAGGCCCATGAGGATTATCAGCATATACCACCGCAGAGACCGCGCCGAATCGAAGGAATACGCCCAAGGGGCTCGCACTGCCCTCTCCATTTTTAGGGCCGCCCGCCCCGTAAGGAACGCCATCAAGGCGCTGATGAAAAGTCCAGGATGATTGATGTATTGCCCATGCACAACGCTGAGCGCCCCAGAATAGCTTGCTTGGTACCAAAGTACGAACAAGCCGGGGAAAAGCATTGCGTCAACTATGCACAGACGCAGCAGCGGTGGTCGAATCCCAAATACTTGGACATACATGTTATCTCTCCAGCCATTCATCCACTCTCAATCCTTGTCGAATCTGCTCTATCTCGACCGGCCTCGCGCATCGCGCCCTAATTGCTGCCGATCCGCCTCGGGCTGCCCAATCGACCATCCTTGGCTGCGCAGTCCCGTGTTGTGTCGTGCAACAGCCGGCATTCCGCGAACAAAATTCAACGTCTCACGGGCAAGGTTTAGATCACGGCCATCCTCGGAGCTCGACAGGGCTACCACCACTTTCCACCATGCTTCCAGAACCGCCTTCTCCGCTGCGGCAGCTCGATCACTCGGCTGATGATTCCAACCATTGCGCTCTGCTCGTTGCATGTGATGATCAACCAGCTTCTTGGTTGGTTGAATTTCTCCGCGAGATTGGCGTCTTGTCGCACTGGCAGCGATTCCTCGTTCGACAAGCCGATCAGCAAAAGCCTGTCGCCATCGCGCAAGGTCCGCCTTCCGGGGATTTAGGCGTCGCCCGTCCCGACCCTGTGCTCTCACGATCAAGTGCACATGGGGGCGATTGGAACGCGGATCGGACGATGGTTCATGCAAGACCATCGCAAACTTGTGATTAGCAAATTCCACCTCTGCAACCTCCCGCGCCGCAGCGAGCACGCTTCTAGCGTCGGTATCGGGCGGCATGGAGAACATCACATGAAACGCCTCGCGACGATGGGAACGCATGGGAATCTTCTCTCCGGAAGTACTCCATTCCTGCGCCAGGTCATTCAAAGCGTCCCGACCCCGAACCTTGTCTCCCAGTTCGTCCTCGACGTCCAGCTCGCCGCGGCGGCTGATGTAGAGCATATGGGCCTTGATCGCCCCCATGCCACGTCCGCCTCCTGTCACCTTGACCATCACCTCGGGCGCCCGGCGCGCGAGCAGTCGCAACTTTGCACGCACATTCTCGCCGGTCGCGAATTTTGATCGACCGGGGCGCAGGTCCTTGCCGGGAGGGCCATACCTCCGTACCCTTGGGTAAAACAGGCGTTCTCCCCAAAGGGAAAGAACATCATCAACGTCCGTTCGCTGCATGTTGCCGCCCTCCCCGTGCATTCCCCCCACGACCTGGCCCCACACACCGACCTCCTCTGGTTCGCTCCACGTCTGCCAGCAAAGTGGATGACAATTCCAGGTGCCTGCTCAGGGAATTGATCGCCTCGATGACTGTCGCCCTGCAGCTTCCTTCCTCCAGACGATGGCTATTGCCTTGCTCTCTTAGCGCACCGATCAACTTGCGAGCGATCGCGGAAAGCTGCTGATTCGAGTCCCTCAGGGCCTGTACGGCGTCTACGCCGGCAATCGTAGGCCGTCCGCTCTCCGCGTTCGCTAATAGGGTCTTGAGATACCGTGTCACCGACATGCCCACGTCGGAAGCTCGGCAACGCAGTTGCGCCAGCTGGTTGTCATCCAGGCGCACGCCAATGCGTAGGACCTGAGTCGGCCGGGGCCCGCCAGCCTTGTGCGGCGGAGGTAGGTATTTCGCCTGCTCAGGTGTCGAATACTCCACCACCGCGTTTGAAACAAGCTCGCGAAGAACAACGGATCTACTCTGCCCACGTTGCGCACACCAGTATCCGAAAGACTCGGCCAAGTGGAGTAGATCGACATTGAAGGTTCTGCGGGGCATTCGGACTCCCACTGCAATCGAGCGGTGTTGGCCGCTCATTTAGCTGTGCCACAACCGGCTCCACAGAGCCTATCCTGCACTCCATCTTTTCGACATACCGTCAGTGGTAGTTCCGGTTGTTTCTCACACAAGAATCACACAACATTTACACAAGAATCACAACGCGTCCTTACGACACACAACAAACACAGAAGATTTACACAACAAACACACGATAAATACACAACTCTGGCGACCGACACAGTAGAAATACACAGGATTTACAGAATATTCACACATCGATTGCCACGCGAAGCTGCCGGATGCAAAGTTCTGGCATGGCCGTGAATTCAGATCCCCAACCCGCCAAGCTGACCTTGCCTGCGCGCATCGCTGGGCAGAGTCTGCTGGGGTACACGCACCAACACATAGCTTTGCTCGAGTCCGCAATTGCAGCCGGTATCAAGAAAGCTCGATTGATCCTTGCATTGCGGGAGGCCGGTTTTAACAGCTGCAGAAACAGAACCTTTGAAAGCGCTCTGTATCTGGTACGACACGGCGCCAAGCGGCAAATCGCTCGGACGCAATTACCACCCGGGCTTTCCTTGCCGGCCGCAACAAGCCAGCCCGGGGCCCCAAGGGCGATCGGAAAGTCTCGAGTTCATTCGGCATTGCCGGACGGCCAGGTCGTGGCGGCGCGACCACCAAAGAGTAGCTCCGAGCCCGGCGTTCATTCGCTTCGGGATTTCTTGAGCATATCCAAGATGTTCAATGACGAGGAATTGATCGGAAGGAAGCCAAAATGAGCATCGCCCGATTGCCATCTTCAGCAAATTTGCACGACGAGCGCCCACGGATTCACTTCACCTTGCAAGGCAAGGGTGGTGTTGGCAAATCCTATGTCTCCTCGCTGGTCGCCCAGCACCTGGTGCGCAGCGGTATACCGGTGAGATGCATCGACACAGACCCGGTGAACGACACCCTATGCAAATATGCAGCACTCAAGGCCGAGCGGCTAAACGTCATGGTCGAAGGCCGGGTCGACGAGGGAGCTTTCGATGACATGCTCGAACGCATCCTTACCGAGCCCATCTCCTTTGTCGTGGATTCAGGGGCGACGTCCTTTGTGGCCCTTACGAATCACCTAACCGATTGCAAGGCATTTGATTTATTGCGCGAGCACGGGCGGGAAGTCATCGTGCATAGCGTCCTGACGGGAGGGCAGGCCTGCAGGGACACCGTTGTTGGATTCAAGCTCATTGCGCAGCGCTGCGCCCCGCGCAGCGTCGTTGTCTGGCTAAACGAGTTTCAGGGCCCCGTGGAGCTCGAGACCGAGGGAGGAGCTCGCCCCTCTACGACAAAGTTCACGCAAATGAATGCCTACCTAGATCACGAGGAGGCTGTCCTGGGAATTGTTACGCTGCCACGGCGCAACATGGACACCTTTGGGCGCGATATCCAGACCATGAACGCGCGTGGGCTCACGTTTGGGGAGGTGAGGATGGCCCCGGGCCTGACGCTCGCTTCAAAGTCCCGCCTGTATCGCGTTGAGTGCGAGATTTTCGAGCAGCTCGAAGCGGTACTGGGATGAGCGATCCTGATCGATCGCACCTGATTGCGGCGGTTGCAGCGCGCCTAAAAATCAGGCTCGACGAGGACGATCCGGCCTTCGTCATTATTGAGTTAAATCGCCTGATTCTTGGTGAGATCGTCAAGGATGCACTGCACGCTCTTTGTGAGCGCGTTCCAGCTCCGAATGGGGAAAGCCCCAAAACCCCCTCGGGCCCGGTCGCAACTCCCGCTCCTTCCGCGGGGGATATCGCTCACCTCGTATCGGGACACCTCTTTGCAAAATGGGCCAATCAGCGACCCACCGACAAGGCGGCCCTTTTCTGGGCGATTACGGCCGCATTTGCGTCAGGAATCATTTGCATACTTGCCGGGTACGCGCTCGGACGATCCGGAGCGTCCCTCTTTGCATAGGAGAAGGCGGCCCAAAGTCACCCTTTACGGTGCGAATGCGCGCAATGCGGACGATGGTTCCTTTGGCCCGTCTGAGCAATTGCGGCGGGAGGAGTGAAACTTCCCCCCCCGCCGCGAAGCGGTCCGCGCCGGGCAAAGCGCCATTGCGGACCGCAATGGGTGCTCAGGAGCACGCAAAATCCACGGCCAGCTGCCAAAGCCCCAGGTTGATCCGCACGTCCTCCCGGATCGCCTTGATCGCCCTGGTGTGAATCCTCCGACCGCTCTCGCTTTGCCCGGCAATTCCTCCCCGTAGCAGATTCTCCTGCACCCGGTTATAGACGCGCCATAGGTCGGTACCCTCATCGGCGGCGCGCCGCACACCCAGGAGGCGATCGGCCTGGATCGGTGCCGGCCCTTCGTAGCGCAGGGCAAGCGCCTTGGCCGCAAAGTCATGGCGTTCGGTAAAATTCAGATCCCGGCTGGCCATGGCCTCGCAATACACGCGCATGTTGACAAAGCGCCCTGCAAGCTCCAACGCCCCGTCAACCACGTCACCAACTCGGATACCGCGGTGGGCAAGGCGAATAAAGCCCACGCTGGCGCTTCGGATCATGAGACCGTTGCTGCAGATCGGGCGGTACAGGCCAGCGTACAGCGTATAGCTGCTCGAGCCGTCGTGGGAGTTCACCAGAACGATTTCGGGCACCGCGTCCACCAGGGTCACAACCTCGCGCATCTGACGCATGCGCACGATGTGCCGGGCATAGAGTGGATCGCGCCGGCGCACCGCGGCCTGGCGCGCGCTGGAGAGGACAAATCCGGCGTTAAGAAGTGCTCGTACCAGTTCGGCTGTGGACAGGAACGAATAGCTGGGACCTGTTACCGAGGCTGCCTGGGTGGCAAAGGCCGCTGGCGCCTGGCTTTGCAGCTGCGCAACGCTGATGGAACGAAAGGCGTGGTCGTGCGTGGCAAGTTCGAAGGACATGGTGGTCTCCGGTTACGCCGGCGGGTTGCCGACACCGAAAACCGCCACGTCGCAGCGCAGCGCTCAAGGCCGCCAGCCGCGCAGCGGTCGAGCACGGGCCACAGGCCCGCGCGCAGAGCCTTGAACGCGAGAACGACGTGGCAAACTCGGATAAAGACGGCAACCCCCGCCCACCCTCCGCTTGGGGCCACCTGGCAACACTTCGCGGCGCAGGCCGCGCTGGATTCCCGCCGGGCAGGGGCGCAGCCCTTGCCACTAATCGGTACTACGCCTTGACCCGAACGAAACCTTCTTCATTGCGAGCAAGCTTGCCAGCCTTCACCGCGATGATGACCGCCTGGTGCAACGCGGACTCCGCACGCTTTTTGTCCTCGGCGCTGAGGGTCTTGCTGTAACCCTTGGCATCCATCACGGCGTGCACAACCTGGGCGGGGCGCATTGCGCGCCGCGCCACGCGCCGAATGAGCTTGAGCGATTCCCCGCGCTCAAACCAGGAGCGGCGCTTTCCCGGCAACTTTGCACGCCCCTGGGCGATTGCCCGCATCGCAGGCGCGTCACCCCGCACCCGGGCTGACTCGATAACGGCATTTGTAAGCACGTAGAGAATTTTTTGATTCACCAGCGCAAGCTCTTGCGAAATGCGCACCTGCTCTGCGTTGAGTTCGCGCTGCTGATGGAACAACTCCGATACATCAATTGACTTTGCTGCCATGGTTTTGTTTCGCTTTCCACAATGAGGGGGCGAACACTACCAGAAATGCAGACCCCAAAAATGACAACGGTCAAGGACGCATCGAAATGCTCTACGAAATTGAAAGCTTAAGAATTCCGTACCGCTAATTTGGCTACTCACCGCAAGTTTAGGCGTTGAGTTCGCATAGCAGCTTTGCCGAACCCGACACTTGTTCATTAGTGAAAGTTCACACGATATTCGGAGGTGCCGACAAGCGCTGCGCCCCTGACAATCGTGTGGTAGATGGCGCGGAGAGTTCGCGCCGAGTACCGCAAATATTCCAAACCGGATTTCTCAACCAACGTTGGGCTGAGAAAAAGACTCCCGTGCACAGCAGTGCGCTTTAACACGAAACGAAATTTGCAGAATATTCACCGTGACGAACGCGATACGTTGCGCAAGACTTGGATCCTGCGAAAGTGCCCGCTTTTTTCATCGCGTGATCGCCTTGCATCGCGAATCGCGACACCATGGCTTTGGGCGCGAAATGAATTGAACGTTGTGAGGGCTAATACTGAAATGCAACCGCGCTTCGTCAGTGAAATCTTGGAGAACGCATATGCCCGAACCCGATGCAATAGGAACAGTACCGGGAGGTACCTCGAAATCCGGCATCACACCGCGCGGCCTCAATTCCGAACAGGCAATGCGATACCTAGGATTGAAAAGACGTGCATGGAATCAAATTCGCCGTTCACTGAAACCGATTCGAATTGGCGTAAGCCTCATCTATGACCGCCACAACTTGGATGCGGTATTCGAGATCCTGTGCGGCCGAACCATTGAAAACTCGGCGATCGATCCGGTCCACACTGAAAAAAAAACGGCGGATAATTCTTCTGGGGCTGAGCGGTCCACTCCAAAGAAGGGAGGTACTACATGGGCCGTTCGACAACAGGCATCCATCCGGATGCCAAAGAAGGACGTTGGCGGGTCAACAAACTTGTCCACGGAATTCGACTACAGGGCCGTTTCGACAGCTATCAGGCAGCGCAAGAGTACGTGATTGCTCGTTCGGAGGAAATCCGCAGAAGGCGGATGTTCGGGGAGCGACCAAAGATCCTGTTTTCCGTTGCTGCTGCTCGCTATTTGCTCGAAAAGGAAAGGGAACAGCAACCGTCGGTCAAAACCGACGTCTACCTACTCGACGCGGTAATGCCGTTCATTGGGAATATGGAACTGTCGCGCATACATGATGGAACCCTCGCCGCATTTGTCCGGGCAAGGACCGCCGAAGGTTGCGCCCGAAAAACTATCAACAGTTCCCTTTCCGTGGTGCGACGCATACTTAACTTGTCCGCGCGCACGTGGCGCGATCCGGAAACCGCGAAGACATGGCTGGAAAGCACACCGCTCATCACGTTGCAATCCCTCGCGGGATTTCAGCGCGATCCCAGGCCGATCACCTGGGCCGAGCAACGCCGGCTGCTTCCTTTGCTCCCGTCCCATCTGGCACGCATGGCGCTTTTCACCTTGAATACGGGTGTTAGGAACAACGTCGTGTGTTCGTTATGCTGGGAATGGGAGGTACGGGTTCCTGACGTCGGTTCGGTCTTCCTGGTTCCACGCGAATTCGTCAAGGGCGGCCGGTCCTGGCGTCCTATCGTGTGCAACTCGGTAGCACAGAGCGTCGTTGACGGATGCCGCAACATGCACCCGCAGTTCGTTTTCGTCTGGCGAAGGGAGCGTGTCAAGAACACCGACACGCCCCCAACGATGGCCTACCAGCCTGTCGGCTCGATGAACAACACCGCATGGCAAGGGGCAAGGAAGAAGGCGGGGTTGGGCGATCTGCATGTTCACGATTTGCGGCACACCGTCGCGGTGCGATTGCGCGAGGCCGGGATATCCGAAGGCACCATTGCCGATGTCTTGTGGCACTCCAAGTCGTCCATCACGCAGCATTACGCGCGGGCTCAGCTATTGGAACTGCGCAACGCCTTGGAACTAATCCACGAGGAAAGCGATGCCAGCAACAAGCTCTTGTTGACCTTGGCAGCCGAATGTGGAGTCAACGAGCGGCTCCGCATTGGCGCTAAGGGAATCGCGGAAGACTCGCATGTCGCTCCAAAGTCGCTCCAGCGACCTAGGGGAAAAGAAAAGGGCCCGCGAGTTCTCTCGTAGGCCCTTAAAGATATTACGTTTTTTGGCGCGCCCGGCAGGATTCGAACCCACGACCCCTTGGTTCGTAGCCAAGTACTCTATCCAACTGAGCTACGGGCGCAAGGGGCGCAAGTCTACACGAAGGTGTCACCGCGCTGTTCCGCGCGGACCACACGCCCTTCGACCGCGGAACGGTACCTCAAGACGCGGTATGCCCGCCCGTTGACAATACATGCCTAGGCAAATATATTGGTTGCCTAGTCAACTATTGCCCATGCAGTAATTATGGTGAAGCCCCCTTCCCGCGCCGGGAGTCGAACGGCGAGCGCTCCGGCCTTCCCTCCGGTGCGTCCCGGCTACTACCGCGGTGAGCAGTACCGCCTCGAGGAAAGCGTCGGCTTCCTCATGAAGCAGGTGACCGAATCCTTGTCGCGGGCCATCGAGGCACGCATGACAACCTACGGCCTGACCGACGCGCAGTGGCGCCCGCTGTTTCTTCTTTCCCGCCAGGACTCGGTGACCGCATCGCAAATCGCGCGCTCGGTAGGCTGCGACGCCGGGGCCATGACGCGGATGATGGACAGGCTCGAGGACAAAGGCCTGATTCGACGTGTGCGCAGCGCCGATGACCGGCGCGTGCAACAACTGGAAATCACGGAAGAGGGGCGCACGGCCGCGGCGGTCGTGCCCTACGTCATCGCCGACGTGCTCAATGCGCACCTCGTTGACCTCACCCGGGCGGAAATCGACGCGCTGCGCAGCCTGCTCGAGCGCGTACTTGCCGCAGGCCGGCGCGAATGCCACGGCGCGGGCCAAGCGGAGGACAGTGAATGAGGCCGCGGCGCGCACCATTGCTGGCCCTTGGCCTGTCGCTGATTACCCTGCTTGCGCTGGGCGGTTGCGCTTCGACGGGCGCAATGCATGCCCAGGAGTCGCTGCCCACCGAAGGTGACCTTGCCGCCCTGCTCAAAACCCCGGCGAGCGCATCGGCGACCGCCGCGGCGCTTCCTGCGCAGGATTGGTGGAGCGCCTATCACGACGCCAACCTCACCCACTGGATTGCGCTGGGCCTGGCCAGCAGTCCCACGGTGCGCGAAGCGCGCGCGCGCCTCGAACAGGCGCAGGCCATTTTCGCCATCACCCGAGCCGCGGAACTACCCAGCTTGGGCGCTAGTGCCGATTCGACGGCGCAACGCGTCTCCGGTACCGGCATCTACCCGCCGCCGCTGGCGGGCATGGTGCACACGGTAAATGACGTTGATCTTTCGGCCACATTCGAACTCGACCTCTTCGGGCGCCTTGCCGCACGCACGGAACAGGCGCGGCTCGATGCGCGAGCCAGCGCCGTCAACGTGGAATCCGTGCGCATTGGCTTGGCCGGCGCAATCGGCCATGCGTACTTTGACTTGGCGCGCGCCCAGCAGCAACTGCGCATTGCCCAGGAGCTGGAGGCCTCGCGCACCAAGACCTTGGAGCTTGTGCGCGACCGTGTGCGGGCGGGGCTGGACACACGAGTGGAGCGGGAGCTTGCCCAGGTCACGGTTCCCGAGATCCGCGTCGATATCGAGCGGGCGCAGGAGCAGATCGCCCTGGCGCGGCACGCGCTGGCCGTGCTGGCCGGACAGGAGCCGCATGCGGCCGATTCCCTGGTGGCCAGCCTGCCCGATGACAAGTACCTGGCACAGCCGACCCAGATGCCGCTCGATTGGGTGGCGCGCCGCGCCGACGTCACCGCCGCCCGGCAGCGCGCCCTGGCGGCAGCCAGCGGGATCCGAGCTGCGCGCGCGGATTTTTACCCCAACATCAATCTTGGCGCTGTCGTCGGCCTCAATTCCCTTACAACCCAGACCCTGTTTGAATACAACAGCCGCGTCTGGCAGATCGGCCCGGCGATCCATTTGCCGATTTTTTCCGGGGGGTCGCTGCGCGCGCAGCTCGGATCGGCCAACGCCGCGTCCGACGCCGCCATCGACGCCTATGAAGCAACGGTCCTGAAAGCGGCGGGCGAAGTGGCCGACGCCGTGAGCTCGGTGACGGCGCTTGATCGGCAGCGCGAACAGCAACGCGAGGCCACCGCCCACGCCCAGGCCGCTGCCGACCTCGCCCAGATTCGCTACCAGGCCGGGCTGGGAAATTACCTTACGGTCCTGACCGCGCAGACCAGCGTGCTCGCGCAGCGACGCACGCAACTGGAGCTGGATGCGCGCGCCGCAGCCATGGATGTAACGCTCGCCCTGGCGCTGGGCGGCGGTTTTCGAGGAGAGATGGTTCCATGAACGATGACACCGCCACGACAAATGCCAGCGGCGGCGCCGCCCGCCAGCGCGGATCCTTGCGCCGGCCGGCGCTGATCCTTACCGCCCTGGTGGTGCTCGCGCTGGCCATCGGCGCGGGCCTGTACTGGTTCTTGGTTGGCCGCAATTACGAAGATACGGACGATGCTTACGTCGGCGGGCGCGTGGTCAGCGTCACCCCGCAAACCAGCGGCACGGTGATTGCCATCGGCGCCGATGAGACCGACACCGTTGCCGCCGGCCAGCTGCTGGTTCGGCTCGACCCTGCCGACGCGCGCGTCGAGATGCTGGCGCGCGAGGCGCAGCTTGCCCAGGCCGTGCGCCAGACCCGCACCCTGTACGCCAACAACGACGTTTTGCTGGCCAATGTTGCCCAACGCGAGGCCGAGCTGGCGCGGGCCACCGATGACCTGCAGCGGCGCAGCGCGGTGCGCGATACCGGAGCCGTGTCCAGCGAAGAGGTGCAACACGCCGAACTTGCGGTGACAGCTGCCAAGGCTGCGCTCGCGAGCGCGCGCGAGCAATTGCAGTCCAACCGCACGATGACGGCCAACACCAGCGTTGCCCAGCATCCCAACGTACTGGCCGCGGCCGCCCGCCTGCGCGAGGCCTACCTGGCAGTGCAACGCTGCGAAATCCGTGCCCCGGTTGCCGGGCAGATTGCCCGACGCAGTGTGCAGGTGGGGCAGCGTGTGGCGCCGGGCAACGCCATCATGGCGCTCGTTCCTATGGAAAACCTGTGGGTCGACGCCAACTTCAAGGAAGTGCAACTGCAAAACATGCGGATCGGGCAACCGGCAAAAATCATTGCGGACCTGTACGGCAGCCAGGTCGAATATCACGGGCACCTGATAGGCCTGGGCGCTGGCACGGGCTCGGCCTTTGCCCTGCTGCCGGCGCAAAATGCAACCGGCAACTGGATCAAAGTGGTGCAGCGTGTACCGGTGCGCATCGCGCTCGATCCCAAGGAAGTGCGTGAGCATCCGCTGCGCGTGGGGCTTTCGATCCGCGCCACGGTCGATGTTCGCGAACGCGGTGGAACCGTGGTTTCGGCCCATAACGAGGCCTCGCCCGATAACCAGACCGATGTCTTCGATGGGGACGAGCGCGAAGCCAACGCCCGCATTCAGAAGATCATCGCGGCCAACAGCTAGCACGCGGCGGCCGTGGCGAGTACTCCCGAAAAACCCGGCCCCGCGCCCGGCACGCCGGCGCCAGCGCCGTCGCTTGCGCCGCTGCGCGGCGGCATGCTGGTGGCCGGCACGATCGCCCTGTCGCTGGCGACCTTCATGAACGTGCTGGACACCTCGATTGCCAACGTCTCCATCCCGGCAATCGCCGGCGACAACGGCGTGAGCCCTTCCCAGGGAACCTGGGTCATAACCTCGTTTGCCGTGTCCACCGCAATCACGGTTCCCCTCACGGGGTGGCTGGCGCAGCGCTTTGGCCAGGTCCGCGTATTCCTGACCGCAACCCTGCTCTTCACCGTTGCTTCACTGCTGTGTGCGCTGGCGCCCAACCTGCAAATGCTGATCGCCTTTCGGGTGATGCAAGGCGCCGTGGCCGGTCCCATGATTCCCATGTCCCAGGCCCTGCTGCTATCGAGCTATCCGCCGGCACGCGCCGGCATGGCCATGGCGCTGTGGGCGATGACCACGCTGATTGCGCCGATCATCGGCCCGCCACTGGGCGGCTGGATCTCGGACAACCTGTCCTGGCCCTGGATCTTTTACATCAACATTCCCGTGGGTCTGGTGGCCGCTTGGATTACCTGGGCCGTATACGGGGAGCGGGAAACGGCCGTGCGGCGCCTGCCGGTGGACTTCATCGGCCTGGCCTTGCTGGTGATTTGGGTCGGGTCCCTGCAGATCATGCTCGACAAGGGCCACGAGCTCGATTGGTTTTCCTCCATGGAGATCACCGAACTGTGCGTCGTGGCGGCAGTTGGCCTGGTGGTTTTTCTGATCTGGGAACTTACCCAGGAACATCCCGTTGTAGATCTTTCTTTGTTTCGCAGGCGCAATTTTGCTGTCGGCACGACCGCGCTGGCCCTGGCCTATGGCCTGTTCTTCGGCAACGTCGTGCTCATTCCGCTGTGGTTGCAGCAATACATGGGGTACACCGCCACCGACGCCGGATTGGTTCTGGCGCCGGTGGGCATACTGGCGTTTTTCCTGGCGCCCCTGGTGGGCCGCAACATCAATCGCGTGGACGCGCGCCTGCTGGCCAGTATCTCCTTTGTCTTTTTTGCCATTGTGCTGTGGATGCGCTCCCGTTTCACCACCGATTCCGACTACGCGGCCATCGTTTTGCCTGCGTTCATCCAGGGAATTGCCGTGGCCCTGATGTTCGTGCCGCTGACCACGATCCTGCTGTCCGGTTTGGGGCACGAGCGCATTGCCGCCGCCTCCGGGCTTTCCAATTTCTTCCGCATGACGGCCGGCGCCTTCGGCACCTCGGTGACCACCACGCTTTGGGACAGCCGAGCACAGCTGCATCATGCCCAGCTTGCCGAGCACATCGGCAACTACAACAACAATTCGACGCAATGGCTGGCGCAGATGCAGGCCCTGGGTCTGAGCGCGGACCAGTCACTGGGCTTGCTCAATCGCCTGGTCGACGCCCAGTCCTACACCTTGGCGGCCGACGAAATCTTCTACGGCGCCGCGGCGCTGTTCCTGGTGCTGGTCGGCTACATCTGGCTGGCGCATCCGCGCAGTGGCGGCCCCACGGTTGCCACCAGCGATGCGCACTGAGCGCCACGCGTGGCGCGACGGAAACGTTCTGTCACAACCGTTACGCGGTCCGGGCAGCCAAGCCAAACCGCTAGTAGCAAAATGCAGCGGTGGGCCACGCGCACTGCCGGCTGCCCGTGCCGGCATGCCGCCGCGGCCCCGAGGCCGTACCCAGGAGGCTGCATATGAGAATTCAATTTTCGACATTGGGATCGCCACGGACCGAATCCTGGAACCCGGTCCACGCCGGCGCCCTTGCGCTTCTAATTGCACTGGCGTTCGCCGCAAGCGCACACGACGGTGCGCACCAAGGGATGCACGCCTCGGTCGGCCACTTCGCGCATGCCAGTTCCCAGGGCCATACGTCGCTGGGCCATGCGTCACTGGGTCATGCGACGCCATGGCGCGGCGGCGCCGCGGCCGGCACGCGCAGTGTTGCCTGGCATGGCGGCGGCGGGCACTGGAATCACGGCTGGCACGACGGTCGCTGGGGCTGGTGGTGGTTCAACGCCGGCATCTGGAACTGGTATGCGTACGATCCCTATTACCTGGACTGGCCGTATGGCCCGTACGCCTATTACGGCTATCCGCCTGCGGCTCGCTATTACCCGCCGGCCGAGCCTGCGCCCAACTACAGCGATCTACCGCCGCCGGCGCCCACCTGGTATTACTGCGACGCTGCCAAGGGCTACTACCCGTACGTGAGCAATTGCCCGGGCGGGTGGCGCGCGGTGGCGGCAACGCCGCCGGCGCCGCAAACCGCGCCAACGCCACCGGACGCGCCTCGCTGAAACCAGCGTCCGCCCAAGGCGGGCAGCGCAAGTCCTGGATCGGCGACAATCCCTTCACCGCGGGCGCGCACGGCGCAGCCCGCGACGCCACCCGCGCCAGACCACAATCTGCCGCGGGTGATAATTTGCAAGGCCGCGCACCCCTTGTGCGGCGCCCGCTTGTTCGCGCCTTTTCCCCTGAACTGAACCCATGAATCCAGACGACGACGTGCAGCTCCCTACCCTCGGCGCCAGCGCCGCTCGCGCCCCGCGCCGGCGCGCTTGGATCGCAATCGCAATGGTCGGCCTGATTGCCCTTGGCGCCATCTACTTTTGGTTGCGCGCTGGTTCCGGGGGTACGGGTGCCGAGGCCGGCGGGCGCGGGGGGCGCGGCCCCGATGCAGGCCGGCCGGTCCCGGTGTCCGTGCAAGCCGTTGTGTCCCAGGCGCTGGAGCACACCCTGAGCGCACTGGGCACGGTCACCGCGCGCAGCACGATCACCGTGCGTTCGCAGGTTGACGGACAACTTACCCAGGTGGCATTTCGCGAAGGGCAACTTGTGCACGCCGGGGACTTGCTGGCCCAGATCGATCCACGTCCCTTTGAAGCGGCCTTGGCCAATGCCCGCGCGCAGTTGGAGCGCGACGACGCGCAGTTGCAAAACGCACTGGTGGATCTGGAGCGCTACCGCGGGCTGAGCGCGGAAGATTCCATACCCAAGCAGCAGCTCGACACCCAAGACGCCCTGGTGCGCCAGCTGCGCGGCACGGTCAACGCCGATCGCGCGCAAATCGAGACCGCGCAATTGAACCTCACCTATTCGCATGTCAGCGCACCGGTGAGCGGGCGCGTGGGCCTGCGCCAGGTTGACGCCGGCAACGTGGTGCACGCGTCGGACGCCAATGGGCTGGTGGTCATCACCGAAGTGCAGCCGATCGACATCGTGTTCCCGATTCCGCAGGACTACCTGCCCGTGGTGCTGCAGCGCATGCAGGCCAACGCCCGTTTGGCGGTAGATGCTTTTGACCGCGATGGCAAGACGCTGCTGGGCACCGGACACCTGCGATCGATCGACAACCTCATCGACCCGACGACTGGCACGGTCAAACTCAAGGCCGAATTTGCCAATACCGCGCTGGCCCTGTTCCCCAATCAGTTCGTGAATGTGCGCCTGCACCTGGAGACCATCGCCCATGCGGTCACCGTGCCGGCGGCGGCCGTGCAGCGGGGCGCGCCGGGCCTGTACGTCTATCTGGTACAAGCCGACGGCTCGGTGAGCATGCGCACGCCCAAGCTGGGCATCACCGAGGGGGATCGCGTGCAGGTCCTCGAGGGGCTGGCACCGGGTGACCGGGTGGTCGTTGACGGTACCGACAAGTTGCGCGATGGGGCCAAGGTCGAGGCCATCGATTCGAGCGCCCAGCCGGGCGCCGATCACACCGCTGACAAGGGCAGCCGGGGCCATCGCAGCCGCGACGCCACCAAGGGGCCGCCCGACGCCAACGACAGGCCGTCGGGTTCCGGGGCCAATGCCCGACCGCAAAATTGAGCGCGGCTTGAATCCGTCAAGAATTTTCATCCTTCGGCCGGTGGCCACCTCGCTGCTGATGGTGGCGGTGATCCTGGCTGGGCTGGTGGCGTTTCGCAAGCTGCCGCAGTCGGCCCTGCCCCAGGTCGACTATCCGACCATACAGGTGAGCACGCTCTATCCGGGTGCCAGCCCCGACGTAGTGACCTCCTCGATCACCGCGCCACTGGAGCGTCAGTTCGGCCAGATGCCCGGACTGACGCAGATGCTTTCGGCCAGTTCCGGCGGTGCCTCCACGATCACCTTGCGCTTTGACCTGAGCCTGCCGCTCGATGTTGCCGAGCAGGAGGTGCAGGCGGCCATCAACGCCTCCTTTACCTTCCTGCCCAACGACCTGCCCGCCCCGCCGGTGTACAGCAAGGTCAACCCCGCCGACACGGCCATCCTGACCCTGGCGGTGACCTCGGAAACCTTGCCGATTCCGCGTCTGGAGGATTTGGTCGATACGCGCATCGCGCAAAAGATCTCACAGCTCAGCGGCGTAGGCCTGGTCACCATCAGCGGCGGGGGCAAGCCAGCCGTGCGCATCCAGGTCAATCCGCGCGCCGTGGCCGCCGTCGGCCTGTCGCTGGAGGACGTGCGCACGGCCATCGGCGCGCAGAACGTCAATCTGGCCAAGGGCAGTTTTGACGGGGCCCTGCGCGCTTCGACCATCGACGCCAACGATCAGCTGCGCTCCTCGGCCGATTACCGTGACATCGTCATCGCCTTTCGCAATGGCGCGCCGATCCGGCTCTCCGATGTGGCAACTACCGTCGATGATGCGGAGAACGTACGCCTGGCCGCATGGGCCGGTGACACACCGGCGATCATCCTCAATATCCAGCGCCAGCCCGGGGCCAACGTCATCGAGGTCGTGGATCGGGTCAAGGCGCTGCTGCCGCAGTTGCGCGCCTCGCTGCCCGCTTCGACCGGGCTGGTGGCGCTCACCGATCGCACCACCACGATCCGCGCCTCCGTGCGCGACGTCGAGATCGAGCTGGGTTTTTCCATCGTGCTGGTCGTCCTGGCCATATTCCTGTTCCTGCGCAACGGCGCCGCGACCCTCATCCCCAGTGTGGCCGTGCCCCTGTCGGTGGTCGGAACCTTCGGCGTCATGTATCTGGCCGGCTTCAGCATCAATAACCTGACCCTCATGGCGCTGACCGTGGCCACCGGATTCGTGGTCGACGACGCCATCGTCATGATCGAGAACATCGCGCGCTACGTCGAGGCGGGCGAGACGCCCATGCAGGCCGCGCTCAAGGGATCGGGCCAGATCGGCTTTACCATCATCTCGCTCACCCTATCGCTGATCGCCGTGCTCATCCCCCTGTTGTTCATGACGGACGTGGTGGGCCGCTTGTTCCGCGAATTTGCCATCACCCTGGCCGTCGCAATCCTGATTTCCGCGGCCGTTTCGCTGACGCTCACGCCGATGATGAGCGCGCGCCTGCTGCGACCCGAGAACAAGGAGCACAGCGGAGCGCTCCTGCGCGCCTTTGCCCGCGTTTTTGACCGGGTGCTCGATGCCTACGCGCGCGCCTTGCGCTGGGTACTGGCGCGCCAGCGCGCCACGCTGCTGGTGGCCGGCGCGAGCCTGCTGCTGACCGTCTTCTTGTACATCGTGGTGCCCAAGGGATTTCTCCCGACCCAGGATACGGGGGCCATTCAGGCCATCACCGAGGCCTCGCAATCGGTGTCCTTTGGCGCCATGATGGACCGCCAGCG